>RCUS01000183.1_pt1 | contig 47373 bp, 50 predicted proteins | sample 2166221 | NCBI WGS metagenome assembly RCUS01 (sample SAMN09932758, study PRJNA488358) | compost metagenome | isolation source: compost soil in cyclohexanecarboxylic | place: Germany: Experimental Botanical Garden
AAAATCGATACTGGAAAAACTCTAACGTGGTGGCCAGTTTTTGTTGACCACTTCACCACAACATAGAGCGGACGATGGTGAACAACAGAAGTTCGCTTTCAGGTCAGGGTGTAAGATGCCGCCGGAGTGTTTCCAGGAGTCGGTGGAGTGTGGGAAAAGTAAACCCAGCGTAACCCTGAGCATTTAGAAAGGAAGAATTAAAACTGTAACTGCTTGATTTCATGGTGCCGATAAGAGGAGTCGAACACTCAATAAATTTCGTGTCTGGTCATCACCTGCCGACCTTCGCAACCGAATGATTTTTGAGCTATTTCACACTTTCTTAAAGGTCATTCATTCTTAACAGAATAAACGCCCCGACACTTTAGACGGGGAAATCATGAAAGTAAACAAAGATGATAGGTATCTAACGGTAGACAGTTACGGCGTGTATTACTGCCGGATAGTGCTTCCGGCGTATTTGCATGACGCTTTCGGGGGAAAGAAAACTCTTGTTCGAAGCCTCAAGACAAGCGATCTACGTGTTGCACGACGCAAACGGGATGCAATAGCGGCTGAATACGAAAGAGTGCGAGAAGTCGCCGCACCGCCGAAACCTGACAGCATTCAGGACACGATCAGTTATCTCCAGAGCGTGGCGAAGTATGCCAAAGCCTTACCAGTGGTGCAAAGTGCAGGAACAAGAGATAACAGGCGGGAACCTTCCACAACTCCCAATAATAACAAGGCTAACAAGCTCGCGTCCTCCTGCCCTTCACTGGTAGGTATGCTGGATGTGTATCTGTTACAAAATGCCGATGTTAAGAAGATTGGCACACTGTCAAAAGATAAACGAGCCGTTACCGTGTTTCTGTCTTATCTAAAACGCTCCGACATTCAGCTAAGTGACATTACCCGTACAACGGTTACAGGGTGGTGTGACACTATGAAAGAGAATGGTAGAGCCGTACAAACACAAGCAAATTTCCTTTCATCCCTGGCGTGTATTCTCGATCTCGCGTCAGCGAGGTATCACGATGCCCCGCCGCTTGAGAAAAACCCTTTCAGAGGGCATAAGCTCAACACAGCGAAGAGCAGAGAAAGTTATGAAGCATTCACCGATCAGGATGTGATCGTCCTGCTTAGAGGCTTACACGAAGCCGGAGAGGGGGAGTTATTCGACGTTGCAAGTATTGCCGCTCACAGTGGAATGAGGATCGGAGAAATCTGCAATTTGAAGGCAGAGCACATTATTGTAATTGACGGTGTTCACTGCTTCCAGGTGCTGGAAAGTAAGACTATCAACGGCGTTAGGATCTGTCCTATACATTCTCACATCCTGCCGATGGTGTTAGAACGCTGTCAGAAGCCCTATAACGGCTTTTTGTTCTACCGTGCCAGCATCACTAAGAGAGAGGACGGGAAGCGCTCAAGCTGGCATGTAAACCGCTTTGGACGGCTTAAACGTGACATTCTGCCGGATAGCGAAAACAAGGTGTTCCATAGTTTCAGACATGCCGTGATCACGAAGCTGGACGCCGCCGGAATTGAAGAGAGTCGTGTAGCAATTTTAGTTGGTCACGCTAGGGGAGAAACGGAGTCTTTCAAGACGTATTCTAAATCCGTTCCTGGGCGTATCGTGAAAGAATTGCAGAGTTATGTTGAGCTAATAAGCTACAAATGAAAAAAGGGGCGTAAGCCCCTTATTTTTTATTAAACTCCGTAGTAACAGTGTCAGATTCAGTTTTCTTAGGTGCATTGTTTACAACTTTCTGTTTCACCGTACCACCAACTGATATATTACTTTGCGTTTTAGTTGCAATTACATTAACTGTAGCAGTGCTAACAAGTCTGACTTGTTCAAATTCAAGATCGAATTGCATAGCAAATTCAGATTTATAATCGTAACTGATTCCAGAGAGAATGACATTCTCATACACTTTGTGCTCTGTCACTAATGTAATAGGCTGACGACTATCAAAGATCTTATCAAGATACTGGATAGCCTGAGAAATACGAGTACCATTAACGCCAGCACTGTATAATAAATCTTTCTCAAGCCTTACAGGAGTTTCGGTAATAATCCCAGACAGCTTGAATGTATTATTCTTAATCTGAACGTGATCGCTCACTTCGGCCCCGCTCTCAACGGGATAGCTTGTTATGTCTGCCTGTCTGCGTATTCCCGTATCTGTAACGGCATCAAACACAATAGCCTGATAATTCTGAATGTAATTATCTGAGGCTGAATTATAAACAGATGCAAGGATAGTGAATCCGTTTTCACCTTTGGTACGGGTTGCACTGCTGTTATTATTATTTGATGTGGAATTGATTCGGGAAGAATCGCCCCCGATTGTTAAACTTCCTGGTGTTGCCATTTTATTCCTTACGAAGAGGGGCAATTAGCCCCCCGTCCCTTGTCCAGATGAAACAGCCAGCACCATACGCTGATTGTTCTGATTAATACGCTGATCTACGCTCGCATTCAGCATGTTTCCGAATGTCGGATCTGGGGAAATAGTGAGAGAGATCATTCCTTCCGGTAGATTATTTTGTAATACCACAGGTTGCATCATTGTATTATTAGCTGGCGGTGTTGCTGTAGCCGCTGCGGATTGTTTCAACATCGAGACAGGAGAATAATCACCGTTAGCGCCCTGTGCGTAACTGCTCACGTCTTTAGCATCGCCTGTGCCGTTCCACCACTCGCGCACCGTATCAAACACATTAGGCTCATGTGTGGCTTTAGGCTGACTGGCTCCGTAGGCGTTAGCCACAGGATTACTTCCAGGCTGTGCAGGTGCTGACGTTGTGCCGTAATGCTGGCTCACTGCCTCTTTTGTGGTGTTATCACCGTTCAGGAGGTTCAGCCTACCCGTGATCCAGTTGGTCATTTTCATCAGACCATCCACCACATCACCTGCCGCCTTGCCTAAGCCTTTGAAGAAGGGTAACGCCTCCTGCATCGCTTCCTTAAACTCTTTAACCGTCGCAGGGTCGAGAGACTCCATGAAACCTTCGAAGAATGCCAACTTCTGGCTATCGTTGAGAATGTCCATTTCCTGATTGAATTTGCGGTACGCTACAAGCTGATCTTGCTGTTCCTGGTTCAACCACTGCCCGTTACGCTTGAGAACATCCACCTGATCAGTGATGGCTTTGCCCTGATTAGAAAATGCCTTGTGATACAAGCCTAAATCGTCTGCAAGGTCTTCCAGGTTATGGAGGATTTGCTCCTGTGAATACCCTTTCCCCTGCATGGTGTTGGTGTAGGCAGAGACGAAGCCAAACGGGTTTGATTGAAAGCCTTTTAGGGCTTCTTTTGTGAATCCCATGTTCAGGGCTGCATCCACAGGGGCCGATCCGCCTTTCCACTGTCCAGACTTCTTATCAAAGGTGCTGTTGGTGTAGCTGTCTGCCAGCTTCTCGGAAATGTCCTTTCCGTTATCCAATAACTTCCGCTGACCTTGAAGCCCCATCCCGCTATCAATTCCGTTAGCCGTGGCATACTGCGAAAGTGCCTGTAAGACGTTATAATCAACGTTCCCCAACTTCGCACGCTGTACAATCTCGCTACGCTCTTCCTGTGCCGTTACAGCGTCTTTGCCCCATGAATAAGCGCCATAGGCCGCCGCACCGATACCTGCGCCAGCAATAGCCCCGCCGCCTAATCCCATTAAAGAGCCAGAGATCGCCCCTGTAGCTTTAGAACCGCCAGCAATGGGGCTTAATCCCCCCTTTGCCGCTGCCTTACGCTCTGCGCTAATGCGTCTGTAGTTCTGCTGGAGTCGTTTGATCTCGCTGTTTTGCCTGGCAAGGCTGATAGTACCCGCTGCATAGGCTTTGGTAATCTTGCTGGCCTGTAATGCTGCCTGGGTTAGTTCGACGTTGGTTAGGTGCTGCATACTCTTAAAGCTGCTCGCGGTATCCAGAAGTTTTAACTCTGCACGTTCACGGCGCTGTGCGTTTCTCGCGGCCTCTTTCGCTGCCAGTGCCTCTGCTCTCACTTTAGCCTTTGCTGCGCGTTCTGCTTCACGCTGGCTATTATCACGAGGCTTTGACGCTTTTTTATTAATGCGATCTAATTCCTTTTCAGCAGACTTTAGCCCTTGATTGAACTTTTTCATGTTCAAAGTGGGATCTTTAATGCCTTTGGCTTTTTTCTGGATTTGGTCGAAAGCATCAAGAGCGGTTTTCATTGAGTTACGATCAACGGTGAATGTCACCGTGTTACGGATGGTACTGGTATTAACGATTAATCCACCTGACATTATTCATTGCCTTTTTTACTTACCAGATAGGCCAAAGCATCTGATACGCTGCGCCCACGGTGTAATAACTGACGCAGATGACCGTGATCTATTTCAAGCACACGACACACCCCCGCCAGATTTAATAATTCTTCTGCTGTATCTGCATTCACCTGTAAATGAATGCCAGCACTCTTTAATACTACCTGCATAATCTTTCCTCATTCTGAACATAAAAAAGGGCGGGAACACTGGGGAGATTTGCGCTCTCATAGTTCCCAACGTTCACACGCCCTATTAAAAGCCTGATTATTCCCAGCGGGTCAGGCTCCCGCTTGCTCATTATTCAGAGGCTTTGATGTGTACGGAGAAGTTCAGGCCGTGGTTAACTGGCAGTGCTGAGTTCTCAGAAATCACATTAATCGCGTTTCCGCGCTCGCTTTCGAAGCTCCAGCTATACACTTCCGCAGGTGCTGCATTAAGAAGTTCAAATGTTGAAGAAGCTGCACCGTAGATGTTGGTGTAAATACCGCTTCCCTTAGCGAATTGCGGGATAGCGATAGCATCAGAATCACCCATCTGTGCGAGTAGCAGCGGGTCAGTTACCTTGATCACATCGACGTTTGAGCCTGGAATACTGAAAGTGCTCACGCCTGGCAGGAGGTCACGATGCTTGAACACAACGTTCCCTTCGTCCAACGGGCTGACATAGCGGAAAGCCGCTTCCATTGCGGGGCTGAAACGTAGATCGCTATAAAATCCACCCTTAGCAAATATGATGATTCGCTCCACTGCCGCCGCCTGGCTTTGTGCCGCTTCGGTAATCTGGCTCACCATGTCGTCAATAGCACGTAGCGTGCTGCTATCTGTAGCAGTGAGATCAAGAGTGGTATTCATCGGCGCTACGCCGAACAGGTCGCCAAAGTCGATTAACAGATCGTCTGTCTTAGGCGTATACACCTGACCAGAGAACAGGCTACGGGCAAGATAGCTTTCACGAGTTCGCATAAACGCTACAGCGTGTTTATTCATGTAATCGCTGTAAATGTCCGTCACGGTTTCCTGAATGTCGCTACCAGGCTTACGCTTGCCCTGAATGTCTGACGGAGTGATCACGTCTTCACGTAGGAAATACGGAAGCTCGATAAGCCATTCTTTACCACTCTGACGGGATGTTACGTTATGTTGATTCGAGAACCTTGCAGTCGGCTGGTTATACAGGCTGGTGTTATCTTCCAGTAAACGGGAAACACTCACTTTATGAGATGTTACTCCGTCCCCATCAAAGAGGTTTAGGGAACTGAGTAGGAAATTTCTGGTGCTGGTTAGCTGGAATAATGGGGAAAGGTCGATACGTTCGTTTCCAATAATCATTATTTATCTTCCTTGCTTAAGAGGTGAAAAATTCACGAGTGGCGAAGCCTTGCGCCTGTAATGCGCTGATCGCTGCTGCGTGGTTAGCTGCGTTGAGGTTGTCGCTCTTGAGGGCAACGTATGATCCAACGTTAGGAGCGCGTAAGACGTTCACAGGCTTATTACTGCCAGCTTTAACTAAGTCGGACACGACGACATAAGCCACATTCCCAGATGTATAGAGAGCGCCGGAAGCATCTAAAACATCGCCGCACTGCACATCAGCAGGAAGAGAAGCGAACACTTTATTGTCTACTGCTGCAAAATTGTCGGTCGCAGCACTCACAATGTCTGTGTAGCTTTTACGAACCGGAAAAACGTCTGATAGGGTGATAATCATTGTTTGGTTGATTCCTTTTTTACTTTATTGGCGATCCGTTCCTGAATACTTAATTTATTTGGAGTGGTGTTTTCAGAAGGGAAATAACGCTCTACAGCTTTTTCAATTTCTTCTACAGTGCATCCTGCCATTTCAGCCACTTTAGCTATCAATTCAGGATTACACAAAATCACTTCATCTTTGTATTTTAGGATTCGGTCGCGATTATTTAATAAGAACATTGTTGTTCCTTCGCGTTGGTCTGTGCATTAATAACGAAAGCGTTACACACAGATTGTTAAAAAGGGGCGGTTAAGCCCCTGGAGAGAATGCCCCTTGCTAAAGAAAGCATTGTTTAACGTCATAGAAGAGGCCATGAAGTTAAAGAGTGATTTCTTGAATAAATGAAGGGCGCAATGTAAATACAGATGTAAACACAAAGTAGGGTCGCCCGTCATTGCTCCTCATTTAAAAGCGTGTTGCAGCGCCCTGGAATAAATGAGGCTTTCATTATCTATTATCTGACACTTTCGGGAGTGTAATTAATAGAAGATTTGCCAGCCTTAACGTAATGCCTGAACCTCTCACAATTCAAGGTAGTTAAGTCTGACCACCGCAAACCCTAACGGGGCTTGAGATGTAAAAAGCACAATGCTTTTCCGTAAAGAAAGGAGATGCACGGTGATTGCTCACACCATTACAACACAATAATAATGTGACCGTGCATTACCTTCGGAACGACAATGAAGAAATAACCGTAGCTAAAGAACATAACCCTATTCTTTACGGAAAGACATTGAAGAGAGCGCCGCTATGGGAGAACGGCATTCTCAGGAGTGCGTATTCACATGACACACAAGAAACAAGCACAAGATTGAAGTGATTCGAATACTCAACCCTTACTTACATAGTAACATAATAGTTACGCATTTGCCAAGGCGTTTATGCAATAAAAATGAATTATTATGCAGTATCGAACACACTGCATACCTCTGCGATAGAGAGCGCCAGCTCCGCAAGTTCGGCGGTGATGTGCTGGAGGCTGCAAGCAAGCTCTTCAAGGTCATTCGCTATACGCCACGCCTGATCAACGGTGATGGTACTGCCGTCACGCTCCACCAAACGAGCTATAGAGGTTTGAAGATGCTCAAGGGCTGTAATGGCTTGCTCTGTATGTTTGACAGCGTTCAGGAGGCTCTCTGGCGTTGCTTTGATGTATGTTTTATTCACTTCCTGTAGTAGCGGGAGATGATAATTATCATCGAAGCTAAGGAGTAGAGATTGAATTGTGTTGTATGTATTAGTCATTATAATTTTCCTTGTCATCATTATTAAATAAAAAATCCAAATCGGCAGTGTGACCACTAAGGCCGTTAGTTTGTGAATACCCGACATAATCGGAGTAATGTTCAAATCCGATAATTTGCCAGGGTTTAAGCTGGCTACTGTCAATTATGTATTCTTTTCTTTTTCGAGGTTTCCAGAATACGCCAGGCGTAGTGCTAAGCATTTCTTGCAAGGCGTTGTATTCATCACCGCAAGGTACAGAGGGAGGGTGTTCTAAAATAGTTGTTTTTAGTGAGCCTGGAATAGATTCTCTTGAATAATCTTTTAGCTTATGGCTGTATTTACGTTTGCTGGCGCGTGTTTCTTGTTCTATCCGTTTAATTGGATTTCGTTCTTTTCGTCCCATTAATTCCTCTTAGAGGGAAACTTCCGTGTTTTCTCGTTAATGTCCATACTGCGTAAAATGCAAATAGCCAATAGATAGCGATGATCATAAAGTTTCCCGATTGTGTGTTTTAGAAATTAGAGTAGATAAATTCTACATTGTCGCGCTCGATTTGTTTCAGCGTGAATGATAAATAGCTACTTTCATCCTCTATCTGAATTACACCAATGTTGCGTAGAGCACTAAGCCAGAATCTGATCCCGTGATCACTTACACCGGATTTATCGGACAACTCGCCGTAGGTAATCTTAGTTTTCCTGCCTTTCCAGAACCAGACAAGCGCGTAATAAACGCCCTTCCCGCTATCGTTGATTTGAATCTGTTTCGTGTTATTCAGTTTTATGTATTGTATCAATTATTTCTCCTGTTTAGTTCCAGTTTCGTTTAACCGTGGCGATCCCCACATTCATTAATTCTCTTGTTTGTTTCTGGGTTAGTCCGTTGGCTTTATGTTTCTGTATTTCGGCGCGGGTGGTGTCGCCTTTCGTTGTATCGCGTTTTTTTCTTTCTTTCCCGAAGTTGAAGCATTCAATCTTTGCTCCTAGGAAATAATGCTCTTTGATGTATTCAGCAGTAGCCAGATCCGGCACTACAAACAACAGAGGGTGATCAGTATCAGCATTACGTATAGATGTACGGCTAATAAACTGGTAGCACCGTTCATAGTTCATCGCGGCGCGTTGCTTCTGTTCAAATTCTTCAACATCCCATCCGTTAAGCTCTGCATACTGCCGCCATTTACCCTGGAAATCACGATCCAGATTACTGCATCCCAGAAACACAGCATTGTGCATGTGCTGGTAATGGTTCAGACCATAGGAAGCCATTGAAACACGCTCACCACGGGCAGAATTTGAAAGAATGTCATCCCCTATCGTAGTAAACTGACACAAGGATTTATCTCTGTTAGTGGCAAAGATAAATTCACCTGGCACAGGCTGGATAATTTCCTGTAGATGCTCCTGAAACACCTTCTGTAATGCTGTCAGGGTGCATCTGTTCTCACATACGGCGACCAGAGAGATCGGCACACGTTTATGTTTACGGCGCTCCTCTGGCGGTTGTAAATGTTCACCAGCTTCCTCTACTTCGTATTTCGCCAGATGTTCAGCAGCCCAGACAAACAAGCTCCGAGAAGAGCCAGCACCTAAGAGTGTAAATTGTTCAGCCCATTCTACAGATCTGATAATTGGTGATGCAGTGAAAGCAAACAGGTGTTTATTTTCTTCGTAGAGAAGTCCAGCACCTTGCATAATCGCCCAAAGTAGGCGCTTTAACTCAGCACCACTCGACTGTTTTTCATGCCAGTATTTATAGAAATCAGTTTGGCAATCCTCACGCAGGAATAACAATCCGTCCCGCTCTTCCAGCCACTTTAGGAATGGGAAGTTTTCTTCCGTCCGATCTGTATGCTGCACTTTGATGTAAGCGCCAAACATTGCATCAGGGATTTCATCAACAAAGATGCTGAAATTACGGAGAAGGTTTTGAAGTTCTGTTTCAAGCGCTGCACGATAGCAATAATGAATGAAACATTGATGTGTGCAGATGATCACCGAATGCTGAAAATCGTATTCAAGAGTTGAGATTAGGAGATTTACCGCTTCTGTTTCAGTGTCCACATGAAAACTGCTCACCCGTCTGTCTTTTAGTTCTTCCCTCACCTGTCCACATAATTCATGTGTTGGCATCACCAGAAGATAACGAGGGGGAATTGCTTCGGAATTTGTTAATAAACTTGATTTGATGTAGTGCTGTAATGTGGTGGATTTTCCAGATCCGCAAATTGCATCAACGAATTTTACTACTTGCTTCTTTTCTTTCATTGGGTTCCTCTTGTTGTAGGATGCTATTTTTGACAATGGAGTTAACCAGGGCTGGAATACTTACGCCTTTAATTGTGGCGGCTTCGCGGAGTGCCTCGTAAACTTCTGGACTAAAACGAATGTTCATCATTGGTTAATTTCCTTTCGGTGTTGGTCATAACGGGCGAGAGCGTCAGCGAACATTTTCATTCGGTCTGTATACTCCCTCGATTTTGCTGCTTGCATGGATGCGTAAATAACGTGGCGTTTCACCTTGCCACTCACCAGATCATTAAAAACCTGGTCACTACTGAAATACTTCAATAACTACCTCCTTCGGATTTTGGATGCAAAAAGCCCCAGGCAGATTACCCCGCCCAGGGCCGAAAGTTTCAGAAGGTTTTCTCCCCTTCATACTTACCAGAATACACTATTTCACTAACGTTTGTCAAGCTATTTATGCAATAAAATGAATAAAATTAGCAAAATGTGCATAATTAGTCATCCATGGTATCATTTCCGGCTCTTCATGCAAGTGAGCCGATTTTGTAGCTACGCTACATTGCACAATCAACCTGATTACGAGGGTATCAAGTAAGAGGAGGTATCATTTTAAATGATAAGTCCTTTTACATTTATTTTGATACCTTCGGTAAGTATAGGCTCACGATGAACCAGCGATCAGCGGGTGAATGTTGCATGAAAAGTAACTGCACATAACCATCTTGCAGAATGATCTATGTTCGAGGAATACGAGAACATAAGAGAGATAATTAATAACCTTAATTTAATTAAGGGTAGTTAGTAGTTGGTTTGTGTCAGTGAGCGAAGCGAGCATGACAAAGTATCTCTACAGGAGAATCTCTTCTCAACAATAACTTTGTGTGAAGATTGATCTCTCCTGTAAGCTATCTTTCATGCGCGTGATCAGCGCATTCCAATTTATGGAGAATTAACCCTCCATCAATCCTGATTACGTGTTAATAGCGAATACTCGCCTCCATAGCGCCGGAAAAATCCTACGCTAAATACATTATAAATACCCGCTAAACCCCAGGTAAAGCGATGCTTAATCTATTCTAAATAACCCGCCTGTAACGCTCTCTGAAGCACTTTCTAACTATTAATGTACATTACCTCACTTTTCGTAAAGCCTTGCACCGTGCGGCTTACAGCGATCATTGTGGACAATGTACACTTTCAAGATGTGTGCAATTTGCTGAACGAGTTATCTCGTTTGATTGTTATAATGTAACAACTCTTTTTCATGCCAAAACCGTCAATTAATTAACATTCTAATCATTTCATCACACAATCAGTTTCAAGTGCATAAACTCTGCATACTCCGTGCATACTGGCAGGTTAGCGCCGCACTCGCCTAACTACCTCACATTTACCAACATAAAATCAATGAGATAGACAATAACCACACATAACCATCTGTAGTGTGATGTTCCGGTATTGCCGCTGTTCTTCGTGCAAACCTGATGGTTTGGCAATGTCAAAACACATGTTTATAAATGCCAACATTATGATTTTTTTCAAGATATTCTCAACGGAGGGATTTTTCGAACAGGAGGCGGCCTTTCAGGTCGTTAAGCGGTGGACACAATCGCGCCAATTACCACACAGAACACAAAACGATTTTTGTTCTTTAATCTTGCAACTCACTGAAATTGATCATAATGTTTATTTAATTAGTTTAGATGTGTGACCTTAAAGGAGGGTAAATTGAACAGAGCAGTAGTGTTAGATGAACAGCAAGCCAAAGCGATCAGGGAGTGGCTTAACACCCATAACAAGAGCCTGATAGCTGATGTTACGTTAATGATGCAAGCCGCTGTACTGCGTGTGGGGGATGCCGTCGCGTTACGCTTCGACGAAGTGATCAACGGTGAGATAGACATAGAAGAACAGAAGACAGGGAAGCGTAAAGCCCTCACCCTTCCGGCTCCAGTGGTGCAGATGATCGCACGTCGCCGTGCTGAGTTTCCTCATGATGTGCATGTGTTCAGGAGCCAGCGTAACCGCTCGATGAACAAGCAAGCACCTGTACGACGCGAGGAAGTGAGTAAACAGATCGCAGAAGCCGCTAAAGCTATCGGGATTCATGGCACTGTCTCGGCACACAGTTTTCGAAAGGCGGGAGGCAATGCGCTTTTCAAGCGCTCAGGCAATAATCTCGTCCTCGCTATGACCGTGCTCAATCACAGCAACATCACGGACACCAGACGCTATCTGGATTTAGACAAGCAAGCCGTTAGCCGTGTGATCAATGAGATGGATTTATAAGGAGATGCGTATGAAACACCTAGTGCTGACGCTGGCACTGCTGCCAGCCCTGGCAAATGCCGGACAAATAACAATGGTCAACCCACAGGAGGAACAGACGGAGAACGGAAAAACGCTGTGCACGTATCAGAACAGCATCTACCTGTTCACCTACGTAACTAAGGGGAAATGTCCCTATGCAAAAACCTTCAATACAGAGGATTCAGAAGAGTGAAAAAGGAGGAAGAGCCGATCATTAGCTTTCAGTGGAACGGGGCCACCGTGCGCGTTTACACGCAGATAGTGAAACTGGCAGGAACGACGCTACAGCGCCACTTGTTGCCGTCCAACCTTAGAAAAGCTGTAAATGAAGAAGTGGCGAAGGCTGGCAACTTGCCGGAAGACAGCCCCCGCCGTATTCAACAATCCCAACGGAGATCAGGAAATGCCGAACAGCAGCATTATGGCGTTAGCGCTCGCGCTGTGCAACGTAGAAGCCGGAAGACGGGTTAAAGTGCCAGCAATGACAGGACAACAACTACACCTGTTAATGATGTGGCTTAGTGCGTTGAGAGATTGATAACATTTCAATCAGAATCCACTTAATCTTAATGAAATAATGTTTTAAGATGAAAACTTCGGAAAAACAAATAGAAATAGTTATCAACTGGAATGATTTCAATGCGCAAAAGTTTATTGGTGTTAGTAGCTTCAACTCTGCTTCTCTCTGGGTGTGCTGTACAGAAACAATTAGTTCCGACTGGTGGTAGTAAGGCCGATGGGACTGTAAAAATGAGCTATTCCTTCGGGATGTTCGAATCCCCTAAAGTGAACGTCCAGCAAGGCGCTCAAGCAGCAGCACAGCGTTGCGCCGCATGGGGCTATTCTGGTGCTGAGCCATTCGGCGGCTATACCTCAGTTTGTTCTCAACCATCCTCAAGCGGATGTATGGAAACAATGGTCACTATGGAGTATCAATGTACTGGTGACTTGAAGAAATAACACAAGGGGGCATAGCCCCCCTTTACCGCTATACATCCCACGGATTCGTTTTCATTTTCCTCATTGGGTACGCTTGACCATTCACGGTGAAGGTGAGTTTCTCTGTATCAATCACCCCCTCAACCTCTTTGTAGTCGAATGGGAATTTCACTTTATTGTCGTTGATTTTGTACAAACCGCCTGGAATGTTAGCACCATGCTCAACCTGCAAATAATCCCCCTTAATTAGCCAGCGTCCCTCTACCTGGTATCCAATCGCGCTACCGTGTTCATTGAAGTAGATACTCATGAAGTTATTTTCCTTATTCTTTGAACTCGATTTCTTGATCGTCAAATTCTCCGTGACGAGAGATTTTCATTGAGAATCTTTTGAAAGTTTTGAAAAATTCTTCATACGTCATCTCGATTCTTTCCCTTTTGAGTCCGTATTCATCGTCAGTAACGAATGCTTCAATGTTCAAAAAACGCTGACCAGAATAGAAGGAAATAGCTTTCACCAATTCTCCTTCCTTCAAAATTCCCTTATCTCTCAATAAATCGCTGAAATCCTCTTGATCAGCACTATCCGCTGCAACGCTTCCCTTCCAATCATCGTACTGTACAGCAGCCTTAAAGTGTTCTTTTTCCATCTTATTTATCCTTTGCTGTGGGTAGTCAAAGGTAGCGTAGCGCAGATTTTGGACAATACAAGCCATTTAGTAGCATGATCGGTAGGTTAAAACATTGCGTTAGCCGCTCGCGCTAATTTAATCTCTGCCTCTTCTTCCTGCTTCTTAGCAAGCCAGGCTTTCCCCTCTGGAGTTGCCAGAAATTTACGGGCATGGATCTTACGGTTGTTGCGCTTTGTCGCGGCGCTTTTGGTCGCGTTTGCCATGTTCTCACCTCGATTTGCTAATTTGTCTAAACGGATCAGGACACTGGAGGCTATCGCGAATTGAGGAACAATGACAAATACAAAACCTTTGGGTAATACATCACCTTTACGTGCCGTGATGGGCACATAAGAAAACGGGGAGCGTAGCGACTTCGTTAGAAGATCTGCGGCTGTCAGATTGTATCTCTATCTTCCTGTTATCAGGTGATCGTTATGTTCCGGTGATCGCTACCGTGGCAGAGCCGGATTCTTTCCCGATCCGGTTAGTCTTCCCATCATTTCGCCTGTTTATCCATTCAGCCATACACCATACAAAGCCAAAGGGCTTACGAATGGGTTACTACTGAACTTTCGGCTTTCTGGTGCTTCACAGCACGGATCGCCCACAGCCCCCGCACGAAGGGGGGAAGATAGAGATTCGTTATCATGTTGTGTGGGCCTGGCTACCCTGTTCGCACGATTCAGTTTTACAAAGCAAGTGGTCATGCAAGATTCACATGCTTCTACAGGTTGGACGCTTCGCACACCTGCCCATGCAATGTATACTGATAACCGCCCATACATCACACAGGCGTTTAGACGTGTTAAGGCAAAATCAAAAGTGACGGGGAAAATCACGTAAGCCTTTGATTTTGCTGAAATGGTGCCGATAAGAGGAGTCGAACCTCCGACCTTCGCATTACGAATGCGCTGCTCTACCAACTGAGCTATATCGGCCCTGAAAGGCCGGTTACGAGCGTAACCACGGGGCAAAATGTTAAAACTAACAGGGTGATGCGTCAATGGCCTTGCGAATCAAATGCCTATTTTTGCATCACCCTCGTTTATTTACGCACGAATCGTATCATCGCCGAAGCCGATCCACTTGTAGGTGGTCAGCGCTTCCAGCCCCATCGGGCCACGGGCGTGTAACTTTTGCGTGCTGACAGCGACTTCTGCACCCAGTCCGAACTGGCCGCCGTCGGTGAAGCGCGTTGAAGCGTTCACATACACTGCGGAAGAATCCACTTCATTGATGAAGCGATCGGCGTTGCGTAGAGTGCGGGTCAGGATCGCATCGGAATGCTGCGTGCCGTGGGCGCGAATGTGGGCAATCGCAGCGTCCAGATCAGCGACCACTTTCACATTCAGATCCAGCGACAGATACTCATCGTCATACTGCTGCGCTTTTACCGCTTCCACTTTGGCAGGGCCATCTTTCAGCAGTGCCAAAGCCTTGTCATCCGCATGCAGCGTCACGCCGCTCTCGGCCATCTGTTTGCTCAGAGCAGGTAAGAACGTCTCGGCAATGCCCTGATGTACCAGCAGCGTTTCAACGGTGTTACAGGTGCTTGGACGCTGAGTTTTGGCATTGACGATAATCTTCAGCGCAGGCGCGATTTCAGCGCTGTCATCCACGACGATATGACACACGCCAATCCCGCCGGTGATCACCGGAATGGTCGATTGCTCGCGGCACAGCTTGTGCAGACCCGCGCCACCGCGTGGGATCAGCATGTCGATGTATTTATCCATACGCAGCATTTCGTTGACCAGCGCACGATCCGGGCTTTCGATAGCCTGAACCGCACCCGCTGGCAGGCCGCACTCTTCCAGCGCCTGCTGAATGACTTTCACCGTCGCCGCGTTGGTACGCCACGTCTCTTTACCACCGCGCAATATTGCTGCGTTGCCGGTTTTCAGGCACAGAGAGGCAACGTCAACAGTCACGTTCGGGCGCGCTTCATAAATCACGCCGATGACGCCGAGCGGGACCCGGCGACGTTCGATACGCAGGCCGCTGTCGAGCAGGCCGCCGTCAATCACCTGTCCGACCGGATCGGCAAGATTACAGACCTGACGCACATCGTCGGCGATGCTTTTCAGGCGCGCAGGGTTCAGCGCCAGGCGATCGAGCATCGCCTCGCTCAAACCATTTTGACGTGCGTCAGCTAAATCCTGTTCGTTAGCGAGCAAGATTTGCTGTGATTGCGCTTCCAGATAGTCAGCGATTTTTTCCAGAACGCGGTTTTTTTCGCGACTGGAAAGGAGCGCCAGTTTGTAAGAGGCGGCTTTGGCAGCAGCACCCATTTGTTCCAGCATGATTGGCTCCTTAGCGAATGATCATATCGTCACGATGCACAGCAACCGGGCCATATTCATAGCCCAGAATAGCGTCGATTTGCTGTGAGTGATGCCCGGCAATGCGTCTAAGCGCGTCGCTGTTGTAGCGGCTGACGCCGTGGGCAATATCGCGACCTTCAAGATTACAGATACGAATCACTTCACCACGGGAGAAGTTACCTGTCACGCTTTTAATTCCTTTCGGAAGTAATGAACTCCCTCTTTCCAGAATCGCCGACGTCGCACCTTCATCAACGGTGATTTCACCCGCTGGCGGAGCGCCGAAAATCCAGCGTTTACGGTTTTCTAGCGGAGAGGCTTCAGCATGGAAACGCGTGCCGACGGAAATGCCTTCCATGACATCACCAATCACACCGGGACGGCTGCCAGCAGCAATAATGGTATCGATACCCGCACGACACGCCACATCAGCAGCCTGCAGTTTGGTGCCCATCCCACCGGTTCCCAGCCCGGAAACGCTGTCTCCAGCAATCGCGCGCAGGGCGTCGTCAATGCCGTAGACATCTTTAATCAGCTGCGCCTGCGGGTTATTGCGCGGGTCGGCGGTAAACAGCCCTTGCTGATCGGTGAGCAGCAGCAGTTTATCCGCACCGGCCAGAATCGCGGCCAGCGCGGAGAGATTATCGTTGTCGCCAACTTTGATTTCAGCCGTCGCCACCGCATCGTTCTCGTTAATGACCGGAACGATGTTGTTATCCAGCAGCGCACGCAGAGTGTCGCGCGCATTCAGGAAGCGTTCCCTGTCTTCCATGTCCGCGCGGGTCAGCAGCATCTGGCCCACGTGAATACCGTAGATAGAGAACAGCTGTTCCCACAGTTGAATCAGTCGACTTTGCCCTACCGCCGCCAGCAGCTGTTTAGAAGCGATGGTCGCGGGGAGTTCGGGATAGCCCAGATGTTCGCGCCCGGCAGCAATAGCGCCAGACGTGACAATCACAATACGGTGACCTGCGGCATGAAGTTGTGCGCACTGGCGGACAAGTTCAACAATGTGGGCGCGATTAAGGCGGCGCGATCCGCCTGTTAAAACACTGGTACCGAGTTTTACCACCAGCGTCTGGCTGTCACTCATGATTCTCTGCCATTCAACAATAAGGGAAAATGATGTCAATCAGACGTTTTAACAGGACTCAGCGCCGTTGCCAACTGCTGGCGCATAAAGCACGCCACTTTGTTGCGCGGGATCAGAAAGCGTAGCGGCAGATTTTTACAGATTTATGACTGAAAAAATAAAACATACTTTTTTAGACATATTCTTACTTTGTCATAAAACGTTCACCCGCAGACGATAAAACCCTTCCTGTTTTTCACGGGGTAATAAGTCGAGTCTTATTGCTCAGCGAATATTAGCGCGTTTTATAAAACATCAGGATTGAAAATGAAAAAGAGCACTCTGGCATTAGTGGTAATGAGCGTTGTGGCCTCCGCATCTGTACATGCAGCAGAAGTTTATAATAAAGACGGAAATAAACTCGACGTGTACGGCAAAGTAAAAGCAATGCACTACCTGAGTGATGACGATACCAAAGATGGCGACCAGACTTATGTTCGTTTCGGCTTCAAAGGCGAAACGCAAATTAACGATCAGTTGACCGGTTTTGGTCGCTGGGAAGCTGAATTCTCCGGTAACAAAGCCGAGAGCGATTCCACGCAGAAAACCCGTCTGGCCTTTGCCGGCCTGAAACTAAAAAATATTGGCTCCTTCGACTACGGCCGTAACCTCGGTGCGCTGTATGACGTGGAAGCGTGGACCGATATGTTCCCGGAATTTGGCGGCGACTCTTCCGCTCAGACCGATAACTTCATGACCAAACGCTCAAGCGGCCTCGCCACTTACCGCAACACTGACTTCTTCGGCGCGGTTGATGGCCTGGACATGACGTTGCAGTATCAGGGTAAAAACGAAGGTCGTGATGCCAAGAAACAGAACGGTGACGGCTTTGGTACATCTTTGACCTATGATTTCGGTGGCAGCGATTTCGCCGTCAGTGGCGCATACACCAACTCTGATCGTACCAATGCGCAGAACCTGCTGGCTCGCGGTGAAGGTGATAAAGCTGAAGCCTGGGCAACCGGTCTGAAATACGACGCCAATGATGTATACCTGGCGGCGATGTATTCTGAAACGCGCAATATGACACCAATTTCGGGTGGCTTTGCGAATAAAGCACAGAACTTCGAAGTGGTCGCGCAATATCAGTTCGATTTCGGTCTGCGTCCATCCCTGGGTTATGTCCAGTCTAAAGGCAAGGATATTGAAGGGATCGGCGATGAAGACCTGGTGAAATATATTGACGTGGGCGCAACCTACTATTTCAACAAAAACATGTCTGCGTTTGTTGATTATAAAATCAACCAGATTGATGACGACAATAAACTGGGTGTGAGCAGCGACGATATCGTTGCCGTGGGTATGACCTACCAGTTCTAATAGCGATGCATTAAAAAAACCCGGCACGAAAGTGACCGGGTTTTTTATTGTCTGCTGCTTTGGCGGGAAAAGCGTTATGCGGAGAGCTTAACCTGCTGGTTGGTGAAATCATCGGCAGGCTCAAGCTTTAAATTCAAGGTCGCCAGCAGTTCACGCGCCCTGTCGTGAAAACCGCGCAGCGTGAGCTCGAGGCGATCGATAACTTCCTGATCTTTGATAGTCGTCGCTTCCCAGTGCCCGTCTTTGTTAAACAGGCCAAAGTGATAGCTATAGGTAAAACGCTTCTCTTCAGCGTCCATTTCCATCCACCAGCCCCAGAACTCCCGTTTTTCGGGTGCAGGCTTCACGTTGACGCAAACAGCCAGGCAGTCGAAAAAAAAGCGATTCTCTTCACACTGCTCTTCTCGAATATACGGGCCAAGAGCCATGAACTTCTTAATCAGTCTACTTTTCGGGTGTCCACTCGGTAACGTCATTGCGATCTCCTTTTGTGAAGCCACTGTTTTACCAAACCATCAAAATTTAGCAATCTCTTAACACAATCTCTGGGTGATCCAGCGCGTAATCTCGTTGAGTGCTTTGTCAAAATTCTGATACACCGGGCTAAAGGGTATCTCAAGCAGTTTGCCATCCACAGATGACGATGTGATTAAACGTGACTCTTCTTCCGGGCTAAACGGATCGTTTTTCCAGAATCCGGAAAGCATCGGTGTCGGACAACGACGTCCTAGCAGGCCCTGGGTTTTTAACGAATAGCGATTCAACTCCACACGCAGCGCTTCGTCTGATGCATCATGCATGCCAAGACGGCTCGCCAGGACGTCGAGATACATCTCTGGCACGCTTGCTTGTCGGGTTGGGTCACTTAATAACGCGTGGACAACCGGCCCGAGACACGCCACCGCTTTCAGGCGCGACGATTCAAGATAAGCCAGGCGTACCGCGACATTCGCGCCAAAGCGGAAGCCAAAGGCAGCGACTTTGGTGTGATCAACCCAGGGAATATTCTCCAGCGCTTTTAACGCATGCTGGTGCAATAAGCTGGAATCCTGCGTCAGTTTCCACTTTGAGGAAAAACCAATAGACGGCATATCCAGCGTCAGCATCGCGACCCCTTTTGGTGCGAAGTAGCGCTCAAACAGGCTGAAATAATCAATTTGCAGGGAATCCAGGCCGCCGCACATCATCACCGTCGGGAACGGGCCTTCGCCTGGCGGCATGTGCAGAAATCCCGTGACCGGCGCTCCGCCGGGAATGGTGAACTCAATTTCGCGCACATTGCACGGCAAACGCAGAGCGGCTTCTTCGTAAGCGCGGTTCGCCAGCGCCTGCGCCTGTTCTGCCAGATCGTCGCCTTTCAAATGCGGGTAAGCAGCGATGCTGTATAGATTAGCGGCATGAAGCCAGTGCTTCCCGCTGAGGGTTTGATCTTGCTCCTGAGAGGCTTTTTGCTGCCAGAGCATCGCCTGGGAGGCCCACTCGTAAATCCAGTTGCCGCCGCGATAACCGACCACCGTGTCGTACAGATCGCTGTCGGTACGATCGGCCTCACTCATGACGATACGCGCCTGCACGTCGAGGATTTCGCGGGCGTCAATGCCGCGCCAAATCCACATCAGACGGTTAATCATGCGATACCAGTGCGGTACGTTTTTGCCGTCCAGGGCGGACTGCACAGAAGGCTGAGTGCCAGGGTTGAAGCGACGAACAAGGGTCGACGTTTCCGGGTGTTTGAAACGAGGTTTGAACAGGGTTTCGCTAAGATTCGCCTGGGTCATTGCGCGCTGCCTCCATGATTACGTCACATTAAACCCATTGTAACGCGCTGGAGGCTAAAAAAAACAACGCCCGGCATCACCGGGCGTTAAAAATAATTTCGGACTGTAATTATCGGCTGGAGATTGGCGGGATAAATGCCACGCCCATATCCCACGGCTGTTCAATCCAGGTATCCTGCGGGATGTCGATCACGTAGTCATTCACCAGTGGACGGCCAGCCGGTTTAGCGAAGATAGTCACGAAATGCGCTTTTGGGTACATTTCGCGGATCGCAACAGCAGTGCCGCCGGTATCGACCAGATCGTCAATCACGATAAAGCCTTCGCCGTCGCCTTCAGCGCGTTTCAGCACGGTCAGCTCACGCTGGTTATCGTGGTCATAGCTGGAGATGCAGACGGTATCGACATGGCGAATACCCAGTTCACGCGCCAGCAGTGCGCCCGGAACCAGACCGCCACGGCTCACGGCAATAATGCCTTTCCACTGTTCAGAAGGCATCAGGCGTGCAGCCAGTTTACGTGCATGAATCTGCAACATGTCCCAGGTGACGACGTATTTTTCGCTCATGTGAAGTGTCCCAGCCTGTTTATATACGGCTTAAAAAGTGTTCGAGGGGGAAATAGGTTGCGCGAGATTATAGAGATCTGACGCACTAAAAACCAGTGTTTAGCGGCGCGGGGCGGAGTTTTTACTTGCTTTATGCTAGCAGCAGACGGAGAAAGTGGTATTCTCAACCTCATCTCGCAAGCCCGACTTGTGCTGACTATCACTCTGCTAACCCTGTGACCTGCAAGCTTGTTTGCAGCGCCACGACAAGGAGACTTATCGTGTCTGAACTGTCTCAATTATCGCCACAGCCACTGTGGGATATTTTTGCCAAAATCTGTTCCATTCCTCACCCTTCCTATCACGAAGAACAGCTTGCCGAACATATTATGGGCTGGGCGAAGGAAAAAGGCCTGCACGCGGAGCGTGACCAGGTAGGCAATATTCTGATTCGTAAAGCGGCCACCGCCGGTATGGAAAACCGCAAACCGGTTGTGCTTCAGGCGCACCTGGACATGGTGCCGCAGAAAAATAACGACACCGAACACGACTTCACCAAAGATCCTATTCAGCCCTACATTGATGGCGAGTGGATCAAAGCACGCGGCACCACGCTGGGTGCAGATAACGGTATTGGTATGGCGTCTGCGCTGGCTGTGCTGGCTGACGACAGCGTTGAGCATGGTCCACTGGAAGTGTTGCTGACCATGACCGAAGAAGCCGGTATGGACGGTGCGTTTGGTCTGCAGGCTAACTGGCTGCAGGCGGATATCCTGATCAACACCGACTCTGAAGAAGAGGGTGAGATCTACATGGGTTGCGCCGGTGGTATTGATTTCATCTCTACTCTGCCACTGACCCGTGAAGCAATTCCTGCTGGCTTCCAAACCTTCAAGCTGACGCTGAAAGGTCTGAAAGGCGGTCACTCCGGTGGTGATATTCATTTAGGTCTGGGCAACGCCAACAAACTGCTGGCACGCTTCCTGGCGGGACACGCCGCTGAGCTGGATCTGCGCCTGGTTGATTTCAACGGCGGTACGCTGCGCAACGCGATCCCGCGTGAAGCCTTCGCGACCGTAGCTGTTGCGGCGAATAAAGCCGACGAGCTGAAAAACCTGGCGAATGTCTACCTGGATATCCTGAAAAACGAACTGTCGGCGAAAGAGAAAAATCTGACCGTGGTTCTGGAATCCGTCTCCACTGATAAAGCCGCGCTGACCGAGCAGTCTCGTGACAGCTTTGTGCAGTTGCTGAACGCCACGCCAAACGGCGTGATCCGCAACTCTGACGTGGCGAAAGGCGTGGTAGAAACCTCCCTGAACGTCGGCGTCGTGACCATGACTGATGACAGCGCAGAAATCATCTGCCTGATTCGCTCGCTTATCGACAGCGGTAAAGAGTACGTGGTGAGCATGCTGGAATCTCTGGGCAAACTGTCTGGCGCGAAAACCTCTGCCAAAGGCAGCTACCCAGGCTGGCAGCCAGATGCGACCTCTCCAGTGATGGCGCTGGTGCGTGAAACCTATCAGCGTCTGTTCAACAGCACGCCGAACATTCAGGTGATTCACGCAGGCCTGGAGTGCGGTCTGTTCAAGAAACCATATCCAGATATGGACATGGTTTCCATCGGGCCGACCATTACTGGTCCGCATTCTCCGGACGAGCAGGTGCACATCGAAAGCGTGGGCCACTACTGGACGCTGCTGACTGAACTGCTGAAATCGATTCCGGCTAAGTAAGTTGCTGTATGTGCCCGGCGGCACTGCGTTTGCCGGGCCTACAGGGGATGGGTGCGGTCTGATGCCCGCCCCCCGGCCCTCTCCCACGGGAGAGGGTGCAAACACTAAAAACGGCAACCTGGTTGCCGTTTTGCATTTACCTTCTGGCCACCGGGCTTTTTTATAGCCCCAGCACCAGCTGCCGCTCCAGCTGCGGGTCCAACAGCGTAACGTGCAGCCCAACCAGCCTCACTCCCCTTCCCCCTCGACGCACCTGCCAGGCTTTTTTCGCCGTTTCAATCAGATCGTCTTTGTTCAGGCGCGGCCAGACGTGTTCCTGAGTCGTCTGCTGGAAATCGTTGAACTTGAGTTTCACGCCCTGGCGGGCAATCAGCAGATCGGGTTTGACCTTCGCCAGCCGTCGTTCCAGCTCGGGATAGAGCTGCTCGACAATAATGGTTTCGCAGTCGCTCCAGTCGTGGATATCTTCTGCCAGAGTGCGCTCAACGCCCACAGATTTACGCAGGCGCTCGCTGTTGATACTGCGCTCATCAATCCCCTGGCTACGCTCCCACAGGACCCGGCCAAACTTGCCAAAGCGCTTGAGCAGCATCGCCAGATCGCTGTTCTGTACGTCTTCGCAGGTTCGCAGGCCGAGCGTCTCCAGTTTAGCGGCAGAGACTTTGCCAACGCCGGGGATTTTACCCAGCGGCAGCGTTTTCAAAAAAGCCGGAACGTCATCAGGTGTAATGACGTACTGCCCGTCGGGCTTGTTCAAATCAGAGGCAATTTTGGCGAGGAACTTCACCGGTGCAATTCCTGCGGAAGCCGTCAGATTCAGCTCGTTAAAAATGGTCTGGCGGATTTCCTGCGCCATCAGGGTAGCAGAGCCGTGACAATGCAGGCTGTCCGTGACGTCGAGATAGGCTTCGTCAAGAGAAAGCGGTTCAATCAGCGAGGTATAGCGGGAAAAGATTTCCCGAATGCGAACCGAGGCTTCTTTATAGGCATCAAAACGCCCCGGCAACAGAATGAGATGAGGGCAAAGCTTAAGCGCCATCGCCGTGGGCATGGCGCTACGCACGCCAAATTTGCGCGCCGGATAGTTGGCGGTGCTGATTACCCCGCGCTGAACGCGGCTGCCGCCGATGGCAATCGGGACATCCCTCAGCGCCGGATTATCACGCATCTCCACGGCAGCAAAAAAGCAGTCCATATCGACATGGATTATTTTGCGCATACTCAGCCCTCACATTCACTGGATAAGTATACAGTTAAAATATCAAAATTGAAAAGCGCCGTGATGACCTGGCGTTCACCCCTTTTCGCACATTTCCTGGTTTAAAAGAGAGCCTGATAAGTTATAAATACAAACTAATTTGTAAACTCAAAGCTTGATGCTTGCGAAAAAATGCAGCGATGCTAATGTGAGCGCTCCTAATCCAGATAATTCTGATTTCGGGTCTCTTTTGCCGTCCTGGCAAGTTGGTTTGGCTTTATCAAGGAACTTGTAGTATGCGTAAAATCGCATTGTTCATTGCGATGCTTCTGATCCCGTGTGTCTCGTTTGCTGGTCTGCTTAGCAGCGACAGTTCGACCACCCCGATCAGCAAAGAATATAAACAGCAGTTAATGGGATCACCGGTTTATATTCAGATCTTCAAGGAAGAACGCACGCTCGATCTATTTGTCAAAATGGGCGAGACATATCAGCTGCTTGATAGCTACAAAATTTGTAACTATTCCGGCGGGTTAGGCCCGAAACAACGTCAGGGTGATTTCAAAAGTCCTGAAGGGTTCTATACCATTCAGCGTAATCAGCTTAAACCCGACAGCCGCTTCTATAAAGCCATCAACATCGGTTTTCCGAATGCCTACGATCGCGCGCATGGTTACGAAGGTAAATACCTGATGATTCACGGTGCCTGCGTGTCCATTGGCTGTTACGCCATGACGGACAGCGGTATTGATGAGATTTTCCAGTTTGTGACGGGCGCATTAGTGTTCGGGCAGGCCGGTGTGCAGGTGAACATTTATCCGTTCCGCATGACCGATGCCAATATGCAGCGCCATAAGTATTCGACATACGCGGATTTCTGGAAACAGCTGAAACCGGGTTACGACTACTTCCAGCAAACGCATAAGCCACCGACCGTGTCGGTCGCGGATGGTCGCTACATCGTCAGCAAACCGCTGAGTCATGAAGTCGTCCACCCGCAACTGGCATCAAACTACGCGGTTCCCGAGGCAAAATAACGCCCACTCGCCTGGCATGATCTTTTGCCAGGTTTCATTGCCCGTCAGCGGCTGAGTGGCGATAACCGTGACCACATCATCAGGTGTGGTTTCGGTTTGAAAATCAATTTCCACATCCTGATCGAGCAGCTTGGCCACACCAAACGGCGCGCGGCGCGTGATCCAGAAAAGGTTTGTCGAGCAGAACGCCATCACGTAACGCCCATCCGACAGCAGCATATTAAACACGCCCTTCTCACGCAGCTCACAGGCCAGGGTGCCGATGTATTTAAACACCGCTTCCATATTTCCTGGCGTGCGCGGATAACGCTCTGTCAGCTTGTGCAGCAACCAACAAAACGCTTTCTCACTGTCAGTTTCACCTACTGGCCGAAAATTTCCCGTTTCCAGTGATTTATAGCCTGTCAGCTGTCCGTTATGGGCATAGGTCCAGTTGCGGCCCCACAGCTCACGGGTAAACGGATGGGTATTTTCCAGCGCCACTTCCCCTCGGTTTGCCTGACGAATATGGGCAATGACCGAGCGGGATTTAATCGGGTAATCCTGTACTAACCTGGCGATAGGAGAGTTGAAGCTGGGTTGCGGATCTTTGAACGTGCGACAGCCTTTTCCTTCGTAGAAGGTAATGCCCCAGCCGTCTTTATGCGGCCCGGTTCCTCCACCGCGCTGTACCAACCCGGTGAAACTAAAGCAGATATCGGTTGGCACATTGGCGCTCATCCCGAGCAATTCGCACATACATCACCTCCACAACAGCGGGGGCATGAGTGCCCCCAGCGAAGACTTACTTGACCATCTCTTTTTCGATCAGCTGGATCAGGATATGAATCACTTTAATGTGAATTTCCTGGATTCGATCAGCATAACCGAAATGTGGCACACGGATTTCGATATCCGCCGTACCCGCCATTTTACCGCCATCTTTACCGGTCAGGGTGATGACTTTCATCCCTTTCTCGCGCGCAGCTTCAATGGCTTTAATCACGTTACCGGAATTACCTGAGGTGGAAATACCCAGCAGGACATCACCTTCACGGCCTACCGCTTCAACGTAGCGCGAGAAAATATGATCGTAACCGAAGTCGTTACCCACGCAGGAGATGTGGCTAACGTCAGAAATCGCAATTGCCGGGTAGCCCGGACGGTTTTCACGGTAGCGACCGGTCAGCTCTTCCGCGAAGTGCATGGCGTCGCAATGGGAGCCGCCGTTACCGCAGGAAAGCACTTTACCGCCGGCTTTGAAACTGTCTGCCAGCAGGACCGCCGCACGCTGGATCGCGTGAATATTGGCTTCATCTTTCAGAAAGTTGGCCAGCGTCTCCGCGGCTTCGTTCAGTTCGTTACGAATAAGATCCTGGTACATGAGGATAATCCTTCAGTATTGATGAATAACAAACGGAGTGTACCGGATAGCGTTGAGAGCGAGAAGCTAAAGCCATGCTAATCCTCCGGCGTTTTGATTATTCGTGCCTGCGAAAACCTGAACAATGTGAACCAGGTTGTAATTATTTTGTGAATGCATTGCTAAAAGAAATAACATCCACTACAACCATATCATCACAAGTGGTCAGACCTCCTACAAGCAAGGGAGCTTTTCGTTATGATGATTTTGAGCATTATCGCAACCGTTGTTCTGCTCGGTGTGTTGTTCTATCACCGCGTCAGTTTAGTTCTGAGTAGCCTGATTTTACTGGCCTGGACTGCCGCGCTTGGCCTGGCGGGTCTGTGGAATATCTGGCTTGTCCTGCCGCTGGCCATTATCCTCCTGCCGTTCAACGTTCCGGCGATGCGTAAGTCGATGATTTCTGCCCCGGTATTTCGCGGTTTCCGCAAAGTAATGCCGCCGATGTCACGCACGGAAAAAGAAGCAATCGACGCGGGCACTACCTGGTGGGAAGGCGATCTGTTCCAGGGCAACCCGGACTGGAAAAAACTGCACAACTACCCGCAGCCGCGCCTCACTGCTGAAGAACAAGCCTTTATTGATGGTCCGGTAGAAGAAGCGTGCCGCATGGCGAACGACTTCGAGATCACCCATGAAATGGCCGATCTGCCTCCAGAACTGTGGGCGTACCTGAAAGAGCATCGCTTCTTCGCGATGATCATCAAAAAAGAGTACGGCGGCCTGGAGTTCTCCGCTTACGCTCAGGCTCGCGTGCTGCAAAAACTGGCCGGTGTCTCAGGTATTCTGGCGATCACCGTCGGCGTGCCAAACTCATTAGGCCCTGGCGAACTGCTGCAACATTACGGCACCGAAGAGCAAAAAGATCACTATCTGCCGCGCCTGGCGCGTGGTCAGGAAATCCCGTGCTTCGCGCTAACCAGCCCGGAAGCGGGTTCTGACGCCGGAGCAATCCCGGATACTGGCGTCGTGTGCATGGGCGAGTGGCAGGGCCAGCAGGTGCTGGGTATGCGCCTCACCTGGAACAAGCGCTACATTACGCTGGCGCCAATCGCCACCGTGCTGGGTCTGGCGTTCAAACTTTCTGACCCGGATAAACTGCTGGGCGACGAGGAAGATCTGGGCATCACCTGTGCGCTGATCCCAACCTCTACCCCTGGCGTTGAAATTGGTCGTCGTCACTTCCCGCTGAACGTGCCATTCCAGAACGGTCCGACCCGTGGCCAGGATATCTTTGTGCCGATTGATTACATCATCGGCGGCCCGAAAATGGCCGGTCAGGGCTGGCGTATGCTGGTGGAATGTCTGTCGGTCGGTCGCGGCATTACCCTGCCGTCTAACTCTACCGGTGGCCTGAAATCTGTCGCGATGGGGATTGGCGCTTACGCCCATATCCGCCGTCAGTTCAAAATCTCCATCGGTAAGATGGAAGGGATCGAAGAGCCACTGGCGCGTATCGCAGGCAACGCCTATGTGATGGACGCTGCAGCATCGCTGATCACTTACGGCATCATGCTCGGTGAAAAACCGGCCGTGCTGTCGGCTATCGTGAAGTATCACTGTACCCACCGCGCACAGCAGTCAATTATTGATGCAATGGATATTGCTGGCGGTAAAGGCATTATGCTCGGCGAAGGCAACTTCCTGGCGCGCGGCTATCAGGGCGCACCGATTGCCATCACCGTGGAAGGCGCAAACATTCTGACCCGTAGCATGATGATCTTTGGTCAGGGCGCGATTCGCTGCCATCCGTATGTGCTGGAAGAGATGGCTGCGGCACAAAACAACGATGTGGATGCGTTCGATAAACTGCTGTTCAAACACATCGGCCACGTCGGCAGCAACAAAATGCGCAGCTTCTGGCTGGGCCTGACGCGCGGTCTTACCAGCTCCACGCCGACGGGTGATGCAACTAAACGTTATTACCAGCATCTGAACCGTCTGAGCGCGAACCTGGCGCTGCTGTCTGACGTGTCGATGGCCGTTCTGGGCGGCAGCCTGAAGCGTCGCGAGCGTATCTCCGCGCGTCTGGGTGATGTCCTGAGCCAGGTGTTCCTCGCCTCTGCGGTTCTGAAACGTTACGACGATGAAGGCCGTCATGAAGCGGATCTGCCGCTGGTCCACTGGGGCGTGCAGGATGCTCTGTACCAGGCAGAACAGGCGATTGACGATCTGCTGGCGAACTTCCCGAACCGCTTTGTCGCTGGTGCGCTGCGCGTGGTGATCTTCCCGACCGGTCGTCATCATCTGGCTCCGTCTGACATCCTCGACCACAAAGTGGCGAAGATCCTGCAGGTGCCAAGTGCGACCCGCTCGCGTATCGGTCGTGGTCAGTACCTGAAACCAACTGCGCATAACCCGGTCGGTCTGCTGGAAGAGGCGCTGCTGGACGTGATGGCCGCCGATCCGATTCACCAGAAAATCTGTAAACAGCTGGGCAAAAACCTGCCGTTTACCCGCCTGGATGAACTGGCAAAACAAGCGCTGGCCGGTGGCATCATCGATCAGAACGAAGCCGCAGTGCTGGTGAAAGCTGAAGAGAGCCGTCTGCGCAGTATCAACGTGGATGATTTCGAGCACGATGAACTGGCGACCAAGCCGGTAAAGCTGCCGGAGAAGGTCCGCAAACCTGAAGCAGCGTAAACGAAACGCTTCCACAAACCCCGCCGCGAGCGGGGTTTTTTATTGCCACATTTTCTCTTTTTCCCGTGCTACAGTGTCAAAAAGCAGTCTTTCGAGGAGTCATGATTGTGCCTGGTTTGAAGATTACCCTTTTGCAACAGCCGCTGGTGTGGATGGACGGTCCCGCCAATCTGCGCCACTTTGATCGCCAGCTCGAAGAGATCGCCGGGCGCGATGTGATTGTCCTGCCGGAAATGTTCACTACCGGTTTCGCGATGGAGGCGGCAAAGCAGTCTTTAGCACAGGATGAGGTGGTCGCCTGGATGCACAGCAAGGCGCAGCAAACCAACGCCCTTGTCGCCGGTAGCGCCGCATTGCAAACTGAACGCGGGCCGGTGAACCGTTTCCTGCTCGTTGAGCCGGACGGTACGCTGCACTTCTACGACAAACGCCACTTATTCCGCATGGCTGATGAACATCATCACTACGAAGCCGGGAACGAGCGCGTGGTGTTCGAGTGGCGCGGCTGGCGCATTCTGCCGCTGGTCTGTTACGACCTGCGCTTCCCGGTGTGGTCACGCAACCGCAACGATTATGATCTGGCGCTGTACGTCGCCAACTGGCCTGCCCCGCGCTCGCTGCACTGGCAGGCGCTGCTGGTGGCCCGCGCCATTGAGAACCAGGCGTATGTGGTCGGCTGTAACCGGGTGGGAACGGATGGCAACGGGCATCACTATCGCGGCGACAGCCGGGTGGTGAATCCGCAGGGCGAAATCATTGCGACGGCGGAGCCACATCAGGCGACGCGCATTGATGCAGAGCTGTCACTGACGGCGCTGAAAGAGTACCGCGAGAAGTTTCCGGCGTGGCAGGATGCGGATCCGTTTAGCATTGGATGAAAAAAAGCCGGGTGGCGGCTACGCCTTACCCGGCCTACATCTGTTTTCGCATGTGTTTTCGTAGGCCCGGTAAGCGCAGCGCCACCGGGCTCCAGACCGCACGGTTTAACTCACTAACGCCTGCCCGTCTTTGCGGCTTTCGGTCGCAGCGACGTAGTGCCCTTCCGGCATGCGATAGATCACCTGCGCACCGCCGAAGTTGTAATCCTGCAACGGATCTTCCACCACAATCTGATGCCCACGCTCGCGCAGTGCCGCAATCGTGTTGCGATCAAACGTCGATTCGACGATCACTTCCCGGCCCTGCACCACACGCCAGCGCGGCGCATCGATCGCCGCCTGCGGGTTTTGCCCGTGCAGCATAATGCGCAGCGCCATTTGCATGTGCCCCTGCGCCTGCATTGGCCCGCCCATCACGCCGAACGACATCAGCGGTTTGCCCTGCCCGTCCATCGCAAAACCTGGAATAATGGTGTGGAACGGACGTTTACTGCCCGCCAGCGCGTTCGGGTGTTTCGGGTCAAGTACAAAACCGCAGCCACGGTTTTGCAGGCTGATCCCGGTATCCGGGACCACCACGCCTGAACCAAAGCCCATAAAGTTGGACTGAATAAACGAGATCATCATTCCACTGGAATCAGCGGCAGAGAGGTAAACCGTGCCGCTTTGCGTTGGGGCGCCGTAGGTGAAATCAGAGGCGTTATCCTGGTCGATCAGCGCCGCTCGCGATTTGAGGTAATGATCGCTGAGCAACTCTTTCGCCGCGAACTCCATGTGCTCTTCATCGGCGACATAGCGATCGAGATCCGCCAGCGCCAGCTTCATCGCCTCAATTGACAGATGCAGAGACTGCACGGAATCCGGATGATGCTTTTCGATCCCACACTGTTCCAGAATGCCAAGTGCGATGAGCGTGGCAATACCCTGCCCGTTTGGCGGCAATTCCTGCACCGAACCACCCGCAAAATCACGCGATAACAACTCCACCCAATCCACGCGATGGTTCGCCAGATCCTCTGCCGTCAGATGCGCGCCGTGCTCTTTGGCAAAGGCGGCAATTTTCTGCGCAAGTTCACCGCGATAGAAGGCTTCGCCGTTGGTTTTGGCGATCAGCTCCAGCGAATTAGCCTGCGCCGGGTTACGGAAGATTTCCCCGATGCGCGGTGCACGTCCTTCTGGCGCAAAGCAGGCGCTAAAGCCTGGCTGATCTTTCAGTTTGTTATATCCGCGCTGCCACAAATGGCCGATCAGCGGCGATACCGGGAAACCGTTGCGCGCATATTCAATTGCCGGTTGTGCGAGAGTCGTCAGCGGCAGCGTGCCGAAGCGCTCGGCAAGGGCCACCCAGCCGGAGACAGCCCCCGGTACGGTGACCGCGTCCCAGCCCAGCTCAGGTACGGCGGTTTTACCTGCATAAAGATCCGCATGCCAGCTGGCAGGCGAACGGCCTGACGCATTCAGACCGTGCAACTTTTCACCGTCCCAAATAATCGCGAAGGCGTCGCTACCAATGCCGCAGCCCGTCGGCTCGACCACCGTCAGGGCCATCGCCGTGGCGATCGCGGCATCAACAGCGTTGCCGCCCTGCTGCAACATCCGCATCCCAGCCTGCGCCGCCAGCGGCTGCGAGGTGGCGACCGCGTTATGCCCCATCATTGGCGGGCGTCGTGAATCGTAACCGGTCGTAAATTCAAGCGCTTTGGTCATCATGACTCCTTAGTCGTGGCGCGGATCGAGCGCATCGCGCAGCCCGTCACCGAGTAAATTAAAGCCCTGTACCGCGAGGAAAATAGCGACACCGGGGAAAACAGACATCCAGGGCGCCTGTTCCAGAAAACCTTTTGCCGTGTTAAGCATCGAGCCCCAGGAAGGGTTCGGCGGCTGCTGGCCAAGACCGAGAAACGACAGGCTGGCCTCGGCGATAATGGCGGAGGCAATCGCCAGCGTGGCTTGTACCAGAATCGGTGACATCACGTTAGGCAGAACATACTTCACGATGATCCAGCGATCCGGCAGACCAATCGCCTTCGCCCCGTCGATGTACTCTTCGTTGCGAATGGCGATCACCTGCCCGCGCGTCAGGCGTGCGAAGATCGGCATCGCCGACAGCCCGATGGCGATCATCGCGTTGGTCAGGCTTGGGCCTAAAAACGCCCCCAGCGCGATCGCCATGATCAGGAACGGACACGCCAGCAGCGCCTCGATAAAGCGCGAGATCACCCCATCCCAGATCCCCTGGAAGTAACCGGCCACCAGCCCGAGCGGGACACCGATAACGACGGCGATCACCACCGACATACACCCGGCCATCAGGGAGGTTCGCGCCCCCCAGACGATGCGCGAGAGAATGTCGCGCCCCAGTTCGTCGGTGCCAAACCAGTAGAGTTCCGACGGCGGCTTTCGCACCGCCAGGAAGTTGGCTTTCACTGGGTCAAAGGGAGCCAGCCACGGCGCAATAAGGGCGATCAGCACAAAGATGCCGACAATTACCGCGCCAATCACTGCGCTTTTATTGGCGAGAAATTTCTTCAGGACCCGGTTTTGCGCGCGCGGCAGCGCCGGTACCACGGTATGTGTCGTCAGTTCAGCCATGATTAACCTCGCATTTTCGGGTTGATGAGGACGTAGAGCACGTCCGCCAGCAGGTTCAACATCAGGAAACCAATCGCCACGATCAACACCACGCCCTGCACCACTGCGTAATCACGGTTAAAGACGGAATCGACGATCATTTTGCCAAAGCCTGGAATAGTGAAGACCTGTTCAGTCAGCACCGCGCCGCCCAGTAGTTCACCAAACAGCAACGTCGTGAGCGTAATCACCGGCACCAGTGCGTTGCGAAACGCGTGCTTAAGGATCACCGCTTTTGGCAGCAGCCCTTTTGCCCGCGCGGTGCGGATGTAATCGGCTTTCAGCACCGCGATCATCGAGGCGCGCGTGTGGCGCATCAGCGTTGCCGCCAGCCCAGTGCCGAGCACCGACGCAGGCAGCAGCAGCGTACGCAGGTTTTGCAGCGGATCTTCGCTGAACGGCACGTAGCCCGAGGCGGGCAGCCACTGTAAGTTCACCGAGAAGACCAGAATCAACAGGATCCCCAGCCAGAAGTGCGGTATCGAGATCCCGGAGATCGCCACAAAGTTAGCGCTGTGATCCACCCAGCTGTTTTTGTTCACCGCCGCGAGGATCCCCATGCTGATGCCAAACACCAGCGCGATGATCATCGCCAGCAGCGACAGCTCCATCGTCACCGGCAGTTTGCTGGCGATAAGCGACGTGACGGGCTCATGAGTACGTAAAGAGACACCCAGATCGCCCTGCAGCGCGCGCGTCAGCCAGTCAAAATATTGCACCGGCAGCGGCGCATCGAGGTTCAGTTCTGCGCGCAGTTGAGCAATCACCGCCGGATCGCGCTCTTCCCCCGCCATCGCAATCAGCGGGTCGCCGGGCAGCAGTTTTTGCAGCCCGAAGACCATCATGCTCACCAGCAGTAAGGTCGGGATTGCCAGCAGCAGGCGTTTGCAAATCAGTTCCAGCATGGTTTCTCCTCACGCCCTCAGTTACTTAGCAAGCGACAAGCCCGCCAGACGCACGATGCCGTCCGGATACGGTTTGAAGCCCTGCACGCTTTTGTTCAGGCCAAAAATACGTGGCTCGAAATAGAGGTAAGCAATCGGCATATCGGTTTGCAGCTGCTTCACAACTTTGTCGTACAGCGGCTGGCGTGCGGCGGGATCGGTGCTCAAACGCGCCTGGGTCAGCCACTCGTCGACCTGCGCATTGCTGTAACGACCATCGTTGAGGTTGCCTTTACTGTTGATGAAACCAAAGATGCTGCCATCCGGATCCGGACGACCGGACCAGCCGGAGAAACTCAGCTGATAATCACCGCTCTGCTGGCGATCGAGCAGCGTGGCAAATTCGGTCATTTGCAGATTAAGGTTAATGCCTGCTTCTGCGGTCATTGCCTGCAGAACCTGGCCCACCTGCTGTGAAGTTGGGTTATTTGGCACCAACAGATTGACGTTCAGCGGCCCGTTAATGCCCGCTTCTTTCAATAACGCTTTGGCTTTTTCTACGTCGCGAGCCGGAACCGGCACGTTAACGTGGTATGGACTGACAGGGGAAAACGCCTGGTTTGCCGGAGTGTACAAGCCTTCGAACACCACCTGATTCAGCGCATCGCGGTCGATGGCCAGGGAGAACGCTTCACGCACGCGCGCATCTTTGAACGGATCGTTAGCCGGGACTTTACCGTTATTGATATTAAAGGTGATGCCCTGATAACCGAGGCCGGTGACTTTCGCCAGCGCCAGTTTGCTGTCCGCTTCGACGGTTTTCACGTCGCTGGCAGCGATGCCTTCCGTCAGATCCAGGTCACCCGCGCGTAGGTTAGCCAGGCGCACCGAGGCATCCGGGATTGGCAGGTAAATGATTTTGTCGAAGTGGTAGGCGTCTTTGTTCCAGTAGTTGTCGAAACGGCTTAGAACGATGCGGTCCTGCGAGACGCGACTGTCAAATTTGTACGGGCCAGAGCAGACCGGATGAGCGGCGAAATCCGGTTTTTTGGCCGCTTCCGGGGCCATCATCGCCCCCGCGCGGTCGGTCAGTTGCATCAGCAGCGCCGCGTCCGGGGTTTTCAGGTGGATGGCGATTTGCGTCGGGCTTTTCACTTCCACCGATTCGACGGATGAGATTTCACTTTTACGCAGCGAGCCTTTCAGCGTCAGGGCGCGTTCGAGGTTGTATTTCGCCGCTTCGGCATCAAATTTTTCGCCATCGTGGAAGGTGACACCTTCACGCAGATTCATGGTCAGGGTTTTGTTGTCTTCACTCCATGACCAGTCTTTTGCCAGACCCGGCACCACCTTCAGATTTTCATCCACGTCCACCAGCCTGTCACACAGGGAGGCAAAAACGAAGCGGCCATAGTAGGTACGCGCCAGATGAGGGTCGAGCATATCCGGGTCTGCACCCAGACCGATTCGCAGAACGCTTTCCGAGTGTGCGGGTAGCGCAGCGCCCAACAACATAACACTTCCCAGTACGGTCAAAAGAGAATTACGCATTGTCATTATCATGAGTTCCTTGCTGGAAGAGACGAGAGTGATGCCGCATGTTCAAACAGCGCGCGGCGGCGCAAAAAGGCGGCGGATGGCGGTGCTATCTGGATAACACTGCGATCGCGGTTAATGTCCTGCCAGCGATGGCAAGAGACCTGGCGTCCACCGTCCAGAACCTGAGTAATAGGTTCGACCTGGCGGCATTCATCGGTGACGTACGGACAGCGGGTGTGGAAACGACACCCGGACGGCGGATTCGCCGGATTCGGTAAATCGCCCTGCAACAGCGGTGTTTCGCGCTGCATGCCCGGCTGCATTTGCGGCGCAGAGGCAATCAACGCCTGAGTATAAGGGTGCAGCGGTGCGTCAAAAATTTCATCGACGGTCGCCAGCTCGACAATCTGGCCGAGATACATCACCGCTACGCGGTCGCTCATGTGACGAATCACCGCCAGACCGTGAGCGACGATCACCATTGTCAGTCCGAGCTGGTGCTTCAGACTTTCGAGTAAATTCACCACCTGCGCCTGGACGGACACGTCCAGCGCGGAAACAGGTTCATCGCCCAGAAGCAGTTTTGGCCCAGAGGCTAACGCACGCGCAATACCGATACGCTGACGCTGTCCGCCGGAAAATTCGTGCGGATAGCGCCCGGCCCATGCCGCAGGCAGCCCGACGGTTTTTAGCAGTTCCGCTACGCGATACTGCCGGTCTGGCTTTTTCATATTCTGGTGAAGCCACAAAGGCTCACCGACGATCTGTTCCACCGTCATGCGCGGATTGAGCGAAGCAAACGGGTCCTGGAAGATGATTTGCAGCTCGCGGCGAAGCTGGTTAAGGCGCGAACCGGACGCATGGGTGATCTCTTCCCCCTGATAAAAAACGCGCCCTTCGCTGGCCGCCAGCAGGCGGAGCAGTAAACGCCCAAGGGTGGATTTACCAGAGCCGGACTCGCCGACAATCGCCAGCGTTTCGCCAGGCATTACGGCGAGTGACACCCGGTCTACCGCTGTCACAAAACGCGCCGGGGTAAACAGCTTTTTCGGGCCGGGAAAAAGTTTGCTCAAATCACGGGCTTCAAGAATCGGGGTGGTCATGCGATTTCTCCCAACGCAATGTGTTGCTCAAGTGGCACGCGGAAACAAGCCACCTGATGGGCGGTTCCCAGCGTATTGAGCGGTGGTTTTTCGTCGTGACAACGGGTCTGGGCAAACGGGCAGCGGGTGGCAAAACGACAGCCCTTCGGCATGGATTCAGGCAGCGGCACGCTACCAGGAATCGTGGAAAGCTGGCCTTTACGTGCGCCGAGTGACGGGATAGATCCCATCAGGCCGATGGTGTAAGGATGCTGCGGATCGGCAAAGATACTCTCGACGCTGCCCTGCTCCACCACCTGTCCGGCGTACATCACCGCCACCTGCTGCGCGACTTCGGCAACCACGCCCAGATCGTGAGTGATCATCAGCACGGCGGTGCCGGTTTCGGCTTTTAAGGTATTCAGCAGTGTCAGAATTTGCGCCTGAATGGTGACATCCAGCGCCGTTGTCGGTTCATCGGCAATCAGAAGACGCGGGTGATTGATCAGCGCCATCGCAATCATCACACGCTGACGCATCCCGCCGGAAAGCTGGTGTGGGTACGCTTTAAGACGCATTTCCGGGGCCGGGATCTGGACTTTTTCCAGAATTTGCAGCGCGACCTTCATGGCTTCAGTTTTGGACATTTTCTGGTGGCGAATCACCGCTTCGCTAAGCTGATCGCCCAGCGTGAAAGCCGGGTTAAGGGACGTCATCGGCTCCTGAAAAATCATCGCCAGTTCGCTACCGCGAAGATCGGCGTATTCACGCGGGGAGAGCTTGCGCAGATCGTGGCGGCGGAAGTGCATCTCCCCACTGACAATTTGCGCACTGGCGGGCAGTAGCCCCATCAGCGCCAGCGAAGTGATACTTTTTCCGCAACCAGATTCACCCACCAGCGCCAGCGTTTCACCGGATTTGACGGTGAGTGAAATACCGTCGAGCACGCTTACTGGCGACCCGGCGAATTTCACATTGAGATTGTGCAGGCGAAGGACTGGCGCTGCCTCCTTAAAAGGGATCGTCGTCATAACAGGGAATCATCCTCAAGGTTGATGGCCTGGATCAGGGCAGTTTGCAGGGTTTGCAGGTGTTCGCGCATGGCGGCGGCTGCTTCATTAGGCTGGCGATGGATAATCGCGGTCATGATTTTGTGGTGATGATCGTTGTAGCTGTCGACACGCTCCGGCGTTCGCGCCAGCTCACGCAGATGCTGCCAGCCAGGCTCGCGCCGGACGGCATCAATGGCATCAAACAAGCCCAGCATCAGGCGGTTGCCCGCGGCTTCGGCAATAGCGCGATGAAAGGCGCTGTCCCACAGTTCATTCAGATCGCGGTCATCCGGGCTGACCTTATCGATGCGTTCCAGCATGCGCTGCATCAGCGCGAGGTTTTCCCTGGTGGCACGCAGTGCCGCAAGACGGGCTAAGCCGGGTTCGAGCTGCAGACGCGCTTCCATCACTTCCAGCAGATTGGTTTGCTGTACCAGCCCCTGAAGCGCCAGAGGTTCAACCGGCGCGGCGGGGCCAATAAAAGTGCCTTTGCCCTGCTTGCGCCAGATGCGTCCCTCTTCTTCCAGCACGTCCAGCGCACGGCGAACTTCGCGTCGCCCTACGCCGAGTGTTTCCGACAGCTCACGTTCAGTGGGCAGCGGAATGCCTGGTGTTGACTCGTGCTGGTTGATTAGACCGCGCAACTGCTCAAGCGCGGTGCTGGAATTAGCCAGAAACCGTGACGGTTTTTCCATATTGGTTCGCCTGCTCTCATCATTGCTTTATTGTTATTAACAATAAGTTATTGATATAGATAAATACTTATTGCCCTAATGATTAAGCAATTTGCGAACCAATAAATGATTGGTTCAGGAACTTTCTGGAAAATCGTAAGTAAGCTAATGATTATCTGGAGATTATTTTTACAAGATTGTTACAAGAAGAAATGTTTATAGCGGAGTGAAAAGCAGGATTTGCACATTATAAGTGCAATAGTCGCACCAAAATCGAACAATTGTTAATTAATTGCACTGCGATTATTAACTTTTTGTTAACTAACTTTGAGATGAGATAAGAAAAGGAAAGCGCTGAAATGACGAAAGCCTGAATCATTTCTGATTCAGGCTTTCTAATGTGGCGGAACGGACGGGACTCGAACCCGCGACCCCCTGCGTGACAGGCAGGTATTCTAACCGACTGAACTACCGCTCCGCATTGTTCCCTTGGGAACGAGGCGAATATTACGGTTTGGTTCCGATCCCGTCAACGCTTTTTCTCAACTTTTGAATCGGTTGCTGCAAAATTCGCCCACACGGTGATTTTAACAGCATTACTGTGTCCGTTACGCTCGCCAGAGGCAGCTGCCGCCTTTCTTTTGCACGAGATCGAGACGTGATTCATGGGCCGCGACCTCTTCATCACTGGCTAAAATCACCCGCAGGCGACTCGCCTGGCGCACCACGCGCTGAATTCCAGTATCGCCCGCCTGACGTGAATCGTTTTCGTTGCTAAAGGCCATCGATGTTTGCCCACCCGTCATGGTCAGATAAACATCCGCCAGAATCTGGGCATCGAGCAATGCGCCGTGCAGCGTACGCTTGGTGTTGTCTATTTCATAGCGCGAGCACAATGCATCGAGGCTGTTGCGCTTGCCGGGGAACATTTTCCTCGCCAGCGCCAGACTGTCGGTGACTTTGCAGAAGGTATTGGTTTTTGGAATACCGCGATTCAGCTTGCTGAATTCATAGTCCATAAAGCCGATATCGAACGATGCGTTGTGGATGACCAGCTCCGCCCCGCTGATGTATTCGATAAACTCATCAGCGACATCTGCGAACGTCGGTTTATCCAGTAGGAACTCATCGGCAATTCCGTGAACGCCAAACGCTTCCGGGTCCACCAGCCGATCGGGTTTCAGGTAAACGTGGAAATTGTTGCCGGTGAGACGACGGTTGATCACTTCGACTGCGCCGATCTCAATGATCTTGTGCCCTTCGTAGTGCGCGCCAATCTGGTTCATACCGGTGGTTTCGGTATCGAGGACGATCTGTCGTGTAATTGCAGTGCTCATATCGGTCATTTATGTCAGACTCGTCGTTTTACTGATCGTTTCAAATACAGGAAGTCTACCAGAGATGACTAAGCAGGTAGAAATTTTCACCGATGGATCTTGCCTCGGAAATCCAGGGCCGGGCGGCTATGGCGCCATTTTGCGTTACCGTCAGCACGAGAAAACCTTTAATGAAGGCTATCGTCTGACCACCAACAACCGCATGGAGCTGATGGCTGCCATCGTTGCGCTGGAAGCATTAAAAGAAGATTGCGATATCGTGATCAGCACCGACAGCCAGTATGTGCGTCAGGGGATTACTCAGTGGATCCACAACTGGAAAAAGCGTGGCTGGAAAACCGCGGATAAGAAACCGGTTAAGAATGTCGATCTCTGGAAACGTCTGGACGCCGCGCTGAGTCATCACACAATCAAGTGGGAATGGGTGAAAGGCCATGCCGGGCATCCGGAAAACGAACGTTGCGACGAGCTTGCGCGTGAAGCAGCGATGAATCCTATTCATGACGACGTGGGTTATCAGCCGGAATCCTGATCAGGGTTTTCGGTACTGCCGCGTTGCTCCGACGGTCTGACGGATTTGTGCTTTTGATTTGCTCTGCTTCATCGGATTCAGCGTAAGAGGAACCGTTCGCTTACGCGCCACGATGAGCTGCATACATCCCAGTGCTGGCAGATGCGTTGTCAGCATTTTTCCGCCCTTCCCCGCCCAGGGTAACACCTGGAAGCCACTGTAATACATCACTTCAAAATTCAGCAATGACAGCCAGTCGAGCTGACGGGTGAAGGTAAACATGCGGCTATTATAAGGTGGCGTGCGGCGTAAAACCGGCACCAGCTTGCGCAGCCCCATCAGGCTCATCGGATTGAAACCGCTCAGCACCAGCCAGCCATCATCAATCAGCACCCGATCGGCTTCACGCAGCAAACGGTGCGGATCCGTACACCAGGGCAAGGTGTGGGCCATCAAACAGGCGTCGACAGATTTCTCAGCGAATGGCAAATGCAGCGGATCGGCTTTAACCTGAAGAGGATGACCGTTAAGTGACACATTTACCTGATGGGAGATGGCACAGCTTTCAGAGTTGATTTCCGCGCTCAGATTGCCAATCTTAAGCAGATGAAAACCATACATTTTGGCAAACCAGGGATTGAGCTGACGCTCCAGCGCTTCACGATAGTGTTCACCCCATCGCAACTGAGACCAGTGTTCTGGCGCTGAGACAATCTGAGGTATCCTTGCCGGCTTCATCAACACACCCGTTACGTTATGAGAGGTAATTTATGAATCTTATCAGTATTCCCGCGTTTCAGGACAACTACATCTGGGTTTTAGTCGACGACGAGCAGTACTGCATTATTGTCGATCCGGGTGACGCGGCACCGGTATTGAAAGCGATTGAGGAAAACGGCTGGCAGCCAGAAGCCATTTTACTGACTCACCATCATAACGATCACGTTGGTGGCGTTCCTGCACTGCGGGCTAAATTTCCGCATCTGGTGGTATACGGGCCTCAGGAGACACACGATAAAGGTACGACACGCGTAGTCAAAGATGGCGAAAAAGTCATCATACGAGGATGCGAATTGTCTGTATTTGCCACACCAGGTCACACTTCCGGACACATTTCTTTCTTCAGTTTCCCTTATCTTTTTTGCGGGGATACGATGTTCTCTGGTGGCTGTGGAAGATTGTTTGAAGGCACACCAACGCAGATGTATCAATCGTTCCAGAAGATTAACGCCCTTCCTGACGAAACCCTCATTTGTTGCGCACATGAGTATACATTAGCAAATATGAAGTTTTCATTGAGTATCCTTCCTGAGGATCCTGCGATTCAGGATTATTACCACAAAGTGAATGAGTTACGGGTAAAAAAACAAAATACACTGCCCGTAATTCTGAAAAATGAGCGCAAAATAAATTTATTTCTAAGAACCGATGATATTGATTTAATTAATAAAATTAACCAAGAAACAAATTTGCAACAACCTGAAGAGCGTTTTGCATGGTTACGGTCAAAGAAAGATAACTTCTGAGAATTGCGGGTTGCCTTTTCAAAATTTCGCCGTTATTATCGCTCGTCTTTTAAGCAACTATTGACACACACATGAAGGCAAAAGCGATACTACTCGCCTCTGTCCTGCTTGTTGGGTGCCAGTCTTCTCAGAATACTGGTAACGTTCAGCAGCACGCACAGAGCCTTTCTGCAGCTGGTCAAGGGGAAGCAGGGAAGTTTACAAGTCAGGCGCGATGGATGGACGATGGGACGTCATTCGCGCAGGATCAGGACTTGTGGGCCTCTATTAGCGACGAGCTGAAGATGGGAATTCCGGAAAACAACCGGATTCGCGACCAAAAACAGAAGTATTTAAGTAATAAGAGCTATCTCCACGATGTAACTTTACGGGCAGAGCCGTATATGTACTGGATAGCAGGGCAAGTTAAGAAACGTAACATGCCTATGGAACTGGTACTACTACCCATAGTGGAGAGCGCTTTTGACCCGCACGCGACGTCTGGCGCCAATGCCGCAGGCATTTGGCAGATCATTCCGAGCACAGGGCGCAATTATGGTTTGAAACAGACACGCGGCTACGATGCGCGTCGTGATGTAGTCGCTTCAACGACTGCCGCTCTCGACATGATGCAACGTCTGAACAAGATGTTTGACGGCGACTGGTTGTTAACGGTTGCAGCGTATAACAGCGGTGAAGGTCGTGTCCTGAAGGCAATGAAAGCGAACAAATCTCGTGGCAAACCCACCGATTTTTGGTCACTCTCACTACCACAGGAAACTAAGCTTTACGTACCGAAGATGTTGGCTTTGAGCGATATACTCAAAAACAGCAAACGTTATGGCGTCAAACTGCCTTCGTCCGACGAAAGTCGCGCACTGGCACGAGTCAGCCTCAGCAGCCCGGTTGAAATGAAACAGGTCGCTGATATGACGGGTATGTCGGTACAAAAGCTGAAGACCTTTAATGCTGGCGTGAAGGGTTCTACGCTGGGCGCGAATGGGCCACAGTATGTTCTCGTTCCGCAGAAACACGCAGCACAGCTTCGTGATTCTCTGGCATCAGGTGAAATTGCTGCTGTTCAGTCAACGCTGATTGCAGACGCGTCATCCGTTACCAGCCGTAGCTACAAGGTTCGTTCAGGTGATACGATTTCAGGCATTGCATCACGTCTCGGCGTGAGCACTAAAGATCTGCAGCAGTGGAATAATCTGCGCGGTTCAAATCTGAAAGTTGGCCAGAACCTGACGGTTGGCGCAGGCAGCAGTGCGCAGCGTCTCGCCCGTAACAGCGATAGCATAACTTATCGTGTACGTAAGGGTGATTCGTTGTCCAGTATCGCGAAAACGCACGGCGTAAACATCAAAGATGTCATGCGCTGGAACGATGATACAGGCAATCTGCAGCCAGGCGATCAGCTGACGTTGTTTGTGAAAAACAACGCGACGCCAGATTCCTGACAGCCAGTCTCATAAAGAAAGGCACCGATTCCCCCGGTGCCTTTTTTATTGCCGTTTATCCGGCTTTTTGCGCTTCGGCCAGGATTGTATCGCTGGTAAACGATCCCTCTTCCTGCAGTTCAAAGTACGCCTTCACTTCTGCCGAGGCACTCTCCTGATACAAGCGAATTGCCTGACTTAATGCCTCTGGTGTGCGCATACGCGAAATCCATGAGGAGAACTCCAGCGGCAATCGATCTGTCACCAGGGAACGGGAAATTAACCCCGCCTCAGTCATCATCGCGAACCATTCACCGCTGGAATAATTTCGTACATGTGAAGTATCCCGCAGAGCTTCAACAGTCTGCAGCCAAATATCGCGAACCGGGTTTCCCGGCGACATGATATCCATGATGATAAAAATCCCGCCCGGCTTCAGCACGCGTTTGATTTCGCGTAATGCCTGACCCACGTCGTGCCAGTGGTGTGCTGAGTAACGACTGATCACAACCTCAAAAGATTCATCGTCAAACGGCAAGGACTCAGCGTAGCCTTGCCGGGTCGTAATATTATTCAGCCCTTTATCTTGCGCGGCGTGGGTAACAACATCCAGCATCTGACGAGATAAGTCATAAGCCGTCACCTGCGCGACCTGCTGTGCGGCAACAAAGCTGGCATGCCCTGCTCCGCAACCTAAATCGAGAACGTGCGCATGCGGGAAGGCTGCCAGTCGCTCGCCAAGACGCACCAGATCGCGGCCAGAAGCGTGTACCGCGCTGGTCAGATAGGCGTTTGCCTGAGAGCCGAACTGTTTTTCTACGTTGTCATGATGGGATTGTGTTGTCATTGTACTGTCCTTTCGTTATGAGAAAAATAAAGGGCAGTACCTGCGCAGGCCTGCCCGACGGCAGACCTGACGCACCATTACTTATCAGGTTTGCCGGGACTGAATTCGACTAGTAGTGGATTGTGATCGGAGGCGCGCGTCACCAGCACGGAGGCTTCATGCACGTTCAAACCACGATAGAAGACAAAATCAAGCGGGCGACCGAACGCTTTACGCCGCTGGTCATCGGTAAAACGCACTTCGCGCAGGGACATTTCACGCGCAAAACGATACAGGGCATTCATACGCGGACGACTCCAGGCATTGAAATCCCCCGCCATGATAATCGGCCCACTGTGATGCGCTATCTGATCGCCAATAGGAAGTAACTGCTTACTGTACACATCGACACCGAGGCTGAAATTCACAGCGTGAATGTTCACCACCATCAGCAAACGGGTATCCGGCAGAGGATAGACCGTCACCAGCGCTGATTTTGCCAGACGCAAGATGGGCTCGCGTTCGCGAAGCGGGCAACAGTAAACCGGGTGTGCAGCGGAGAGCGTCATGACACCCGATGGGTGTTGAGGTAATACAAAGGCCGGAACCTGGTCGGCGGCCAAATAGTTTGTGGTCGCAAACCGGACTAATTCAGGTGTGGTTTGCGCCTCCTGTAATAAGACCAGATGTGCATCTTTACCAAAATTCTTCAGGACGGATAACCATTCGGCACGCTGCTGCTTGAAGATGTTCCACACCAGCACGCGAATTTTTTCATCACTGCTTAACGGTGCGCCAGCGGGCAATGCCTGGCCAAGACTCGCAAACGACCCCGGAGGCAATATTCTCTCCGCAGGTTGTCCGGCAGTATAGCGCATGGCATAGGTATTTTTTCGCACTTTTGGAAACGACCTCTATAGCATTAAACCAGCCCGGAAAACGGACTGGTTCTACTGTTATAGGGATTTTAGGCCACACTTTCAACGCAATTACTCATAAACCTCTGTCTGGTTTTGTAAGCAAGCGCTTACTGATACTTATCCCAGTGCGACGCGAGCAGGTTTATCCAGGCGTCCGCTGACGCCAATCAGCAGGAAGGCAGCCATTACTATTACCGCGCCAATCCACGGTGTCTGCGCCAAACCAAAATGCTCAACCGTTTGGCCACCGATAATTGAGCCAAGCGCGATGCCAATATTAAACGCAGCAATGTTTAAACCAGACGCAACATCAACGGCATTCGGCGTGTACTGCTCGGCTTTCTGAACCACGTAGACCTGCAGGCCGGGTACATTACCAAAAGCAAAGATCCCCATCACCAGAATAGTGCCCAGCGATGCATACTGAATGGAGGCTGTAAACTGGAACACCATCAGGAGCACAACCAGAGCCGCGAAAATGAATTTCAGAGCAGGCACAGCGCCGTGCTTATCAGCGAGTTTTCCGCCCCAGATATTACCGATCGCCACAGAAACGCCGTATCCCAATAAGATCCAGCTCACCGCGCTCGGCGAGAAGCCCGCCAGGTCCTGCATCATCGGGGCCAGGAAAGTAAATGCTGTAAAGACTCCCCCATAGCCTAACGCTGTGATGGCATAGATGATCAACAGACGAGGATGTGTCAGCACTTTAATCTGATCGCGAAGGCTGGCACTCGCACGGCTGGGAATATTCGAAGGCACCAGGATCGCGCTGGCAATCAGGGCGATCACACCCAACAGCGAAACTGCCAGGAAGGTTTCACGCCAGCCAAAATGCTGACCAATGAACGTACCCAGCGGAACGCCGGTCACCAGTGCAACTGTCAAACCGCCGAACATAATGGCAATGGCAGATGCCGCTTTCTCTTTTGGCACCAGGCTGGTCGCAATGGTTGAGCCGATAGAGAAAAACACACCATGAGCGAGGCCGGTCAGCAGTCGGGCAATCACCAGAGTAGTGTAGTCCGGGGCCTGCCAGGCAAGAATATTACCGGCTGTGAACAGCACCATTAGCGCCATCAACAGCTGTTTGCGTGGGAAACGCCCGGTCAGCGCCGTCAAAACCGGTGCGCCAATCGCCACACCCAGCGCATAAATAGAGACCAGCAATCCCGCAGAAGGCAGGGTAATTGATAGTTGATCGGCAATCGTAGGAACGAGGCCCACAATAACAAACTCAGTCGTGCCAATTGCGAAGGCACTGATCGTCAGGGCAAGAAGCGCCAGTGGCATAAAATACTCCGTGTCATCAGTATTAAGATGACACGAAGTATGCGCCAGTGTTTAAATAACAAAAATGGTCAAAATATCAATAGAATTTTGCGGGTGGTGCAACAATGAAAGCAACGTCAGAAGAGCTGGCAATCTTCGTGGCCGTCGTAGAAAGCGGAAGTTTTAGCCGGGCCGCAGAGCAGCTAGGACAGGCCAATTCTGCGATCAGCCGTTCCGTTAAAAAGCTGGAAATGAAGCTTGGGGTGAGTTTGCTAAACCGGACAACGCGCCAGCTGAGCCTGACAGAAGAAGGTGAACGCTATTTTCGTCGCGTGCAGTCGATTTTGCAGGAGATGGCCGCAGCAGAAACAGAGATCATGGAAACACGGAGCACACCGCGCGGACTTTTACGCATCGATGCCGCCACTCCGGTCGTGTTACATTTTCTGATGCCATTGGTGAAGCCCTTCCGTGAGCGCTACCCGGAGATGACTCTGTCGCTTGTCTCATCAGAGACGTTCATCAATCTGATCGAGCGGAAAGTGGATGTAGCTATCCGTGCTGGAACACTGACAGACTCTAGCCTTCGTGCTCGTCCACTGTTTACCAGCTACCGTAAAATTATCGCCTCACCCGACTATATCGCCCAGCATGGCAAACCCGAAACGGTAGAAGAGTTAAAAAACCATCTTTGCCTGGGATTCACCGAGCCGTTATCGCTTAACACCTGGCCGATTGCCTGCAGCGATGGCCAGCTTCATGAAGTGGCAAGCGGACTGTCTTCTAACAGTGGGGAGACATTAAAACAGCTTTGCCTGAGTGGGAACGGTATTGCTTGCTTATCTGACTATATGATTAATAAGGAGATTGCGCGGGGTGAACTGGTGGAGTTGATGGAAGATAAACGACTGCCGGTCGAAATGCCGTTCAGTGCGGTGTACTACAGCGATCGCGCAGTCAGTACCCGTATTCGTGCTTTTATCGACTTTCTGAGCGACCATATAAAACAGCTCCCGAAGGAGCTGTAAGAGGGTTTTGAGGCTACAGAGGGTGGAATAAATTAATCCCAGTCTGGAGCTAAACCTTCCGGGCTCACCAGGCGGTCATTGCAATCGAGTGCAGCGATCGCTTTTTTATCTTCGTCATCCAGCTGGAGATCCAGTGCCAACAGATTGCTCGCCAGGTTCTCACGTTTCGTCGAAGATGGGATCACGGCATAACCTTCACCCATCGCCCACGCCAGAATGACCTGCGCAGCCGTTGCATTGTGCTTGTCAGCAATACCCGCAATAACCTCATCTTTCAGCGCCTTGCCGTAAGCCAGCGTCATGTAAGACGTGATGTGGATACCGTGATCTTTTGCCCAATCAACCACTTTACGGTTTTGCAGATAAGGAGAAAGCTCAATCTGATTGGTCGCGATATTTTCTGCGCCGATTGCTGAAATTGCTTTTTCCATCAGTGGGATAGTGAAGTTTGAGATCCCGATTTCACGCGTCAAACCTTGCTCTTTCGCTTCCAGAAGCGCCTGCATGAATTCTTCTACAGACACCGCATCACCCGGAGAAGGCCAGTGGATCAAAGTCAGATCGACATAATCAGTACGCAGATTTTCAAGGCTCTCTTTCAGGCTTGAGACCAATCTGTCTTTGCTGAGGTTTTCAGTCCAGATTTTCGTGGTGATGAATAATTCTTCGCGTGGTACGCCGCTTTCCGCAATCGCCTGACCTACGGCGGCTTCGTTGCCATAGATTTGTGCCGTATCAACAGTACGGTAGCCTAATTCCAGAGCGGTTTTGACAGATGCGATGACAACGTCGTCTTTCAGGCGGAAAGTGCCGAGACCAAATGCAGGGATAGTCATGTAAATCCTCTTTAATCATAGTGTTCGTAAACTGAGGATGATTATCACGTGTTAAGGGTATGTTGAAAAAGGGCGAAAAATGCAGAGGATTTTTGCGTTTATAGCAATAATAAAATTACAGACAAGAAAAAGCCCTGAGCGTTAACTCAGGGCTTTCTTAATGAGTGGCGGAACGGACGGGACTCGAACCCGCGACCCCCTGCGTGACAGGCAGGTATTCTAACCGACTGAACTACCGCTCCACCGAAGACTTCTGTAACCACCGGATTCATGCACCGGTTTACTACTTAATTTGATGCCTGGCAGTTCCCTACTCTCACATGGGGAGACCCCACACTACCATCGGCGCTACGGCGTTTCACTTCTGAGTTCGGCATGGGGTCAGGTGGGACCACCGCGCTAAAGCCGCCAG
>RCUS01000184.1_pt1 | contig 47009 bp, 39 predicted proteins | sample 2166221 | NCBI WGS metagenome assembly RCUS01 (sample SAMN09932758, study PRJNA488358) | compost metagenome | isolation source: compost soil in cyclohexanecarboxylic | place: Germany: Experimental Botanical Garden
AGAGCCATCGCCTCCGTGCTGAACAGCATGTTGTAGCCTTCCGGCGTTTCAATCAGACTGCTCATGAAATAGGAATAGCTTATCTCCGTAGTCGCCTCTTTCCGGATGTAATAATCCGCTTGTTTCAAGCTGTCGAAAGGCAGCGGCCAGTCCTTCGTAACAGGGTCTGTCGCCTTAATCTCACTCAAGGGGATACGGCTTCGTTCGGCCGGTCCGGTCGGAGACTTGTCCAGAATGGCCAGCGCCTCTACTAGCTTCGGATCGAGAGCAGCCAGGTAACCGGCGACTTGTCCGCCCATCGAGTGCCCCACTACGATCGCGGAATCAATCTCCAGCACCTTTAACAATTGAACCATATCATCAGCCATTTCCTCAGCGGTGTATCGGCACAATGGCTTGCCGCTCCAGCCGTGGCCTCGCTGATCCGGAGCGATGATCCGGTATCTATCTCCATATCGCTGCATGAAGTCGTACCAGGTCTCCCCTCTGCCCCATCTGCCATGAAGACAGAGGATAGCCGGTCCCTTACTACCGGTATCCAGGTAGAACAAATCGACATCATTTAATTTGGCAAATCTTCTGTGCAGATTCATGGTTTCCCTCCGGATGGTTTTCTCATCCGCCATTATAGAACAAATGTTCCCATTCTGTATATAACTTACATCATAGTCTTTCGGATAGACTACTTCCGGAACAGTCTTATTGCAGATTAAGCCCGCCCTCATTCCGCGCGCGCAGCAGCGTATGCCGGTTAGAGCGGATTACATGGGCCTCCTCCAGGCTGCGCCGAAGCAGATCGCCGCTCACCCCAAGCTCTTCTATCGTTGACGGTCCGTGAACGGCGCGCAGCAGCGCGCGAATCTCATCCGGGCCCGGAACACGGTCGATCTCCTTGCGGATCTGATCCCATTTGGCGTCATTCCGGATCTCGGGTCTGGCGGCGATTTCGTGGTACAGCGCCGATATTTCGGCACAGGCTACGCCGACCTTTGCCCCGTGAAGCAGCTGCCGCCGGCCGGTGCGGATATATTCCATCTCCCAATAATGGGACAGATGATGCTCTGCGGCGGATGCGGGATGAGACTGCCCGAAGAGCTGGATGGCAAGTCCCGACTCCATCAGCGCTTCCGTCAAAATGCGGATTCCTTCCTCCGTCCGCTCCCCGATCTCCTTCACATGGCTTACGCACGCCAGCAGGGCCGATTCAGTCAGCCCGGCAATCTCCGGCGAGTAAGGCTCTTCGGCGGTTATACGCCCGAACTTCCAATCGAACAGCGCGGTATACTTGCCCAGCATGTCGCCGAATCCGGCCGCGATCATGGGCGCAGGCGCAGCCTTCAGAATATTCGTGTCGGCAAATATAGCCGCCGGACCCACTACCCGTATTGTCAGCTTATTGCCCCGGATAATGAGCGGCGAGCCGCTTGAGGTGAAGCCGTCGACGGATGGTGCGGTCGGAACGGACACGAACGGCAGCCCTGCCGTATAGGCGGCGTACCGGGCGATGTCGGTCAAAGTTCCCGAGCCTGCCACGACAACCACATCCGACTTGTTTCCCTGGAGCGCCAGCAGCACCTGCACGACGGATGCTTCGTCGGCAATCACATCCCCCTGCTCGTTCGGCAGCACAAGTGTGACTGCTACGCTAATCCCCTCTTCATCAAACAGCGCCTCCAGCCTCTCCCCTGCCGCAGCAAAGGTATGACTGTCCGCCACCAACAGCGGGGAACGCCAGCCCTTTTCCCGGATAAAAGGCGGGGCAAGGCTCAGCGCGCCCGGTCGGATTTCAATTGTTTCAGGAAGGCCCGTGACCGTGACGCCCATTTGATCCGACACCGCCCGGATTTTGTCTATCAGATTCTCTGCCATATCCACTCATCCTTTCCGTTGACTACTAATACTAATGATTCTACCAGACAACGGCGCCATCCCCGGAGAGAGATTGCGCCGCTATTGTGGCAAATCGCTATTCAGACATCCCCTAGCTTCCACTTCCATCACGCTCTTGTGGCCCGGCGTCGCTCCGGTCAGCGGAAGTATGCTGGAGACGATATTCCATGGGGGAGATTCCCTCGCTTTTTCGGAAGGCGCGGATGAAGGTGTTCCGGTTATTGAATCCGACCGATGCCCAAATATCCTGAATCAGCATCGTGGATTGCGCAAGCAGCTCCTTCGCCTTCTCGATTCTTCGTTCCTGCAAATATTGGGCGAATGGCTTGCCGAGTTCCTTCTTCAAGAGCCGCGACATATAGTTCGGGGTGGTGTGGAACTTGTCGGCGAGCGCCTCAAGATGGATGTCCTCATGATAGTTCGCATCGATGTAGGGCTTGAAGGCCAGGGAATCCAGCCTGCCGGTATGCGGCTCCAGAGTGTTCATAATCTGATTGAAGTAATCCGTTATGAACTCCGTCATGCTCGCAAGCGAGACGGGATGCTCGGAGAGAATCACGCGCATGTATTCCCGGTAGGCGGCTTCCGGAAGCGTTTTGTCCTTTTGCTTAAGCACCTGCGAGCCGATGATGAAGAGATGCATGCACAGTTCTTTCACCGCGAGTCCGCTAAGGCCTACCGAGGCGTGGGTTCGTACGACCTTGTCCAGCAGCTCGAACAACTCTTCCCGCTTGATGGAAGCGAGCAGATTGAAGATGATTTTGTCTTCACTTGAATTTAGCAGAAGGGTTACGGATTTCTCGTCTTCCTTGTCGTAGAAATATAGCCGCTCGTTCTCAAACGGCGAAAGCCGCCAGAGCGATTTCAACGCTTCAAGATAGGACTGCTGAATGCCGCCGAAGCCCTCATGGAAGCCGCCGATGCCTACAAAAAGATCCTGAATGATCTCGTCATGGCGGAACAGCCGGAACAGAGTATCCGAATACGCCTCAAGTTCATACCTCTCATCCTCCTGCCGCAAGTTTACAATTAAGCAGAACACATTCAATTCGATTTCGACGAGTATGCTTTGCAGCTCCGCAGGCACATTTTCCTTCAGCAGCCCGGCCATTTTCTCATAATACCGGTTTTGCTCGGTGTCGCTGTACTCCATATGATAAGCTTTGGTGAATTTGACGCGAATCAGCGCGGCGGCGAAGCCGTCGTAGCGGAAGTCTATTCCGCATTTGTCCAAAAATTCGCGAACGTCCTGCTCGTCCGGAATCCGGTTGTTCCGGAGCATCCGAACGATCCATTGCTCCATCGCCAGCGGCGAAATCGACGTCAGGCTGCTGTTCAACAGATTCATACTGTCCATCATCCGGTTGAATTCCCGGTCCAGCATCTTGTATTCATTGACGGCCGGCTCCGGGGAAGGCGTGATCTTCAGAATGAGAGAATGCACGGGAGCGTAGAGCTTCTTACTGAACAGGAACGACAACAGCACCGACAGCACCAGCGCGATGACCCAGAGGGTCCCCCACCACATCTTGAGGATCTTCATGCTCTCGCGGATATCGGAGACGGGAAGGACCGCAATCATGTTCAGATTCTTGAAGACAAATCGGGTGCTCGTTTGAATCGCCAGCATCTCCTCATGTCCAATCGCCGTTCTCAATACAGGGGAGCCGCCTATTTGAAACGTTTTGGCGAACCGGCGTACTTCCTCGTCAGGCTCGTTCATTTCGGTCGAAGCGATCAGTTCGTGGTTGTCGTCCATCATGAACAGCATGCTGTTCGGGGTCAGCTTGGATTCGGCAAGCGATGCGATGATCGGGTCTACCTTCAGATTAATAACATAGAGATCATCCGAACGGTATTCCGCAATCGCGGTCTGCACGATAGGCAGAATGTAGGCGCCGCTGCGTGAGCTTGACCGGGAAGGAGGAAGGATCTGAAAGGGGCGGCCTTGCGACCCGTAGTCATTCCAGAACGCTTCGGGATACTGCTCCAGCACATTTTTTCGTCCAAAAAAATCATCGGCCGGATAAGTTCCCTGATCGCTGATAATCAGCCCGTCTTTTTTCTTGTAGATAAACACGCTGTCCACGTAATCGCTCATCAGGCGAATCCGGTTCAGGGATTGAACGGTCTCGGAAACGACGGTGTATTTCTCCGGACTGTCCACATGGAAAGTGGAGGAGAACAACTGCATGGCGTCGGGGTCAAGCGAAAGAAGATAATTCGAGTTATAGATTCCCGTAAACACGCTGTTCAGGCCGTCTGCTATATTGGAAAGAGATCTATTGTAATTCTGCTCCAGCTCGGATTCGAACACCCACAGATTGACCCGGTACGTGACGAGATTGATAAATTGAATCAGCAAGGATACGACGAGGAAGAAAAAGAAAAACCGGTACAGCAGGCTTTGAAAAGCCCCCTTGAGCAGTGAACGCACGCTCTTTAGCATCCCGTTTCTCCCCCTCAAAAAAAGAATTTGGTTTTTATTATGTCCTCGCGATGTTACAACTGTCAACATAATGTAATATAATCTGACTCAAAAAGGCGAAAAATGTTACAAAGATCATATATGTACACTGGTATTCTCAATTATTAGGTCATTTTTTGTAACATCATGTCGAAAATGTCTGTTTCCCTGCCCCTGCCGGGCATCGTTTAATAAGGGTGTGGCCGGCAGCCTTACCACAACAGGACCGGAAAGGGGATGAACGCATATTGGAGAACACCATTACGGCAGACAAGAAAAATCTGGAGGGGGTTAAGCGGAGAGGAGTGAGGCGGTCTAGCGTAAGCATCTATTTTAAAAAAAACATCCATTATTACATTCTGCTTCTGGTTCCCGCCTTGTATTTCATCATTTTTCGTTATGGCCCGATCATCGGCAACGTGCTGGCCTTTCGAAGATATGTTCCCGGTGGCTCCATTTACGGAGAGTCGTGGGTCGGGCTGAAATTTTTCAGGTTATTTCTGCGTGATCCTAACTTTTGGGCAGCTTTCAAGAACACCTGGCTGCTCAGCTTCTATCATCTGCTAATCACGGTTCCGCTTGCGATCGTGTTCGCCCTGTTGGTGAACGAGATCAAGTCGGTCAAGCTGCGGAACGCGGTGCAGACCATCTCCTATTTTCCCAACTTTATTTCGATTGTCGTCGTTGTCGGCATGATGAAGGAGCTGCTGTCGCCCACCTATGGCCTGATTAACAAGGCGCTGGAGCTGGTCGGTCTTCCCTCCGTCTTTTTTATGAATGAACCTGGATGGTTCCGCACCCTGTATATCTCATCGGAGGTATGGCAGTACACCGGATGGAATTCGATCATCTTTTTTGCCGCGATCACAGCCATTGATCCCCATCTCTACGAAGCCGCAGGAGTGGACGGTGCGGGCCGAATGAAGCAGATCTTTCATGTCACTCTGCCGCAGATGATGCCGACCATCGCTGTTGTGTACATCTTATCGCTCGGTCAGTTGATGAATGTTGCGTTCGAGAAAATTTTGCTGATGTATACCCCGAGTAATTCACAGGTCAGCGACGTGATCGAGACTTTCGTGTACCGGATGGGACTGGAGAGCAGCAATTACAGCTATGCGACGGCGGTCGGACTGTTCAGTGGAATACTCGGGTTAATCATTGTCATTACGGCCAACTATTTGTCCAAAAAGGTGACCCGTTATTCCCTTTACTGAATCAGCCGGAAAGGAGAGAACCTATGCATTACAGAAAAACGCTGGAATACCGCGTGTTCGCGGTCGTAAACTTTCTGTTTATGGCTCTCGTCATTTGCGGTGTCCTTCTGCCCTTTCTGCATCTGCTGGCTGTTTCGCTCAGCAATGCGGCGGCCAACGCCTCGGGACGGATTCATTTTCTGCCCAGCGGAATTAATGTGGAAGCTTACCGGTTCATCTTTCAGCACCCCGACATCCTGCACGGCTTCTGGAATGCGTTCGTGCAGACCACAGTCGGCACGCTGGTCAGCCTGTTCATGATGACGATCTGCGCCTATCCGCTGTCCAAGCCGATTCGGGGCCGAAAGATGTTCATCTGGCTGATTATGGTCACAATGTTCTTCAATGGCGGGCTGATTCCGACCTATATGCTGGTCAAGGGGATTGGACTCTTGGATACGCTCGGGGCCATTGTGCTGCCGTTCTGTATCGTACCGTACTACTTGATGATTATGATTAATTTCTTCCAAAGCTTTCCGGATCATATTGAGGAAGCCGCATTGATTGATGGGCTGAATCCGATTTCGATTTTGTTCCGCATCGTCCTTCCGTTGTCCAAGACAATTCTCGCCGCCATGAGCATGTTTCTCATTGTGATGTATTGGAACAACTGGTTTAATTCGTTGATTTATTTGAACAGTCCCGGCAAATATCCGATTATGCTCATCGTCCGCAACATTTTGGATGGAGCCAATATGGTAGACAAGCCGCTGCAAGGCGCCGCTCGGATGAATCTGTCGTCGGCTTCGCTGAAATCCGCCGCCATTATGGCAACGACGCTGCCTATTTTTTGCCTTATCCCTTATGTACAGAAGCATTTCTCCAAAGGGGTTCTGCTCGGAGCGGTAAAAGGTTGATATCTGAAGGGGGACATGGATCATGGAGAAAATGACGAAAAACAGGCTTGGCCGTTGGATAAAGCTTACCGCTGTAACATTGCTCGCAGCGATTCCGCTGGCTGCCTGTTCCGACGGAGCCAAAACCGCGGAGAGCGGCGAAGCGGAGGCTGCCGCCGAACCCGTAACGCTCTCGATGCTGTATTCCAACACGGGCTCTCCATTTAACAAGGACTGGCCGATCTTCAAAGAACTGCTGGCACGGACGAATGTGAACCTGGACGTTCAGGTCGTTCCTGAATCGGACTATCAGAGCAAAGCGAAGATCGTGCTCAGCTCGGACAAAATCCCCGATATGGTGACGAATGTGAACCAGGCCAATGTGCTGGAGCTTGGCGGGACCGGCGTCCTCCTGCCAATCAGCGATTACATGGACAAGCTGCCGAATCTCAAGAAGCGGATCGAGGATTTCAAGATGGAGGACGAGCTGGAGAACTGGAAATCACCGGACGGCAAACTGTATGTGCTGCCTTATCTGACCGAATCGGCGAGCTATAACCGGTCTCCGATCATCCGGACCGATCTTCTGGAGAAGTACGGGCTCAAAGCGCCGACCAACACGGATGAGCTGTACGCGGTGCTGAAAAAATTCAAGGAAATCTACCCGGACAGCTATCCGTTAACCGGAACGACGGCCGAGGATCTGCGCAGCATGTGGGGCGCCGCCTGGGGCGTCGAACCGAACTATAAAGGCTTTATCTATAATGAACAAACCGGCAGCTACGAATATGTCTACACAAGTGAAGTTTATAAAGAGTATGTTGCCTACCTGAACCGGCTGATTAAGGAAGGCTTGGCCGACCCGGAAATTTTCACTTCGAATTACGATCAACTCCACCAGAAAATCTCGACAAGCAAAAGCATGATGTACTTCTTCTGGAACGGTCAGGAGATCAGCCAAATCAACCTGCTCGGCAAGGAGAACACCGGTCCGGAATTCCAGATGGCCATGATCCCGCCGATTGCAGGACCCGCCGGTCAAAAAGCACTTGCGGGCAACCGCATTGATCACGGCACCGTGATCCCGGCAACCGCGGCGAACAAGCCGTATTTCGATCAATTGCTGAAATTCGTCGATTACCTGTACAGCGAAGAAGGCAGCGACCTCCTGACATGGGGGATCGAAGGCCAGAATTACATCGTGAAGGATGGCCAAAAAGAATTCACGGGTGAACTGAAGAATTCGAAGAATCTGAACAAAGCGCTGTGGGACATCGGATCGGCCAACGGTTCCTTAACTCTGGTCTGGCCGTTCAAATGGTTCGCGACGATTCTCGGCAATGAGGATTTCGAGAAATATACGGTAGAAGCCAACAAGAATAACTGGTTCACGCCGGCGGCCAAGGTTCCGAAGCTCAGCTCGGACCAGAGGGATGAGGAAAGTCTGCTGATCGCCGGGGTCAATGACTACTATGCCAAAATGCAGGAGCAGTTCGTGTACGGCAAGGCTTCAATCGATAAGGATTGGGACAGCTACGTGAAGGAGATCCATGCCAAAGGTGTGGACCAACTGCTGAAAATCTATAACAGCACGTTGAAATAACAGGGGAATCGGCAGGCAGCGACGGAGGGTCCGGGCAATCAGCCTTAAGCCAAGAGAATCGATCAATGATGAGGCCCGAAGCCTTTCGGACCTCCGGTTCCTGCCCTTCTTCTGCCTACATTTCTATGAAGAGGTGAACCACAATGAAGCCGATCCAAGAGCAATTGTCATCCTTCGCAAATCCGGCTCTGCCCGGTCGTTGGCCGATGCCGGTTACCGAGTCGGGCAAGAGAATCGCGATTCTACAGGCCAGGCTTGCCGCAGAGAATATCGCGGCGCTGGTCGCGTATTCCAACGGCAACGGGGAGAGTACCGGCACCGTGAGATACTTGACCGGCTGGATGCCTCAAGGCTCCGAGGCCGTACTGGTCATTCCGGCTCAAGGTGAAGCGGTCGTTATCTCGAACGACAAGAACCGGGCGCGCGCCTTCAAGCTTCGCTTTGAAGGAGATGGCAAAGTCGTGAAGACGACGAATCTGATCAGCTCCCTCAAAGAAACGCTGGCATCCGTGGCCAAGCCGGGCGAAGTCATTGCCCGGTGCGGAGAATTCGATTTGTCCCTGGCACGGGAGCCGGAATTTCGCACGCTGCTGGCGCCGTATGAGCTTGTGGATGGCAATGCCATCGTCAACAAGCAGCGCCTCGTACGAACTTCATTTGAGGCCGATAAGCACCGGGAGGCTACCCGGATCGCCGACAAGATGGTGGCTCACGCGATGAGCATCGCCTCCATGAAGGGCGTAACCGGCATGGACATTATGTCGGAGGTCGAGTTCCTCGGCCGCCGGCTGGGCGCGGATTCGTCCACCTGCTGGCTGGCTCTTGGCCCATGTCCCGACGAGACTTACTTCGAGCTGTTCGAGGTCGCGGCTCCGCTCCGCCGCGATTTCCGGCTTCAGATCGGGGCTACCGTCTGCCTCGACGGTTATTTCTCTCAGGTGCTGCGGATCGGCATGTTCGAGGAACCCTCGGCCCGATTGCTGGAGACCGCTGACGCAATCATCGCCATGCAGGACGCCGCGCTTGCCCGTATGGTTCCCGGTGCGCCTGTCCATACCGTCAGCGATGTGCTGGAGAAGATGATCGACGAATTCTGCCCGTATACGCGGGCGACCGATCCGTTCCGTTTCCAGGCCTGTCACGGCATGAGCAATAGCTACAGCGATCCTTCGGTCGCGCCGTTCCTGTACGCGGACCGTGACCAATCCCGGGACATCGAATCTCCGGTCGTAATGGAGAACCAGGTGTATGAGGTTCATCCCAATTTTACGCTGCCCGATCTGGGCCATGTCGTTGCGGGCGATGTAGCCTTGGTCGGCCCCGACGGGGCGTCGTGGCTGTCGGAATTTCCGCGCGGCATCTTTAGAATCGACTGACACTTATCATTATTTTCCCACCCGGAAAGGAAAGGCAGGTTATGGGTATGCAAATCGGTATTGACGGCAGAAAAATCCCCGGCGCGAAGACGAAAGGGCCGGTAGGCGTCCTTGAAGAGGCCAAGAGCCTTGGGATGGAGGGCGTGTTCTTTCGCACCATCCTCGATGTCAGTCCGCAGCTTGACCGGTCGGTGATCCGCGAGGTCCGGCAGCGGGCGGACGAGCTGGGGCTATATCTGGAAGCCGGGCTCGGCAAGGTGAACCCCTATGCCAATCCCGAGACGCCTGAGGTACGCGCGGCGGGCGACGGGGACACGCTGCTGGGATTCCGGCGGATGATGGAGGTGTGCGCCGAGTTCGGTATCCATGAGCTGTGGGTTTCCACAGCCGGGGCTAAGCCGTATAAGGGGAGATTCGGAACCGACCGGTTCCGGACGGACGTTAGCTGGGAGGAACAGCTTGAGGCGACGCGGCGATTCATGCTGAAGCTGAAGCCGTTTGCCCGTGACCTTGGCATACATCTCAATCTGGAAACCCATGAGGAGATTACGACCTTCGAACTTCTCCGGCTGATCGAAGCCGTGGGCGAAGATACGGTCGGGATCGTATTCGATACCGCCAATGTGCTGATGCGCGGCGAGCATCCCGTCATGGCCGCCCAAAGGATTGCGCCTTATGTCCGCCAGACCCATCTTAAGGACGCCTATGTTGAGCTTGTCGACGGTGGCGCCTATCACCGGTCACTGCCCTGCGGGGCGGGTCTCATCGATTTCACGGCGATCATTGAAGAATTGCACCGGCATCGTCCGGACCTTCATCTCACCTTCGAGAACGATTCGCCGCGTTCGGAATGGGGGATCGTACCGGGTGAGCCTCATCTGATCGAGCTATACAACCGCGAGTGGATCGGAGGTCATCCAGACCTGACCCGCGAGGAGTTCGCGGCGTATTTCGAACTTATTCACGATTATTCGCAGCGCATCCGCAGCGACGAGGTCAAGGGTTGGCGGCAAATCAACGAAGAGGACTTCGAATTCGACGAAGCCGTTCAGTGGATCGAATCATCCCGGCGGCATATTGATGCAATTTGCCGGAAGAAAGGCTTCCGGCCTGAAGGCGCGGCCGGCGCTTGCACAGCCGGATAATAAACGGCCATGCGCCATAACAGTCATGCGGCTATAACAGCCATGCGGCCAATCCGCATCACTGCGCCGAACAAACCAATCCGGAGGAGGAGTTGCTGTGAAGAGACCGGAGCAGCCGATTCGCGTTATCGTCATTGGCGCCCATCCCGACGAAGCGGATATGTATGCAGGCGGCACGGCCGCTTTATTCGCGGAGAGAGGGCATCAGGTTAAATTCCTGTCGTTAACGAACGGAGACGCCGGGCATTATGAAGAGCGAGGGGAGCGCCTCGCTGCGCGGCGGAAGCAGGAGGCCCAGTCCGCGGCTCAATGTCTTGGCATCGCGGAATATGAAGTGCTGGGCACACCGGACGGAACTGTCGAGCCGACCCTCCCGTTTCGGAACGAAGTAATCCGGCATATCCGCAGATGGCGGGCGGACCTTGTAATCTCTTTCCATCCGGAGGGCGGAATCAGTCCGGATAACCGCTATACGGGGCGAGTCGTAAGCGACGCAGTTCCGTTCACCACAGTTCGGGGTTATATGCCGGATGAACCGGCGTTATCCCGGCCACCGCTCGTTCTGCTCATGCCCGATACCACTATGCTGGACGACTATAAAGCCGATATCGTCATTGATGTCGAAAGTACGATCGAGAAGAAACTGCTTGCTTGCGATGCCCATGCTACCCAGTTCTATGAATCTCCGGCATGGCACCGGGGGATTCCGGGACAGCTTCCCATAGAGTGGGAAGACAGAAAAAAGCATCTCCTGGAAGGCTGGTCCGCGACCTTCCACGCTTCCCCGAAAATGCTGCCGGCTCTTCAGATGTGGTACGGAAAGGAACGCGCGTCGGCTGTTCGCTACGCGGAGCCTTTCGAAATCGCGCGCTGCAGCCGACCGGCGAGCAGGGAAGAATGGAGAAGCTGGCTGCCGATGTCTGCGGAATAACCTTGAACCTTAAAACATCAGGGCGGCCCGACGCCGGTTGAATACCGGAGTCGGGCCGCCCTGTTTGGCTTGAACACCTTGCCCCCCGGCTGCCCTTTCGGACAGGGAACCGCTCTTACCTGTGCTGCCCTTCCCCGACCGCCCTGGTGGAGCCCCGAAGAATAAGCTCCGGCTTATAGACGATGTCCGCCGGCGGCTGCGGCCCCCGCCCCTTGATCATGCCCAGCAGCATGTCGGCCGCCCGAACACCCATCATCTCCTTCGGATGGCTCAGTGTCGTCAGCTTGACCTCCGTTGCGGTGGCGAGCGGCGAGTCGTCGAAGCCAACGATCGAGAGATCATCCGGAACCGAGAGCCCCAGCCGGCGGGCCGCCTCCAGCAGCAGCACCGCCAGCTCGTCATTGTAGCAGACGAACGCCGTCGGCCGCTCCGCCGATTTCAGCATGGCGAGCGCCGCTTCGTATGGCATGTTATGCTTCTCTTCCGAGGCGTAATTCGTCACTGTCCCTTCCTCCAGAGGAAGACGGTGTTTGTGCAGCGCCCGGATAAACCCCTTCAGCCGGTTCGCTCCCTGAAGGTCGTCCGTCTTGAAGAAACCGGCAATCCGGCGGTGCCCCAGCTTGATTAGATGCTCTGCGCCAATGAAGCCGCCCGCCTCGTCGTCGAGCTTCAGGCATGGACAATGAAGCTCGGGATAGCGCTCGTTGATCATGATATACGGAATATGGTGAACGTCGAGCGAGAGGAACAGCTGAAGATTGGGATTGCCCTGCGCGCTCCTGGTCGGCTCAATGATAAGCCCGCCGAGCGGCTGTCTCAGCATCTGCTCCAGATTCTCCCTCTCTTTCTCCTTGTCATTGCCGGTGCTTGACAGCAGCAGGCTGTAGCCCTCTTCCCGCAGCCGAGCTTCGGCTCCCTGAATGATATGGGGAAAGATATAATCGGAAATATGGGTCGTCAGCATGCCGATCATGCTGCCGGGCGGCTGCATGGGCCGCATGTTCCGGCGGGCGATGAACGTGCCTTTACCCTGCACCCGGTACAGCAGCCCTTCCTTCTCCAGTTCCCCGAGCGCCTGCCTCACCGTCTGTCTGCTCATATCGAAGCGGCCCGCGATCTCATTCTCCGAAGGCGCCTTGTCGTCGGGCTTAAGTTGTCCCGACTCGATCCAGGACATCAGCTCCTGCTTCAGCCTCATATATTTCGGTATTGGTTTGTCCGCCACTTCGCACCTCGGTATCCAGCCGTAAATTCAATACAAGTTATTATAACATAGTCAACTTGTATGTACCTGATGTGACCTAGCTGATATATGTCGCACCAAAGCACCAAAGCAACAAAGCAACAAACACCAAAAAAGCCCGCCCCCGCAGGGACAGGCCTCAGACAGCCGAATGACGGCATGCCAATGTCTAATCTTATTCTTCTTCCTCGATGATCTCGTGCAGTTGTCTGCGGTCCGCTGCCTGGGAGCGCGCAATGGCTTCCATATCGTCGGTATCGGCTTCCGCCCCGGAGAATTCAACATCCTCATTCTTCGCGCCGCTCAGCTTCTTCATCTTCTCATTCTTGGATAGAACCTTGGAATTTCTGACCATGCTCGCCTGTCCCCTTCCTTCAGATAACTCAAATCATCCCGCCCGCTTCTTCAATAATGGACAAGGCCTGGTGAAAAGTCGTCTCGTCGATCACAACGGTCAGCAAAATATCCCGCCCCGTTGGCCCGCCGGAGCCGCCATGGCTCATCCCGCTGGCACTCGGGTCGGCTGCGGCCATTACACCCGCATCCGGATGGCCCGCGGCGCCGGTGCCCAGAGTTGAGATCAGGCCGTTCGGGCTGGCCCCCGCTGTGAACGCTCCTCCATACCGGCTGATCCGGTCGATGGATAGATCGACTACCCGCAAAGCCTGAAGCTTGCGGGAGACGCTCTCCGCTTCCTCCGGGCTTTTAAAATAGGCGAGAATATTTTTTTCGGCCATGGGCTGTCTCGTCCTCTCTAGATGTGAATTCGGCTTTATGCCCATCTTCACTTCTAGCGTGCGCACCGCCAAGCATTTTTATCCCTCCGGCTCATCTTGAGAATCGTCACCAGGATGTTTAAGGCGTGTCCCGAATTTGCGAGCAGGATCTGAAAATCATAATGATAGGCTCAGTGTATCGATTCGCGCAGCGTTTTTTTGTCGCTGCCGCGAAAGGATTGCAGCAGCCCGGCACAGGATACACCTACGCATGCGGCACAAACCAGGAACACGACTGCATAGCTTCTGTCCGATCCCGTGGATTCACCGCCGATGACCAGCCCTCCGGCTGCCGTGCCGAACATCATGCCGATGTTTCGGAACAAGGCCAGTACGCTGCTAATCATGCCAAGCTGCTCCTTGGGGGCCATTCCCATTACAATGCTCGTATTGGGCGAAGTAATCATGCCCATAGAGCAGCCTAGCAATACCACCGGCAGTGCCATGACTCCTGCCCCGAGAGCAGGTGCCGTCAAGCCCATCACCAGCAAGGTAACGCTCATCAGCACAAGGCCGATGGCCAAGATTCCAAGCGGACCCTTGCGGTCGGCCAGACTTCCACCCAAGGGGGCCGTTACCACCAGCGCCAGCGGGTAGCCGAGCATAATGAGGCCAATCCAGGCCGGCTCTGTTCCGGCCAGCCGCAGCACCGCCGGCAGTGCCAGTTGTACTGCAAAAGCCGCCATATACGTCACTACGGTAATCACGATCCCGATAGCCACATATCGGTTGGTGAATAACGAGATTCCTCCGCCCGCATGTGGAGAATTCGAGGCCGCTCCGCTGCGGCGGGAATGCCACTCCTTGGCGGCGTAGGCCGCTGCTGTTGCGGCAGAAGCGGTAAACAGCAGCAGCACCGGCAGAGCCAGAAACGAGGTGCGGCCGCCAAGATCGATAGCGATCATTAGCGTGGATAGGCAGACCGCAAACCACACTGCTGCTCCAATATCCAGCCGCCCGCCGGAGGTTTCCGTATCGCGCGGAATCCATTTCTGGGCCAGCACGGCTACAGTTCCGGCCACCGCCGCGAGCAGCCAGAAGTTGCTCTCCCAGGACAGCCACTGGATCAGGAATCCGCCTACCCCCGGACCGGCCATGGAGCCGGCGGCCACAAAGGTGCTCATCAGGCCCAGTGCCCGGCCCCGCTGCTCCCGGGGAAAGACGGAGACAATGAGCGCCATGTTGGTTGCCTGGTACATGGAGGCACCGATGCCCTGAATAGTTCTGAAGAAGAGCAGCATGGCTGCATTTTGGGCCAGGGCGCAGCCAAGCGCTCCTATAGCAAAAGCGAACAGCCCGGTGTTATGTACACGCCGCCGGCCATGCATATCGCCAAGCCGTCCCATCAGCGGCAGCAGCACGGAGATGACTAGCAGGTAGATGCTGACAACCCACTGTGCGGAGGCCACCGGTATTCCCAGATCCGCCGAAATATCCACCAGCGCAATATTGAACATGCCGGCGGACAGATTGGACAGAAAGGCGCCGAGGCAGATGACAATCTTGACCGCCGGACGATTCACCGCCTGACCGGAAGCCGCGGCCGAGCTGCTCATAATGCGTTCTCAAGGGCCGATTCATGCCAGAGCTTCCACATATTCTCCACTTCCGCCGCTGACGAGACGACCCCGAAATAGCCTTTCATATTCTCCACAGTCATTTCATGCGCAGCCCGTGAATACGAGGCGCAGGCATCCTCCGCCAGCACGATATGATAATCCAGCATAAAGCCGTCCCGCGCCGTTGATTCCACGCACACATTCGTGCTGACGCCCGTCATTATCAGCGTTTCAATCCGCAGCGAGCGCAGCACCGAATCGAGCCGGGTATGGATAAAGGCGCTGTAGCGGTGCTTGTTGACAACCGTGTCCTCGGAAAGGGGCAGGACCTCGTAGAATTCCGCGCCCCAGCTCCCCTTGCGGCAAATTCCCAGCGAAGTGCGGCCGGAACGCGAAGCCCAGGCAGGCGAATCCGTCGCGCGCTCATGAAAAGTCTGAATAAAGATGACCTTCACGCCATGTTCCCTTGCGGCCGCGATGAGCCCATGCAGCCGGGGCATCATCTCCTTTACGGCGGACACATCACTCCCGCCCGCGGCCAGCACACCTTCCGGGTGACAGTAATCATTTTGCACATCAACTACAATTAGTGCGGTTCTTTCCGGCATGATTAAATCGGCAGTTATCTCCATTTCTTTCGTCACCTCTTCGTATTATTAAGCCCCTATCGGCGCTTATTTCTCTGCTGTCTTGTTCACAAACTGCATATCGACCAATCCATCGTAGGTATATTCGCCCTTATAAATTCCCGTCTTGATCATCACATTCATATCCTTGTCCAGCGCTTCCTTGGAGATCATTCCGTCCGGGCTCCAGAGCTGGTCTTCATATGCCCGGTCCAGCGCCGCTTTGGCTGCCGTGTCCGACAGTGTCGGGAATTCCGCCTTCAACACCTTCATCGCCATTTCCTTGTCCTGCTGAATCGCCTTAAGCGCTTTGACCACGGCGTTCACTGCCTTTTGCACCGTTTCCGGGTCCTTTTCAATCGTTGATTTCTTTACACTCAGCACCGAGTAGGCATAATCGCCCATATCATGAAATTTGTAAAATGGCTCGCCCCACACGCCTTTATCGATACCGTCGCTAATTTGCGGCTCTGCGCCATTGGCGATATCCGCTGCGCCCTGCTGCACCGTCGCCACCACAGTCGAAGCGTCTGACGGCTCCAGCAGTTGAACATCCTTCTGAGGATCAAGGCCAAGCTCCAGCAGCAGATACTGGGTAAGCAGATTCGGCGTTCCTCCGTGGCGCCCCACGTTAATTTTTTTCCCCTCCAAAAATGCCTTTAAGTCCCCATCCGGGCTGCCCTCAGGAGCCGTGCCTTTCTTTGCCATCAAATACACATTGGCGCGATTGACCACATTGCTTACGGAAATAATCGGGTCGGAATTGCCTTGGTTCGCCAAGGCATTCGATTCCGGACCGCCGATAACACCCCAGGCGTCTCCGCTGACCACCGACGTTACATGCGCGCCCCCCGCAGCCTGGAGCATTTCCACCTTAAGCCCCTCCTCGGCAAAATACCCCTCGCGCTGTGCGACATACAATGGCAAATATCCAGTGTAATGAAGCGGTTCGGCGATAATCAGCTTCTTGAGGCCTTCTCCCCCGGCAGCAGCCGCTCCGGCTCCAGCATCATCCTTGCCCCCGCAGCCAGCCAGCAAAAGCATCGCGGAGATCAGCGTCATTACGGCGGACAGCTTTATTGTTCGAACATTCTTCATCATTTTCTCCCCTTTGATCGGATTTCTATCGATTTTGTGCTAAGCCTTTTTCACTCCATAGCCCTTGGACAGCCATTTCTCCAGCAGGACAACCCCCATATACATCACCATGGAGAGTACCGACAAGACCACTACGCCGACCCAGACCAGATTAATATCGAGAATGGTTCCGGCATAAATGACCATCCGTCCGATACCATGGCTGGAAGCGATAAACTCGCCGACAATCGCACCGGCCAGCGACAGGGCAATATTGATCCGCAGGCTGCTAATCATCCAGGGCATGGCCCAGGGTATGACTACCTTCGTGAACACCTGATGACGTTTTGCGCCAAGGGAGTACATCAGCTTCTCCATATCCTTGTCCACACTCTGCACTCCGCTGTGCGCCGACAAGGCGGCAACGATGACCGTCATGGTGAACGCCAGCGCTACTTTGGAGAAGAAGCCGATACCCAACAGAATAACTAACACAGGAGCAAGCGCCAGCTTAGGCATCGCATTAAGCAAAATCAGGAACGGCTCGAAGATGCCGGCGAACTTCCGCGACCACCAGAACGACAGGCCGAGCAAGGAGCCCAGAACAGTCCCGCCGACAAAACCGAGAATCGTCGAACCGGAGGTGTAGGCGATATCCTCAAGCAGTGTGCCCTCCGTGATCTGCGTCCAGGTCGTGCTGAGGATACGGCTCGGACTGCTCCAGTAATAGGCGTCCATCCAGCCGATGCGGGTCAACCCTTCCCAGAGAAGCACCGTCAGCAGCGCCACCGCCAGCCTTCCGATACCGATCAGCCGCTTGTTCCGCCGTTCCATCGCCTCTTCATCCTGAACGAACGGCGTCGGCTGCTTCGTCTCCTGCTTCAAGGCAGGCGCGCTGTCCGCCGCTTCGAAATTATGAATGACATACCCTTTCTTCTGTACACTCTCCATCCTGTTCTCCCCCTTTAGTTGTGTTTCATCCAGCTTGTCCGCAGTTACGATATATGCGCCGCCCGCTTTGTGTCGTTATCCGACAGCAAATCAAGCAGATGGGCTTTAAGCTCCATAAAAGAAGCGGATACGGTATCCTCCATATGGCGCGGCCGCGGCATGTCCACCGAGATTTTAGATATAATTCTTCCCGGCCGCCCGGAGAAGACGTAGATGTCATCGGAGAGGTATATCGCTTCGTCAATATCATGGGTAACGAACAGCACCGTCTTGCGAAAATCCTCCCAGATTTCCAGCAGCCAGTTCTGCATCGTCAGCCGGGTTTGGGCATCAAGCGCGCCGAATGGCTCGTCCAGCAGGATGATATCCCTGTCATACAGCAAGGTCCGCAGCAGCGCCGCCCGCTGCCGCATTCCCCCTGAGAGCTCCGCCGGGTAATGGCCGCCAAACCCTTTGAGTCCGTAACGGTCCATGAGCGGCTGGGCACGGGCCACCGCTTCCTTGCGCGGCACCCCCCGGATTTCCATGCCAAGGATGATGTTGTCCAGGATCGTTCTCCATGGCAGAAGCATATCTTTTTGCAGCATATAACCCACATGTCCCGTCTTCCCGACGATATCCTCCCCGTCCGCCAGTACGCGGCCTGTAGATGGAGGAGTCAACCCGGCGATGATGTTGAAAAGCGTGGATTTGCCGCAGCCACTCGGGCCAATTATGCTGACAAATCTGCCTTCCTCAATGCTGAGATTGGTCTCCTGCATGGCCGCAATTTCCTTCCCGTCACGGCGGAACCACTTGCTTACTCCGGCAATTTCAATCTTGGTCTTCATCTGTTCATCCTCCTGATTCATTTTGAGTTCGCAGCACAACTATTCAGCATCAGCAGATAATAAAAAAAGCCGCCAGTTTAAGACACAGCCCTATGGCTAATGTCCGAAACTGACGGCAGGTCGGCTCTCGTTTGTCCTAGAGTTCCAACGTAACGTTCAGATAATGCTCCAAGTCCTTCTCCAAAATTATGATCGTACCGGAATATTCGGTCTCCACATCATAATCTTTCAGAACGGCCTTGATATTCAATTGAAATTCATCCATAAACGCCTGCCTGATTTCACGCTTGAACACCTCGTGCAGCACCAGATTGATTTCCCGGCCTGCGGAAGCGTTATGGGTATCCAATACCTTAAGTACTGGGACCCGGCTGTTGATGGATAAAATGATGATCTTGTTTCCGACAAAATCGACCTTCTGCTGTCTGACACCGGTGTTAAACAGCTTCTTGTTGATTTCATTGTAAATCCTGAGAATATCCTGTTTCCATTGACCGGCGGAAGTAATCATCTATGGTAACACCTCTGCTGCTAATATAATGTCATCATAAGTTACATAAGATTGAATTAAAACATCGTTACCCGCCGCTTATTACTCATTATAGAGAAAACCATGTCATTGTCAACAAGAAAAATGTAAGATCTAATAACATTTTGTCGATTTAACCGGATGGTACGTTAATTTATATAACATTAATCTGCATAGCTTAGACCGTCAAAATACTCCGAAGCCTCAATGCCGTTAATACGGGAAAAGCCGCTGACCGCAACCCATCCCTTCACGCCGTCTTTGGTCACAACCGCACACCATTTTTGATCATCCGTTTCGGTAATGACCGCTTTTTCTCCGGCCTTGAGTATGGCGGCGGTGCCTGAATTGGTCGGTGATTTTTGCAGCTTCAGCTGTTTTTTGACGGTTACGATGGTGTTCATTTTATAGTAGGTCCGAGGGATATGGACAAGCTTCCGATTCGCGGAGAGACCGTATTCATCGGAATAGAACCAGGTTTGAAGGATGTCGCCTCTTGTTTTTGTGACCAGCTTCCCCGAACCGTTCACCTTGATGACATGCTCTGCGCCTTGAACCCGACCCATATAAATAAGCTTGCTGCCGTTATAGGAATAAAAATACGTGGAATAATCATCGCTCGGTCCGGATTCCGTAATTGCGATTTCTTTATACTTATCCTTTGAATCCAGATCGCAGATATACATGACGCCATCCAGATTATCACCTGTGCCGGACACGGAAGATTGATTGACTGTAAGCGTATAGTTATCGCCGCCTGCCGTACTTTTCAGCGTAACCGTGTCTTTTTTGCCGTCACCGTTCAAATCCAGTGTTGTCTTCATACCCTCGACTTTTTTGAAGTTTGCCTTCAGCTTGTCGGAATAGGCTTTGAGAAATTGGAGGTTTTTCTTCTCCACGCCGGACAGCAGGCTTTCATTGAAAGCGGGATTTTTCTTGTACCATGATTTCTCGGAAAAATAAGCCGAATAGTCCGCGTCCTTGAATATGTAGCCATGCCTTGCATAGATCTCATTTCTCGCATAATTCAACTTATAAGGGGATAATTCGTAAACATCCTGCTCCGTTAGAACAACCTTGCTGCTCTCGGGAATCACATAGTTTTCCAACTGATAAAAATTTGGCTTTTCGACTGCTGCCGATACGGCGGAATTCAACCCCTGTCCCCAAACAGCCGTAAACAAAAAAAGACCAGGAATAACCAACAAGAATTTCTTCAAATTCTCACCATCCCTTGGGAATAATATCCTTATTTCAGCATGTTTTTGATTTTTGTGCAACCCGGCGGGGCATCATTTCATCCTGTATGGAAAATAACATGCAAAAAACAGCCCCTCCTTCATAGGAGAGACTGCTCTCTGGTTTAAAGCGTTATAACGGATCAATCCCCGCGGAACGCCCGCTTCATCCGGTCGAAGAAGGACTGTCCCTGCTCATGCGTATTCTCGCCGTCAAAGGACGCGAACTGGCGCAGCAGATCCTTCTGTTCTTCGCTCAGCTTGCTCGGCGTCACGACGATCACCCGGACATGCTGATCGCCTGTGCCGGAGCCGCGAAGATGCGGAACGCCCTTGCCCTTCAGGCGGAAGAACGTGCCGGTCTGGGTGCCGGAAGGAATCTTCAGCTTGACCTTCTCGGTCAAGGTCGGAATTTCGATTTCGTCCCCGAGCGCCGCCTGGGCGAAGGTCAGCGGAACCTCGCACAGAATGTCGTCGTTCTCCCGGATGAAGAAATCATGCGGCTTGACGCGGATCACGATGTACAGGTCGCCGGAAGGACCGCCGCGCAGGCCGCCTTCGCCTTCCCCGTTCATCCGCAGCTGTGCGCCATCGTCTACGCCCGCCGGAATGCGGACATGGATCTTCCGCTGCTTCTTGACGCGGCCCTGGCCGGAACAGGTCGTGCACTTCTCTTTGATGATTTTGCCGGTGCCGTTACAGTTGGAGCATGGTCTGCGGTTCACCATCCGGCCAAGCGGCGTATTCTGCACGACTTCCTGCTGGCCGCTGCCATGGCAGACGGAGCAGACGGTCGGCTTCGTTCCGGGCTTCGCCCCGGAACCGAAGCAGGTGTCGCAAGTCTCGGTGCGCGGAATCGTGATGTCGCTCTCTTTGCCGAACACCGCTTCCTTGAATTCAATGGTCATCGTATACTGCAAATCATTGCCGCGCTGCGGAGCGTTGGGATCGCGCCGTCCGCCGCCGCCGAAGAACATGTCGAAGATATCGCCAAGACCGCCGAAATCTCCGCCGCCGCCGAAGCCGCCGCCCATTCCCTGGTTCGGGTCGATGTGTCCGTACTGGTCATATCTCGCCCGCGCCTGCGGATCGCTCAGCACGTCGTAGGCTTCCTTCACTTCCTTAAACTTGGCCTCGGCGTCGCTGGCCTTGTTCACGTCGGGATGATACTGACGGGCGAGCTTGCGGTACGCCTTCTTGATCTCATCGTCCGACGCGCTCTTGTCAATGCCGAGCACCTCGTAATAATCGCGTTTGTCTGCCACTGCCTTCACCTCCGTACGGGAACGAACTATCCATTTCCCTTATTACATATTAAAAGGAAAGCCAAAACGCGGGATGACCCGGTTTTGACCTTCCCTGAGCACTGCCTTGTCGTTTAACTTTATCCTTGATTCTTCTCGTCGTCAACCACTTCGTAATCCGCGTCGACTACATTGTCCTTATTGGCGCCAGCGCCTGCACCGGCGTCAGCCGCGCCTTCGGCTCCCTGCTGGGCCTGAGCCGCTTGCTCGTAGAGCTTTACGGACAGCTGCTGCACGATTTCGGTCAGCTCGGCCGTAGCCGCGTTGATCTCGTCGAGGTTGTCGGATTCCAGCGCCGTCTTGACTTTGTCCTTGGCCTGGTTCGCCTTCTCGATCTCGGAAGCGTCGACCTTGTCGCCCAGATCCTTGATGACCTTGTCGGTGGAGTATACGAGCTGGTCAGCGTTGTTCTTCGCTTCAACCAGTTCCTTGCGCTTGCGATCTTCTTCCGCATGCAGCTCGGCGTCCTTCATCATCTGTTCGATATCGGAATCGCTCAAGCCGCCGGAGGATGTGATCGTGATCTTCTGGCTCTTGCCGGTGCCCTTGTCGGTAGCGGATACGTTAACGATACCGTTGGCGTCGATGTCGAAGGTAACTTCAATTTGCGGTACGCCGCGCGGAGCCGGCGGAATGTCGCTCAGCATGAAGCGTCCCAGCGTCTTGTTGCCGTTAGCCATCTGGCGTTCGCCTTGCAGGACGTGAATCTCAACGCTCGGCTGGTTGTCCGCGAACGTGGAGAACACCTGCGATTTGCTCGTCGGGATCGTCGTGTTGCGGTCGATCATCTTCGTGAATACGCCGCCTGCTGTTTCGATACCGAGGGACAGCGGAGTTACGTCAAGCAGCACGACATCCTTGACGTCGCCTGTCAGTACGCCGGCCTGAACGGCGGCGCCCAGCGCTACGACTTCGTCAGGGTTAACGCCCTTGTGAGGCTCTTTGCCGGTCAGCTTCTTGATGGCTTCCTGTACGGCAGGGATACGAGTCGAACCGCCGACCAGTACGATCTTGTCGAGATCGGCTGGCGTCATGCCTGCGTCGCTCAGCGCCTGGCGGGTTGGTCCCAGCGTGCGCTCTACGAGATCAGCAGTCAGCTCGTCGAACTTCGCGCGGGTAAGGTTAACTTCCAAGTGCTGCGGCACGCCGTCTACAACGGTGATGAACGGCAGGGAGACGGTTGTCGTAAGTACGCCGGACAGTTCTTTCTTCGCTTTCTCGGCAGCGTCCTTCAGACGCTGTACAGCCGCTTTGTCCTTGCTGAGATCGATGCCCTGTTCTTTCTTGAACTCGGCAACGAGGAAGTCGATAATCTTCTGGTCGAAGTCATCGCCGCCCAGACGGTTGTCGCCGCTGGTCGCCTTAACTTCGAAGAAGCCGTCGCCCAGTTCCAGGATCGATACGTCGAACGTACCGCCGCCAAGGTCATAGACCAGGATTGTCTGGTCTTCGGATTTCTCCAGACCGTAGGCAAGCGCGGCAGCCGTAGGCTCGTTGACGATACGGAGAACTTCGAGACCTGCGATTTTGCCTGCGTCCTTGGTTGCCTGGCGCTGGCTGTCGTTAAAGTAAGCCGGAACCGTGATAACCGCCTGGGTGACCGTCTGGCCGAGATAGGCTTCCGCATCGGATTTCAGCTTCTGCAGAATCATCGCCGAAATTTCCTGAGGGGAATATTCTTTGTCGTCAATAGTTTCCTTATGGTTGGAGCCCATATGACGCTTGATCGAGATGATCGTGCGGTCCGGGTTCGTGATAGCCTGGCGCTTCGCTGTTTCGCCGACGATGCGCTCGCCGTCCTTCTTGAAGCCTACAACCGAAGGGGTTGTGCGCGCACCTTCAGGGTTAGGGATAACGACGGCTTCGCCGCCTTCCATTACAGCCACGCAAGAGTTCGTGGTTCCAAGGTCGATACCGATAACTTTGCTCACTTTGGTAAACCTCCTAAAAGTTATTGTGATGAGATACTCGAATCGAAACGCTGGATGGTGCAATATATAGACAGATATAATCATTCTGATCTCTATATTGTTGTTTGAAGATTGCTCCATGAATTTATGCAAAATGCTCACATCAATATCGCCGGAAAGCTCCGGCGATATTGATGTTTGCAATAAGCAGTTTACATGCTGACTTTAACCATGGCGGGACGAAGCACTTTGCTCTTGAGCATATAGCCCTTCTGAACTTCCTCCGTCACGATGCCTTCTTCATGCTCATCGCTCTCCACCTGCATGATCGCCTGATGGAATTCCGGATTGAACGGTTGTCCCACCGTCTCCATAGGAGTAAGCCCTTCGGACTTCAACGCTCCTTCCAGCTGGCGGAAGATCATATTCACGCCTTTGGTGAACGCGTCGCCTTCCTCTCCGCCCGGGGCCGTAGCCAGCGCCCGTTCGAAGTTGTCCAGCACCGGCAGCAGCTCCGTCACCAGCTTGGATGTGGCATACTGCGCCAGATCTTCCTTCTCTTTCAGGGTGCGCCGGCGGAAATTGTCATAGTCGGCTTGTACGCGCAGGACGCGCGCCTGATATTCGTCGGCAAGCTCCTGCAGGCGCTTGATCTCGCCTGCTCCGGCAGTTTCATTATCATTATTAACGGCAGCTTCGGCCTGCTCGGCCGCGCTCTCCTCATTAATGGCGGTTTCTTCGATAATCTCTTCGTTCACGCCCGAATCTTGAACCTGTTCCTCTTTCAAGTCTGTTCACCTCCTTAAAATACTGACGGCAATCGGTATGCACTAACCTCACTTATACCAATGTCCCAGCAGCTCTGTCAAATCTCGGGACAAAACGCCCAAAATTCTCATGACCCTCGCGTACTCCATCCGGGTCGGACCCAGAATCCCGATGCTGCCGACCGCTTCGCCGTCAATGGAATACGTCGCGGTGATCAGGCTGCAGTCCGCAAAGGCTTCATGTTTGTTCTCGGTGCCGATACGCACCTGGATGCCGCTGCCGTAGGCGGCGGGATCGAGCATCTTAAGCAGTGTCGGCGTCTCCTCCAGCAAATCAAGGATATCCTTAACCTTCTCGACATCCCTGAATTCCGGCTGAATCAGCATGTTGGTCGCGCCGCTGAGATAGACGCGCGGCTCCGAATCGCTGTCGAAGGCCGTGTCCAGCATCTGCATCAGTTCCTCGTAGTGCGAGATGTGGCGCTGCATTTCCTGGCCGAGCTCCGAATAGAGGCGGCTCTTCAGCTTGTAGAGCGGCACACCGATCAGCTTGCTGTTGAGCAGGTTGACTACCTTCTCCATTTCAGAGATCGAAATTTCCGGAGGGATGTTTACCTTCCGGTTCTCAACCTGTCCGGTGCTGGTCACGATAATCGCGACCGCAGTCCGGTCGTCCAGCGGCAGCAGTTGAAAATGCCGCAGGGAAGTATGAAAAACCTCCGGTCCCAGAAGGATGGAAGTGTAATTCGTCATATTGGATAGAATCAGGGCCGCATGCTGGATCAGCTGCTCCGTGGCATTCAGCTTCTCGGCGAAAAAAGCCCGGATCGTCTTCGTCTCGCTGAGATCAAGAGAGCTCCACGGAACCAGATGGTCTACATAGTACCGGTAGCCCTTGTGCGAGGGAATACGCCCTGCCGAAGTATGCGGTTGTTCCAGAAAGCCAAGCTCTTCCAGATCGGCCATTTCGTTGCGGATGGTCGCGGGACTGTACTTGACATCGCCGCGCTTGGAAATGCTGCGCGACCCAACCGGCTCGGCCGAGCGAATATAATCGTCCACGATGGCATTCAGTATCATTCTCTGGCGTTCGCTTAACATTATGTCCCCCTCCTAACCGCCTGCGAAGATGTTCGTTAGCACTCGTCACAGTTGAGTGCTAACCGCTATTACAAAAATACCAAAAGGGCGGGAGCATTGTCAAGTAAACGGACTGTCAATCCGGGAGGATTTTGCAGGCTTTATGAAAGTAACGCCGGCACCCTCGGTGGGCGCCGCACGTATGATTAGCTTGCAACAGGAATATCCCTGCACCGGAATCTTCAGGACGTCATGGCCTTGGTACGCCGCGCGGCATTACCCGCGAACTTGATCAGCTCCATCAGAATAACGGCCGCCAGAGCGAGTCCGGCTGCTGTAAGGCCGTGCTCAAGCCCGAACTGCTCCGGTATGGAGAAGAAGCGGCGTACGCCCGGCAGAACGGTGAACCCATACAGACACAGACATAGAATAACCGCCCCGGCAACGTACCGGTTGCTGAAGAAGCCTGCCTGGAATGCAGTCTGCGAGTTGGAGCGGGCCGCGAAGGTCTGAAGGGTACGGGCCAGAATGAGCGTGGAGAACGCCATGGCGACGCTCATTTCCTCGGAATGGCGCATGCCGATATACTGGGAGACGATCACCGCCCCGCCGATCAGCAGACCGCGAACGATGACGACCCGGAGCGTTCCTCCGGCGAAGATGCCTTCCTTAATGTCGCGGGGCTTGCGCCGCATCACATCCGGCTCAGCCTTCTCCATCCCCAGAGCGATGGCGGGCAGCGAATCGTTGACCAGGTTAATGAAGAGAAGCTGAATTGCCGTAAAGGGATTGATCCAATTCAGGACAAGAGCGACCAGAATCGCGATAATCGCTCCCAGGTTCCCGGCGAACAGATAGGCAATGGCCTTCTTGATGTTGTCAAAAACAGTGCGCCCGACGCCAACCGCTTTGACAATCGATACGAAGTTGTCATCGGTCAGGATCATCGCCGCCGAATCCTTGGCGACATCCGTTCCGCTGCCCATAGCCACACCGATATCGGCCTGCTTGAGAGCCGGAGCGTCGTTGACGCCGTCTCCCGTCATCGCTGTTATGGCGCCTCTATGCTGCCATGCCCGAACAATGCGGATCTTGTTCTCGGGGGATACCCGGGCGTATACGCCGATCGACTCAAGTCTCTTCTCAAGCTCCTCATCGGACATTCCGTCCAGTTCCCTGCCAGTGACCGCAATATCATGCTCCGACATAAGACCGATATCCCGTCCGATAGCTTGTGCGGTGGTCTTGTGGTCCCCGGTGATCATAATCGTCCGGATGCCGGCTTTATTCGCATCCGCAATCGAATCGTATACCTCCTCGCGCGGAGGATCGATCATTGCCGTCAGACCGACCAGGATGAGATGCTGCTCATCCCCGGTCCCGACAGCTCCGTCTTCGATATGTTTGTAGGCATAGGCCAGCACACGCAAGGCGCGTCCCGAGAACTCCTCATTGGCCAGCATGAACTCCGCCCGAAGCTCATCGGTCAGCGGCACAGTGTCTTCGTTCAGCAGCACGTAGTCGCATCGTCCGAACAGGACATCAGGTCCGCCTTTTGTCAGCAAGGTCCGCTGACCGTCGAAGGAATGCACGGTGGACATCAGCTTCCGGTCGGAGTCAAAAGGGATCTCCGCCTCCCGAGGGAAGCTGTCGCGGATTTCCCGGTAATCCTTGTTCTTGCTGCCGCTGAAGGCGATCAGCGCGACCTCCGTCGGATCGCCGAGCGCTTTTCCCTCCTCATTAATATGGGAGTCGTTGCACAATACAGCGATATGCAGCAGGCGCCGCTCACCGGTCGACCATTCCTTGTGATTCTCGGGGAACAGCTCTCTTTCGGTACGGGGCAAAAAATAATCCACCACCGTCATTTTATTCTGGGTCAGGGTGCCGGTCTTATCGGTACAGATGACGCTGGCGGAACCTAGCGCTTCCACAGCGGGCAGTCTGCGGATGATCGCATGCTGCTTCGCCATCTGGTTCGTGCCGACCGAGAGAACGATCGTCACGATCGAGGACAGGGCCTCCGGAATAGCGGCGACGGCGACCGCCACAGCGAACATCAGCGCGTCCAGAACACCTGCCGTCAAATCCGCTTCGCCTCTCGACAGCCAGGCCCGCAGCGCTTCGATGCCGAAGATCAGGATACACAGCACCAGAATGACGAGACCGAGCCTTTTTCCGAAGCTCTCCAGCTTGCGCTGCAGAGGGGTAGCCTTCGCTTCCGCGCTTTCGATCAGACCGGCGATCTTTCCGATTTCGGTATCTCCTCCGGTCCCGGTCACCACGAAGCTTCCCCGGCCATAGACGATGAGCGAGCCGCTGAACACCATATTGCTCCGGTCCCCGAGCGGAACCTCCTCCTCAATAACTCCGGACTGCTTCTCTGCGGCCTCCGATTCCCCGGTGAGCATGCCTTCCTCCGCCTTGAGGCTTTCGCCTGTAAGCACCCGTCCATCCGCAGGCACATAGTCACCGGCCTCCAGAATGACCACATCGCCCTTCACCAGCTCACGCGCCGGAATCCGCACAGTCACACCGTCTCGGATGGCTTTGGCCTCGGGGGCCGCCAGCTGCTTCAAGGCATCCAGCGAGCTCTCCGCCTTCTGGGTCTGCACGACGCTGATTACGGCATTCAGCACCAGAACGAAGACGATAATCAAGGTTTCAACCAGATGCCCGAGCACGGCTTGAACAGCGGCAGCCACCAGCAGCACGATTACGAGCGGGTCCTTGAAATTTTCCAGAAAAAGCTTCCAGACCGGGACGCGCTCCCTTCCCTTCAGCTCATTATAGCCATCCCGCTCCAGTCTGGCGCGAGCTTCCCCGCCGGAAAGCCCTCCGCTATCGCTCTTCACCTGCTCGAGCACTTCCGCTGTGCTCCTTCGGTAAAATTCCATTCCATCCCCTCCATTCGGTATCTCTACCCTGCTTGAAACTTAGGTTGTCCTTTCTACATGTTATTACCCATTGAAAGCTTCAAGCCAGATGAAAAGATCCACGATCCTGTGAAAAAGCACATGCCAAAAAGCCGCCTGACCGTTAGCATGCGCTAACAGACAAGCGGCTGTGTTCATCCATTCACTTAGATCATTTTCAATACGGCGATTTCATCGCAAGCATTCTGCTTGGAGCAGTTCACGCAGTCCGTCCATACTTTCTCCGGGAACACTTCTTTATCGACCACGGAGAAGCCGTTCTTCACGAAGAAGTTCACTGCATACGTCAGCGCCATAATCTTCGGAATCTGCTGATGCTGGGCTTCCTTGATCAGTTCTTCCACAATCATGGAGCCGATGCCCATGCGCTTGCATTCATCCCGAAGGCCGAGAGAGCGAATTTCAACCAGATCGGTGCCCAGACGGCACAGCGACCCGCAACCAACTACCCTACCGTCGATCTCCGCAACAACGAACTGATCGATCTGCCGTTCCAGCACCTTGCGTGAACGGGGCAGCATAATCCCGCGCTCAGCATACTCCTCGATCATCTGGGCCAGCGGTTCAACGTCCTCCAGAATAGCCTTTCTGCACACGATGGCCGTGGCGGACTCGGTCTCTACGGGTTTGGGTTGCGACTTGGTTATCACTGTCTTCACTCCTCCATCAAATAACTATGAATAAATATACATCATCGTGAATGAGGATTCAAGCGTTTATTTAAAAAATTAGCATTGTAAATCAAACTTCTGTTAACACGCCTACAAATTCCCCAAACACATCGTTCCCGAACAAAATTCCCTGGCGGCTGAGCCGATACACGGCGCCTTCTTTCTCAAGGAGGCCGGCACTCGTCATCTTATGCAGCTGCTGTCCGAAAATATCCTCCATTGCCACTCCGAATTGCTCCCGGAAAGCCCCGGTCTGCACGCCCTCCAGCATCCGGAGGCCCACCATCATGAAATCCTCCATCGCTTCTTCCCGGGTCACCGGAGTTGTATGCAGGCGGGGCAGTCCGTTCTTGATCGCGTCGACGTAGGCGTTAACGCCTTTTACATTCATATGCCGCATCCGCTGGACATACCCGTGAGCTCCTGCTCCAAGCCCGTAATAATCCTCGTTCCGCCAGTAGGTTATATTGTGCCGGCTGCCCATCCCCGGCTTGGCGAAGTTGCTGATTTCATACTGCTCATATCCCGCTTCGCTCATGGAGTCCATCAGCAGCAGATACATCGCCAGTTCATCCTCCTCGTTCGGGAGCGGCAGCTGATTGCGGTTGTACAGCGTATGAAACAGCGTATTCTCTTCCACCTTCAAGCTATAGATCGAATAATGGGGAAGTCCGAGCGCCAATGCAGCCTTTACGCTGCCTGCCAGCATCTCGACCGTCTGGTTCGGCAGACCGAACATGAGGTCGATCGACAGATTATCAAACCCGGCGGCCCGGGCATTCTCCAGGCTGCGGTACACATCATCCGTATTGTGAATCCGGCCGATTCCGCTCAGCAGCTCATTCTGAAACGCCTGAACGCCAAAGCTGACCCGGTTGACGCCGCCTTCTCTCATCACAGCCAGCTTCTCGGGATCGGTTGTGCCGGGATTGGCCTCCATCGAGAATTCAATATCCTCCGACCAATTGGGAAAATGCCTCTTCACCGACTTCAGGAAATAAGCCATCTCATCCGGCTTCAGCACCGTCGGCGTACCGCCTCCGACAAATATAGTCTTGATCTCGCCGGGCGGATTCTCCAAGACTGTCAGCTCCATCTCCCGGTCCAGGGCGCGGAGATAATCCATGACCGGCTGATCCTTCAGCACATAGGAATTAAAATCGCAATAAAAACATTTATTCGTGCAGAACGGAATATGAATATATACCGCTTCAGGCGGACGAGCGCCCGCGCGGTCTGTATGAGTTGTCATCTAGCTGTCCTCCTTGATATAGATAAGGTCCATAATTTTGAAAAGGGAAGCCGCTGGCGGCTTCCCTGGAATAAGCTGCGATATTAACGCCGACGTACCGGCAACTTCGAATCTTGCTTAAGGCCTTCATGCCGGATTACCCGGCTTCAGACTGCGGCGCCCGTTAATAGAGGGCGACCGCTTCAAACATCGTGCTACTCGTCGATCTTGAGCACGGCCATGAACGCTTCCTGCGGCACCTCGACGCTGCCGACCTGCTTCATGCGCTTCTTGCCTTCCTTCTGCTTCTCCAGCAGCTTCCGCTTACGCGAAATGTCGCCGCCGTAGCACTTGGCAAGCACGTTCTTGCGCATCGCCTTGACGGTCTCGCGGGCGACGACCTTCGTGCCGACGGATGCCTGAATCGGCACCTCGAACATCTGGCGCGGGATGATGCCGCGCAGCTTCTCACAGATGATGCGTCCGCGGTTGTATGCGCGGTCGCGATGCACGATGAACGACAGGGCGTCAACCTGCTCGCCGTTCAGCAGAATGTCCATCTTCACGAGATTCGACTGCCGGTAGCCCGACAGCTCGTAATCGAAGGAGGCATAGCCCTTCGTACCGGATTTCAGCTGGTCGAAGAAGTCATAGACGATTTCGGACAGCGGAATTTCATACGTAATCGTAACCCGGTTCGAATCGAGGTACTCCATGTTGACGAATTCACCGCGCTTGTTCTGGCACAGCTCCATGACTGTGCCGACGAAGTCGTTCGGCACGATAATGCCCGCTTTGACATACGGCTCTTCAACGTAGTCGATTTTGCCGACCTCCGGATAGTTCGACGGGTTGTCGATCTCAATCATTTCTCCGTTTGTCAACTTGATGCGGTAGATAACGCTCGGCGCCGTCGTGATCAGCGGAAGATTGAACTCGCGCTCGATCCGCTCCTGAATGATCTCCATGTGCAGCAGTCCGAGGAAGCCGCAGCGGAAGCCGAAGCCGAGCGCGCTCGACGTCTCGGGCTCGAAGCTCAGGGAAGCGTCATTCAGTTGCAGCTTCTCCAGCGCTTCACGCAGATCGTTGTAATCCGAGGTCTCGATCGGATACAGACCGCAGTAGACCATCGGATTGATCTTGCGGTAGCCGGGCAGCGGCTCGGCTGTCGGATGTTTCGCATCCGTCACGGTATCGCCGACCCGGGTATCCCCGACATGCTTGATGCCGGCTACGATGAAGCCTACATCGCCAACGTTAAGCTCGTTCACGATGCTCATCCGCGGCATGAATGCCCCAACCTCGATAACCTCGAAGGTTTTGTCGGTCGCCATCATCTTGATCTTCGAGCCGGCCCGGATGCTGCCGTCCACAACACGGACGTAGACGATAACACCTTTATAAGGATCATAGTGGGAGTCGAAGATCAGCGCCTTCAGCGGCTGATCGGGATCGCCGGTTGGCGGCGGAACCTGCTTGACCACCTGCTCCAGAATTTCCTTGATGCCGATGCCCGCCTTCGCGGATGCCAGCACCGCCTCGCTGGCGTCCAGTCCGATAACATCCTCGATCTCCTGCTTGACCCGCTCGGGATCGGCGCTCGGAAGATCAATCTTGTTGATGACCGGCAGAATCTCCAGATTGTTGTCCAGCGCCAGATAGACGTTGGCCAGCGTCTGGGCCTCGATGCCCTGGGCGGCGTCGACAACGAGCAGCGCGCCTTCGCAGGCCGCAAGACTGCGCGACACCTCATAGGTGAAGTCGACGTGTCCCGGCGTATCGATCAGGTTCAGCAGATACTCTTCGCCGTCGTCCGCGCGGTAAGACAGCCGGACCGCCTGCAGCTTGATCGTAATGCCGCGCTCGCGCTCCAGATCCATCTGATCGAGCACCTGATCCTGCATTTCACGGGAGCTCAGTGCCCCGGTGTATTCCAGAATCCGGTCGGCAAGCGTTGACTTGCCATGGTCTATATGTGCAATTATCGAGAAATTGCGGATTTTTTCTTGTCGTTTCTGAACGTCAGTCATTCCTTACCCCCACAGACAGCCTGTTGTTAATCACCTTATTATAGCAGTACAAGTCCCACCCAGCAATCCGGCGGGAGCTGAGGAATTTTATGTTGGTGCCCTGTTAGCGGCGACAACGCCGGATTCAGAGACTAAGGCTGCTGCGAGGAATCGAACAGGGAGACGACCCAGCGGATGCCTTTGCGCGAAGCGTTCTGAAGCATGCCGGCCGTCTTGTCCGCCAGCTCGTCGATCGCGGGCTCCTGCTGATCCGGCACCAGAATCTGTCCGGGAGTCAGCGAACCGGGGCTGACAATCGGCTGCTGCGGAACCGTGCCAGCGGAGCTGCTTCCCTGTGCAGACTGCTGCGGGATCGTGGCTGCGGAGCTGCTGCCCTGCACCGGTTGCTGCGGGATCGTGGCTGCGGAGCTGCTGCCCTGCGCAGGCTGCTGCGTGACGGCGGAGCCGCCGCTTCCTGCCTGCTGCTGAATTACAGCCTGCCCGGAGCCGGACGGCTGCTGGACATAGATCGTCTGTCCCGAGCCGGACGACGACGGAACAAGCGTGACCGGCACATAGACGTATCCGCCCTTGCCATCGCTCTGTACCTGATAGCCGGTAATGGCGCCGCTATTCTGGGTTCCGGCCGCCGGAACGGTGTTCGCGGCAGTGCCGGAGATGACATTCCAGCCGGGAACGGGTGAGGAGGAATTCCCGCCCGTTCCGCCAAGCTGCATCCCTACGAGTATTCCGATTCCGGCCCAGATTCCGAAGGCCGCCAGCTTTTTTCCGAAATGTGACATGTCCCCACCCTTTCCCTGCATCCGTAGCTGCCGTTCATTCGCTTTATTCAATCGACTAATTCGCCTCGCCCGCTCCGCCTTCCGCTCCCGCCGATCCGCTTCCGGCTGTGCCGTCATCCGTCTTCGCGTTCGCCTTATCCGCCTGATGGCTGCTCCAGTACAGGTCTGCGATGGCGTCCGCCAGCACCTCCGCTGTCGCTTTCAGCTCAGCCTCCGTATTGTCAATGCCACCAACCTCGATCAGGACGCTGGTCGGAGACAGCGATTGATTATATTCGCCATTATTGCCCTTGCCCGACGATTTACCCCAGATGCCCCGGGACAAGCCTGGATATTTCTTCTCCAGCAGCTTGTGGATGCTGTTCGCGAACGCCTCGTTCTCTTTCCAGTCCTTATTTGCGCGTCCAAGGATAAAATAAACCTGCGCGTAGGATTTGCCGTTAATCACCGTTGTCGTCTTGTCATATCGCTGGGAGTCACGGTGAATGTCGATCAGCTCCGTCATCCCTGCATGCTCGCTCATCGCCGCCTTCACCGTGGCCCGGGAATATTTATAGGAATAATTCCAGTTGTAATCCGCAACCTCAGTGGCATAATCATCTTCGGTGTGCAGGGTGCCAATGCCCCGTTCTTCCAGCCTCCGGGCAATATACGAACCTACCAGCATCACATTCTTGTCGGGGTCGGCGGAGCTCGGATTGTCGCTCTGCAAGCTCAGCAGCGGATTATAGGCTTCCCGCGGGTGGGAATGGTAGATCATGATCCGCTTGTCCTGTCCCTCCTGATTTTGCTGATTGGGCTGATCCGCATTGCCGTTGGCTGCCGAAGCCGATGGCTCGGGCGCCGCGCTCTCTGCGGGAGAGCCTGCCGCACCGCCTGCGCCATTATCCCCGTCTCCCTCACTGCCACCGCCCGCCTGCGGCTGCGGAGTCGCCTGCGGCTGGGCCGTTTCTCCCGCGGCTCCATCTTGTCCGGGATGGTAGTCGGCCGGGGCTCCGGGCATTCCGCCGGAGCCGCTTCGCAGCAGCACGGCGTCATCCGCCGCCATGCCGGGCAGCTCGCGCGACAGAAGACTCTTCGGATCGCCAGGGTTCACGCTCGTCAGAAGCTGAAAGACGAAGCTCGTAACCTTCTCGCCCGAGAGAGCGGAAGGCTCCTTCGTTTCGGGCAGATGCGGAACCTCCATCCCGAGCAAATCCTTGAAGAGACCGGCGGACAAGGATGCCGCCAATCCTTTCATGGAAGGCAGCGGAGAGTTGTCCAGCTTCTGACCCGCCATTCCTCCGGCACCCAGCAGCAGAAAGAATACGAGGGACCCGCAGGCAAGCAGCAGCATTGTTCGGCCGAGCGCTAGCGCCTCCAGCGCTTTGGCGCGCAGCCGGGCGAAGTTCCATAGGCGAAACCATTTTCTGTCCATTATCGTTATGTCCTCCTCAGGCTCTCTGTAATCTCTTATACTTCAAATCTATGAGGCAATGAGAGAAGCTAGAACGCCGGAAGAAGATTAAAAAAACTGCCCCACAAAGGAGGCTTCGTCTGTGAAGTGAATTCTGGCACTTCGAGGGTGCTCGGATACGCTTATCAATTCTCTGTACACAAAAAATAGAACGGGCCGCATGCCCGCTCTATGACCAGACTGATTAAATGATTAATCCGGATGCTAGCGCCGCGCCGAATACCTTCATCCGTAGGGGGAAACTGGCATTCAGTGCGTATAGGCTCCCGCATTCCCGGGGTCGACCGCCTCATGCAGCGCCGCGTTCAATCCGGTCGCCACAACGTTCGCGATGTCCTCGATGAATTCATCGATTTCCTTCGGCGTCACGATCAAATCATGTCCGAGCGGTTCCAGCACTTCCTTGACCAAGGCGAGCCGCTCCTGCTCGGTGATGCTGTCCAGCAGCCCCATAATCTGCTTGGAGCGTCCTTCCGCTCCGCCGAAGTGATTCTTCATCATCTCCAGCACATTGCCGACGATGGTGGAAGCATAGCAGACCGTCGGCACGCCGATCGCGATGCAGGGGACGCCCAGCACCTCCTTGGTCAGCCCACGGCGCTTGTTGCCGATCCCCGAGCCGGGATGGATGCCGATATCGGCAATCTGGATCGTCGTGTTGACCCGCTCCAGCGACCGGGAAGCCAGAGCATCAATCGCGATAATGGCGTCCGGCTTCGTCCGGTCCACGATGCCCTGGACGATTTCGCTCGACTCAATTCCGGTTAATCCCAGCACGCCGGGAGCGATGGCGCTCACATTGCGATACCCCGGCGACACCTGGTCGGGCATCAGCTCATAGAACTGACGGGTAATCAGCGCGTTCTCCACGACAAGCGGGCCCAGCGAGTCCGGTGTCACATTCCAGTTGCCAAGCCCGACGATCAGGACAGAGGCGCCCTGTCCGATTCCGATCCGTTTCATAAAAGCCTCGAACTCCCGGGCGAACACCTCCGATACTTTCTCCTGCAGCCCCGAATCCCCGCCGCGCAGGCCAGGAACCTCCAGAGTGACATAATTACCGATGGTCCGGCCGATTCTCTGCGCCCCTTCCTCCGATCTCACGCCAAGCCGGGTCACTTTGATTCCCTCCGATTCCTCCACTTGCTCGTCCACTCCGGGTATCGGCTGGTTTCCGCCAAACCCCTGAGCCAGCTCTTTGGATTCAATCGCCAAATCGGTACGCGCCGAGTACAGCCGCAGATCCAGTTCCATTCGTGAAAAGCCTCCTGTCTGGTTTAGATGGCATAGACTTTCTTCTATGTCCTAGTGTGCGGGAGGAGGTGCCTGATTATTCAGAGAATCCGTGCGAAATTGCGAGGTTTTAATGTTGCATTTTAAGATGGCGCATGCTAAACTATTTTAAGTTGTGAATCATTTGATGATTTCCGAATGCCTTACAGGAGGTGAATGCAATGCCAAACATTAAATCCGCGGTAAAACGCGTTAAGACAACGGAAAAGCGCCGTGCGCTGAACATTTCTCAGAAGTCCGCTCTTCGTACAGCTGTTAAGGCTGCTGACGTAGCGCTGGAAGGTACGGAAGTACAAACTGCTCAAGCTGCTTTCCTCGCTGCTTCCAAAAAGCTGGACAAGGCCGTTAGCAAAGGTCTGGTTCATAAGAATGCGGCTGCCCGCAAGAAATCCCGCTTGGCGAAGAAACTGAACGCTCTGTCCGCTCAAGGCTAAGAGCTTCCATAATGCAATGTGAAGAACCTGACCGCTCCGAAGCGATCAGGTTTTTTTGTGCTGTGGTGGTTATATGCAGCTGTGGTTATTCACCGTTGAAATTCTCTGATTTCGCTGGACATTTTTGGATATTGGTTGTATGCTGATCGCATACCGACCGTTCGGTTTGGATTAGGTTGAAAGGAGCTATCAGTCATGGCGGACAAACCGCGATCTTACGATGCTGTTCAGACCCGGGAGGGCATAATCAGCCACGCCAAAGTCCTCTTCTCGAAAAAAGGATACGGCGGCGTTTCGATCAGCGATATTTGCAGGGCAGCGGGCTGCAGCAAGGGCAGCATCTATCACCATTTCAATAGCAAGGAGGATCTCTTCATCCAGTTGGCCAGATCCGCTTTCGAGAGCTCCTGGGATGATTGGGATAAACGCTCTGCAGGCTATGCTTCCGCATCCGACAAGGTACATGCATACGCCGAGCAGTTCGCCAGACACGCGAACCTCTCGCTGACCAAAGCCGGTGAAGATTTCATCTCCTCTCTCCCCGCCGGCTCCGAAGCTCTTGAGTCCTTCACAGAGATTCTGACCGGTTACGTGAAGCGCTTTGAACGATTGATCGAGGAAGGGATCGACAGCGGTGAATTCAAGTCCAGCAATGCTGCTGAGACAGCGTTCATTCTGCTGAGCTGCTATTCGGGGCTTGCAGGCAATGTGCGCATGATGGACAAGGAAGAAGCTGTCAAGCTGTACCGGACCGCGGCTGGCATCCTGCTTGACGGCATCCGACAATGAGGAGATGACCCAGATATGAAGCCGCCTATTTTTGCAGATTCTGAGGATCGGGAGCCTATTCTATTCTCCGTTATCATTCCCGCGCATAACGAGGAGAAGTACATCGGGGCTTGCCTTGACTCGATTCACGCAGCCGCAAGCAGTGTGGGCAAGAGGACTGAAGTGATCGTCGTCCTGAACCGCTGCACGGACGGCACGGAAGCAATCGCCCGTTCCCGGGGCTGCGTCATCGTTAAGGATGACCGCAAAAACCTGTCACAAATCCGCAATAGCGGAGCGGCCGCCGCCAGTGGGGAAACTCTGGTTACCATCGATGCAGACAGCCGAATGACCACAAATCTACTGGAGGAAGTGCAGCGCCTCCTGTCCACGGGCCGGTATGTCGGAGGAGGCTCAAGCGGAAGATTCGAGCGGATGAGCCTCGGCATCGCGGTCTCCGCGCTGAGTCTTCTTCTGCCGATGGCCATTAAGTACGGCGCGATTTCGGTCGGCATCTTCTGGTGCCGCAAGCAGGATTTTGACGCGATAGGCGGATTCGACGAGAAGCTGCTAATGGCCGAGGATGCTGATTTTGCCTGGAGGCTCAAACGTTGGGGCAAACGCTCCGGCTTGAAATACGGCATGCTGACCAAAGCCTGGATGATAACCTCCTGCCGGAAATTCGACCGTGAAGGAGACTGGTATTTGTTCAGGCATCCCCGGCTGGTCCTTGCCTATCTGAAGGGAACCGACCGGGACCGCGCCGAACAGGCCTACTACGAGAATCAGGGAAGATAAGCCTTAAGCCGTTCTTCCTGCTCCGAGCCGCAGCATGAACAGCTCCAGTCCAAGCACCTTGTCGATTCCGCCGGTCTTCATCTGGTAATCGAGATCGGCCAGACGGCTCAGGATTTCCTTGAGCTGAGCTCCGCCGAATTTGCGCGCCTGCTCGGCCGCCAGTTTGACGGCATAGGGATGAAGCCCGAGCCGCGAAGCGATCTGTCCCTGCGCATAGCTCTGCTCGGACAAATCCTTGACCTGCAGGATGATCCGGAACTGCCGGGTGATCAGCGCCGCGATCTTGATTGGCTCCTCCCGCTGCTTCAGCAGCTCATGCAGCGTCCCGATCGCATTGTCCAGCCGAAGGTTCGCAATATCCTCCACCAGCGCGAAGACGTTCTGCTCCGTTCCGCGCGGGACCAGGCTCTCCACATCCGCAGAAGTAACGGTCCCGCCGCTGCCCGCGAACAGGCACAGCTTGTCCATCTCCCCTGTTAAAGTCTGCAACCCTGTGCCGGCGCTGGCAATCAGCACCTCGGGCATTCCCGGAGCGGGACTGCAGCCGCGCTCCCGTATCCCTTTCTCCACCCACTTGAGCAGTTCGTCTGCTCCAAGCGGGCTAAAAGCCAGCACGATCCCGGCTGTCTTCAGCGTCTTGACGATTTTTTTCCGTTCATCGAGCTTGTCGCCGTTCACCAGAAACACGATTACGCTGAAGTCTGCAGGACTTGCCAGGTAATCCTGAAGCGCCTCGATCCGGTGATCGAGCTTCGCGTTATCTCTGCCCGCTGTGAACAGCGCGGCGTCCTTGACGATGAGCAGCTTGCGCGGCACCATAAAAGGCACCGTCTCGGCTTCCTCGACCACAGCCTGAATGGGCGTCTCGGACAGATCGAACGGAATAACCGCAAAATCGCGGTCTTCCTCCGTAATCAGTTCCTTTTCGATCAAGGACACGAACTCATTCATCCTGAATTTTTCACTTCCATATAAACAATAGACAGGAGCAAATTTCCCCTGTTTGATTTCCTTTGCTGCCGTTTTGGCATCCATTCGCAGGCTGCTCCTTCCCTGGTGCGGCTGCCGCACCGCCCGTTCTTCGTTTCATTATTGTAGCATATACGGAGAGCTTGCGTCCCCGAGATTGTCCCGTCTGACAGAAGCAGCAAAAGCGGAGAAGCCCGGCCACTTCTCGCCGTAACTTCTCCGCCTTTACGCGGCTCATCTATATAAACGACAGCACGCGAGGCTCTAGAAACCTCTATGCTGCCGGTCATACGATGCCTTATTTATAGGAACCTGCCGCTCTTCCCGCAGCAATTCCTGTCCTTATGCTTTATTCTATTCAGACCGTCTTCCGAATGTGACACTTCCGCCGCTTATTTTGTTGACGCCGAAGGAGATGAAGAAGTAGAGGGAGAAGCCGTCTGCTCCGGTGAAGCCGTGCCGGAAGCGGCCGGAGCCGGCGTATCCTCCGTTATGATATAGGACGAACGCTTTTCGCTGCCGTCCGTGTTCGTCACAAAATCGAATCGCTTGCCGTCACCAGACCATTCGCCCGACACCCAGGCTCCCTGGAAAGGAATCGTCGAGACAGCCTGTCTGCCTGCTGCATCCCCGTCATTCAACCTGTAAATAATCAAGTTCTGTCCCTCCAGAACAGCCGTATAACGGCCATCAGGAGAAGTCCAGGTATTGGAATCCTGCACCTGCGAAGGCGCGATCGCCATTATCCCCATATCGCCGCTCAGGCCGAGCTCCTCGCTGCTGTGCGGCTGCTCGCTGGCAGCATTCTTCTCGGAAACGCGGTCTCCAGCAGCACCACTGAGCATCGTGCCCGCTTCCTGCGAGGCCTCAGGGGTCTTCGCCGGAGGAGTTGGCGCCGTCTTCTTGGAGACTACATTCTTTCTTATTTCCGCACTTGCTCCGTCCGCTGCGCCGCCTCCCTTGCGGTCAGCCTTCTCCGATGGCTTGGCTTTAGGAGTTGGAGTCTGTTCGGCCGGAGCCTGATCAGATGAGTCTTCCGCAGCAGGGCTGACTGGAGAGGTTAAGGAGTAGGCTTCCGCCGGTGACGCCTCCTGGGCTGACTCGCCGCCTTCAAATTGCTTGAGTTTCGCCGATCCGGCCGGCAGAGCGCTATTGCTGTTCCCGGCAATGCTATTTGATGCTATTCCTTGGTCGTAAGTCTGGGTTGATGACGCTTCGTCCTTCATCATCTTGTCAACTTGCGCATCCGGTATTTGTTCCGGCATGTTCAGCACTGCGATCCCGAGCAGCAGCGCCGCCGCTGCCGCGCCGATCCCGAAGCGCGCAGACAATGAGGAGCTTCTCGGCTTGCGCGAAGCGCGGCGGCTCATTTCCTGAACCTGCGGCTCCGATGCCAAAGATGCAGCTTCCGCCGCTGTTTCCCGGTCGATTACATCCAGCTTCGGCAGAATGGAGTCCACCAGACTGAAAGGCGGACTCACATCGGGAAGGCTCTCCAGCTCGCTTGAAAGCGCGCTGAGCCGTTCGAACATCTCCGCGCAGGAAGGGCAGTCATCGATATGGCGGAACATTTCAAGCGCCTCGTCCCTGCTCAGATCATGATCCAGATAACGGTTCATCCATTCCATCACCTCCGCGCAGTTCATCCCGATACACCACCTTTCTGATACTCCTGAAGTCTGTTCTGAAGCTGCTGCCTTGCCCTGAACAAGTAAGATTTCACCGTGTTCAGCGGCAGATCCAGGCAGTCCGCTATCTCGTTATATGAAAAATCCTGAAGGTACCGCAGGACGATTACCGTCTTGTGATGCTCCGGAAGCTGATCGATCGCCTCCCGGATGTCCTGCGCCAAATAGCCCGAGAGAACCTCCCGCTCTACGTTCTGCTTATCCTTGAACACCATTTCATGCTCATCGATGGAGACCGTCGGTTTGGTCTTCCTGAATTTATCGATGCATATATTGGTCACGATCCGCTGAACCCATGTCTTGAACTGAGCCTTTTCCTCGTAGGAGCCGATTTTGGTATAAATCCGGATCAATGCTTCCTGCGAGGCGTCCAGCGCATCCTGTTCATTATGCAAAATGTAAAAGGCTGTTTTGTACACATGGCCTTCAATTTCTCGCAATAGGGTGATTAGAGCGTCGCGATCGCCCGATTGAGCGGCTCTGATGAGTCCCTGCTCCACCACGAAGGTTCCCCCTCTCTATGCAATCTCACAGACGTGAGAGACTGCTGAATTGTTGCATGCTGTAAGCCCAAACAATGTGCCAAATTATTGAAAACGCATGAAAATGACGATTGCCGCGCGAATTGACGCACTTTTTTAAGCATACAAGGAATCGGCGGGGCAATCAAACTCATTACCAGTTCAATTCCATTACAAATTTGACACCTGGTATTGGACAAAAACCCCCCCGAACTGCGTCCTGCGGCCGACTAGCGTCCAGCGGGAACAATTAAGCCTATTGGATGCGCAAAAAAAACAAAAAACCTTCGTCCCCCTGCTCGGCAGTACGAAGGTTTATCTGAAGACTTCAATCGAAGCTTCCAGTGCAGTGTTCGTCAAGCTTCTATATAAAAGAAGAGAACAGACGCTATTTGGCGGAGGCCGCCTTGATTTCTTGAAACTTCGCTACATATTGGGAGGCTAGCTCGGTGATCCGGTCGTAACGGCCTTCCTTGGCCGGAGCCGTCAGATTGCCGCCGATGCCGACGGCTACGCAGCCGCCTTTGATCCATTTCTCCATGTTCTCCAGATCCACGCCGCCGGTAGGCATGATGTTCACATGCGGCATCGGCCCATTGACCGCCTTGACGAAGTCCGGTCCGAAAGCGCTGCCCGGGAACAGCTTCAAGATGTCCGCGCCAAGCTTAAGGGCCTCCTTCATTTCACCCAGCGTCAGCGTCCCCGGCATGTAGGATACGCCGTACAGGTTGCAGGTTTTGGCTGTCTCTTCATCAAAGGAGGGGCTGACTACAAACTCGGCTCCGGCAAGGATCGCGATGCGGGCTGTAATCGGGTCCAGAACCGTTCCTGCTCCGATAACCGCCTTGTCCCCGTAAGCTGCAACCAGCTTCTTGATGGCAACGTCCGCTTCCGGAGTCGTGAAGGTTACCTCGATATTGTTCAGTCCGCCTTCAATACAGGCTTCGGACATACGGTAGGCATCCTCTGCATTGTCCGCGCGAATGACGGCCACGACGCCGGTGGACAGAAGGTTTTGCAGCACCTTAAGCTTTTTCATGGATTATATGCCTCCTGATAAACTTTTGATAAACTCTATTAATAATTTTATTTATAAAAGTTTAGTAATCAAATGATATTTCCAGCTACTCAAATAGTAATAATAATTATCCCGGTAGTCAATGCCCTTTAAGCCATTTGCCGATATAAAAATTAGAAAACTATGAAAAAACGTTGATTTATAAAGGTTTATAAAATACTAATCAATATTAACCCATTATTTTTTCACAGGAGATAAAAGCATTATTCTTGTACAAAACCGATTTATGTGATACTTTCAATTCATAATGAGCTTAAGTTAGAGAAATCTCCCCTTTTTCCCTAAGGAGGAACTAATCAATGGATAAACATTTGGACGTGGTCACATTCGGTGAGCCTATGGCGATGTTTTGCGCGAATGAAACCGGACCGCTTGATGAAGTCACCGCCTTCTCCAAAGCGCTGGCGGGCGCAGAGAGCAATGTGGCTACCGGGTTGTCGCGTCTGGAGCACCGGGTCGGCTATGTAACGAAGCTCGGCGAGGACAGCTTCGGCAGCTTTATCATGAAAGCTTTGAACAAAGAGGGGATCGACACCTCCCGCATTACGTTTACAGGGCAGCGCCGGACCGGGATGCTGGTCAAATCGAAGGTTGAGAGCGGCGATCCGCAGGTGGAATACTTCCGCAAAGGCTCGGCAGCCTCCACGCTCAGCCCCGAGGAATTGGACAAAGCCTACTTCGCATCCGCCGGACATCTGCATGTGACCGGTATCTCCGCAGCCTTGTCGCCGGATTGCCTGAATTTCTCTGAGCACGCCATGGCCTTTATGCGAGCTCGAGGCAAGACGGTATCACTTGATCCGAATCTTCGTCCTTCCCTCTGGCCGGACCGGCAGACGATGATCGATACGATCAACAGCCTGGCGGCGCGCTGCGACTGGTTCCTGCCGGGCCTTGCCGAAGGCAAAATCCTGACAGGCCTCGATACGCCGGAGGAGATCGCGTCTTACTATTTCAAGCTCGGCGTTTCTCTCGTTGTCATCAAGCTGGGGCCGGAAGGCGCCTATTACAGGTCGGCAGACGGCAGCGAAGGGATAGTTAAGGGCTTCAAAGTGGAGAAGGTTATCGACACGGTCGGCGCCGGCGACGGTTTCGCAACCGGCGTCGTCAGCGCGCTGCTGGAGAAGCTTCCGACACAGGAAGCGGTCAGACGGGGAAATGCGATCGGCGCTTTGGCCGTCATGTCGCGCGGCGATATGGACGGCCTGCCGACACGGGAAGAGCTGGCGCGTTTCATGAACCGGTAAGGAATCACTTCATTTGGGTTCATCCCTTCAGGATTCACCTTTCATTCATATAAACTGCCAACGAAGCACACAAGGACATCTCTTCCGGGTCAGCGGAAAAGATGTCCTTGTTGTTGGTGATACGCTTGGGGAGTGTACGTTATTAAGTTAACTGCCGAACGGAATGCCCCGGCTGAAGCGCTGGTGAGAAGCGATAAGTGATCGGAACCGGCGATCCACCCTCTTCAATGCCGCCCAGAATGATCTTGGCAGCCTGCATGCCCATTTCATAGGCTGGCTGGCGTATCGTTGTGATCTCCGGATTGTATACGGCGGCGATCTCGGCTCCGTCGATGCCGATCACCGACAGATCATCCGGAATCTTCAACCCTTTCCTGTTGGCGTACTTCAGCACCTCGCCAAGGGCGATGTCGTTGGCCGCCAGAAGCGCGGTCGGCGGCTCCTTCATGGAGAGCAGCGATTCAATCGCTGCGCCCATTTCTTCTCTCGCCGCGCTGCAGATATAGGCATCGTCCCATTTCAGGCCGGCCTCTCCTGCCGCTCTCCGGAAGCCGGCGATCCGCTCCTTCCGGGGAGTGACGGCATAGGGCCCGAGCGGCAGGGTCAGCATGGCGACCCGCGTATGGCCCGCATCGGCGAACTCCCGGATCGCTGCCTTGACCGCCAGCTCATTATCGAGCAGAAGGCTCTGGGTCGAAATACCATCGATCAGCCTGTCCATCAAGACGAGCGGATAGCGGCTCTCTATCAGCGGGACGTAACGGGCGATGTCATTTCCCGTCGGGAACACAATTAGCCCGTCCACCTGCCGGGACAGCAGCGTCTCGATGTATCTGCCTTCCTTGTCCGGATTTTCGTCGGCGTTGCAGATGATGACCTGAATGTCATTCAGCTGAAGCTCGTTCTCGATTGCGCGGATGCACTGAATGGACAGGGAATAGTTGATGTCCGCCACAATGACCCCGACCGTATACGTCCGGTTCTGCTTAAGACCCCGGGCAAGACCGTTCGGCCGGTAATTCAATTCTTCGATGACAGCCGCGATTTTATTCCGGGTCTCTTCACTCATATACTTATACCGCTTATTCAGGAACTGCGAGACTGTGCTTTTGGACACGCCCGCCTGTTTGGCCACATCCTCAATGGTCATCTTTTTCATAAACTTTCGCTCCGGTTATCATCGGGATCATCCCGGGAATTTCATACAAGAAGAAGTGGCTTCTGCTATGCCGGTCACAGGAACCTGGAGGCTTCGCACGCAGCTAACCTATTGTTCCAACTGTATATTAAAAAAGTATATCTGATATTTAGTAAATTATCCATGTTATCGTTTAGCTTCTGAAATGTAGTCTCATTCTTGCTAATACCGGAGCCGAAGCTGACCGCAGGATATGGCGATGACCCAAATTGCCCTAAATGCCAAAGTGCCTAGAGCGAAGTCTCTCCTTCCAGAGGAATCGAGTAGAAGACCCGATACCCGTTTCTGTCGGTGTACCAGAGCACCTGATTGCCGCTGACGACCGGATCGCATTCGGACAAACCGAAATAGGCAAGGGTGCGGACGGAGCCGACCAGGTTGCCGTCCTTATCGAGATAGACATATTTCAAGTCGCCGGGATAACCTTCTAGATCGAATTCCTGCCACAGCGCCATCAGCTTGTCGTCGTTAATCTTGACCAATTTCGGAATGGACGCGATGCGATTGCTGCCGACATACTTGCCAAGCGTAATCTGCTTAACGGCCGATTGATTCAAATTGTTCTTGGGCAACACACTGAGGATGATGTCGCGCTGATCCTTTTTCAACCCAACCAGATCGTAAGAATTGTATTCGGTAACCTGGGAATGGTCGATCGTGTTCATCGCTACTATATAGCTGCTGGAGGACACTTCAAATCCCCCGAGAGATACGCCCGTCTGATTCGCGCCGATCGCTCCCGGAATTTGGAAGAGATCCACCTCGGTATACTTCCGCCCGTCGCCTTTATTCAGGACAATCGAGCGGGGGTAGGCGTCGCCATGATCGACCAGAACATGATCTGCCCCGTCGAACCGGACATACTGGTCGAAGGAGTGGCTGACATGATTGCTCTGGAACCGGCCCAGATCATTCGTTACTGTCATGTTGGACGTGTTGATGATCAGAGTCAGTTGGGACTGATGATTGAGGCCGTCAGGCGTAGTGTAACGTTCCCGCGAAGTATGGAAGACAAGCGTGCTGCCGGATTCGGCCATCCGGCCGGAACCTGCATCAAAAGGCTTGACTGTGTAGCTCGGCCCGCCTTTGACCGATACGCTGTCAATCCGTTTGAAGCTTTTGTCATACCGGACGATTCGAATTACTTCTTTATCGTCGTTCTCTTCTGTGTCATCCTGGCCATAGGCGATATAATTGTAAGTCTCACCGCTGTAGAAGCCGCCGAATATCGGAAGCTCATAAGGAAGACTGGCTCTGGACACAAGCTGAAAGCTGCTGTCATAGGTCTCCATCTCCACTTGGCCGTCAGCCCGAATGGCGGTTACCGTGCCGTCCTGGTTCTTCACGAGATACGATTCCACCGGGCTCTTCCATCTCGGAAAATAAGACGTTTCGGCATTGCCGGTTCCGGTGGCTGACGATTTCACCCGGTAGGCATGCTCGGGCATCCTTGCGAACAGCGAGAGCTTGCCCGCAGACGCTTCATATTCCACATCATAAGGGATTCTACCCGCCAGATCCCGCAATTGAACATAATTGCTGCCGTCGATCTTGTATGCCTTGACCGTCTGAAGCGTCCCGTCGATGAGAAGCTTCAGATTTTGCGGAATGGCCGGATAGGTGCGGCTTCTGCTGTAATATTTGTCCTCCCCGCTTCCATCGGGAACATAGACTTGTCCGGTGCTGACCTCGACCGCCTGGCTCTTGATATTCCAGGATACGTTGAACTGGCTGGAAGTGCCCGAGAAATGCTCTGCGATGTCCCGCAGTCTGAAATAGTTGCTTCCTTGAATATTGAAACCGGTAAGATCGGCTTGTTCCCCGTCAAAATATGTACGGCTCTCCGTCACGCTCGCTTTAACTGTCTGGTCCGCGAAGGCGGAAGCGCCAAACGTTAGCGAGATCAGAGCCACAATGACCCACAGATTAAGTATTTTTTTCAATGCATACTCCCCCAATTGCTGTGTCTTTTAGTACAAACATAGTTCTATCTCTGTAACGCCGCTGCCTCCTTTCCTACGGGTTATGGCGCACTCTATTAAATTATGAAGGAAAAACCTCCCTTTTCACAATAGAATGTCGGAAGATTGTCGAAAAAAGTTGTTCCCTATCATCCCCGCTCTGTTGTTCTCCCCGCATCAAGACCTCCCTCCCGAAATCTCAAACTTAGGGACTTGCGTCCGCAGAAATCAGCTTATGCCTCACCGACAAAGCGCCTTCCTTGATCTTGATCTGGATTTCGCCCTGCTCATCTGTACGGAAGATGTCCATCCCGGCAGCAAAGTAACGCTCCAGCACCTCCTCGCCGGGATGCCCGTAGGTGTTGTTCGCACCCACAGAAATGACCGCCGCCGAAGGCTTCCAGTAACGGAGCCAGACTTCGCTGCTGGACGTTTTGCTTCCGTGATGGGGTGCTTTCAGCACATCCACAGGTCCGGATGCTTGGTCGCAAGTCGGCGTACCAGCCGATCCACAGGACGCCTGCTGCGCGGCAATCAGGTCGGCCTCGGCGGCT
>RCUS01000187.1_pt1 | contig 46629 bp, 38 predicted proteins | sample 2166221 | NCBI WGS metagenome assembly RCUS01 (sample SAMN09932758, study PRJNA488358) | compost metagenome | isolation source: compost soil in cyclohexanecarboxylic | place: Germany: Experimental Botanical Garden
GGGATCGTGAAGGAGCAGAAGAGAGGGCAGTGGGTTCATTACTCGCTGAATGTTCAGGACAAGCCTTATATCTCGGCTATCCTGGAGCTGACACCGGGCTCCGATATCATTTTAACGCAATTGAACAAAAAGGCACCAAATGCATGCTGCGATTGATGCTAAACGCTCAACTGGGTATTAGACTGGAGGATTCTCGTTGGTTATTCTCGCAATACTGATTTTTGTGATTACACTAGGATTTGTGATCTGGCAGCCGCGAAAGCTGTCCATCGGCTGGTCGGCCAGCGGCGGTGCTGTTCTGGCTCTTTTGTCGGGAGTCGTCAGTTTCGGCGATGTGCTGGATGTTACCCGGATTGTCTGGAACGCTACTTTTGCCTTTGTGGCGATCATCCTGATTTCACTCATCCTCGACCGGATCGGATTTTTTGAATGGGCCGCTCTGCATATGGCATACGCGGCAAGAGGCAACGGCGTTCGCATGTTCATATACGTCACTTTACTGGGGGCGCTGGTATCCGCGTTCTTCGGCAATGATGGAGCTGCGCTGATCCTGACTCCCATCGTGCTGGCCATGGTCCGGGCCCTGCGTTTTGAAGAGTACAAGGTTGTTGCTTTTGTAATGGCGAGCGGCTTTATCGCGGATACCACGTCGCTTCCGCTGGTCGTCAGCAACCTGGTCAACATTGTCTCGGCCGACTTCTTCGGAATTACGTTTCTGGAGTACGCCGGTCACATGCTGCTGCCCAATCTGTTCTCCCTGGCGGCCAGCATACTGGTGCTGTATCTGTTCTATCGCAGAAGGATAGCGGGAAGCTTTGACAGCTCGATGCTGCGGGCTCCGGCTGACGCAATTAAGGACCCGGCTATGTTCAAATTATCATGGTTCGTGCTGCTGCTCCTGCTTGTTGGATATTTCGTCAGCGAATTTCTGGACATTCCTGTATCTGCGGTGACGGGGCTGACCGCAATGTTCTTTCTGTTCATGGCGAGAAAAAGTCCGGCTGTGCATACAAGAGAGGTTATCAAGGGCGCGCCTTGGAACATTGTCTTTTTCTCGATCGGCATGTATGTCGTCGTGTACGGTTTGCGGAATGCCGGGCTTACCGATGTGCTGGCCGGCATCATTCAGAAGGCTGCTGATCAAGGACTGTTCGCTGCGACGATGGGCATGGGCTTCTTGGCAGCCTTGATTTCATCGCTGATGAACAATATGCCGACCGTGATGATTAACGCGCTTGCGATTCATGCCACACATACCGGAGATGCGGTGAGAGAAGCTCTGACGTATGCGAACGTCATCGGCTCCGATCTCGGGCCGAAAATTACGCCGATTGGCTCGCTGGCAACGCTTCTCTGGCTTCATGTCCTATCATCGAAGGGCGTGAAAATTAAGTGGGGGACGTATTTCAAGACAGGGATTCTTCTTACCGTCCCAACGCTGTTCATCACCTTGCTGGGATTGTATTTGCGGCTGATCTTATTTTAAATGCTAAAGGAGTTATGAAAGATATGGAGAAGAAATCCATTTATTTTTTATGCACAGGCAATTCCTGCAGAAGCCAAATGGCGGAAGGATGGGCCAAGAAGTATCTGAATGACGGCTGGAACGTGTACAGCGCCGGGATCGAAGCGCATGGGCTGAATCCGAAGGCGGTGAAGGCGATGATCGAGGTGGGAATCGATATTTCAGCGCAGACCTCCGATATCATCGACCCAGAAATTTTGAACAACGCCGATATGGTCGTTACGCTGTGTGGTGACGCAGCCGACAAATGCCCGGTTACGCCGCCGAGTGTCACCCGTGTACATTGGGGATTTGACGATCCGGCCAAAGCGCAGGGCAGCGAAGAGGAGAAGTGGGAAGTCTTCCGCCGCGTTCGCGACCAGGTGGGGGAGCGTATCAGACGCTTTGCCGAAACCGGGGAGTGATACTGAAGAAGAACCCTGTTCCATATCGAAGTGTACAAGCCCGTGGCATCTCAGCCAGGGGCTTGTTTTGTGCTAGACGGTAGGGATGAAAATGAGGATTACGAATCGTAAGTTATGAGAGCAAAATCGGGGTCTGGACGAACGATATTTTTCTTAGAGAACAAAAAAATTACATATAGTCGGAGATATTCTTATCCTCTTTACGAATAGTCAGAATATGATAGGATGAATGGCAAAAGGAGGAGCATCATGGATGAACTGGATTTGAAGATAATCGAACTGCTGGAGCAGGACGGGCGAATCTCACATGAGGAGATCAGCAAGCAGCTCCATATTTCCAGACCGGCGGTTCATCAGCGTGTCGCCAAGCTCGAGAAGATGGGGGTCATACATGGCTATCGGGCGGTTATCGACTGGAGCAAGCTGGAGCAGAAGATCAAAGTACTGATTTTCGTTAAGGTCAAATGCAAAAATTTCAATGAAATCGCACAGCAAATCACCAGTTTGCAAATCGAAGGAACCACCATCATCGAAAGCCAGCGACTGGCCGGTGAGTGGTGCTTGTTGCTCAAAGTAAGGGTGGTCGCCCCTGATGATTTGACCCGGCTGCTTGACTGCATGGTTCAAATCCCGGAGGTGAAGGAGACGTCTACGACCTTTATTTTATCGACAATATATGAGAACGGCCAAAATTGGCTATGAGGAAAAGAGGCGAGGAACAATGAATACCGTTCAGACGGATTTGGCAAAAGGCAAAAACGCAGCATCTTTTTTATCGGTTGCAGCGGCTCTTCTTATGGTCTATCTGTTCTGGGGAGGAACCTATCTTGGTATGAAGATCGCCATCGAGAGCATGCCTCCGTTCCTGATGGCGGGCGCCCGTTTCATGACGGCAGGGCTGATCCTGTACATCCTGTCCAGAGCGCAAGGAGCCCCGAGACCTGTGGCGTTAGAATGGCGCAATGCCGGAATAGTCGGAGGATTGCTGCTGCTCATGGGCAATGGGGGAGTCGCCTGGGCGGAGCAGCATGTCCCATCAGCCATCGCTTCACTGGTGGTGGCGACCGTACCATTATGGATGATCCTTCTGGGCAAGCTTCGCGGGTCCAACAGACGTCAAAGTCCCTTCGTATATGTGGGGCTTCTGCTTGGACTGGCCGGGATTGCCGTGCTTGTCCTGCATTCCGGCGGGTCTGCTCAGACCAGGCTGAGTCCCCTCGGCCTAATCGTACTGATCTTTGCTTCGATTTCCTGGGCGGCAGGCTCCCTGTTCTCGAGGAGTGCCAAGCTTCCCGCATTTCCGTTAATGTCAACGGCTATCCAAATGGTGGCTGGCGGCGCCCTTCTGCTGATTCTGTCCTTTGTGCTGGAAGACTGGTCCGGGCTTCAGGTTGCGGAGATTTCTGTCCGTTCATGGGCTGCATTCGGTTACCTGGTCCTGTTTGGCTCGCTACTGGGGTATACGGCATACATATGGCTGCTTAACAACGCCGAGCCGGCGATTGCTTCAACCTATGCTTTTGTTAATCCGATTGTCGCGGTATTCCTTGGATTCTTCGCCGGGAACGAAGCGTTGACAACCAACGTCTGGATCGCCACATTTCTAATCGTTGGAGCCGTCGTCTTCATCACAAACGGGAAGGAGAAGCAGAAGTAGGCCGGAACAGATGGAAGCTATAATATTTCTCTTGCCCATCCATAATCATGGACTTATACTTTAATGCTATAGGGTTCATGTGATTAAATGATTAAGAAGCAGGGACCGGCGCCAGCCAGGTTTCTGCTTTTTTACGAGGAAAGAAGGCAGAGGGGTTCATGATAGTCACCCAAATGATCATTCTGTTCGGTCTCATCTTGGTTGGATTTATCGCGCACAAAACCGGCATTATGGATGCCGAGAGCAACAAGAAAATTTCCAAGCTGCTCGTTAACGTGACGATTCCGGCTCTTATCATCGCTTCGGCAACCGGACATGAGATGGAAGACAAGTCCAAGGTATTTCTGGTTCTGGCCGCTGCGGCGGCGATGTTCGTTGTTACTCCCTTGATCAGCATTTGCATCGTTCGAAGGCTCAAGCTGGAAACTACATATGAACTGATGTTGAATTACAGCAACCTGGGCTTCATGGGGATTCCGATTATATCGGGCATCTATGGCGGAGAATCCGTCTTCTTCGTCTCCTTGTTCATGATGGTCTTCAATGTCAGCCTCTTCTCGCATGGCGTATATTTGTTGCAAAAAGGGACCGGGGGCCGGCTCAATCTGAAGAACATGCTGAATCCCGGCATTGTGTCTTCCCTGATTGCAGTCGGCATTTTTCTGTTCGAGATCCGGATTCCGGACCCGCTGCTCCAGCTCTTCAATTCAGTCGGAAGCATCACCTCGCCGCTGGCCATGATCGTGATCGGTTCCACGATGGGTACAGTGCATTTTAAGGATGTCGTGCGCGATAAAATGATGTACTTCTATACCTTTCTGAAAATTGCGCTGTATCCTCTCATCATCTGGTTTCTGTTTCATTTCTTTATCCATGATCCGATGATTCTCGGAATCGCGGTGGTGCTGTCCGGTCTTCCGACGGCCGGGAACGTATCCATGGTCTGTTCGGAATATGACGGGAATCTGCATCTCGTAACAAAAGGGACGTTCATGACCACCCTGTGCTCGCTGTTTACGATCCCGATCTGGATGATGATATTCTGATTGTCCGGAACACGGATGATTGCTTATACAACTATTAAAAAAAGGCTGCTCCGGCCGTCATGTGATTTCCATGACTTAAGGCCGGGAGCAGCCTTTCTTTGTAATCCTCGTTAGCTAAATCGGCTTAACGGTTCTCCATAATACCTCCCGCCTGAGGCCGAGAGGGTACACATGCCGTTCCAGAAAGGTCAGCATAGGTGCATTGTCGGCTTCCACGAAGAAGATCCCTTCCCGGTAGCTGCTGTCGCCTGCGGCCCGGCGAAGCATTTCGGCTAACAAGGCCACACCCCGTCCAAGCCGCTGATGCTCCTCTCTGACGAACATCGTCTTGAAGAGCAGGGTATCCTGGCTGAATGCCTCAACAGTCAGCCAGCCGGCGAGCTGATCTTTCCGGCGGACGACGAGGCTGCGCTGGGCATCGATGCCGCTATCTCCGGCAAGCGGGTTTAGAATGGACGGATACCAATTATTCTCACCGCTTCGCAGCAATTCCCGTTCTTCCGGCGTCAGCGTATGAAAGGGCTGAATGGAGAAGGAGCGTGGCAGGACAAGACTTCCCACCCACGGTAGCTTCTTCGCCAGAGAAAGCGGGCCGGTGGCGGCATGAATCCCCGCCTGCGGCTCGGCAAACCCGCAGACGAGCAGGAAGTCAGCCTGTTCCGACCTCAGGGACAGATCTTCCAGATACTCGGCGCTTAAGAATGTAATCCCGATAGTCCGGAGTCTTCGTTCCAGCTCGGCGATCAGCTTGCTGCCGACTCCTTGCCGCCGTAGAGATGGCGCAACGGCGACGCCCAGGAGTCTGGCTGTCGGCGTTCCATTGCCTGAAAGAACAGCGGCTGCGAGACCGGCCGGAACTCCCAGATGATAGGCGCCAAGCGCCAGTACAGTAGAAGGGAGCTGCTCACCGCTTAACGATCGAAGCTCCGCTGGTATCCATTCCGCAAATTGCGATGGAATGGCTCCCTTGAAGACGGTGAACCGGACTGCGTTACTCATGGCAGCGGATTCGGGTTCACCGGAATGATCAACTGGTTGACGAGGGCCATATTGTTGGCACTATCATGCAACCCGGTAATCGACAGACGGAATCGACCGATGAGGGATGAATTTGCGTTCAGCCAAGTATTTTGCAGAACGAGAGTAATTTGATTACCGGAACTCAGCGGTGGATTGTATATGAAATCTACACCCTGATTCAAGGTAATGACATCGTTGCTGAAGTCGCCGCTTGCCGAGTATTCCAGCACCAGGGTTGTAGGAGGATCACTTGGGTACGCAGTCAGCGGTTCATCAAAACCAAGGACGATGCTGCCGTCCTGATAGACTGAATTTGTAACAGACGGCGCAACCGAATCGAACAGCACCGGAAGCGATGCTTGATCGACGATCTGGCTGTTGTCGGTCAAGGTAAAGTGTAAGGCATGAGCAACATTCGTATCAATCATCGGGTTAAAGAGAATACTCACGCCATTCGGCGAAGAATTTGATGTTACGGTCACATCATTGTTCTCCGATGTCAATTCCAGCTTGCCTACACTAGTACCACTGCTGCTGCGAACATCGAAAATGTTTCCGGACAGATAGGAAAGAGTCTCGACTTCCTCACCACGCTTGATCTGCACAAGCTTGGCGATATTTCGTTTGTTGTATCCTTCGTAATAAGAGCCCATCATATTAATCTGATCCGTAACTACGATTGGAAGTCCTAATGCCGGATTGACTACAAAAGAGGAATCCGGGGCAATGGAAATGGACAACAGTTGGATTTGGGCAGCGCTGAACACATTAATGGCCTGATTCAATGAATAGGCTGCCGATACAATCGTGTCCGGTATGGCATCGGAATTCAACTGAACCGCGATTGCGGAGTTGATTGCCGCCTGGAAAGTCTCGATTGCCGCGCTTGGATATTGTCCGTTGCCGCTGCCGGCAACCGCCCCGTTAATCAGAACAGTCGCGTTATCAATCGCTGTATTGAGCTGATCGATTCCGGTATAGATAACTGTCGAAGACAGAAGGGCTGGGGATAACTTACCCGATAAACTCCGGAGCGTATGATCCGGGCTCGACGGCTGATAGGAGACGATTAACGAATCGCCAGCCATTAATTCAAAGGGCAGAAGGATTGTAATGTTGTTGCCGGACACAGCAATATCCCCGTCGCTGATCGTAATCGGGAAAGAGCTTTGACTATCCAGAACCGTAATAGTGAACTCTTGTGCAGAGGGCTTGTAATCGGGATTCAAGGACTCGCTGTAGGCGAGATTCAGCGTTTCGCTGTCCTTGAAAGAGATCACAGGCGGTGCCAACTGCACAGTGGCTTGAGCCAATTCGATCGGAGCCGAAGGAAGAGAGAGGTTGCCTGCGGCATCAACGGCAATCACTGTGTAAAAACCGGCCTGAAGTCCTGTTGTGGTAATTGACGTTGCTGTGTCCGGCTCAGCAACTGAGGCCTTTACTGCAAGCTCATGGCTCACCAGATTCTCCAATTCATCCACGTTAGTGATTGACGTTCCGAGCGGAATCAGATAGACAACCCCTGTCTCGCTGCTCTTGACGGTAACCGCTTCCCCTTGATTAATCACCGGCTCGGACAGCAGCATCAACACCGGCGGAGTCAGATCCGAAGGGTCGGTAGGCGTTGGAGTTGCTGTTTCTGACGGGCTCGGCGTAGCTGTTGGTGCTGGTGAAGGAGTAGCCGTTGGTGTTGGTGAAGGAGTTGCTGTTGGTGTTGGCGTCGACTCTGTTACCGGCGCAGAGGTCTGCACAGGTGCGGGGGTGGCAGTCGGCGACGGCGATGCGCTTGGTGAAGCCGAAGGACTAGCCGTTGGCGACGCGCTCGCTTGTCCGGCAGCCTGCTGCTGCTGCGTCGTAATAAAGCGGGACGCGACCAGCGCAACCTGTTCACGGGAAGCATTGCCTCTGGGGTTGAAGGTTCCATCAGCGTTACCACTGATCAGGCCAAGCTTCAATGCTGCTGCAACCGCATCTCTTGCATAATTCGAGATGGAAGACGCATCCGAGAAGGTTAAATTACCGCCTGCGCCTGCAGACTCTTCAGTAAGACCCAGCGCGCGAATGAACAGAACCGCCATATCCTGGCGGGACAGCGTATTCCCATAACCAAAGTTCCCATCGCCCATACCTTTGATTAATCCGGCCTTAACCGCCGCCTCGACATAATTGAAAGCATATCCGCCCGAAGGGACATCCGAGAAGGTCGGCAAAGCGGGTGGTGAGCTGACATCCAGTTTCAGCGCTTTGGCCAAAATGATGGCGAAATCCTGCCGGCTGATTTGAGCCGTCGGGCTGAACTGCCCGGCTCCGGTACCATTTATGATTCCCTTGTTCGCAAGCTCCAGGATGGCATCCCTGGCGAAAGAATTGTTGATGTCGCTGAACGTCGTATCGGCCGCAAAAGCCGTCTGCACAGAAGAAGCTAGCAGTGCTGCAGTAGTCATGACTCCAAATAACCGTTTTTTGCTCAAAAGTTATTCCTCCTAGGGATTATGTAGAAGCTTTCAGATATGAAGCGAATCATTCCACCAGCTTACTTAATATATCGAATTTAAAATATCAATTATTTATATTAAAATGATTCTTTTTTCCTAGAGCATGTGTGCAAGCATGACAATCAAGAGGTTCATTTTTCATTCATTGACTAACCCTTTCTCCGACTCTATACTACAGATGAAAGTGTTTTTAAAACCTAAGGGCAATGTTTGCCACTATCGTTCATTAGCGAATGATGAGCACAACCCCGTTCAACCTACAGGGGAGGTGCTCTTTTTTTATACTTTTTAATAATTATCAGGAGGTAACTATGTTAAAAGAAGCAGTATATCATCGTCCCAAAAATAATTTTGCCTATGCGTACGACACGAAGACTCTGCATTTAAGATTGAGATCCAAGAAGAATGATCTTTCTGAAGTAAACTTAATCCATGGCGATCCGTATAGTTGGGCCGAGGACGGAGTGGTGTCCGATACCGTTCCAATGAGTAAGCTTACCTCGGATGAGCTGTTCGATTACTGGTTTATCGCAATTTCGCCGCAAAATAACCGGTTCGTCTACATGTTTGAGCTGCATGATGGGGAAGAAGTCGCTATTTACGGCGAAAAGGGCTTTACTTCTTCTTTGGACGGCAATCGCTTTTTCCGTTTTCCATACTTGAATGCGATTGATGTGTTTGACGCTCCGGCATGGGCAAAGAGCACCGTGTGGTATCAAATTTTTCCCGAGCGATTTGCCAATGGAAATCCGGATCGCAAGACGAATGTGAATGGGCAATGGGGAGATGTTCCGAAGTCGGACAGCTTTTTCGGCGGCGATTTGGAAGGGATTACACAGAATCTCGATTATCTTGTTGAGCTGGGGATCACGGGGATTTATCTGAATCCGATTTTCGAGTCGCCAACGAACCATAAATACGATACGACGGATTATTTGAGAATTGACCCGCAATTCGGTGATGAAGAGACGTTAAGAACGCTGGTGAAGGAAAGTCATGCCCGCGGTATTCGCGTTATGCTGGACGCTGTATTTAATCACTCCGGCTATGGATTTGCGCCATTCCAGGATGTATTGAAGCACGGGGCCAAGTCTCGTTATGCCGATTGGTTCCATATTTCAAGCTTCGGGGAGAATGGGGAACCGCACACTTATGAGACATTTGCCTTTGTTCCGGATATGCCGAAGTTTAAAACCTCCAATCCGGAAGTGAAGGAATACCTCTTGAAGGTTGCCAAATACTGGATAGAAAAATGTGATATAGACGGCTGGCGGCTCGATATCGCGAACGAAATTGATCATAAGTTCTGGCGGCAGTTCAGAAATGAAGTTAGAGGGTTAAAAGATGACCTCTATATCATCGCCGAGGTGTGGAATGATGCAATGCCATGGCTGCAGGGGGATCAGTTCGATTCGGTAATGAACTATCCGTTCACTGAAGCGGTCATTGATTTTGTAGCTAAGCGCAAGATCGGTGCGGAGAAGTTCGCTAACGAGCTCGTCAGTCATCTTCAGCTGTACCCCGACAACGTCAATGAAGTGATGTTTAATTTGCTCGGAAGCCACGATACAGCGCGAGTATTGACAGAAGCTCAAGACGACAAGTCGAGATTGAAGCTTGCTTTTCTGCTGCTGCTGACTTATCCCGGAAGTCCGAGCATCTATTATGGGGATGAGGTTGGATTAACGGGAGACGGCGACGATTTTGCCTATTACCGCAGATGCATGGAATGGGACCCGGAGAAGCAGGATCAGGATTTGCTGAGCTTCGTCAAACGGTTAATCCGTATAAGAAAGACGAACAGTGCATTGACCGACAATGCCCGTTTCAGCATCATTGAGGCCAACAACGACTCCGGACTGCTTGTCTTCTCGAGAGGAGAAGGGCAGCAGAAGATCGTGGTAGCTCTCAATAACGGAACGGCTTCTGTTAACGTTGCACTGCCGGGCGATTTGGCGAAGCAGCGGATCGTTGATGTATGGGGCGAGCAGCAAAAGGTGCTGGAGAAAGAGGCATTAAGCTTTGCACTTGAGCCTATGCAGTTCGTAATATACAGCGTGGAATAATCGAGTATATTCGGTATGTCGAAGATAAAAAGTCCCGCATTCACAAGAATGCGGGACTTTTTGTGAAATAGAAGGCCTCCACGAAAATAAGGATTAGAATATTGACAGTTAGAATACTAATAATAGTATGATAACATAATTAGAATTCTAACTATAAGTCATAAAGAAAATTAGAATGAACAATGCAGACTCTTCACCGTGCTCCGTACTGATCAGGGAGAGCGGGATATTGCAATTGATAATCATTATCATCTATAATGGATCATATTGCACTGAAAGTGAGGATTATCCGATGCTGATTCAAATGCGAACGATCACCGTCAAGAAAGGCTTCAGCGGAGAAGTTGTGGAGCGGTTTAACCGGCCTGGCGGACCTATGAGCGAAATTCCAGGCTTTATCGACAAGACGGTCATGCTTAAGAAGAACCGCAGCCGCAGTGAAGAGACGGAAGTTGTTGTAGTATTCATCCGGTGGGAATCCGAGGAAGCGTGGAAGAGCTGGGAGAAGAGTCCGGCCCATATTGCGGGACACAAGAACAGTCACAATCAGGAGAAGCCGGAATATTTGCTGAGCACCGAAGTAACCATGTATGAGGTTCAATAAATCGTTCTGCATGGCTTAGCCAAATAACAAAGCCGCACCTGGTGCGGCTTATTGTCGATTCGGCTGCAAGAATTCGGCCCCATTAGAGGTTCAGAATCATCTTGTAAATCCCCGGTTCGGAGCGGAATCCGAGCAAATCCCGGTTGATTCGAAGCATCGGACCGTTCTTGGAATCATTGTGTGTTCTCAAATAAGGAGAATCTAGCTCTGAAGCGGTTTCAATCGCCAGCAGCTTCAAAGCCAGCGCAATCCGGCGGTTCCGGTATTCCGGGAGCACCCCGGTATAATCATGATACATTCCTCTTGTCTGTTCATTGCGCCGCATTGCGGCTACACCGACATAACGGTCTCCGTCCTTCGCGATATGTATCCATTCCGGGCTTGTATCGCTCTGCTGCAAATTCCATTTTTTCCACTCCTCGAACCAAGGGAAGCTGCCGGTATATCCCGGAATATCATTGTGAGTCGTCTTGTACAATTCATGCAGCTTGCGCTCTTGCTCTTCGCCCGGCTCGCTCGCCAGAGTGACGAAGGTGATGCCGGAAGCTTCCGCTTCCTTGATTGCATGAAGCAGCGGCTCACCGTTATACGTAGACAAGTCCAGAACGGATTCGAACGTATGCCGCTCGGTCTGATAGCCTAGGCGTTCGGCAAAAGCAAGGGACCGGTTGTCGGCATCCCGTACATGGCTGACGAGACGCGAAGCCTTAACGCCTCGTGCCCATTCCAGAAGCACATCATACATTTCCCGGCCAATTCCCATTCCACGGTAATCCGGATGAACCGCAAGCGTAAGAGATAACAGACCGGGTGTGGTCCATGGCGCCCGCCAAATCATCGCATAAGCCAACAGATGGCCGCCTGCATCCTCCGCCACCCATTTCGGACGGTCCCATCCCGTCAATTCTCCTTGCTCATTGTAGTCCAGCTGTCCGGGAGGAATCATGTCCTCGGCTTCCTTAAGCTGTTCCGCCGACACAGGCTCCGGCTCGATCATGCTCAGCAGGAAAGCCACTTCCTTGAAATCCTCCGGCTCCCGAAATTTTCGTATAGTAAACATTGGAATTAGTTCCACCTCCATCCTCTATATAAGCATAATCCGGATTGCCATGTCTAATTAAAGTTCCGAGGTAGTTCTTTGGAACATTTTTTCTGAACTAAAATGCCCTTTTGCGGAGATATTAAGGTACAGATCACGTTCAAGAAAGCCACGGTAAGCACTTTTCAAAGTTAGGTGGAGAGTTATGAACCGAGTGAAACGGATAATGAGTATTCTGATATGCGTCGTTATTCCGGTATCCCTGAGCATGGTGTGCACTCCAGCGCAGGCCGCGGCCAATCCCTCCGAGCAGGAGAACGAAGTAGAGTCCGTGCTTGAGACCATGTTCAAGGAACGGGCCAAGACTCTAGTCACTCAGGATATGCCGGCTATTGAAGCTTTCTATGATAAGGAGAAGGCTAGCCGTGTGGCATACTGGCATGAGCGGAACCGCTGCAGCTATATGAACAAATGGGCGGAGAAGCGGGATGTGAAGCTGACACATGCCGATAGCTCGATCCGGATCGTCCGGAAGAGCGTCCATCAGGAATATGCGAAGATCTCTTTGGTGCAATCTGAACAAATCGGGTATACCTATATGAAGAAATTTTTGCCCGAACAATTTTTCGGAGTCGGCACCCGGCACTTTATTACTCTTAAGAAGACGGATGGGGTATGGAAAATCTACCGGGAATGGTATCTGGACCCTCTCGACGAAAACCCCGACAAAATCGCGGATGGCACACTGCCTTCCATTAACAAGGAAGCTGATGAATCGGAGCATAACGGCAGCACTTATAAGCGCAAACGCGCCGTGCAATATGCCAATAAGTATGCAGGAGCAGCCTGGGGAGCTGGAAACCATCATCACTATAATAAAAAATATCTCGATTACACCGGCAAAGGCGGAGATTGTACGAATTTCGCTTCTCAGGTCGTCGGAGACGAGAAAGAGGGGGGCGGCTTATCTCATAAAGGCGGCTGGCTATATTTCAAAGGAACCGGTGGAACGCGGACATGGGTTCATACCGATTCATTCAGCCATTTTTTGACGTATTCAGGCTATGGAAGACTCATTAAGCAGGGTAGGTACGAAGAGGTCGTTGCACCATCGTCCAAGCATCCGAACGGAGCGGTCAGTGAACTGAAGCCTGGGGATCTGATCGCATATATTCCGAGAAATAACGACATCGATCACTTCGCGGTTATCGTAGGCTTCAACGATTACGGATATCCGTTGGTCAATTGCCACACGGCTGACCGTTACCATGTCCCTTTTGATCTCGGATGGGACCGCAACACCCAATATCGGCTGATTCATATCAGAGATTAGTCCAGGCAAATGCTGACAAGCCCGGTATAACGGAAGAGGTAGTCTCATACAATGGACATCATGAGAATTCTGTTATGCTGGAGGCAATATGACAATACCCCGGCTTGTGCAGCAATCCGTAATCCGGGTCTGCGCGATACTTCTGGTGAAAGGAATCGGTCTCGCCGGCCGAGTCACTCTTACCCGCATGGTCGGCCCCGAGGGGATCGGCCTGTATCAGATAGCGTACTCGTTCTATGGATTCGCTCTGATGCTCGCAGGAGGTCTTCCGACCACGTTAGCCTTAGCGACCGCGAAGAGGCCGTCGCATGGCTGGACTTTTTTCATAATCATATCGCTTCTGGTCGGTCCTGTGATTGGATTGGCCAGCTTAACCATGTTTCTTTTAGCTCCCGGAATAGCCGACCTGCTAGGGAACCGCAATCTGGAATTCGCCATTAGAAGCCTCGCGCCGGCACTGGCGGCTGTCACACTGTTAAGCCTGCTGCGAGGGTATTTGCAGGGATTAAAACAAATAACCGTCATAGCCGTGTCCGAGGTTGTGGAACAATCGGTCAGGTATGCCGTCTTGCTCCTGCTGGTCTGGCAGCTGCTGGATACGGGGATTGAACGAGCTGTCGGCTGGGGTTTGTATGGTACTGTCTCCGGCGCTATCGCAGCTTTCGCTATGCTGACCCTGTTTCATGCCTTTTCGCAAAAACGTCTTCCGGCAGCAACCCATGAACGTTCGCTTCCGGCTTCCTGGTTCATCAAGACTTCGCTTCTGATCTCCGCGACTCGCTTGCTCATTCCCGCCTCTGAGTTTATCGATGCGCTGCTCATACCGAACCGGCTGCTGTCGGCCGGGTACAGCACCTCAACAGCTACAGCGATGTACGGCGTTATATATGGGATGGGGGTGATCGTGGTCTATACTCCGACTCTGTTGACCGGTGCGTTAAGCCATACGGTGTCCGCACAGCTTGCTGCCGCCTGGCAGCAGGGCAACCTGATCCGGTACCGACGCCTCTCCCGAACCGTTCTTCGCGCCGCCTGGCTCTGGGGGCTCATTTCGGGCATCTTTTTGTATGAGTGTGCGGACGAGCTTTCCTTCTATATTTTCAATACGGCAGAAGCCGGAATCATCATTCGGTATTTGGCTCTCGTTCCAATGATTGTCGGTTTCCGGGAAGTCTCCACCTGCATCCTGTGGGCAAGAGATAGCCAGAAGCAGCCGCTTGTCGGTCTGCTCACGGGGATAGGCTGCTCTGTTGTGCTGCAATATATTCTGGTCGCTATACCCGGCTGGGGTTATCTTGGAGCCTGCATCGGCATAATGACGCTTGAATTGGTCGCGTTAATGTCGAACATGAGCGGGCGGAACCGTATACACAACACACGAAAAAGAAACCTGATGCTGGCCCTCGTGGATTTAGTGATCATCGATACGTTTTACTGGGGGGTATCCATGACCTTCCATCCATCACCGGAAACGGCGGGTCTGCTTCGGTTTCTCTTCATGAGCCTGTTCTATTTCACAGGATCGGGTTTGTACATGTACCTCCGGTGCATCCGAAAGTCCTTACTTTAGGGGGATATCAAATTACTCGCTCTCGGATATACGCATGGCGGGTCCAAAAAATTCATAATGCAGCCGGCTGTCCGGCATGCCCAGCGATTTGAGCTCCGAAATGACGGATTCCATGAACGAAACCGGACCGCAGACATAAACGTCGCCGGAAAGATCCGCATAGGTGCTCAAAACATCCCGGTTGATTCGTCCATCCGGTTCATCCGAGTAGAACACCTTCCACTTCGAATTGCTCATCCGTCCGGCGTATTCTTCGATATCCTTCCGGAAAGCTCCGAGCGCTTTGTTGCGGGCAGCATGCAGGAAGACGACAGGGCGGTTCGGGGTTAACGAGGATACGGTCTCGAACATGCCGATCATCGGGGTAATGCCGACTCCGGCGGAGATAAAGGCAATCGGTCCGGTCTTGTCCGTATCGAGAACGAACTCGCCGGCAGGCGGACTGACCTCTAGGATATCTCCTTCCTGAATGTCGTCATGCAGATAGATCGAGACACGCCCGTTCGGATCGTTGTCGGCTTCCCGTTTGACCGAGATCCGGAATTCATCCGGCTTCGGCGCCTGGGACAGGCTGTATTGGCGAATCATGCTGTAACGTTCTCCCGGAATGGATACACGGACTGAGATATATTGGCCTGGATTGTAAGACGGAACGCCGCCTTCGTCAGCAGGCTTGAGATGGAAGGAGACAATATTCCCGCTCTCCTGCACTTTTCGGCTAACAACAAAACGCTTGAAGAAGTTCCAGCCATGCTCCCGTTCTCTGGATTCCTTATACATACCTGCTTCAACACCGATGAAGGCATCGGCAATGACGCCATAGGCTTCTTGCCAGGCTCCCAGAATTTCATCCGTAGCCGCCTCTCCAAGCACCTCCTTGATCGCCTTCAGCAAAAATTCGCCTACGATCGGATAGTGCTCGGGCTTGACGCCAAGACTTACGTGCTTATGCCCGATCTGGATGACGGCCGGGATAATCGCTTCCAGATTATCAATATGAACCGCTGCCGCGTATACGGTATTGGCGAGTGCGGTCTGCTGACGGCCTTTGGCCTGATTGGCATGGTTAAAAATATGAAGCAGCTCGGGATGCGCCTCGAATAATCTGCTATAAAATACCGTCGTAATGGCGGTGCCATGTTCGGCAAGCACCGGTGCCGTGGACTTCACAATATCTTTCGTATGTTGAGATAGCATTTGAGTTCCTCCTTGATATTTGGTCCATCAGTGACGGGTCTAGGATAACTCTGTGCGAGAACAGGGACGTGTGATTACGATCACACTAATTTCGAAAACTGTGATATTTGTCACATATTTTACATAAGGAAATTTAGGATTCAAGATTTGAGATAAGTGAAAAGAAGTACTTTTTGAAAATGTCATAATGATATTGACGAAGGGAAACTATAAGCGTATGATGAGGGAGTCTCGAATTGCACTGAATTTAAGTAACCACATAAATAAATGAAACTAACGGGAGGAATGGAAGTGGAGTCATCAACTTTTGTGTTATTCGGCGCTACCGGTGACCTGGCCAAGCGGAAGATTTACCCCGCTCTATACAATTTGTTCGTTGACGGGAAATTGCCTGAAGCCTTTGCTGTGTTCGGCTTGGGCAGACGCGAATGGAATGATGAGTCATTCCGTGTGCAAGTGGAACAGTCGCTTCGTACGTTCTCCCGCCGTCCAATTTCGGATGAGAAGCAGCTTGAAGCTTTCCTCCGTGTATTCCGGTACAACGTTCTCGATGTCGGACGGCTGGAGGACTTTACCCGGCTTCTGGACAGAGTCCAGTCGGTCGAAAGCGAGCAAGGGATTGCCGGGAACCGGATGTTTTATTTGTCGGTAGGTCCCGAATTCTTCGGACCGATAGCCGCCAATATTGAAGCAAGCGGCCTGGGCGCGGTCAAAGGCTGGAAGCGGCTCATTATCGAGAAGCCGTTCGGACGCGATCTGGAGTCGGCAAGAGAACTGAATGCTGCGTTAAATGCCGCTTTTTCCGAGGATGAAATATTCCGGATCGATCATTATCTTGGCAAACGGATGGTTCAGAACCTGGAAGTGCTGGAGTACTCCAACCCTGTGCTGAAGGCGCTCTGGAGTAATCGCTATATCGCCAATGTGCAGATAACCGCCAGCGAGACCGTAGGCGTTGAAGAGAGAGCGGGCTATTATGACAAATCGGGCGCGCTGCGCGATATGTTCCAGAACCATATGCTGCAGCTACTTATGATGACGGCCATGCGGCTTCCGAAAGGCAGCACGTCTGTTCAGGTCAGAGACAAGAAGAGACATGTGATGAGATCGCTCCGTCCGCTGACAAAAGAGGAAGCTGTCAACGAGATCGTCCTCGGACAATACACGGAAAGTATGGTGAACGGAAAAATTTCCGCAGGCTATAAGAACGAGCCCGGAATCCCGGTAGACTCCCGTACGGAGACGTTCATTGCGGCGCGCCTCTGGATCGAAGATCCGGTATGGAGCGAGGTTCCTTTCTATATCCGTACCGGCAAGAAGCTGAAGGAGAAATCGACCCGGATTGTCATTGAATTCAGAGAGCCGCTGCGCAATCCGGCCGAGAAGAAGGAGACTTCGCCGAATCTGCTCATTGTGGAGATTAGTCCGAATGAGGGAATCACCCTCCAGGTCAACAGCCGCAACCCGCTGAAGAAGGGAGAGCTAGAGCCGATCCGGATCACCTACAAGGCGCCGGGCGGAGATGTTCCTGAAGCGTACGAGAATTTGCTGCATGATGCCTTCCGGGGCGACGCCACCTTCTTTGCCCATTGGGATGAGGTAGAACTCTCGTGGCAGTGGGTGAAGCCGATCCAGGAGGCGATGGAGGAAGGATTGATTCCGCTTCGTGCCTATACAGCTGGTTCGAACGGTCCTGAAGAGGCCCGCGCACTGCTCGGAAATGATACGTGGTGGCTGGATGGAGATACCCTGGAGACAGAGCCGGGTAGTATTTCTGAACAGAATAATAAAGAGCAGGATAATACAGAACAGGATGACACGGTGCAGAAGCTGAAAGAAGGAGCTTAAACGCTATATTAATCGCGATAGAAGTTTCATTATGGAGGGATTGATATGAAAGTCGGTTTGATCGGTTTGGGTAAAATGGGACTGAATCTTGGCAAAAATATGTTGGAGCACGGCCATGAACTGGTCGCTTATGACCTGAACTCCGCAGCGGTGGAGGAGATCCGGCAAGCCGGAGCAGTCGGAAGCACCAGTCTGGCTGAGCTTGTCTTGCAGCTGCCGGCTCCCCGTGTGCTGTGGATAATGGTTCCGCATCAGGTTGTGGATGCGGTGCTGGATGAGCTGCAGCCTCTGCTGACAGCTGGCGATATTGTGATCGAGGCCGGCAACTCCCATTACAAGCAGTCCATCGCCCGCTACGAGCGGCTGAAGGAATCCGGCATCCGGTTCATGGATGCCGGAACATCCGGCGGGATGGAAGGCGCCAGATATGGAGCCTGCTACATGGTCGGCGGTGATGATGACGCATGGGAGACGGTTATGCCGATCTTCCGCGATACGGCAACGCCGAACGGCTATCTGCATGCCGGTAAAGCCGGCAGCGGACATTTTCTGAAGATGGTCCATAACGGTATCGAATACGGCATGATGGCCGCGATCGGTGAAGGCTTCGAGGTGCTGGAGAAGAGCGGCTTCGATTTCGACTTCGAGCAGGTGGCCCGCGTCTGGAACAACGGCTCCGTTATCCGCTCCTGGCTGATGGAGCTGATGGAGCGCGCGTTCTCCAAAGATGCCAAGCTGGATGAGATTAAAGGGATCATGCATTCCTCCGGCGAAGGCAAATGGACGCTGGAGACAGCGTTCGATCTGCAGACGGCCACGCCGGTTATCGCGATGTCGCTCTTGATGCGCTACCGCTCGCTTGAGAGCGATACGTTCACAGGCAAGGTCGTCGCCGCGCTCCGCAACGAGTTCGGCGGACATGCTGTGGAGGCAAAGTAACGGTCAGCATTGGCTGTTTTGAATTGAAAATAAGTCATGAAAGCTTATTGGCGGCCCGGAATTATCCGGGCTGTCTTTCTTTTATGTACAGAGACTGGCAGCATGTAAGAAGGGAAGTATGGGGCGGGCATTTCCAGGGCGTGGACATGAAGCATTATGGTACACTAGTGGAACCAGCATCACTCCACGGGCAGCGCGCCCGCCGAAAGACAGAGGAGAATGGAAATGACTGAAACAACCCATAGCTCTCGGATTACCGAGCCGCTCATTAAGTCGTTATGCGGCATAAGCTCCTATCGAAAAGGCGAATCCATGCGGCGTGCCGGGAAGGTGACCCTGTCCTTGTTGGAAGCAGGAGTCGACGGACTTCGCTACGAGGCCGCCATCAAAGACAATGGCGTCTGCCGGGCCGCCGTTCATATCGAGCCGGGCGGTCAGGTGACTGCCGAATGCGCCTGCTCTATCGGCTTCGCATTTGATCAATACTGCAAGCATGTGGCTGCGGCGCTGCTGCAGATCATGGTGCTTCAGCGTTTTGAAGAGGAAGAGACGGAGGAGCGTCTGCCGCAGGAGTCACCGAATAACGGAAGCATGCCGTCTGAAGGAAATCCGCAGCTTGTGAACCGGGTTCTGGAGCTGTTCGGCAGACAAGCATCTTCCCGCACAGGTCCCAGAGCCTTGTTCGAATCCAGGGAACTCCTGACGGCTGAAGTTACGATTACTCCTTTTCCGCTTGGCGTAAGGAGGAATTTGCTCGGCGCCGAACTGAGAATCGGCCCGGACAGACGATATGCCGTGAATGATATCCGGGAGTTTCTGACCCGGTATGAACAGGGACAGGCGTATGCCTGTTCCAGACATTTTGCGTATGAACCGGATCTGCACTGCTTCTCTCCCGAAGTCGATGCTTTCCTGAGACGGCTTATTGAGGTAAGACGAAGCGAGAAACTGCAGCGCGAAGCGGCGGGCGCTTTCTACACGGGGGAAATCAACGAACCGCGAAGACTGACGATCCCTCCATACGCCTGGCCGGCTGTCAGCACGGTGCTCGGGCAGCTTCCGTTCGTTCAGGTGCAGTATGATGAGTTAAGCTTCGATGGATTTGATTGCTCCGAGGATGTGCTGCCGCTCCGGTTCCAGTTTGATCAGGACGAGAATGAAGGCATTTCGCTTGCCGTGCATGGGCTTCAGACGTTAAGAATGCTGGAGGAATACGGCATGGCACTAGTGGAGGGCCGTTTCTACAGGTTGAAACCGGAGGATTGCGCAAGACTTGCCGGGCTGCAGCGTATTTTAACCGGAGATGCGTATGGAACTGGAAATCTCAACATAGCCCCGCGCGAGGCCGAGCCCTTCATGGAACGGGTCGTACCCGGCCTGATGAAGCTCGGAGAGGTCCGGATTGCCAAGAGTGTCTCCGACCGGATGGTTCAATCCCCGCTTAACGCGAGAATTTATCTGGACCGGGTTAGCGAAAGGCTGCTTGCCGGTCTGGAGTTTCAATACGGCGATATTGTAATCAATCCATTGGAGCAGGAAGGTTCGCGCGGCGCAGACACGCGCATTCTGATCCGGGAAGGGGAGAAGGAGGCGCGCATCCTGGAGCTGATGGAGACTGCCGGATTTGCCCGGACCGAGAGCGGATTTTTCATGCAGGATGAGGAACTGGAGTATGATTTTCTGAAATCAGTCATGCCCCGGCTGGAACAGCTGGCTAAGATATACGCCACTTCGGCTGTCAAAACCCGCCTGTTCTCCGGCTACTCGCCGCCCAAGCTTTCGGCTAATCTGGACGGACGCACGAACTGGCTTGAATTCCGGTTTCAGATGGATGGGATTCCGGAATCGGAAATCCGCGGCATCATCGAATCGCTTCGCGAGAAGCGCAGATACCATAAATTGTCGAACGGGGCCTTGCTCCCGATGGAGGATGAGGAGTATCAGGAGATTATCCGGTTTCTGAACGAGGTTGCCCTGCCGAAGGGTGAAATCATCGGTTCGCGGTTTCGCCTGCCTGTGGCTCGTGCCCTGCATCTGATCGAAGATAGCGGCCGGGAGCGGGGAGGCTCCATCAGCCTCGGCAAGCCGCTGCGCCTGCTGCTGGAACGGCTCCGCAATCCCGACCTTCTCGATCATCCGGTTCCGGAGACTCTTGCCCCGGTTCTGCGCGATTACCAGCATTTCGGCTTCCAATGGCTGAAGACTTTGGCGCAGTATGGCTTCGGCGGCATTCTTGCCGACGATATGGGACTTGGCAAGACGGTGCAGAGCATTGCCTTTCTGGTCTCCGTGCTGCCCGAAATCCGGGCGAGAAAGCAGCCGGCGCTCATCGTATCACCGGCGTCGCTTATGTACAACTGGCTCAGCGAGCTGCGCCGGTTCGCGCCGGATATCCGTACGGCGGTTGCGGACGGCACGCCGGCCGAGCGGAGCGCCGTACTCAAGGAGGCCGGCAGCGTTGACGCCATCATCGTCTCCTATCCGCTGCTGAGACGGGATATCGCCCGCTATTCGAAGCTGACTTTTCATACGCTGATCCTGGACGAGGCCCAGGCTTTCAAGAACTACACGACTCAGACAGCGAAGGCAGTGAAGTCGCTACGGGCTGAGTGCCGGTTCGCCCTAACCGGAACGCCGATTGAGAATTCGCTGGAAGAGCTGTGGTCGATCTACGATGCCGTATTTCCCGGCCTGTTCCCCGACCGCCGGGCTTTCGGGGAGTTCAAGCGAGATGAGGTATCCCGGCGGGCCCGTCCGTTCTTGCTGCGCCGGATGAAGCGTGACGTGCTCCAGGAACTGCCGGAGAAGATCGACTCGGTGCAGGTGTCCGAGCTGCTGCCGGAGCAGAAGAAGCTGTACACAGCCTATCTGGCCAAGCTCCGGCAGGAGACGTTGAAGCATCTGGACAGCAATGATTACCAGCAGAGCCGCATCAAGATTCTGGCCGGTCTGACCCGGCTTCGGCAGATCTGCTGTCATCCGGGCTTATTCATCGAGGACTACAGCGGACACTCTGCCAAGCTCGAGCAACTCCTGCAGATAGTAGAGGATTGCCGAAACGCGGGCAGACGTCCGCTGATCTTCTCCCAGTTCACGGAGATGCTGGGCCTGATCAGCCGTGAGCTGGTAACCCGGGGCATACCGTTCTTCTATCTGGACGGCAATACCCCGGCACGGGAGCGGATAGAGTTGTGCAGCCGGTTCAACGATGGGGAGCGCGAGCTCTTCCTCATCTCCCTTAAGGCTGGAGGTACTGGACTAAACCTGACGGGAGCCGATACGGTCATTCTGTATGATTTGTGGTGGAATCCCGCAGTGGAGCAGCAGGCCGAGGACCGCGCGCACCGCATTGGCCAGAAGAAAGTCGTGCAAGTCATCCGCCTGGTCGCGCAGGGAACCGTTGAAGAGAAGATGTTCGAGCTTCAGCAGAAGAAAAAGATGCTGATTGACGAGGTCGTCAAATCCGGCGGAGAATCGCTGACCTCCTTGACGGAGCAGGAGATCCGAGAACTGCTGTCCGTATAAACGCATCAGGACTGACGCTTTCTGCTTGCTGAGCTGGTCTTTTAGGTGGACAGCAGGGTGATGACCAGCAGCTCGTAGAGAACGAGGGTCAGGATCAGCTCATCGTTGCTGTAGGGCATGCCGAAAAATGCGCGATGGCCGCTTGGGTTGCGGACAGCCAGGTGAAGCAGCCCTCTCTCGCAGCTTACGATTCTGCCTACAAATATCTGGCCGTCAATCGTTTCGATTCGGACAATCCGGTTGGAGTATTGGCGGCATAATTGGTGAAGATTGCTGCGTATGGCCTTGACGTTCTGGACGGAGGGGCCGTCCGCCTGATACAGAACCTTGCCCATTTGTGTTGATTGCACAGGCTGATAACTCATATCCTTCACTGCCTTTCTCGCGCTTATGATGAATCTGTACTACGGTACGTAGGTCGATGACCCGATGATTGTGCTAATGCCCAGACATAGGATGAAAAAAGCAGCTTGCGGCGAGACGCAAGCTGCTTTTTGGCTGAATAAGAGGTATGGATTCTGGATTAAGAGGTATGGACCCGAATATAAGCTCAGCTCGTGCAAGCAGACAGGCAAATGTTCACTTGTTGACATCCCACAACTCCGGTGATAGGATAAAAATCAATCATTTTAAATTATAACTAAATTTGTTGGTTTTGTCGGTAATTCAACTGGCCATTGACCATTCTCATGGAGATGTGTGCTTGATTTCCCACGCAAGTCCGTACTTATACGGTTTGCGTGAGAGAGAGCATGCGTCTTTTTTTATTTGATGCGGGAGAGTTGGGGGGTATACGGTGTGCCGGCAGAACGGGGAGAGGAAGAAGGAGGGGCTGTCATGACAAAGAGTTTGGATCTCACACTGAACGCGGATGTGCTTGTCATTGGGGGCGGACCCGCCGGAGCCTGGGCTGCGCGCAGCGCGGCCGAAAGGGGAGCTAAGGTGGTGCTGGTCGACAAAGGTTATTTAGGCTCAAGCGGCGCTACTGCGCCCGGAGGAACGAATCTGCTGTACCTGCCTCCGGATCAGGAGCTTCGGGAGCAGGCCGTACAGCACCGGCTGAAGATTGGAGGAGGACTGGCGGAAGCGGAATGGATTCATCGTGTGCTTGATCAGGTCTACATCAATCTTGAACTCGTGGAGAAATGGGGCTACCCGTTCGTCCGGGACGAGAACGGCGTTCCGCAGCGCGATCATTTGCAGGGACCGGAATATATGCGGCTCATGCGGAAGATGGTCAAGAGAGCAGGCGTTAAGGTTCTGGATCAGGCACCGGCTCTGGAACTGCTGCTTGATGAATACGGTGTGGGCGGAGCCAGAGGCGTTCTTCGTCAGGAGAACCGGGATTGGGAGGTCCGCGCGAATGCGGTCATTATCGCTACAGGGGGCTGCGCTTTTCTCAGCAAGGGGCTTGGTTGCAATGTATTGACCGGAGATGGTTATCTCATGGGCGGAGAGGCGGGTGCCGAGCTATCCGGTATGGAATTCTCCAGAAGATACGCTCCCAGCCCCGCATTCGGCTCCAATACCCGGTCGAGATTGCTGGGGTGGGCAACTTATTACGACCAGAACGGGAATGAGCTAGGCGGCCGGCGCGGCGAGGATTTTCTGGCGGAGCAAATGCTGAAGGGGCCGGTATACGCCATTATGAACAAGGCGGATACGCCGGAGAAGCAGGCGATTCTGCGTTCCTCCCATGCGATATTCTTCCTTCCTTATGACCGGGCGGGGATCGACGTCTTCAAGGAGCCGTTCCCTCTGACGCTCCGGTATGAGGGAACGGTAAGAGGGACCGGAGGCCTGCGGATTGTCACGGACGATTGCGGCACTACCGTTCCGGGATTGTATGCAGCCGGCGATGCGGCAACCCGTGAGCGAGTGACGGGTGCCGCTTCAGGCGGCGGCGCATTTAACGCCTCCTGGGCGATCTGCTCCGGAACCTGGGCCGGTGAAGGGGCGGCTGCTTACGCCGCGTCAGGCAGATTCGACGCTTCGGTCCGCAATCTGCGCCCGGCAGGCCGATACGGCTTGTCCCCGGGAGAGGGAGCTACTTCGGACGAAGTCCGCAAGAGCGGTGCAACGCCGACTCGTGAACTGGTGAAGCGAATACAGGATCAGGTAATCCCGCTCAAGATCAACTACTTCCGTTCGGAGCGCGGGCTGACGCAGGCGCTGGCGAAGCTGAACGAGCTGTGGCCCGAGGTCAATCATCAGATCGTGTCCAATGTGCATGACCGTGTTCACGCGCGAGAAGCCGCTTCTATGGCGGCGACAGCCAGATGGATGTACACGGCGGCTCTCGCCCGTAAGGAGAGAAGGGGAGAGGGACTTCATGTCCTGCAGGAGTATCCGGATGCGGACCCTGAACAGCAGCATCGGCTGCTGGTATCCGGTCTGGAGGAGATCCGTGTAGGAACAGACCGTTCCTTTCTTGCGCCTGCCAGCTTCAATTCAAAATCGGTTCATAGTCAGGAGGCGGCGGTGAAATGATTGAACTGGTCAGCTCGGAACGCTGCATCGGCTGCAATTTATGTGTAAAGGTGTGCCCTACCAACGTCTTTGACCGGACAGATCATGAGCCGGTAATCGCCCGGCAGGAGGATTGCCAGACCTGCTTCATCTGCGAAGCGTACTGTCCTGCCGATGCGCTGTACGTTACACCGTATACAGACGAGGTGATCGGCGTACAAGAAGAGGATTTGGCCGAGCGCCAGCTGCTTGGGAGCTGGAGAGCAACGATTGGTTGGGCTCCCGGCCAGATCAAGCTGGCGGCCCGCGACCAGACGGCCTTCATCGACCGGATTTTGCCCCCTCGGACAGAGAAGCTGGCGGGCGTGTCGGATGTCAGGGGTAGATAAGACCATCGCTCTGAAGAAACGCGCACAGACGGAGGCAGTGCCTCACCGCCTTATCTTATGAGTTCACTTAGATGCATCATCTTATACAAAAGCAATCAGGGAACAGCGTAGTTCGGCGGTCTGCCGGTTGCCTGTTCCCTGATGTTATGTGAGCTTGCTGCATCGCTGGAACAGCGACAGGATTGGCTCCGCAACCGGTCTAATCTAATGAAAATGCCGCCTCGGCCGAGGCGGCATTTTCTTGTACGATATTGGGATTGAAAATATCATTGTCCGGTGCTTAAGCAGCATTGATGCTACGGCTGAAGTCTTCGCAAGCGAACTTTACGCTTCCTGTACGACCGCCTTCTTCACGGCCTCCGGTTTCTTGCTCTGCTTGATGAAGAAGCTCAGCAGCAGGCCGATCAACCCGATGCCGATGATAACCAGGTAGGCATCATTGATGCCCTGAATCGAGGCTTCCATAACCATATGTTCCTGCGATGCGCCCTTTCCGCTGCCGGATGTCATCATTTCCATGAAATGCGTTTTGGTCCGGCTTGTCATGACGGTGACTAACAGGGAAGTGCCGACCGCACCCGCCACCTGCCGGATCGTATTGGAGATCGCGGTTCCGTGGGCGTTAAGCTTCGAAGGGAGCTGGTTGAGACCTGCTGTCTGGATCGGCATCATCAGGAGAGCCATGCCGATCCGGCGGCCCGTCGACATCAGCACCAGATAGGTGTAGCTGGTTGAGTCGGTCAAATTGATGAAGCCGAGAGTGGTGGTAATCGTAATGATCATACCGATGACCGCCAGCCACTTGGCTCCGAATCGGTCAAACAGCCTGCCGGTAACCGGCATCAGCACACCCATCACAAGCGCGCCGGGAAGCAGCAGAAGTCCGGATTCCAGGGCCGTGTAACCTCTGGCATTCTGGAGATAGAGCGGCAGCAGCATCATATCTGCGTACATGACCATCGTAACCGCGACATTGATCAGCGTTGTCAGGGAGAACATGTTGTACTTGAAAGCCCGAAGATCCAGCAGGGGTTCCTCGCTGACCAGCTGCCTCCAGGTGAACAGCGCCAGGGAGACAACGCCAGCGGCGATTGGAACGATTACCTCCGCGCTCGACCAGCCTTTGCTTCCGGCCTGGCTGAAGCCGAACAGCAATGCGCCGAAGCCGATCGTGGAGAGGATAACGCTCAGGATATCGATCCTGGTCGCAACTTTCTCGGATACGTTTCTAAGGTAGACAAACCCGCAGACAATAACCACAAGGGCAAGCGGAATCATCCCGTAGAACATCGTCTCCCAGGCATAATTCTCCAGAATGTAGCCTGCAAGTGTCGGTCCGATTGCCGGTGCGAAAATAATAGCCAAACCGACCATCCCCATGGCGGCGCCTCTTTTTTCAGGAGGGAAGAGGGTCAGAATAACATTCGTCAGCAGCGGCATGATGATGCCTGCTCCGGCCGCTTGAATCATCCGGCCCGTAAGCAGCGCCGGGAAGCTGGATGCGAAGGCGGATACCAGAGTACCCGCCAGAAAGATCAGCATGGAAGCCTGGAACAGCTGCCTTGTCGTAAAACGCTGCATGAAATAAGCGGTGATCGGAATCAATACACCGTTAACCAGCATATAGCCTGTGGTCAGCCACTGGGCGGTTGTTGCTGAAATGTCGAAATCAACCATCAGCTTGGGAACGGCAACGCTCATAATCGTTTGGTTCAGCGTTGCAAGAAAAGCGCCCAAAATCATAATGAATAGAATTGGCCCTTTCTTGATGCCGTCAGTTGTTTTTTCTCTTTGTCCACTCAAAACCGCTCCATCCTTTCGTATCTCTCTCTTGTTTAATTTACACAGTGTTGTATAATCAACGTGGCATAAACTAGAGTACTCCGGCGGCTTTGATCTGACAAGCGACAGTTTCGCCGGAAATGTTGATTAGACGACAGAGTTAACCGATGTGTAAAAGAAGCGGCACATAACCTACAAAAATCAAAATACTGTAGTCCGTAAAAAGGAGAATAAGAATGGAGTCCCCCAAAAAAACAACAGATCCCCGGATTTTACGAACTCGCCAGCTGATCCGAGAAGCTTTCATCGAGCTTCTGCAAGAAATGGATATCGAGAAAATAACCGTCAACAATATCGCTGAGCGTGCGACGATCAACCGGGTCACCTTTTATCTGCATTACAAAGACATTGTGGACTTAATGGACAAGATGGCGGAAGAGATGATCTCGCATCTTGAGGGAATTCTGAAGCAGGAGCGGCAATCGCCTGATGCAGCCTCGTCAGACGATTGGACGGCATTGGTTCGACTGCTTGAGCATATCGCGAAACACAGCAAGTTCTACAAGGTCGTGTTGGCGTCCAGACGGACGCCGGTCTTTACAGAGCGTCTCTTGCGGCTTCTGTCGGAATTGGTTACTGAGAGAATGGAACAGAGCGGAGCCGAAGAGTCGTTACAAAATGCCGGCATACAGAGGGATATCGCCGTCTGGTACCATTCATCGGCCTTGATCGGGTTAATTGTTTCTTGGCTCCGTAAAGATACGCCATATTCAGCGCATTTTCTGGCCGACCAATACAACCGGCTTCGTTCCCAAATCAAAAGCAAATAAACGGCAAAATGAAATAATTAAATTTTTGACTTGATTATCTGTTAAATATACTGTAACTTAAATAACGTAAGTACATGCAGAAACATAAGAGGGAGAGAGAATCATGTCCAAAGTATTATTTCTGAAAGCTAACAACCGCTCCATCGAGCAGTCGGTTACCGTTAAAATGTACGACGCATTCGTAAATGCATACAGAGCTTCCCATCCGGACGATCAAATCACAGAGCTGAATTTGTTCGACGCGAACCTGCCTTATTATGACGAGCAAATGATGACCGGCCTGTATAAGCTTGCCAATGGTTATGAAGCAACAGCTGACGAGCAGCGTCTGGCGGATCTGGCCAATACTTACCTGGATCAATTCCTCGGAGCCGATAAGGTCGTTATCGCATTCCCGCTCTGGAACTTCACCATTCCGGCGCAGCTGCTGACTTACTTCTTCTATCTGAACCAGGCAGGCAAAACATTCAAGTACACGGAACAAGGTCCGGTCGGACTTGTCGGCGACAAGAAGGTTGCTCTGCTGCAAGCCCGCGGCGGTGTATACTCCGTTGCTCCAATGGATGGACTTGAAATGTCCCTGAACTATGTGAAGAACACACTGGGCTTCTGGGGCATCCAAAATCCGGAGGTCGTCGTGATCGAAGGACATAACCAGTTCCCTGACCGTTCGCAGAGCATCATCAGCGAAGGCCTTGCCGAAGTTACGGCTCTTGCCAACCGTTTCTAATCGTCCCGATCTTTCCAAGGAGGAACCATTGCGGTTCCTCTTTTTAGTTTCTGTGGAGCATAGGCTCGAGAAGATCACCAACGGAGTTTATTGCATTTGAATGGTAAAAAAACATATACTATCATTGACCGTGCGGGGCGCGGTTATTTTTGTTCCGGCGCAGCTTTCGGAGCCCAGCATCACTGGTATGAACAGGCTCCAATTGAACAGGATGACCATCGCGGGAGGACTTATGAACAAGACAGGTAGATCTGCGGGCGAACAAGCCATCTGGATCAGTCTTATCAGCAATATGTTTTTAACGGGGATAAAAATTGCGGTCGGCGCTCTGGCGGGAAGCCAAGTCTTGGTCGCCGACGGCGTACATAATGCGGGCGATGTGATCGCAACGATTGCGGCGCTTGCGTCCACCAAAGTTGCGAACAGGCCCAAGGACGAGAGCCATATGTACGGACATGGCAAGGCTGAAGTCATCGGCTCTGCCATCGTAGCCGTGATCATGATTATCGCGGCGTTCTTCATCGCCTATCATGCCGTGCTTTCAATCTCCCACCCGGCCTCGAAGCCCAGTCTGATCGCCCTTATCGCTGCGGCCGTATCCCTGATCTGGAAGCAGTGGCTGTACGTATACTGTAACCGTCTCGGACGCTCCATTAAGAGCAAAAGCCTTATGGCAACAGCACATGATCATCTTGCCGACGTGTATGCGTCAATCGCGGCGGTTGCCGGAATCGGGCTGGCTCTGATCGGCAGTTGGCTCGACATCGCCGTTCTGAGCTATGGCGATCCCGTTGCCGGAATTATCGTTTCCTATTTTGTTATCCGCCTGGCTTATCATATGGGCAAGGATGCCATCGACATTCTGATGGAGAAGTCGGTTTCGGTTGAACAAATCCGGGACTATGAGGCGCTCATCCTTACTGTCCCCGAGGTGAAGCGTATCGACCGACTCCGGGCCAGAGAATTCGGACAATATATCATGCTGGATGTGCGCGTCGGAATACCGGCCCAGTTGACGATCCAGGAAGGGCATGACATTATCCGCAAAATCAAGGCGGCTATCATGCATGAGAACGCCGATGTTGAGGAAGTGCTGGTGCATTTGAATCCCTGGTATGAGAATGAACAACCGGAGGGTACGAAGCATGAAGGAACGAAGCCGGATGGTATGAATCCGGAGGCTTAAATGAAATAACAAATATCCATAACCAATATCGTCGTTCGGATGGGCAAGATACCAAACACCAACAAACCGTTAAGCCCAATTGTGGCCTAACGGTTTGTTGGTGTTTATTGGTTGTTGAAGTTCTTCATTTATTAATACGCAGCGACAAGAAGGAGGGCGAGCAGGGATACGGCGAACACCGTGTAATCCGCCGCTCTGAAACGATACAGGCGGATGGGAGTGCGTCCTGATTCTCCCTGGTAGCAGCGTGATTCCATCGCCACAGCCAGGTCCTTCGCACGCAGAATCGACATGACGAACAGCGGCATCAGCATCGGAAGGACGCCGCCAAACCTCGTGATGACCCCTCCGCGTTGAAACCCGCCGCCCCGGGCCAGCTGGGATTTGCGGATTTTATCAAACTCTTCTACGAGAATGGGAAGAAACCGCAGCGCAATGGAGAACATCATCACCGCTTCGTGCACCGGAAGCTTCAGCTTCTTCAGCGGCTTCAGCAGCATCTCCAATCCTTCCGCTAGCACAATCGGTGAGGTGGTCCGAACGAGCAATGACAGCAGAAGCACAATGCCGGCAATCTGCTCGCACATCATGATCCCCTTAAGCAGTCCCCGCCTTGAGAGATGAACAGCTCCCCACTGAATCCAGGTATCGGATGGATCGGTCATCAGCACCGCCTGATAGATCATCGTAGACAGGAAGAACAGCGATAGCGACAGGAACGTGATCAGAAGGGTCATCCACGGGAGCTTCGCCAATCCCCATATCACAATCAAGACGATCAGCATTCCGGTCTTGATAACCGGATCATGGGCAAGCAGCAGGGAGGCTCCGATCAGCAGGGAGGCGATGATCTTCGCGCGGGGGTCCCAGCGCTCCAGGGCGGAATTTCGTTGTTGAAACAGCAGAAAAGATGATCCTGACATATTGAGTCCCTCTTTACTCTAGTTCTGGTATGGTCACAGGTGATTTTGCTTCGGATGTATACGCATGCCGGGCTATGATAGTGGCCGCTTCCGAGGGTGACAGGGGACGGTGGCCATCCCAAATCCCGAGTTCCCTCAGCAGACGGGATACAGCCAGAGCCGGAGGTTCTTCCCACCCGAGGTCATCCAGAAGCGAAGAGTCGGACAACAGCCGTGAAGGCTCTCCGTCTGCAGCCAGTTGGCCGTTATGGATAACGATCAGCCTTTCGGCATGCTCAAGAATCTCACCCAGCTGATGGCTGACCCAGAGAACGGTAATTCCCTGTTCCCGGTTCATCTTGTGAAGGAGATCAAATAGCGAGCGGCGGGACTGGAGATCCAGACCGGCCGTCGGCTCGTCTAGAATCAGCACCCCGGGCTCCAGCACTACAACTCCTGCAATGGCCGCCCGCCGCTTCTCACCGCCGCTGAGCTCAAACGGGCTGCGGTCCTTAAACTCGTCATAATCAAGCCGGACAGCCTCCATCGCCCGCCGCACCTTGGCTTCAACCTCGTCTTGGCCCAGCTTCGCCGCCCGAAGTCCGAACGCGATATCTTCATATACCGTGTTCGCAAACAGCTGATGTTCAGGATATTGAAAAATAAACCCGACCTTGTCGAACAGCTCGGCACTTTTTGTGAGATGAGGATTTCTTCCGTCAAGCTCAACACTTCCAAGCGAAGGGGCGATAAAGCCCTTCACGAGCTGAAGAAAAGTGGATTTGCCGGAGCCGGATTTCCCGGCTAGAGCAAGCATCTCGCCTTTGTTAATGGTCACCCCGATATCGGTCAGGACGAATGGAGGGGCTGCCGGCTTTCTTCTTCGCGCTTTGCCGTATGAGAAACTGATGTCGTTTAATTCGATTTGCATAGCAGTCTCCTTAATTCCTGAATGTCCGGAGCCGAAGATACCTTGACGCCCTGAAGGCGCAGCCGCTCACCCAATAGGCGGGAATAAGGCAGCTCAAGGCCGCAATCCGATAAACGATCTGGGTCTGTGGCGAGCTCATCGGGTGTGCCGGAAGCGGCAATTTCGCCTTCGCGGAAAATGACCCAACGGTCGGCATCCATAACCTCTTCCAAATGATGCGTGATGTAGATCAAGGTGAAGGGGTGCTTACTTCTGACCTCATGCAGCGTCTCCACAAATTGTCTTCGGGCTGCCGGGTCCAGCATGGAGGTGGCTTCATCCAGGATCAGATAACTAGGCGCCAATGCAAGAACAGCCGCCAGCGCCAGCTTCTGCTTCTCGCCACCCGATAGGCCGCTGACCGGCCGGTCTTCGGGGGCCTTTAACCCGACTAGACGAATCGCCCAGGCGATTCGGTCTGACATCTCCTCATGCGGCCAGCCGATGTTGGACAGTCCGAACGCGATATCCTCGCCTACAGTCAAACCGACCTGCTGGTTCTCGGGATTCTGGAACACAATTTGCACCAATCGGCGGATAGAAGGGATGGCTGCCGGATCGTCTGTTGACAGGCCGTCGACGAGCACCTCTCCCGCAGATGGTGTCTCGATTCCGTTAAGCAGGCGGGTAAGGGACGATTTGCCGGAACCATTGCGCCCGAGCAGGGCGATAAATTCACCGGAGTCGATATCCAGCGACACATTGGATAATGCCGGCTTGCGGCCGGCATTATCGTCCTCGCTGAATATCTGATAATCAAAGCTGACCTCATGAATACGAATCATGAGAGATCGCCTTCTTTCGGAGATTTGTCCGTATGGACGGGACCGAATACACTCCCCGGATCTTCGGGATCGAACGTACCGTCCGCCGTATTCGGAATCTGCCAGAAGAAATCAATGTTGACGCCGAATTCGGAGGCAAGGTTCAGAAAGTCCTGCATGAACACACCCTTCCCGGGATCGCAGGAGGGGCTGCCGGAGATGCCAAGACCTCCGACTATGGTGTAACCATGATCCTGATAAGTCTTCAACTGCTCCACGACTGGAAGCAGGATATTACGGTTGTGGCTGCGGAACTCGGGCGTGTCGTATTCCTCAACTGTCATAGGCGGACGCTCCGGTCCGAGAAAGGTGAATTCAGGGCAGGGCAGCTGAAAGATCCCATACCCCTGCTCGTAAGTCCAGTCGACTGCCGCTTTCATTATGCCGGGACTGCGAGCTTCGCCCTCCACGACTGCGTTCTGGTTAACGACGCAGTGTGAGGCGACGATGATTTTTTTACTACGCTGCATTGGAGCTGCGCTTCTTCGAGTTGGTTCTTCTGATGATGGATTGCGGCAGATTCTTCACAACATAATAGACAAGCAGGGCCGACAGGATTTTGTCGATCAGATTTTCACCAAGACGCGGAAGGAATGCCGCTGCGAACAGACTGGTTCCGGCCTGCTTCAGCCAGAGAACCGCGACGTCCTGAACGCCTCCCGTCAATCCGCCGAACAATCCGATCGCGATGACAGAACCGACAGCAGGGCATAGAACGCCGAGAATAATGCCGGAGATCAGCGCAGAAGAGAAGCGATATCCGTTCTTACGCGAAGCGTATCCGACGACGAGACCGACGATGATATTGACAAGGGCAAAGGGAATGGCGGTATAACCGGAGGTTACACCGAGAACGAGGTTGGTCAGAAGGCCAACGACCGCACCCCACAGCGGACCGAAGATCGCGGCGATAAAGATCGTGCCGACCGTGTCCAGAAACAAAAAGGGGATTTTCAGATTGCTTACGAGAGTGCCCGCTATCACGTTGATCGCGACGGCCAGAGCACCGAGGGTAATGACTTGAGTTCTTGGGTTCATTTTTTTCTCCTCCTGAATGTTGAATCCTGATTTTCAAAACTACACCAAGTTGTTAACTCAAGCCCCCTTTGTACATAACGAGCGCCGGACTTTAGGGTCTCACGCTTCAGACGAATCAATTACCGAGTTTGTTAATTGGTATTGTTGTATTTAATTTTAAATACAAACTTCTCACTGTCAATGTCAGATATTTCTAAATTGAAAAAAATTTCAATGATTTTTTCCTAACAATGAATTGATTTTCATAGAGGGATATAGTAGTTTTAAAGAGAAGTAAAAAATTCCATTTGAAGAGGAGAGATTGGTATGGAACAAATGTGTATGCAGATGATGGGGGCAATGTGTATGGAGGATATGATGAGCAAGATGAAATGCATGAAAATGTGCATGGAAAAGATGTCCGAGATGGACATGCCCATGGACACAGAAATGATGATGTCTAAAATGCAGGAATGCGACGAAATGATGACAATGATGATGAAAATGATGCGCGACATGATGCAGACTTCGAAGTAAGCGTCATATACAATACGCAACAGGTCATACGCCTAACAAGATACCAAGTATGTAATTGCTTGTGATTCTTGGGCAGAGCAGACAACTGCATGCCTGTCTTTATAAGTGATACCTCAGCTTACCCTTCCTTATAAAACCCCTGAATTTTCTTCGATGCAGCAATACGCGCCAGCTTCAATTCCCAAATTTCCTCAATCCATTTACTCTTCATTCCGGCATTCGGGACTTCCCGAAGATTCGAGAACAACGCGAGCAGCTGATCATTGATCCGGTCAAAATCCTTCCACAGTTCCTGCAGTTCTTCATTTCTATCGTAACCTTCGCCAGCAAGAGTTAATTCCGACAATATCTCAAGAATATCAGACTGCCACTGAACATCACCAATCTGCTTCGCATAATTCAACAAGTCCAGATAATCGTCAACCCGGCGAGCGGGAAAGATGGTTTGATTGCTGTATCCCATAACTGTTTCTCCTTAAGTGCTCTTTTACCTAGTATTATACTCGGCTTTATTGGAAAAACAATAGGTTTTTTTGAAATTCACAAAAACGGCTTACGCCGTTCTTGCTTTTTTTCTGCGTGATGCTATCCACTTATCCAAATAGTATGTGATACCGGCAAATACAGCCATTATTCCTGTATAGGTGAACAGAACCATATACCAGCTTTCGCCGCCGGATTCACGGCCGCCAAACCCGCCTCCTCCTTCACGTTTCCCGAATTCGCCTTTGTCGCCCGTTCCATTGCCGTCGGTTGAGCCGTTTACCGTCCCTTGGAAGGAATTGGCCGCTGAATCCGGCGCCTTCCGGAATTGTGACCGGTCCATGCCTCCATGTTCCATAGCGCCTTTGCCAGATGCGGCCGAAACCGTGAACAGGCCCTGAACCATCTGCAGCTTGGAGAGATAATTCGTCTGATAAGCCTGAAAGGCGCCAAACACAAGCACCAGCACCGCTGTACCGGTCATTAATGCTCTGGAGAGCGGTTGGGGCATTTTCATATGCAGCAGCTTCTGTGTAACCTTGATCACCCAATGCCAGTGGATACCGATGTGGACGCCGATTAATCCAAGTGCCAGATAGGCGACGGCCATGTGGGCGATCTTGAACCAATTCTCATTCATAAATTGAAAATTCGGCAGCACTACTCTGGAAATGACCAGTCCGCTAAAGATAACGAGAGACATGGATAGCAGCAGCAGCACGTTCAGCAAGTAGCTGAATCTTGTCCGGGCTGGAAGGGACTTGTCAAAGAGGCGGACCGTAATCTTCTGCACAAACTTCCAATTGAGCGCAATATGGACCACAAAAGCAAATCCGATCGCAATTCCGGCAATTTCGTGAAAGGCCAGTCCGCCGAGCACTCTCGTGTTGTAAAGGAGGGCAAACGTGATCCCCATCAGAACGTCCAGCGCCAGTTTTACATACGACTTCTTATTCTTCTTCATCTTCGTCTCCACCTAAAAGTATGTATTTGTTGAGAGACCGTCCCAATCAAAGGCGATTACCCTCAACGAAGCCATCTTAATGTCTTTTGGTGAAAATTCGGTGAATTGGCGCAGCTGAAATGCTGCTTACGTCATGACTTGTGTATGCTTCGAAATTCGATAGGCGTCATCCCCTCCAGGCTGCGAAAGCACCTGCTGAAGTAGCTGGTCTGGGAGAAGCCGGTCTCCAGCGCGATCTGCTTGACCGAAAGACCGGTGGAAGCAAGCAGCTGCTTCGCCTTCAGCATCCGGCATTCCAGCAGAAAGTCCGAAAACGACATGCCGAAGATCACATTGAACATCCGGCTGAAGTAGTGGGTGCTGTAACCGGCGATGGACGCCGCTTGCTGCAAATTGACCGGTTCATTGCAGCGGGCGCGGACAAAGTTGGCTGCCGCCCGTATTTTATCAGCGGCTATGTTGACCGGCTCATTCAAACGGGCTGCCCCGGATTGCAGCCGGGTCAAGAGCCCGTATAACGTCGAAGCAACTGCGAATTCGTTATCCACTTCAAAGTTCCTGCCCAATTGCAGCATCGTCTCCACCAAAGTCTCGAACGGGGAAATGTCCGCTACACCGAACAGCCAAGGCTCGTCAAGCCCTTTGCCGTCCAGAAGCTCCTCCAGATGAATTCCGTAGAAATGCACCCAGCGGATGTCCCACGGATCATAGTGATCCGAGCGGTAAATTTGCCGCATGCCTGGACCGTATAAAAAGCCCTGTCCCCGGGTTAATTCATAAGTCCTGTTGTCGGTGTCCAGATAGCCTTTGCCCGATAGCACAAAATGCAGATTATAACGTTGGTCCAGATTGTTTTCTGTTGTACGGTACACCCGGTTGACGCTGTGTTCGGGATATTCGCTGTACCCTCCGACAAAGTCGGGATAGCATACATGTCTTGGGAATACAGGTTTGGGAAAAAAGATATGCTCTCTCATCTGGCACCTCGCATCAACACAATATTTTTACAATGGATTGTAAAAGAATCTTGATTGCAGTACATTATGAATTTCTCCGATGACAATATATTAATACATATCGCAACTTTTTGTCGTTCCTTTATAGTCCTCTGTCCACTAGAATGAAATCGAGATTATGACAGGAGGCAGAACTGGATGTCCAAATCGATACAGCTAAACGAATTAACGCTTGGCGTTTGTTATTATCCGGAGCATTGGCCGGAGGCACTCTGGGAGGACGATTTCCGGAGAATGCGGGAGATGAATATCTCGGTGATCCGGATGGCGGAATTTGCCTGGGCGATGCTGGAACCGGAGGAGGGACGGTTTGATTTCAGTTTTTTTCAAAAAGTCCTGGATTTGGCGCATAACTATGGATTAACAGTCATTATGGGGACTCCGACCGCTACGCCGCCCGCTTGGTTGACGCATAAGTATCCTGAAGTTCTGAATGCCAACGTGGAAGGTGTGTTGTACAGACACGGCATGCGGCGTCATTACAATTACAGCAGTCCGGTATACAGAGAGTTGTGCAGCCGGATCGTGCGAAATATGGTCGAGGCCTACAAGGATCATCCCGCCGTCATCGGCTGGCAGATTGATAACGAGCTGAACTGCGAGATCAATGTCTTCTATGCAGAAGCGGATCATACCGCGTTCCGGGAATGGCTGAAGCAGCGTTACGGTTCGCTGGATCGCTTGAATCAGGCGTGGGGAACCGTGTTCTGGAGCCAGACCTATACCGATTGGGAGCAGATTTATCTTACCCGTCCTCTGGTCAGCAGTTCGCCGAATCCGCATCTGGCGCTGGATGAGAAGCGCTTCATATCCGCGAATACGATTTCGTTCGCCAAGCTCCAGGCCGATATTATCCGCGAGCTGGCGCCGCAGCATTGGATTACGACAAACGGGATGTTCGGACATCTGGACAGCCATGAACTGACCGACCAGGCGCTGGATTTCTTCTCATACGATTCGTATCCCCAGTTCTCGACGATCTTTCCCGGTGATGACGAGCAGCCGCTGAAAGACCGGTCCTGGAGCATGAATCTCTCCAACGTCCGGTCGGTCTCGCCGAATTTCTGCGTCATGGAGCAGCAGTCCGGTCCGGGCGGCTGGGTGGACCGCATCGGGATGGGATCACCGAGACCCGGACAAATCCGGCTCTGGACCTATCAATCGGTTCTGCACGGAGCCGATCTGCTGCTCTATTTCCGCTGGCGAACGGCAACGTTCGGCACGGAAATCTACTGGCATGGCATCAACGATTATCATAACCGACCCAATAGGAGGGTGAAGGAAGTCGCGCAGGTAGGCAGTGAGTTCGCCAAAATCGGCGCAGCGATAGCCGGAACGAAATACAAGGCGGAAGTCGCCATTTTGCAGGACTATGATAATATTTGGGATGGAGAACTGGATTCATGGCATGGACCGCTGAATTGGCAGAGTAAGCTCTCATGGTTCAAGCAGCTTCAGTATCGCCATATTCCGGTGGATCTCGTTACGCTGCGGCCCGGGACATCGCTTGACGACTTGACTCCTTATAAAGTGATCGTCTATCCGCATGCGGCAATCATGACCGAAGAAACGGCAGACCTTCTAAGCCGGTATGTGGAGCAGGGCGGACAGCTCTTCTTCGGAGCGCGCACCGGCTACAAAAATCCGGACGGCCACTGCAAGATGGACCCGTTCCCGGGACCGGTTGCCGGATTGTGCGGGATCACGGTTGAGGATTTCACCTTAATCAAAGGCAGCGTTGCTCCTGCAGAGCTGAAATCGGAAGTTCTGTCCCTTCCGGCAGGCGCAACTGCAGCAGGCTTCAACGAGGTGCTGGCCATTACGGATAAAGCGACAGAAGTGATCGCCGAATATGCGTCTGAATACTACGCGGGCAGCCCCGCATTTACGCGCCGCGCATATGGTCAAGGCCATGCCTGGTACTTCGGCGCTGCATTCAGCGAACAGGTGGCCGGTGCTCTGATCGAGAAGCTGGGTCTGTCATCTCCTGCCGCAGACCTCGTGACCGCACCCGCTGAGGTTGAGCTGGGAATCCGGGCGGCTGACGGGAAGCAGTATATCTTTGCGCTGAATTACTCAGACAAGCCGGCTCTCGTGCAGCTTAATCAAGCAGCCAAGGATCTGTTAACCGATGCCCATATTGAGCATGAGGTTGAAGTGCCACCGTATGGTGTACTAGTGCTGGAAATACTGAATTCATAATGGCATCTGAACATTTTATTAATATCATCAAAAGACGTAAGCCCTTGGATACCCAGGGGCTTTGTTCTGTTCTGCCGAGGCAGCACATCAGCAAGCGCATCTTAATGCAATCTTAATGTCAGGCCGAAACTTGTAATACGATGCTGATTTTGCACATGCTATACTAACACTTATTAGAAGTGTAATGAGGATTAGCGGAAAGCGGGCTTAAGATGACAGCGAACAAAAAGTACAGTGGTGTCCAGCCCGTGCGGCTGGATGATCAGCCCGCAGCAGCCAAAGGGCGGGGGAAGCTGAGTATATTCATCGGCTATGCGCCTGGCGTTGGCAAGACCAGCGCCATGCTGAGCGCAGCCCAAGAGGAACATAAAGACGGAATCGATGTCGTTGCAGGCTTCGTTGACGCTCACTCAAGACCCGATACGACCGCTCTTCTTGAAGGTCTGGAGCAGCTGACACCAAGGGTACTCACCGGGCAGGGAGGCCCCATCCATGAATTTGACCTGGATCGCGCGCTAAACCGAAGGCCCGAGATTCTGCTGCTGGATGATCTGGCCCACAGCAACGCGGCGGGATGCCGTCACAAGAAGCGGTATCTGGACGTGGAAGAGCTGCTCCGGGCAGGCATCGATGTGTATACGACACTCAATGTACAGCAGATCGAGAGCCTGGCGGATATTGTAGCCTCAATAACCGGTTTCCCTGTTCAAGAGCGTATACCGGATAGCGTATTCGACAGTGCCGATCAGGTGAAACTGGTCGATATCGAACCGGATGACTTGATTGATCGGCTGAATAAAGGCAAGATATATCCCGATCTTGAAGCGCAGCAGGCCGCAGAGGTGCTGTTCACCAGGGAAAAGCTGACCGCTCTGCGCGAAATCGCGCTACGCAGCACCGCAAGCCAATTGAACCGGATCGCCATTCAAATCAGCGAGCAGGCTTCCCGAAATGAATACGATACGAAGGATCATATCTTGGTCTGCCTCTCCTCGGCGGAGTCCAATAAGAAAGTAATCCGCACAGCGGCAAGAATGGCAGAAGCCTTTCACGGACGCTTCACCGCATTATTCGTAGAGACGCCGGAGACGATGGCGCTGAGCGCCAAGAACAAAGAAGAGCTGAGAAGCAATCTGAGACTGGCAGAACAGTTGGGCGCCCAAATTGCAACCGTATATGGCGAAGACATTCCCGCCCAGATTGCGGAATACGTCAAGACCAGCCAGGTATCCAAAATTGTATTGGGCCGCTCGCCCAATAAGAAGAGAGGGTTCGCAAAGGCAAGCGTGGTCGATAAATTGACGGCGCTCGTGCCGGGTGTCGAGACGTACATCATTCCTTACCCGCAGCCTGGTGGTTCAGTAAAGCTATCAAGGCACTCCAAGCCGCTCCGTCTGTCTCCGGCCGACCTAGGCAAGACAGCGGTCATTATCGCTGGCTGTACTCTGATCGGACTTGGCTTTCAATACCTGGATATGAAAGAAGCGAATATCGTTACGGTGTATATACTAGGCGTTCTGCTCAACGCAATGATCACGAAAGGGCGGCTGTACAGCGTAGTGTCTTCGTTCCTGAGCGTGCTGGTGTTCAATTACTTTTTTACGAAGCCCTATTATTCGTTGAGTGTGTACGATTCCGGCTATCCGGTGACTTTCCTTGTCATGCTGGCGGCTTCCTTCCTGACGAGCACGCTGACGATGCGGGTGCGGGATCAAGCGCGCCAATCCGCGCAGAAGGCTTACCGCACGGAGGTTCTGCTTGAGACAAGCCGGAATTTGCAGCAGGCCCAGGACTTTCAGGCGATTGTCGGCGAAACAGCGCGGCAGATGGTGAAGCTGTTGGACCGGACGGTTATTTTCTATACCGCTTCGGATGCGGGGCTTTCCGAGCCGATGATCTATCTTAAGAACGATTTGTCCAGCCTTCCGGACAGCTATATCGATGAGAATGAACGGGCGGTCGCCGATTGGGTCTATACCAATAATAAACGCGCCGGCGCGACTACGGATACCTTCTTCGGCGCCCGCTGTCTGTATCATGCCGTTCGCGGCGGAGAAACGGTCTTTGCGGTTGCCGGAGTCGTAATGGAGCAGGAAGAGCCGCTGGACGTTTTTGAGAAAAGTCTCTTGATCGCGATGCTCGGCGAATGCGCGCTGGCTCTTGAGAAAGATAGGCTCAACGAGAAGCAGCAGGAGATCTCGATGCAGATCCGGCAGGAACAGCTGCGAGCCAACCTGCTCCGGGGCATTTCCCATGATCTGCGCACTCCGCTTACGAGCATCTCCGGAAATGCGGGAATCCTTATCGGAAATTCCGGCGTGCTGAGCGACGAGCAGAAGACAAGCCTCTATACGGATATTTACGACGATTCGATGTGGCTGATCAATCTGGTGGAGAACCTGCTCTCCATCAGCCGGATCGAGAACGGTTCGATCCACTTGAATTTGCAGGCGGAATTGGTCGATGAAGTCATTTCCGAAGCTCATCTTCATTTGAACCGTAACCGCGAGAAGCATATCATTGAGACGGATGTGGAAGATGAACTGCTCATGGCCCAAATGGACCCCCGCCTCATTATTCAAGTGCTGATCAATCTGGTGGACAATGCCATAACCTACACCCAGGTTGGTTCCCGCATCAGGATTTCGGCAAGGCGTGAGGGGCAATGGGTGAATATTGAAGTGGCTGACGACGGGCCTGGCATTCCGGATGATACGAAAACCCGTCTGTTCGAGATGTTCTATACGGCGAACAATATTCGCGGGGACGGGCGCCGGGGCCTCGGCCTTGGTCTTTCTCTGTGCAAATCTATTGTCAACGCTCATGGCGGTACGATAAATGTCAGAGATCAGGTTCCGAGAGGAACCGTGTTTTATTTTACCCTACAGGCGGCGGAGGTGAATGTGTATGAATAAACCCTTTATACTGGTCGTGGAGGACGACAGACCGATCCGCAAGCTGATCACGACTACACTGGAAACCCAGGGCTATCGGTATCATACGGCGGAGACGGGCGAAGCCTCGATCATCGAGGCGGTATCCCGGCAGCCGGATTTGATGATCCTGGATTTGGGTCTGCCCGACATGGATGGAGTGGATATCATCCGGAAAGTGCGGACTTGGTCGAACCTGCCCATTATCGTAGTCAGCGCCCGCAGCGAGGACCGCGACAAGATCGAGGCGCTGGATGCAGGCGCGGACGATTACTTGACCAAGCCATTCAGCGTGGAAGAATTGCTGGCAAGACTTCGCGTCAGTCTGCGGCGAATCCGCTATGACAGCGAGAAGCTGATGAAGGATGCGTCCACCTTCGTGAACGGTCCCCTTAAGATCGACTATTCGGCGGGATGCGTCTGGCTGGACGATGAGGAAATTCATTTGACGCCAAGTGAATACAAGCTGCTATGCTTATTGGCCAAAAATGTGGGCAAAGTGCTGACGCATAATTATATCCTGCATGCCATCTGGGGCAATCATCCTTACGATGTCCCGGCCCTTCGTGTATTTATGGCGACGCTGCGCAAAAAAATTGAAGTCACGCCTGCGCATCCGAAGCTGATTCAAACCCATATCGGAATCGGATACCGCATGATTCAAGTCGGCGACTAAGGCGAATATGGCCGATTAGGCATAAGCTTTTATTACATTTATATTGAATCTCACAAGGTTACATCGAATCTTACTCAGAGGCCATGCTCATCTAGAGCCTGGTCTTTTTGACATGGAGTTTGACCTGCTTCGATCTTAAGGCGATCTTAATTCCATTCATCCAGACTCTAATCCTAAACTAACGGCCGGAGTGTTACGCTGAATGCCGTAATCATGTAGATAACAGGGGAGAGAGGAAGATGAATGGATTTTTTAGACTGACGGGTATAATTGCGCTGATTGTGGTGTTTCTGTATCTGGTCAAAAAATTCTGGGATAAACGGTACTTCGATAAGCTGACCGAAGGCGGAATCTATGAAGATCGTATCGTCTATCAGGCGGCCGAGCAGTTTGCCAAAGGTGTGCCTGCGGAACGGATTATGGAATTGCTGCTTACCAGTTACGAATTCAACGAAGCGATGGCCCAGGATACACTGCGAATGGCGCTGCCACACCGCAAAGACGGTGACGGAGGTTATCAGGGCTTTATTCAGGCTGCCAATCAGGTGCTGGGGGACGAAGTGTATTTTTGAAATCTTAATGCGATCTTAATCTCTTGCCGCTAGATTCTAATCCTGAATTAATGACGGAAATGCTACGCTTAATCCCATAAAGAAACCATACGCAAGAATAACAAGGAGGAAGAATTCCATGCTGGATGTCTACATGGTTGCCGCGCTGCTCGTGCTCGTCCTGCTCATGATCGGACTTGAACGATGGGCAGTCCGCACGGTTGAAGAGGGGAGCGAACGCTGATGATTTGGGGATTGTTCGTCGTCATCGCCGCACTTCTGCTCTATTTGACCTACGCGCTTATTAATCCGGAACGTTTTTAGGGTAACTCCAGGAGGGATTTCCAGTGACCATGATTTCTTATCTCGCAATCGCAGTAACTCTATTAATAGCCTTTCTGCTGGCGCGTCCTGCGGGGCTGTATATGGCGAAGGTGTTCGATTATGAAGCAACTGGCCTTGACCGGTGGTTCGGATGGATCGAGAAGCCGCTATACAAGATTGGAGGCATTCGGCAGGAGAACCAGACGTGGAAGCAATATGCGATAGCGCTTGTTCTTAGCAACACCGTTATGACTTTGCTCGTCTATCTGATCTTCCGTCTGCAGGGCGTACTGCCGCTTAATCCAGGCGGAATTCCGTCGATGGAGCCGACGCTAGCCTTCAATACGGCGATCAGCTTCATGACGAATACGAATCTGCAGCATTACAGCGGCGAGAGCGGCCTGTCATACTTATCGCAAATGATTGCCATCGTCTTCATGATGTTTGCCGCTCCGGCATCCGCCCTGGCAGGCGTGATCGCCTTCATTCGCGGGCTTTCGGGCAAACCGCTGGGCAACTTCTTCGTCGATATGATCCGAAGCATTACCCGCATCCTGCTGCCGATATCCTTCGTGATGGCTCTGATCTTCGTCGCGATGGGCGTCCCGCAGACGCTGCATGGAACGGCAATGGCTACCACGCTTGAGGGGGCGGCGCAAGAGATTGCCAGAGGGCCTGTGGCCTCGTTCCTGTCGATCAAGGAGCTCGGGAATAACGGCGGCGGATTCTTCGGCGTCAACTCGGCGCATCCCTTTGAGAATCCAAGCGGGCTCAGCAACTTCATTCAGATTATCCTGATGCTGCTGCTGCCAGCTTCACTGCCCTTCACCTATGGCAAAATGGTGGGCAACAAGAAGCAGGGCCGCGTTCTGTTCGTATCCATGATCGTAATGCTGATCGTTCTGCTGGGCGCATCTCTGGCGAGCGAAAACGCAGGCAACCCGGTGATCAACGCGATGGGCGTTCAGCATAATCAAGGTTCCATGGAGGGAAAAGAGGTGCGTTTCGGTGTAGCCGAATCCGCTCTGTATTCAGTCGTTACGACAGCCTCCGAGACGGGGGCGGTCAATACAATGCATGATTCGCTGACGCCTCTCGGCGGCCTCGTTACGCTGGGCAATATGATGCTAAACACGGTATTCGGCGGGGTGGGCGCAGGCTTTATGAACGTGCTGATGTACGCCATGATTGCAGTCTTCCTGTCCGGTCTGATGGTCGGGCGAACGCCGGAGTTCCTCGGCAAGAAGATTGAGGGCAAAGAGATGAAGCTGATCGCAGTTACGCTCATTATTAACCCGCTGCTGATCCTGCTGCCTACCGCGCTGGCGCTGTACGCTCATCCGGATACGATCTCGAATCCCGGATATCACGGATTGTCCCAGGCCTTGTATGAATATACATCCTCTGCCGCTAACAACGGATCAGGTTTCGAAGGGCTTGGAGACGCCAATCCGTTCTGGAACATATCCACTGGCATCGTGATGTTCCTGGGACGTTACTTCTCCGTCATAACGATGCTGGCAGTTGCCGGCTCTCTGGCGTCCAAGAAGAGTGTGCCGGAGACAGCGGGGACGTTCCGGACGGACAACGCCTTGTTCGGAACCGTGTTTATCGGAGCGGTCCTCATTGTAGGAGCGCTGACATTCTTCCCGGCCGTCGCGCTCGGACCGATTGCCGAATATTTGACGCTGAAACCATAGAGCTACCCGGATGGAGGAAACAATCGTATGAGCAAACGTAAAAGCGTGTTAACGCGTGATATTGTGAGTCAGGCGGTCAAACAATCATTTATTAAACTTGATCCTAGAATTATGCTGCGAAATCCCGTCATGTTCATTGTGGAGGCCGGATTTCTGATCACCTTGTTCCTGCTATTCGTGCCGGATGCCTTCGGCGTGAGCGTATCAACGGGCTTCAACATTTCCGTCGCCCTCATTCTTCTCTTTACGCTGCTGTTCGCCAATTTTGCGGAGGCGCTGGCCGAGGGAAGAGGGAAGGCGCAGGCGGATTCGCTTAAGAAGACCAAGAAAGAGATTATGGCTAACAAAATAACCGGACAGGGCGTCAAGCAGGTGCCTTCCACCGAGCTGCGCAAAGGCGATGTGGTCGTTGTCATCCAGGGCGAGATGATTCCCGGCGACGGCGAAGTTATTGAGGGCCTGGCTTCGGTTGACGAATCGGCTATTACCGGCGAGTCTGCACCAGTTATTAAGGAAGCGGGAGGCGACTTCAGCTCGGTTACCGGTGGAACCAAGGTGATCAGCGACCGGATCAAGGTGCGGATCACCAGCGATCCCGGCGAGTCCTTTCTGGACCGGATGATTTCGCTGGTTGAGGGTGCCAAACGGCAAAAGACGCCCAATGAAATCGCCTTGAACACCGTTTTGGTGAGTTTGACCATCATTTTTCTGCTTGTTGTGATCACTCTGCCGTTCTATGCCGATTACCTGGGTATTCAGCTTCAGGTTCCCGTCCTGATCGCACTTCTCGTATGTCTGATCCCGACGACGATCGGCGGACTGCTGTCCGCAATCGGGATTGCGGGGATGGACCGCGTCACCCAGTTCAATGTGCTGGCGATGTCCGGCAAGGCTGTCGAAGCTTCGGGCGATATCAACACCATTATTCTTGATAAAACGGGGACGATTACTTATGGCAACCGCATGGCCAGCGAGTTCGTTCCGGTTGGCAATTACAGCGCTCAGGAAGTGGGTGTATGGGCCGCAGTCAGCTCGGTTCAGGACGAGACGCCGGAGGGCCGCTCCGTGCTGGAGCTGCTGAACAAGCAGGGCTTGTCGTTCCCCCAAAGTGTGGCGGAGGGCGCCGACTTTATCGAATTCAAGGCAGAGACCCGGATGAGCGGCGTTGATCTGAAGGATGGCCGGAAGGTCAGAAAAGGTGCGGTTGATGCCGTCAAGATGTGGGTAGCGGATCAGGGAGGCATCATCCCCTCCGGGCTGCAGGAGAACAGCAACGCTATCGCCACCGCGGGAGGCACGCCCTTAGCTGTGGCTGTGGATCAGACGATATACGGGCTGATCTATTTGAAGGATACCGTCAAGCCGGGCATGAGAGAACGCTTCGATCAGATGCGGAAGATGGGCATCAAAACGATCATGTGTACGGGCGACAACCCGCTGACGGCTGCGACGATCGCCGCGGAGGCAGGCGTGGACGCTTTTATCGCCGAGAGCAAGCCGGAGGATAAAATCGCCGTTATCCGCCGCGAGCAGGCGGAAGGGAAGCTGGTCGCCATGACGGGCGACGGAACGAATGATGCTCCGGCACTGGCGCAGGCGGATGTCGGGATTGCCATGAACAGCGGGACGGTTGCGGCCAAGGAGGCGGCCAATATGGTCGATCTGGATTCCGACCCATCCAAGATCATTGAGGTTGTGTCGATCGGGAAGCAGCTGCTGATGACGCGCGGCGCGCTGACGACATTCAGCATCGCGAACGATATCGCCAAGTATTTTGCCATCATTCCCGCCATGTTCATGGTGGCGATTCCCGAGATGAAGGTGCTGAACATTATGGGGCTGCATTCGCCGATGTCGGCCATCCTGTCGGCACTAA
>RCUS01000189.1_pt1 | contig 45795 bp, 39 predicted proteins | sample 2166221 | NCBI WGS metagenome assembly RCUS01 (sample SAMN09932758, study PRJNA488358) | compost metagenome | isolation source: compost soil in cyclohexanecarboxylic | place: Germany: Experimental Botanical Garden
CACATCCGCGATACCGAATCGTCCGCCCTGCAGGTGCTGCGCATCATCCAGGAAGAGGCGATGAAGGAAAACTCGGCCACCATCCACGTGCAAGTGCCCGTCGACGTGGGCGCCTTCCTGCTGAACGAAAAGCGCGGCGAAGTGCTGAAAATCGAGAACCGCCACCGCATCGCCGTGATCCTGATCCCGAACAAGCATCTGGAAACGCCGCACTACAAGCTGGAACGCATCAAGCACGACGACCCGCGTCTGGAAGACAGCCAGGCCAGCTACAACCTGGCCGAACATGCTGAAACCGACATGGCTTACAGCAAGCGCCAGAAGGAAGAAGCCAAGCCGCGCCAGGAAGCCGTCGTCAAGACGATCACGCCTGACCAGCCGGCACCGCTGGTCGAGCGCAAGCCGGTGGAAGTGAAGGCCGCCCCGGCGCCTGCACCCGCCGCACCGCAAGGCCTGATCGCCAAGATCATCAGCTTCTTCACCGGCGCCCCGGCACCGGTGGCGCCCGCCCCTGCTCCTGTCGCACCAGCCAAGCCGGCCGGCGCCGACCGCGGCGACCGCAACAGCCGTGGTCCGCGTGGCCGTGGCCGCAACGGCAAGCCTGGCCGCGAAGAACGCGAACCAGGCCAGGGTCGTCCAGCCCAGGACGATGCCGCGAAAGAAGCGGAAGCACTGGAAAAAGCCGCCCGTCCGCCACGCCCGCCGCGTCCGCCACGCGAACCGCGTGAAGCGCGCGAGCCAGGCGACGCCACGGCCGCACCACGCGAACGCGGCGAACGTCCGGAACGCGCCGAGCGTCCGGAACGCGCGGAACGTCCAGAGCGCGCGGAACGCCCGCCACGCCAGCCACGCGAAGCGCGCGAACCACGCGCCGACAAGGCTGTTGTTGCTGAAGTGAAAACTGAAGAGCTGGCACTGCTGGGCGTCACCGCCACCGCTGTCAACGTGGTCGTGCCGTCAAACGGCCCTGCCGCCGACGACGCGCCAACGAGCTTGCTGAAAGCCCCGGCGAACGCCGGCCCTGAAGGCGAAGAGTCGGAAAGCGACGTCGAGGGCGAAGAACCGCGCCGCCGCCGCCGCCGTGGTGGCCGCAACCGCAACCGCCGCGACCGTGAAACGGGCGAGCTGATTGAATCGGCAAACGGCGACACCGAAGGCCAGGACGCCCCCGTGATCAGCTTTACGGTTGCCCCGGCGCCGGAAGCCGACAGCGTTGCCGCTCCTGTGGCTGTCGTGACGACCGCTGTCGTCGCCGTCGCCGCGCCAGTGGAAGCTGCCGCCGACGCCGCGCCAGCCGCCGTCGTCGAAGTCATCGAAGTGGTGGAAGTGGCCAAGGTCGCGGACATCGCCAAGATGGAAGACGTTGCGCCAGCTGCTGAAGCTGTGCCAGCCGCTGAAACGCTTGCTGCAGCAGCACCTGCCGCCGAAGTGATCGTACCGGCAGCCCCGGCCGAAGCAGTCGTTGCTGCAGCGCAAGCTGAACCAGCCGCTGCCGAGCCAGCACCAGCTGCCGAGTACAGCTTTGCCGAAAAAGCCGCGCCTGAAGCAGTCGCAGCGCCAGCGGAAATCATCGTCGAAGCCGTGCCTGTCGCCATCGTGGAAGCCGCACCCGTGGTGGAAGCGGCGCCGCTGGTCGAAGCCATCGCCGTGATCGAGGATGCACCAGCAGTGGTGCCAGCCGCTGAAATGCCCGCCGCAGAGGAAGCCGCTCCCGTGGTTGCCGACGCTGCGCCAGCAGTTGCTCCAACCGCTGAGCCAGTTACTGCTCCTGCTCCTGCTCCCGTTCCCGCCCCTGCTCCTGCGCCAGCACCAGCGCCAGCCCCCGTGGCCGCGCCACTGGACCTGGACGCGGTGCTTGGTTCGGCAGGCCTGACCCTGGCTGCCACCGATCCGGAAAAACTGCGCCTGGCGCAGGAAGCGGCCGCCAAGGCAGTCGCACCGGTACGCAAGCCACGCGAACGCAAGCCATTGCCGCCGCAATCGGACGAGCCGTTGATCCAGGTCAACACGCAGCGTCCATAAGCGCGCCGGGTTCGCCCAGCCGCCAATGATGAAAGGGGAAGCTCAGGCTTCCCCTTTTTTATGCCCATCACCTTTGCCAGCCCTCCGCCCGCCATGCACAGGAACGCCATGCACGAGCACGCCAACCTTCCACCCGCCGCCGTCAGCCTGCGCAGCGCCTTCTGGTACTGGCTCAAGCTGGGCTGTGTCAGCTTTGGCGGCCCGGCCGGACAAATTGCCATGATGCATGCTGAACTCGTGGAAAAGCGCCGCTGGATTTCCGAACAGCGCTTCCTGCATGCCTTGAATTACTGCATGCTGCTGCCGGGGCCGGAAGCGACCCAGCTGGCAATCTACATCGGCTGGCTGATGCACCGCACGCGCGGCGGCATCATGGCGGGACTGCTGTTCCTGCTGCCCTCGCTGCTGCTGCTGATCGTCCTGTCCTGGCTATACATGGCTTACGGCCACGTGGGCGCCATCGCCGCCATCCTGTACGGCATCAAGCCGGCCGTCGTCGCCATCGTGCTGGCCGCCGCCTGGCGCCTGGGCCGGCGCACCTTGCGCAGCCCCAGCCTGATCGGCATTGCAGCCATGGCATTTATCGGCATCGCCGCGCTGCATCTGCCATTTCCGCTGATCGTGCTCGGCGCCGCCCTGCTGGGAATGGCTGGCAGCCACTGGCTGCCGCGCCAGTTCCATGCCGGCGGCGCGCAGCACGGCGCCGCCAGCCGCCACCCTCCCGCCCTGATCGACGACGACACGCCGACGCCGGCGCACGCGCGCTTCACCTGGCCGCGCCTGCTGGCCATGGCTGCGCTGGGCGTGGCCCTGGCCTTCCTCGCCTGGCTGGCCCTGGCCCTGGCAGGCGGACACGCGCACCCGCTGGCGCAGATGGGCGTGTTTTTCAGCAAGGCCGCCCTGCTGACCTTTGGCGGCGCGTATGCCGTGCTGCCTTACCTGGTGCAGGGTGCCGTCGAGCAATACCACTGGATCACCAGCGCGCAGATGATGGATGGCCTGGCCCTGGGCGAAACCACGCCTGGCCCGCTGATCATGATTGTTGCCTTCATCGGTTTTGTCGGCGGCTGGAGCCAGGCCGTGCTGGGCCATGGCGCCCCTCTGTGGCTGGCGGGCATGTGCGGCGCGCTGGTCACGGCCTGGTTCACCTTCCTGCCCTCGTTCATCTTCATCCTGGCCGGCGCGCCGCTGGTGGAGGCATCGCGCGGCAACCTGCGTCTGAGCGCGCCGTTGACGGCCATCTCGGCGGCCGTGGTCGGCGTCATCGCCAGCCTGGCCCTGTTCTTTGGCCACCATGTCTTCTGGCAAGAAAGTGCGCAGCCGCACTGGGACTGGGTAGCGATGGCCATCGCGCTGGCGGCCGGCGTGGCGCTGATCAGGTATCAAGTAGGCACCATCAAATTGCTGCTCGCCTGTGCCATCTTCGGCCTCGTGCTATCGTATCTGCCTTGAACGACTTAACGTAAGCGGCATTACCTTTCATGGCTGACAAGATTATCTACCTCGCCGAGGCCCGCAACGGGACTTTGGCGATACCCGAACGGCTGGAAAGTCCCAGCGGCAACGTCGCCGACCGCCTGGGCCGGCCCCTGCACGACCTGCGCATCTCGATTACCGACCGCTGCAATTTCCGTTGCGTCTACTGCATGCCGAAAGACGTGTTCGACAAGAACCACGTCTACCTGCCGCACACGGACTTGCTGTCGTTCGAGGAAATCACGCGCGTGGCGCGCCTGTTCGTTGAACACGGCGTGGAAAAAATCCGCCTGACGGGCGGCGAGCCGCTGCTGCGCAAGAATATCGAAAAGCTCATCGCCATGCTGGCCGCCCTGCGCACGCCGTCCGGCCAGCCGCTGGACCTGACCCTGACCACCAATGGCTCCTTGCTGGCAAGGAAGGCACAAGCGCTCAAGGATGCCGGCCTGAACCGCGTGACCGTGTCGCTCGATTCGCTCGACGACGCCACCTTCAAGCGCATGAACGATGTCGATTTCGCCGTGGCCGACGTGCTGCACGGCATCGACGCTGCCCACGCGGCGGGCCTCGGCCCCATCAAGATCAACATGGTCGTCAAGGCCGGCATGAACGAGCAGGAAATCGTTCCCATGGCGCGCCACTTCAAGGGCACGCCCTACATTTTGCGCTTCATCGAATACATGGACGTGGGTGCGTCGAACGGCTGGAACCTGCAGGAAGTCATCCCTTCGGCCGAGGTCGTGCGGCGCATCAGCGAACACCTGCCCTTGCTGCCCGTCAATCGCAACTACACGGGCGAGACGGCGGCGCGCTGGCGCTATGCGGATGGCGGCGGCGAGATCGGCCTCATTTCCAGCGTCACACAAGCGTTTTGCGGCGACTGCAGCCGCGCCCGCCTCTCGACCGAAGGCAAGCTGTACACGTGTTTGTTCGCCACCAGCGGCCACGACTTGCGCAGCCTGCTGCGCGGCGGCAATAGCGATGCGGAAATATCCACCGTGGTGGCGCATCTATGGCGTGGCCGCGGGGACCGCTATTCGCAATTGCGCACCAGCCAGACGGACTTGACGGGCGGCGCACTTGAGCGTGGCAAAAAGAAAGTGGAAATGTCGTATATCGGCGGCTGAATCCGGGGCGGCGCACGCCCCGCGCTGCTACCATGGCGCATGCACCATTTTTCCTACCTCACATGATCAACACACACGACATTACCGGCCTGGTCCTGGCTGGCGGCCTCGGCACGCGCATGGGCAACAGCGACAAGGGCATGCTGCCCCTGCACGGCCAGCCGTTGGCGCGCCACGTGCTGCAGCGCCTGGCGCCGCAAGTGGGCCAGCTGGCCATCAGCGCGAATGCCCACGCGGAAGATTACGCCACCTTCGGCCTGCCCGTCTGGCCCGACCTGCTGCCCGGCCAGCTGGGACCGCTAGCGGGCTTACACAGCGGCATGCGGCACGCCCGCACGCCCTACCTGCTCACTGTTCCGTGCGATTCACCGCTGCTGCCGCCCGACCTGGCGGTGCGCCTGGCGGCCGGCCTGAGCGAGAACGATGCCGACCTGGCCATTGCCGTCACCGAAGAGATGGACCCGACGACGGGCTCGTCCGTGCGCCGTCCCCATCCCGTCTTTTGCCTGGTGAAAACCTCCGCCCTGCCGCAGCTGGAGGCCTACCTGGCGGCCGGCGAGCGGCGCATGCGCACCTGGCACGGCCCCTTGAAGCTGGCCGAAGTGCTGTTCCAGGAGCATGGCGCGTTCGGCAACGTGAATACGCCGGACGAACTGGCCGCCCTGCAGGCGCAGGGCCTGTCCGTGCCGATGGCGCAAGCCATCCTGGCCGACGCCGTCGCGCCTGTCGCCGACCTTGAACAACTGGCGCTGCCGCAGGCGCTCGAGCGCATCCTGGCGTCCGACATCATCTCGCCCATCAGCGTGCCCGCGCACGACAATTCCGCCATGGATGGCTATGCGCTGCATGGCGCCGACCTCGGCGGAAATGCTCCCGTGACCCTGGCCGTGGTCGACACCATCCTGGCCGGCCGGCCCGGCACGGTCCCCGTGCAACGGGGGCAATGCGCGCGCATCATGACGGGCGCCGTGATGCCGGACGGCTGCGACAGCGTGGTGCCGCAAGAGCTGGTGCGGCAATCCAGCGAGCACGGCATTACTCTGGCGCCGGACTGCATCCGACCCGGCGACAACCGCCGCTTCAAGGGCGAGGACTTGATGCAGGGCCAGCCAGCCCTGCTGCAGGGCAAAATACTCGGACCGGCCGAACTGGGGCTGCTGGCCTCGCTGGGCATCGCCACGGTGCCTGTGCGCCGGCGCCTGCGCGTGGCCTTCTTTTCCACCGGCGACGAATTGCGCTCGATCGGCGAAGCGTTGGAACCGGGCTGCATCTACGACAGCAACCGCTATACCCTGCTGGGCATGCTGACCCGCCTGGGTTGCGAAGTGCTGGACATGGGCATCGTCAAGGACAACCCGCAAGCGCTGGAGACGGCCCTGCGCGGCGCCTGCGCGCAGGCCGACGTCATCATCACTTCGGGCGGCGTCTCCAGCGGTGCGGCCGATTTTACGCGCGAGATCCTGGCGCGCCTCGGTGACGTGGCTTTCTGGCAAATCAACATGCGCCCTGGCCGGCCCATGGCCTTTGGCAATATTGCCAGCGACGGCCACTCAGCCCTGCTGCTGGGCCTGCCCGGCAATCCCGTGGCCGTGATGGCGGCGTATTATTTCCTGGCACGCCCCACCTTGCTGCGCCTGATGGGCGCCGATACCCAGACTGCCAGCCCGCTCCTGCTGCAAGTGGCGGCGCAAGACCCCATCCGCAAGAAACGGGGCCGCACGGAATACCAGCGCGGCATCGTCGAACGGGACCCGGACGGAAGCCAGCACGTGCGCTTGACTGGAGCGCAAGGCTCGGGCATCCTGCACTCCATGACGCAAGCCAATTGCATTATCGTTCTGCACGCGGAACAAGGCCATGTGGCGGCCGGCGACCTGGTGGATATTGTGCTGTTGCGAGGACTGATATGAAGCTGATAGTGGCATTGGCCCTGATGCAGGGCATGACGGCGTATGCGGGAGAAGCCCGCAGCAATGGCTACACGGTGCGCTACGACGAGCGCATCGAGGAGGCAAGCGGCGACTTGCACGGCGAAAGCGTGGGCAGCATTCGCCTCACGCGCGCCAGCGACCAGACGCTGGTGTGGCAGGAAAACACGCCCTTGCGCCCGGGCTGCGGCGCCATTCCCGCCGTCACGCTCCTCAGCGACCAGTTCGTGGCCCTGTGCGGCCACCTGGGCGGGCGCCACTACACGCAGAAGATCATCTTGATGCAAGGAAACACGCCCGGCATGGTCAGCGTCGACCAGTTCGATACTCCCAGCCCTGTGCGCGTGGAAGGGGACGGCACGCTGGCCCTCGACGTCCTGCGGCGCGACCTGTTTCCCGGCGAACTGACAGGCCCGCATTACTTCCACACCGTCTACCGCCTGCAACGCGATGCCGCCACCTTCGGCTTTGTCCCCAGCTTTGAGGCGGAGAGCGCCGAACGCTACTGGCAGCAGTACCGCGCCACGCGCCAGGCGGCGCCTGCGGCGGCCGTACTGCCTGAACTGCTGGCATCGCTACTGGCGGCGCAGTTCGGCAAACAGCCTATTTGCGGTGAACTGGCCGCCATCGCCGCGGATCTGCAACACGGCGGGCAGATTCCCGATGCGCAGGGCGCCCGCACCCTGATGCTGGGCTGGCTGCACAAATTGCCTGCCATCGGCTACCCGGCGTTCAATATGCAAGCCTGCGCAGGCCGCTTCTAACGCCGCGGCCCGGCGCCGCCCGGCGGCGCCACCTCTCCACTCCTCTCCACTCCTCTCCACTCCTCTCCGCTCCTCTCCGCTCCTCTCCACCCTGCCGCCTTGCGCGGCATGCCGGCGCGCGCCCCTGCATCCTGCGCGGCCTGCCATTCCGCGCCGCGCCCACCTAAAAACAAGAAAAAATAATAACTATTTCCTTACGGAACATATCTATCCAAACAACAATCGTTATAATTATTTTATTTATTTGTTGATATCTAAGTTTCTTCGGTGATAACATCGAGTCTCAACCAAATAATTCAATTTTGATATGATTTCCTCAACAAGACTGGCAGAACAACCTTCCTGGATGGCAATGGCCGGCATGCTGGGCACGCTGTGCCTGTTCGGGGTCATGTCGATGGCGCCCCTGCCCGCCCATGCGAAAGCAGGCGCGCGCGCCGATGTGCTGGAAAACTGCAGCTGGAACCGCCCCGGCGTCGATCCTTACATGGGCGATGTGGTGGGCGCCGTCGACCGCTACACGGATATCGCGCCGCAGGTGCGCGAGCAGTTGAAGGAGCGCATGCGCGCGCGCCAGTATGATGAAATCGTGGTGATCAGCCGCGACGCCATCCGCGGCAAGGGCAACTACAATGCGCGCATCAGCGAGATGCACTTCGGGCCGGGCCGGGTCTGCCGCAATGTCACGCGGGCGGGCTGGTCGGACCAGATGCAGGAACGGGGTCTCGTGTATTGCGTGCAGGGTCAATGCATCCTGGTGCCCACCGTGTGCCGCAACGTCAGCCGCATCACGCAGGCACCGGCGGCGGCCCCCGCGGCAGGTGCCGCTCCTGGCGGCGCCCCCGTCGCCGCGGCGCCGGCACCGGCCGCACCGGCAGACGCTGGCGTGCCGCTGATCGACAATCCCGATGCCCTGCGCGGCGGCTCGTTCACGGGCGGCGCCGTGCCGCCCGCCGTGGCCAGCATTCCTTTCCTGCCCTTCGATTATGTGCGCACGGCCAGCAACGTCCCGGCGCCGGCCGGCTATATCGGCGGTGGCGGCGGCGGCGGTGGTGGCGGCCTGCCGCCAGACCAGGGCAGCAGCATTATCGTCGTGCCGCCCACCGTGATCATGCCATCCTTGCCGCCCACGAACCCGGGCGTCTTGCCAGCCGTGCCGGAACCGCAAACCTGGGCCATGCTGCTGGCCGGGCTGGCGCTGGTCGGTTACAGCACGCTGCGCCGCCGCGTGGCGCGGCCGGCCTGAGGCAGCGCCTTACTCGGCGTCGCCGGCAGCGTCGCCGGTTCCTGCCTCGTCCGCCTTGCCCAACAGCAAGGCGGCCGCCTCGCCCGGCAAGGCTTCCACGGATTTCAGCTTGCGCGCCATTTGCCGGCTGCGCACTTCCGCGTTTTCGATATTTTTCGCCGCCTTTTCCAGGGTCAGCTTCGTTTGCGACAGCACGTCGCCAAACTTGCCGAACTCCGTCTTGACGGCGCCCAGCACTTGCCACACTTCCGATGAGCGCTTTTCCAGCGCCAGGGTACGGAAACCCATCTGCAAGCTGTTGAGCAAGGCCGTCAGGGTGGACGGTCCGGCGATGCTGACCCGGTGCAGGCGCTGCAATTCATCGGCCAGTCCCGGGCGGCGCATCACTTCCGCATACAAGCCTTCGGTGGGCAGGAAGAGGATGGCGAAGTCGGTGGTGTGCGGCGGTGCCAGGTATTTTTCGGCGATGGTTTTCGCCTCGCCCCGCACGGCCCGTTCCAGTTCGCGCCCGGCCAGGGCCACGCCCTCGGCATCGGCACGTTCGGCCGCCTCGACCAGGCGCTCGTATTGTTCCTTGGGGAACTTCGCGTCGATCGGCATCCACACGGGCGGCCCGCCATCCAGCAGACCAGGCAGCTTGAGGGCGAATTCCACGCGCGCGCCGCTGCCGGCGATGGTTTCCACATTCTTCGCGTACTGGTCGACAGTAAGTACCTGCTCCAGCAGCATTTCCAGCTGTACTTCGCCCCAGGTGCCGCGCGTCTTGACGTTAGTGAGTACCCGCTTCAAGTCGCCCACGCCCAGCGCCAGCTGCTGCATCTCGCCCAGGCCCTGGTGGACTTTTTCCAGCCGTTCCGACACTTGCTGGAACGAGGCGGAGAGCCGCGTCTCGAGTGTCGCATGCAATTTCTCATCGACCGTCTTGCGCATTTCTTCCAGGCGCGCGCCGTTGTCTGCCTGCAAGTCGCGGATCTTGTTTTCCAGGGTGGCGCGCACTTCCAGCATGCGCTGCGCATTCGACTCCGTCAGCTGCGCCAAAGTGTGATTCGTGCTGTCGGCAAAGCGCGCCAGGCTTTGCGCCTGCTCTTCGCGCCCGACCTTGCCCTGGGCCTGCATCTGCGTGCGCAGGCTGTCGAGCTGCTGCAGGGTGGCCGCCTGGAATTGCGCCAGGCTGGTGGCCAGGTCCTGGCGCGTGGCTTGCGCCGACGCCTGCAATTGCAGCCGCACTTCGCGCTCGACCCGGTCGATGCGTTCCAGGCTTTGCTGCTGGTGCTGCTGCACCAGCGCCAGGGTGGTGGCGCCATCGCCGGCGGCGCCACGCGGACGCAGCAAGATCAATAGCAGCAGGATGATGGCGACGATGGCGGCGCCCAGCAGGCTGTAAAACTCGATTGGGCTCATGGGATCAGTCCGGTTTGTTGCGCATCCAGTCGGCCGTCTGATAGAACGATTCCATCAGCCGCACGCGCAGGGACTCTTCGATGCCCGTGTCTTCCATGGCCCAGGCCATGGCGCGCAGCCACTGGTCGCGCTCGCTGGTGCCGATGGCATACGGCAAGTGGCGCGCGCGCAGGCGCGGGTGGCCGAATTTCTCGATATACAAATCGGGGCCGCCCATCCAGCCCGTGAGGAAGAAATACAGCTTGTCGCGCGAGCCGTCCGTCGAGGGCGGATGCATGACGCGGATGCCGGCGAACTCGGCTTCCAGTTCCATCAAGTCGTAAAAACGGTCAACCATTTCACGCAGCACGGGGGCGCCGCCGATGGTCTCGTACAGGGTAGGGGCAGTGGTATCAGTCATGGCCGCCATGATAGCGCAAGCGCCGGCGCCCCATCCAGCGCCAGCGCTGATTGCCACAGGGTCATTGCCATATTGATTGGCAATATACTTGACTACTCAAGCTTTAATCAACTACCATGCAATTTTTAACCACTGACGAGACGAGCATGCCCTCCACGCCAGACACGCATTTGCTGCGCAATACCAACTTCCGCTGGCTGCTGGGCGGCGGCCTCGTTTCCATGCTGGGCGACCAGTTCAGCATGCTGGCCCTGCCCTGGCTCGTGCTGAGCCTGACGGGCGATAGCCTCAGCCTGGGGATCGCCGTGGCCCTGATGGGCGCCCCGCGCGCCGTGCTGATTTTGCTGGGCGGCACTATCGCCGACCGCTACTCGGCCCGCCGCGTGATGCTGCTGAGTAAATATGCACAGGCCGCCATCCTGTTCCTGCTGGCGGCACTGCTGTGGCTGGACCAGGCCAGCCTGGCGCTGGCCTATGCGGCCGCGCTGGCGCTGGGCATCGCGTCCGCCTTCGCCATTCCGGCCGGCACGGCCATCCTGCCGCAAGCCGTGCCGGCATCATCGCTGCAGAAAGCCAACGGCTTGCAGATGGGCGCGCGCCAGTTGTCCTTGCTGGCCGGCCCCCTGCTGGCGGCGCTCGTGCTCGGCGCTCACGATGGCGCCCGACAAACCACCATGACGGCCCTGGCCGCCGCCTTCGCCATCGATGCGCTGACGTTTGTCTTCTCGGCCTGGACCTTGCGCCAGGTGGCCTTGCGGCCGCTGGCCGCCGCTGCGGCACAAGGCATGTGGCGCGAGATGGCGGCCGGCCTGGCCATGGTGTGGCGCGACGTTCCCCTGCGCAGCTGTTATGCCTACTGGGCGCTGGTGGCCTTCTTCGTCATGGGTCCGCTGCAAGTGGCCTTGCCCGTGCTGGCCAGCGAGCGCCTGCAGGGCGCTGCGGCGCTGGGCCTGCTGATGGGCGCGCATGGCGCCGGCACCTTGGCCGGCATGCTGTGCTGCGGCCTGGGCGGCGCCTGGCTGCGCCGGCATTTCGGCGCCACCCTGCTGGCCGTCGATGCTGCCGTGGCCGTGCTGCTGATGGCGCTGGGACAAATCAGCGCGGCCTGGCAAGGCGCGGCCCTGCTGGCCGTGACGGGGCTGCTGGGCGGCTACTTGCAGGTGGCCATCTTTACGTGGATACAGCGACGCGTGGCACCCGCCATGCTGGGCCGGGCGATGGCGCTATTCATGGGCATCTTCCTGGGCCTGGCACCACTGTCGGCGGCGGCCACGGGCGCGTTGCTGCGCCACGCCAGCGTGGGCGAGCTGTTCTGCGGCGGCGGCGCCCTGCTGCTGGTCGCCGCCGTGGCCGCAGCCCTGCTGACCGGCATCCCCCGCATCGGGGAAGCCGATTGCGTCATTCAACCTTGAGAAAGTGTCACTATGGATAAAATACAGCAGGCAGCCCTGAAAGCTGCTTATCGGCAACAGCCGCCGCCGCTGGGCATCATCGCCCTGCGCCACTTGCCCAGCGGGCGCGCCTTGCTTGACAGCAGCCGCAACGCGCCAGGCATGCTGAACCGCCACCGCTTCGAGCTGAACCTGGGCAAGCACCGCAATGCTGCGCTGCAGGCGGACTGGCGGCGCGATGGCGCGGCCGCTTTTCGCTGCGAAGTCATCGATACGCTCAAGCTGCCCGACGACCCGGCCTTCGATGCGGATGCCGAACTGGCCGGCCTGCTGGCCCTGCACCGCGCGCAGTGGCTGGAACAAGGTCAGCCGCTATACTGAGCCAAGGTGCCTTACACTTGCGCACTCAAGCACTTCGCAGTCAATACCGTGAATAACAAGGATGGCATGACCGATCACACTTCCCTTTCGCCCGATGGCGATGGCGCGCTGGACTTTTGCCTGCGCCTGGCGCGCGCCCAGGCGCTGATGGTGCGCCGCTTCGACAGCGCCCTGGGCAATCTGCACGGCCTGAGCTTCAGCGACTATCAATTGCTGTACCAGCTGCAGCGTGCGCCCGGGGTGCGCCTGCGCCGCATCGACCTGGCCGAGCGCCTGGCGCTGACAGCGTCCGGCGTCACGCGTTCGCTGATGCCGCTGGAAAAAATCGGCCTGGTGGCGCGCCAGGCCGATACGCGCGACGCCCGCGTCGGCTATGCCGTGCTGACCGCCGCCGGCCAGGAACTGCTGCACCACGCCAGCGCCACGGCGCACGCGGTGGGCCGCGAGCTGCTGCAGGACGCGCCGGCGGACGCATTGACGGCGCTGTCCGCCACCCTCGGCAAGCTGGCCAACTGAGCCAGCCTGCGCACCGCCGGCCCTACACCAGCGCCAGCTTGCGCAAACGCCGCGTCGACTGCCAGTGCTCCACGCCCGCCTCGGCGCGGATGGCGGCGCAGCCGGCCAACACCCTGGCGATAGCCGCCTCGTCGAGCGCCGCATTCAGGGTCAGGCGCACCAGCGCGCGGTTTTTCGCCGTCGCCGGGGCGCAGAACATGGCGCCATAAATGCCCTGCCGCTCCAGCGCCTGGCGCAGGGCCAGGGTGGCCGGTTCGCCGCCCGCCTCCAGCGCCACGATCTGCTCCGTGCCATCGCTGACGTTGTAGCCCAGCTCGCGCAAGCCTTCGCGCACCTGCAGCGTGTGCCGCCGCAAGGCGGCGCGGCGCCCATCGGCGGCCATGATGAAGTCGAGTGCCGCGCCCAGCCACGCCAGCTCATGCGCCAGCAGGCAGGAACTGAAGATGGCGGGGCGCGATTCGGACAAGAAATATCCCTTGAAGCGGCTGGAGCAGCTGATGAAGCCGGCCCGCCCCGCGAACGCCTTGGCCAGCGACGCCGTGCGGAAATGCACGCGGTGGCCCAGGCCCCACTCTTCCACCAGGCCCGCGCCTTGCGGACCATGCGTGCCCAGCGAATGTGACTCGTCGACCACCACCACGCAATCGCTGCGCTCGGCGATCTCCAGCAGTTCCAGCAGCGGCGCCAGACTGCCGTTGGTGCTGTACAGGGCATCGACGACGATCACCCCGCGGCCATGCCTGGCCACCTGCCGCCGCAAGTGCGCCATGTCGTTGTGCAAGAAGGGCACTGCCTGGGCCTGGGCCGACAGCACGCCCTCCCACAGCGACGCATGGGCCTGCATATCGAGGTAGACGGGAATGCCGGGGCCGGCGATGCACTGGAGCAGTCCCACATTGGCCGCCATGCCCGACTGCGCCAGGATGCCATCCTCGCAGCCCATGTAGCGGGCCAGCCGGCTTTCCAGCCGGTGCTGCTCGCTGCCTTCCTGCAAATACACGGCCGACATCAGCATGCCGCCCGCGTTCGCCTGCAGCGATGCCACCTGGGCCGCCACCAGGGCAGGCTCGGCGGCGATGGACAGGTAGTCGTTGCCCGCCAAAAAAATGGCGTGCGCGGGTGTGGGCTGCCAGGCATGCGGGTGCTGTCCACCGAGTAACTGTTCGATGCGCGTGACGTGATGCGCATCCATGCGCCGCGCGATGTAGTCGGGCAGGCAGTGTTCGGCGCGGACAAAAGATGGGGTGTGAAGGGTGTTGGCAATGGTCATGTGATTTCTCCTAGGGAAATGTTTGTTGCAAATTAAAGCCTTGACCGTGTTGCGAACCCGTCCATTGACGTATATCAAGCTCAGGCCAGTTAGCCGTTCAACCAGGAAAAATTACGCGATGATGACGTTCTGGAGAGCATCAAGGCAGAGTCATGACGCAGCAATGGCAAGGACGATGGACACACTGGCGGCAACGCGTGCGCCAGACGCTGGTCCATACGCTGCTGCATGAAAGAGTGCCGCATGCAAACCTGGCCAGCCGGGTCGCCATGCTGGCCGCCGTGGGCACCGTGGCGATGCCGCTGTACTACTTGCTGTGGCAATTCTTTTTTCCCCAGGCATATGAAAACCTGACCTTGCGCCTGACGGGCGTGGGCATCTGCGTGGCCGGCCTGTTCGCGCGCCGCTTCTCGGCCCGCTGGCTGTCGCGCTACCTGCTGTTCGCGCTCAGCTACATCCTGCCGTTTTTCTTTACCTTCATGTTTGTGATGAACCATGCATCGTCCATCTGGAGCGAATCGCTGCTGATCGGCCTGGTGGTGCTGTTCCATTTTGAGACGAAGCTCGCTTGCCGCGCCTACCTGATCGGCACCAGTGCCGCCTGCGTGGCCGTCATCCTGCAAGGGGAAGGCGGCTTCCTGCTGCGGCGCGAAGTGCTGCAGCAACTGCCCGTGCACTGGTTCACCATCGCCGCGCTCTCCGTCGTGAAGGTGGGCGGCAAGGTGCTGGAACGGGAACGCCTGGCGGGCCTGGCGGCCGGGCTCGGTTCCGTGGCACACGAACTGCGCACCCCGCTCACCAGCGTGGAAGCGAACGTGCGCGGCATGCGCCGCTTGATGCCGCAGCTGGCCGGCGATACCGGGGCCATGCCGCCCATCGAGGAAGCGCTGTCGCGCATCCAGTTCGAGGTGCGCCACATGCAGCACATGATCGATCTGTTCCTGCTGAGCGCCAGCGCCGTCAACCGCAACCTGGAACCGCGCCAGGCGCTGTCGATGCTGGCCATGGTGCATTCCGTGCTCAAGCGCTATCCGTTTACCGGCAACAAGCAGCGCGCCAGCGTCACGGTGGACGTGCGCGCCGACTTCCAGTTCGCGGGACAGGACGAGCTGTGCGTGGTGATCCTGCTCAATTTGCTGAGAAATGCGCTGAAAGCCGTGCAGCGGGCCGGCAAGGGCCGCGTACGCATCATCATCGACGGCGCCCGTCCAGTGCCCAGGCTGCTGTTCATCGACACGGGCTGCGGCATCGCGCCGAACCGCCTGCCGCTGATCTTCGAGCGCTTTTATTCGTATCCGGTGCACAACGGCAGCGGCATCGGCCTGGCCCTGTGCCGGCAAATCGCCCACGCCTGGCAGGCGCGCATCCGCTGCGTCTCGCGCGAGCATGCGTATGCGATTTTCATCCTGGAATTTCCCCAGCCCGTGCCTGCCCGCTTCCAACCCACTTCCTAGCAAGGTGACGCATGCAACTGCCCGTCTACACCCATCCGACCCTAACCGTGCTGATCGATGACAGCGATTCCTTCCTGAAAAGCATGGCGTTCCAGCTCGACCCCGCGCTGGCGCGCAAGACCTTCCATGACACCAGCACGGCCCTGCGCTGGCTGCAGCAGGCGGGCCAGCGCGAAGCCATGCCCCTGCACGTGAATTTCGACCTGCAAAACATGGCGCCCAACGATTGCAATGTCGCCATCGACATCGAACGCATCTGGCGCATCAGCGCGCAGGCGCAGCGCTTCGCCGTGCCATCCGTGCTGGTGGTCGATTATTCGATGCCGCAGATGAATGGGCTGGAGTTTTGCCAGGCCGTCCGCGACTTGCCTTGCAAGAAGATTTTATTTACGGGGGCGGCCGATGAAAAAATGGCCGTGACGGCCTTCAACCGGGGCTTGATCGACCGCTATATCAAGAAGAGCGATGACGATGCGCTCGATATCCTGGAGCAGGAAATCATCAGCCTGCAGCGTGAATTTTTCCTGCAGAAAACCGACACCGTGCGCGACCTGCTGCTGCTGCACGACTACAGTTTCCTGCAAGACGAAGCGCTGGCCGCCGTCGTCCATGAACTGTGCCAGCGCCACGGCTTTGTCGAGTTCTACATTTTCCCCAATCCCAGCGGCATCCTGTTCTTCACGCGCGAGGGCCAGGCCCGGCTGATGATCGTCGAGACGGAACGCAGCCTGCATACGCAGTACGAAATGGCGCGCGACAGCGACGCGCCCGAATCCCTGCTGCATGCCCTGCTGGAAATGCGCGTGATTCCCTACTTTTCCGATGCCGACAGCGATGGCATGTATGCGGCGCACATCGGCGAAAACTGGTTCCGCTATTGCGCCGCGCCAACGGTGTGCCAGGGCCGCATCACGTATTTCTGGGCCCTGTTCGACGTGCCGCCGCACCAGCTGGGGCAGCCGGTCATGTCCTACGCGCAGTTTTTACGCGCGCAGGCGGGCGACAGCGTTCAGGTTTAGCCTTCGCGCAAGGTCTGCAGCGGAGGATGTTTCAGCACATTGCGCAAGCCCAGCCAGCCACCGGCGATCGCGCACAGGGCGCCGGCCAGCAAGCCAAAGGCCCACACGCCGGGCGCGAAACTCCAGGCGAACTTGAACTGGTACGTGGCCAGGGCCCAGCCCATGGCTGCCGCGCCCGTCGCCGCCAGCAAGCCGGCCAGCGCGCCGACGAGCGAGAACTCGATCAGCTGCGCCTGCGCCAGCTGGCGCCGCGTGGCGCCCAGGGCGCGCAGCAGGCCCGCTTCGCGCGTGCGCTCGTCCTGCGAGCCCATCAGGGCCGCATACAGCACCAGCAAGCCCGAGGCCAGGGTAAAGGCAAACAGGAATTCGACCGCCGTCACCACCTGGTCCAGCACGCCCTGGATCTGTTTCAGCACGCCGCCCACGTCGACCACCGTCAGGTTCGGATACTCGCGCAGCAAGGCATTGCCCAGGTCCGCCTGCGCCGGCGGCAAATGAAATGCCGTGATCCACGTCTGCGGCGTATCGGCCATGGCGGCCGGATTGATGATGACAAAGAAATTGACGCGCATCGAGCCCCACTCCAGCTTGCGCAAGCTGGTAATGGCCGCTTCCACGCTCTGGCCGGCGATATCGAAGCGCAGCTTGTCGCCCAGTTTGAGTTTCAGGGTCTTGGCGATGCCCTCTTCCACTGATGCCTCGGCTGGCGCGCCCGGCGCATTGCCGAACCACTTGCCGGCCACCAGCTTGTTTTCTTCCTGCATGGTGGCCATCGTCGACAGATTGAACTCGCGGTCGGCCAGGCCCTTGGCGCGGTCATCCTCGTAGGTAGTCTCCGTGATGGCGTTGCCATTCACCGCCACCAGGCGCCCGCGTATCATCGGATACAGGGGCGCGTTGGCCACGCCGGCTTTGGCCAGGCGCGCGGCAATCGGATCTTTTTGTTCTGGCAGGATATTGATCATGAAGCGGTTCGGCGCATCCGGCGGCGTGGCGTTGCGCCAGGCCACCATCAGGTCGCCGCGCACGACGGTCAGCAGCAGCAAGGCCATCAGGCCCAGGGCCAGCGACACCACCTGGATGACGGTGGCGCCCGGACGGCGCTGCAGGGACGTGACGGCAAAGCGCCAGCCCTGGTGATTGAAGGCGCCGCGCAAGGTCTTCAGCAACTTGATGCCCAGCCAGCCGGCCAGGCCGAACAGGGCAAAGCCGCCGAGGAAGCCGGCCGCCGTCATCAGCGCCAGTTTCACGTCGCCCGCCTGCCACAGCAGCAGCACGACGAAGGCGGCGATGCCCAGGCCGTAGGTCGCCACGGCCAGCGCCTGCGGCGGTTCCTGTTCGCGGCGGATCACGCGGTTATGCGGGACATTGCGCAGCTGCAAAATCGGCGGCAAGGCAAAGCCCAGCAAGAGCAGCATGCCGGTGGCCACGCCTTGCAGCGCGGGCAGCATCGAGACGGGCGGCAAGTCGCTTTGCACCAGCTTGCCCAGCAGCTCCAGCAGCACCAGGTGGCCGCCGAAGCCCACCATCACGCCAACCACGCTGCCGGCCAGGCCGACGAGTAAAAATTCGATCACGTACATGGCCGTGACCTGGTTTTGCGTCAGGCCCAGGCAGCGCAGCATGGCGCAGGCGTCCAGGTGGCGCAGCATGAAGCGGCGCGCCGCCATCGCCACGGCGACAGCGGCCAGCATGGCCGACAGCAGGCCGACGAGCGACAGGAAACGGTCGGCGCGGTCCAGGGTCGATTGCATCTGCGGGCTGCCCGATTCCAGCGATTCGATGCGCACGCCCTTGATGGCCTGCGTCTTGATCTGGCTTTCCAGCCAGGCTTGATATTGCGCAATTTCGCCCGCCTTGGCCGGCGGCGCCGACAGCAGCAAGCGGTAGGACACGCGCGAGCCATTCTGCACCAGCGCCGTGGCGGCCAGGTCGCCCAGCGGCAGCATCACGCGCGGGGCGAAATTCAGGAACGAGGCGCCACGGTCCGGCTCGCTGGCGATCAGCTGCGTGACGGTAAATGCCTTGTCGCCCAGTTTCAAGCTGTCGCCCAGCTTGGCGTTCAGGCTGGACAGGATGGCCGCATCGACCCACACGGTGCCCGGCGCCGGCACCTGGTCTGTCGGCAGGCCCACGGCATCCTGCGCCTCGCTCGCATGCGTGGTGATTTTCAGCTTGCCCCGCTGCGGGTAGCCGGGCGAGACGGCCTTGATGGACGCCAGCTGCGAGGTCGACTGCTCGCCCTCGCCCGCCTGCGCCATGCTGGGAAACGTCACCGTGTCGGCCAGCATGAAACCGCGCTTGACGGCCTCGGCGCGCCAGGCCGGATTGACGGGCTGGTCGGCGCTGATGACGAGGTCGGCGCCCAGCAACTGGTGCGCGTCGCGGTTCAGGCCCGCGCGCAGGCGGTCGACAAAGAAGCCCACGGCCGACAGGGCCGCCACGGCCACGATCAGCGCGACGAGCAGGAAACGCAGTTGCCCGGCGCGCCAGTCGCGGCCGGTCATTTTCAGGGAGAGGCGGAACATGGGCGGCGGGTCTTTATGAAAAGATTAGTGCGTGGCGCCGTGGGCGGCGGCGTGCTGCGCGAAATACGCATCGACGGTGGCGAGGAAGGCATCCTTGCGCGCCTGCGGCAAGAAGGCGGCGATGAAACCGTTGCGCGCCAGGCGCTGCGCATGCGCCAGGCCCAGTGGCAGGGAATCGAAGATGGCGTCGAAGTTGTCGTTCATGTAGCCGCCGAAATACGCGGGGTCGTCCGAGTTCACCGTCACCAGCAGGCCGGCGTCGAGCAATTGCACCAGATTATGGTCATGCATCTGGTCAAACACGCGCAGCTTGGTATTCGACAGCGGGCAAACGGTCAGGGCGATCTGTTCGCGCGCCAGACGGGCCGTCAGGTCCGCGTCTTCCAGGCAGCGCACGCCATGGTCGATGCGTTCGACCTGCAAGTCGTCGAGCGCCGTGCGGATGTAGGCCGGCGGGCCTTCCTCGCCCGCGTGGGCCACCAGGTGCAGTCCCAGTTCGCGGCAACGGGCAAACACGCGCGAGAATTTTTCGGGCGGGTTGCCCACTTCCGACGAATCGAGGCCGATGCCGATGAACTTGTCGCGGTGCGGCAGCGCGTCTTCCAGGGTCTCGAACGCTTCTTCCTCGCTCAGGTGGCGCAGGAAGCACAGGATCAGGGCCGCGCTCACGGGGCTGTCCTGGCAGGCGCGGTAAATGCCGTTGATCACGTCGGCCATCGCCACGCCGCGCGCCGTGTGCGTTTGCGGGTCGAAGAAAATTTCCGTGTGCAAGACATTGTCCGCCTCGGCGCGCTGCAGGTAGGCCTGCGTCATGTCATAGAAATCCTGCTCTTTCAGGAGCACGCTTGCGCCAGCGTAATAAATGTCGAGAAAAGATTGCAAATCCGTGAAAGCATAGGCGCTGCGCAAGTGTTCCACCGATTCATAGCCCAGAGGCACGCCATTGCGCTTGGCCAGTGCGAAAATCAGTTCGGGTTCCAGCGAGCCTTCAATATGGATATGCAGTTCGGCTTTCGGCATGCCGCGGACGATCGCGCGCAATTGGGGGTTCATCATGGGTGTTCCTTATAGGGTGTCGATAAAAATGCTGGCATGCACACGCCAGGGCGGCGCGCAGTGACGCGCCATGGCGGCTGCCATCAAACATGCAGGCATCTTAGCGCAAGATGGCCAGGCTCACCGGCGCAGGGCCAGCGTCAAGCTTGTGGCAAGGCCGTGGCGGCGGCCATCGGGGCGGCACCGGCACATGCTGGCGAATTGTCGTATGATGATTCAAGAGGCGCTAAAAAGTTCATCTTAAACGCTGAAAATTTTGACGATTTATCCAATGAAATCAATCATTTACACACATGTATTAAGGATATTACGACATATCTTTTGACTTCCTGATCCTTTAGAGCAATAATTAATTTCATGGGGTAAGGGTAGGTGCATCAAGCGCTATCAGCACATGAAAAAAAAGCCGGCTGGCCACGTCAGCACACGGCATCAAGCGCCAGTTTTTTGGTTCGGGCAATCCGGACTCGCAAAGACAGCCGGGCTTGAAACAACAATAAAAATCGATACGGGGTACAGGAAAAGTTCAAGCGGCAAGCCCAGGCAAGTGCCAGGCGGGCGGCCATGGTGACTGGCAGTTTAGTTTTACATTAAAGGACATTCGACATGACCATTTTTGACAACTATGCAGCACGCTACGAGCGCACCCGCGAAGAGGAAATGTCGCTCACCGAATACCTGGCCCTGTGCAAGAAGGACAAGCTGACGTATGCCAGCGCGCCCGAACGCATGCTGGCCGCCATCGGCGAGCCGCAGCTGGTCGACACGCGCAACGACACGCGCCTGTCGCGCATCTTCGCCAACAAGGTCATCAAGATCTATCCCGCCTTCCGCGAGTTCTACGGCACCGAGGAAGTCATCGAGCAGGTCGTCTCGTATTTCCGCCACGCGGCGCAAGGCCTGGAAGAACGCAAGCAGATCCTGTACTTGCTGGGACCTGTCGGCGGCGGCAAGTCGTCGATCGCGGAAAAACTCAAGTCGCTGATGGAACACGTGCCCTTCTATTGCCTGAAAGGCTCGCCCGTCAACGAGTCGCCACTGGGCCTGTTCAACGAGGAAGAGGATGGCACCATCCTGGAAGAGGATTACGGCATCCCGCGCCGCTACCTGCGCAACATCCCCAGCCCGTGGGCCGTGAAACGCCTGCACGAATACAATGGCGATATCAACCAGTTCCGCGTCGTCAAGCGCTACCCTTCCGTGCTGAAACAGATCGCCATCTCGAAGACGGAACCGGGCGACGAGAACAACCAGGATATTTCGTCCCTGGTGGGCAAGGTCGACATCCGCAAGCTGGAAGACTATGCGCAGGACGATCCGGACGCCTACAGCTATTCGGGCGGCCTGTGCCTGGCCAACCAGGGCTTGATGGAATTCGTCGAAATGTTCAAGGCGCCGATCAAGGTCCTGCACCCGCTGCTGACGGCCACGCAGGAAGGCAACTACAAGGGCACGGAAGGCTTCGGCGCGATTCCGTTTGACGGCATCATCCTGGCCCACTCGAACGAATCGGAATGGAAGACCTTCAAGAACAACCGCAACAACGAGGCCTTCCTTGACCGTATCTATATAGTCAAGGTGCCGTACTGCCTGCGCGTGTCCGATGAAATCAAGATCTACGACAAGCTGGTGGCCAATTCCTCGCTGGAAAAAGCCCCGTGCGCCCCGGGCACCCTGCGCATGATGGCGCAGTTCGCCATCCTGTCGCGCCTGAAAGACCCGGAAAACTCCAGCATCTTTTCCAAGATGCTCGTCTACGATGGCGAAAACCTCAAGGACACGGACCCGAAAGCCAAGTCCATGCACGAATACGTGGACTACGCGGGCGTCGACGAAGGCATGAACGGGCTGTCGACGCGCTTCGCCTTCAAGATCCTCTCCAAAGTGTTCAACTTTGATAATTCCGAAGTGGCCGCCAATCCCGTGCACTTATTATATGTACTGGAGCAGCAGGTCGAGCGCGAGCAGTTCGCGCCGGAACTCGAGCAGCGCTACTTCTCCTATATAAAAGAGCACCTGGCGCAGCGCTACGTGGAATTCATCGGCAAGGAGATCCAGACGGCCTACCTGGAAAGCTATTCGGAATATGGCCAGAACATCTTCGACCGCTATGTGACGTTCGCCGACTTCTGGATACAGGACCAGGAATACCGCGATCCGGACACGGGCGAGAGCTTCGACCGCGAATCGCTGAACAACGAACTGGAAAAGATCGAGAAACCGGCGGGGATTTCCAATCCGAAGGATTTCCGAAATGAAATCGTCAACTTCGGACTGCGCGCGCGGGCGTCCAACGGCGGCAAGAATCCCGCCTGGACCAGTTATGAAAAGTTCCGCACGGTGATCGAGAAGAAAATGTTCTCGAATACGGAGGAATTGCTGCCGGTGATATCGTTCAATGCCAAGGCCAGCGCCGACGATGCCAACAAGCACGCCGACTTCGTGGCCCGCATGGTGGAAAAAGGCTACACGGCCAAGCAGGTACGCCTGTTATGCGAATGGTACTTGCGCGTACGCAAGTCATCCTAGCGCGACAGCGGGCGCGCTCCCGCCCGGCAACGGACGGAGCGCGCAAGACGAGAAGCAAGGAGGCACCCTTTGACATACCTCATCGACAGGCGCTTGCAGAGCAAGAATAAATCCGCCGTCAACCGCGAGCGTTTCCTGCGGCGCTACAAGGGCCAGATCAAGGATGCCGTGGGGCGCGCCATCAAGGGGCGCTCGATCACGGACGTCGAGAATGGCGAAAAGGTCAGCATCCCCGTCAAGGACGTGGGCGAACCGGCGTTCGGCCACGCGCATGGCGGCGTCTGGGAAGTGGTCAATCCCGGCAACAAGGAATACCTGAAGGGCGACCAGATCGCGCGGCCGAAAGGCGGCGCTGGCGGCGGACGGGGCAAGGCGGGCAACAGCGACGAGACGACGGAAGACGACTTCATCTTTGAATTGTCGCGCGAAGAATTCATGAATTATTTCTTCGAGGACCTGGAATTGCCGCACATGGTGAAAACCCAGCTGACGGCCACGACGGAATTCAAGAACCAGCGCGCCGGCTACAATATGTCGGGCACGCCATCGAACATCCACGTGCTGCGTTCCTTGCGCGGCGCGCTGGGCCGGCGCATCGCCGTCGGCGGCGGCGCCCGCAAGCAGCTGGCGCAGGCGGAAGACGAACTGGCCACCCTGCTGCACCAAGGCTTGCCCGATAGCGACCCGCAAGTGCAGGAGCTGCGGCGTCTGATCCACCACCTGCACACGCGCTTGCTGGCCATCCCCTTTATCGACCCGTTCGACTTGCGCTACAGCAACCGCATCAAGGTACCCAAGCCCATGACGCAAGCCGTGATGTTCTGCATCATGGACGTTTCCGGTTCCATGGACGAGTCGCGCAAGGATACGGCCAAGCGCTTTTTCATCCTGTTATACCTGTTCCTCAAGCGTGCCTACGACAAGATCGAAGTGGTCTTCATCCGCCACCATACGGCGGCGGCGGAAGTGGACGAGCATGAATTCTTCAATTCGCGCGAATCGGGCGGCACCGTCGTGTCGTCGGCCCTGCATCTGCTCAACACCATCATCGACGAGCGCTATGGCGCCGGCCAGTGGAACAGCTACGTGGCGCAGGCGTCGGACGGCGACAACTGGGACAACGATTCCGTGCTGTGCCGCCAGCTCTTGATCAATACCATCATGCCCAAGGTGCAGTACTACACGTATGTCGAGATTACCGATGGCCCGCAGCAAAACCTGTGGGAGCAATATGCGGGCGTGCTCGACCATCACGCCCATTTCGCCATGCAAAAGATCGTCACGCCGGCCGATATCTATCCGGTCTTCCGCGAACTGTTCAAGAAACAGGTGAAATGATGAGTGCAGCCTTTGACCGCGCCAGCAGCACCCCGGGCGAGCCGTTCGTGCGCCTGCGCCACCCGAACGCCTTGCCCGAGCAGTCGGAATGGACGTTCGAGCTGATCGAACAAATCCACGAGGAAATCCGCCGGGTGGCGAAACAGTTTGGCCTCGACACCTATCCGAACCAGCTGGAAATCATCACGGCCGAGCAGATGATGGATGCCTACACGTCGGTGGGCATGCCCGTCTCGTACAACCATTGGTCATTCGGCAAGCATTTCCTGTCCACCGAGAAAAGCTACAAGCGGGGCCAGATGGGCCTGGCCTACGAGATCGTCATCAACTCGAACCCGTGCATCGCCTATTTAATGGAAGAAAACAGCCTGACCATGCAGTCGCTGGTGATCGCGCATGCGGCGTATGGCCACAATTCCTTCTTCAAGGGCAATTATCTGTTCCGCGCCTGGACGGATGCGGACGCCATCATCGACTATATGGTGTTTGCCAAGAACTATATTGCAGAATGTGAGCAGCGGCACGGCGTCGATGCCGTGGAACTGCTGCTCGACTCCTGCCACGCCATCCAGAACTATGGCGTGGACCGCTACAAGCGCCCGGCCAAGCTGTCGATGGCCAAGGAATATGCGCGCCAGAAAGAACGCGAAGAATACGTGCAGTCGCAGATCAACCAGCTGTGGCGCACCCTGCCCCGCCGCGACGAGGACGAGGAAGAGGAAGACCAGCGCAAGGCCATCCCCCGCTTTCCGCCGGAACCCGAGGAAAACCTGCTGTACTTCATCGAGAAGTACGCGCCGCTGCTGGAACCGTGGCAGCGCGAGATGGTGCGCATCGTGCGCAAGATTTCCCAGTATTTCTATCCGCAGCGGCAAACCCAGGTCATGAACGAGGGCTGGGCCACCTTCTGGCACTACACCATCCTGAACCAGCTCTACGATGAAGGCGTGGTGGGCGATGGCTTCATGATGGAATTTTTGAAAAGCCATACCAACGTGGTCTACCAGCCGCCCATCGACAGTCCTTATTACAGCGGCATCAATCCGTATGCGCTGGGTTTTGCCATGATGAGCGATATCCGCCGCATCTGCGAGCACCCGACGGACGAAGACCGCGCCTGGTTCCCCGACATGGCCGGCAGCGACTGGCGCAAGAGCCTGGACTTTGCCATGCGCAATTTCAAGGATGAAAGCTTCATCGCCCAATACCTGTCGCCGCGCCTGATCCGTGAATTCCATTTCTTTGCCGTCCTCGACGATGATAAAAATGAAAAACTGGCCATTTCGGCCATTCATGACGACGCCGGCTACCGCTATGTGCGCCAGCAGCTGGCGGAACAGTACAACCTGGGCAACCGCGAACCGAATATCCAGGTCTGGTCCGTCAATACGCGCGACGACCGTGCCCTGACCTTGCGCCATACGCAATTTCAGCGCCGGCCATTGAACCAGCAGGCGGCGGAAGTGATCAAACACGTGGCGCGCCTGTGGGGCTTCGATGTGCATCTCGATACGGTCGACCCGCAGGGGCTCGTCCTGGGGACATTAAATTGCCGGAGGGAAAAACGGAACCGCCGCGATGACCCAGCTGTCCGGCCATAAATAGGTTTATTGACAATAATCAATAGCAAGAATATAAGCGTTGCCTATGGCCACATAGGAATTCAGTATGGCCATACGGCCTCGGAGATGGCTCCCGGGCCGCTTTTTTTGACCTGTGCAAAGTCCTTCCCGCACCTGTTTGGTGCGCGTGCCAGGCTAAGTGGTCTGGTTCAGACCTAAAATATTTCCAAAAGGAAAGATTTTTCTCCAAATTTAGCAGTTTCCATATTGAATATCACGAAATATAATTCCGCCATATCGGCACATCGGAGAACTTAGCAGTAGTCGTCCAAAACAGCTGTAAAAAACCGATAAGACCGCCTTTTTTTCTGTCCGAAAGCGTGCAAAGATGACATAAGCAAGTACGTTTTCAGGGCGCAAAAGCGCCAAAAATTTAACCGGTTTTAGGCGTTAAAAATCTGTGTAAAATAAAGAATTCGTATGTATAATTCGGCGACGTCCCGGATACGGCTGGAGCTTTGTGTCGTCATTTTGGGGTTCAGTTGCAAGACAAGAGATGGTATTTGGAGAAAGCAGGCATGAATTTTTCGAACGAGAAAAGTCCCAAGAACTACACAGGCATCACTATCGTTGTCCTGCTGCACGTTCTCGCGGCTTACGGGATCGTGACGGGCTTGGGCAAGCGGTTGGTCACCAAAATGATGGAACCGGTTGAAACCAAGATTATCGAGGAAGTCAAACCGCCTCCACCGAAGGATCTTCCACCGCCACCACCGCCGCCAGAAATGAAGGCACCACCGCCGCCATTCATTCCGCCAGTCGAGGTGAACGTGCAGCAGCCGCCACCACAACAGAACGTGATTGCAAATACGACTGCTGTGAAGCCAGCCACGAATGTATTGGCACCGCCAGCACCGCCTGCACAGCCTGCGCCAACTCCTGGACCAGCCAAATCGGTGCGCACACCGGCCGTGGTTGACTTCAGCGTCTGCGAAAAGCCGACTTATCCAAAGTCGTCGCAGCGCAACGAGGAAACCGGTGTCGTGACACTGTCGTTCCTGATCGGTGTGGACGGCAAGGTCGCTGATTCGAAGATCGTGAAGTCCAGCGGCTTCAGAGACCTGGACAGAGCTGCGGTGCAAGGTATCAGCCGCTGTACATTTAAGCCGGCAACAGTCGACGGCAAGCCGGAACAAGGCTGGCAGCAAATGCAATACGTTTGGTCGCTGGATTAAAACCCGAGGCAGTTATCCCCTGTCTCACACTATGATTTCGTTGTCATTACGTTCAGCGATCTGTTATTTTTAATTTTGGAGGAAGCATGTTTAAGAATACCCGTTTGTCCGCATTTTTTGCCGCGGTTCTGTTGTCCGTTACCGCTACTACCGCTCTGGTAGCAGCTCCGGCATTCGCTGACGCGCCAGCATCGGCAGCAGCTACGGCTCCAGCGGCAGACGCTGCAGCAGCACCAGCACCAGTTGCTGACGCAGCAGCCCCAGCAGCAGACGCAGCCGCTCCAGCCGCTGACGCAGCAGCTCCAGCCAAAACCGAAGAAGTCCACAACCCGTTCGGCCTGCAAGCAGTATGGGACGGCGGCTTCGTGCCACGCGCTACCCTGATCATCATGGTCATCATGTCGATCGGTACCTGGTACATCATCATCACCAAGCTGATCGATCAAATGAAGATCTTCAAGCAAGCTAAAGAAGCAGCTGCCAAATTCTGGAAAGCGCCTTCGATCGCTGCTGGTTCGGCAACCCTGGAAGAAGGTTCGCCATTCCGCTTCATCGCTGAATCGGGCACCAAGGCAACGGCTCACCATGACGGCGCCCTGCTGGAACAAATCGATCTGTCGACCTGGGTGACGATGTCGATCCAGCGCGCTTCGGACAAAGTTCAATCGCGTCTGCAAGATGGCCTGTCGTTCCTGGCAACCGTTGGTTCGACCGCACCGTTTATCGGTCTGTTCGGTACCGTTTGGGGTATTTACAACGCACTGACCGCTATCGGCATGACCGGTAACGCATCGATCGACAAAGTTGCAGGTCCAGTTGGTGAAGCACTGATCATGACCGCTTTCGGTCTGCTGGTCGCTGTTCCTGCCGTTCTGGGTTACAACTGGTTGGTTCGTCGTAACAAAACCGCAATGGAAGACATCCGCTCGTTCAGCGCCGACGTTCACTCGGTCCTGGTTTCCGGCGTAATGTCCACCAGCGAAGCTGGCCGTGCTGCCGGCGCTAAAAAGATCGGATAAGAATCATGTCGATGTCCGTCGGCTCCGACAGCGGAGAACAAGATCAGGTAATGTCAGAAATCAACACGACGCCGCTTGTCGACATCATGTTGGTTTTGCTGATCATTTTCTTGATCACGAGTCCGGTTGTCCTTAAGCTGCAGAAAATCGATCTGCCGATTGAGGCCAATCAAGCCCTTCAAACCAAGCCGCAAAACGTTAACATCGTTGTTAACAAGGATGGCGAGATTTACCTGGGCCAGACCAGACTGAAAGACACGAACGAGCTGTTCGATTATCTTAAAGTTGAAGCAGTGAAAGTACCGCAGCCGGAAGTACACGTTCGTGGCGACCAAGAAACACGCTACGAATCGATCGGCCGGGTTATTTACACGACCCAACGTGCCGGGATCCAGAAGGTCGGCTTCATCACCGAACCACCTGACAAGGGCTGATAGCGACTGACAGCGGCGTCCCGGCAACACAGGGGCGCCACTGAAGGAAGCTTGCCGGGCGGCAGTTTCGCCCGGTGCTTCGTTGGACTTCTTAAAGGAAACACTATGAGTATGAATGTCGGTTCGGGAAGCGCTCCAGGCGCGGATCCGGAACCAATGATGGAACTGAACATGACGCCCCTCATCGACGTGATGCTGGTGCTGATTATCATGTTGATCATCACGATTCCTAAGCAAAACCACTCGGTGAACCTGAACATGCCGGTCGGCACCCCGCCGCCACCGACAACCGAACCAGTGGTCGTCACGATCGATGTCGATTTTGATGGCACTATCTTGTGGGACAATCAGGTCGTACCTGATCGTAATACGCTGGAAGCCAAACTGAGCAATGTTGCTGCGCAAGCAGACCAGCCAGAAGTGCATCTGCGTCCTAACAAGCTGGTGGAATACAAAGTCGTCGCCGGTGTGATGGCGTCGGCGCAGCGTCTGGGCGTGACCAAAATCGGTCTGGTCGGCAACGAGCAATTCCAGTAAGCTGTAGCAATCAGGTTATCTTTACATCCGAATAGGCAGGACTTCCTGCCTATTCGCTTTTTACTGAAAGACTTTCTCATGTCCAAGTTTCGTCTCGCTCATCTCGGCCTCGTCATGGCCGCTATCGGTTTTACCGCAGCAACTCCTGTAATCGGCCTGGGCTCGCTGGCATATGCCGCCGACACCGTGCGCGCCGAAGTCGGCAAGCCACTGCAAGAAGCACAAAAACTCGCTAGCAGCGGCAAAAACAAGGAAGCGCTGGCCAAACTGCGCGAAGCAGACAGCGTCGGCGGCAAGACCGCCTTTGAAAGCTACCAGATCGAACGCGTACGCGCTTCGGCCGCTGCCGCCGCCGGCGACAACGGTACCGCCATCAAGGCCTTCGAAGCCGTCATCAACTCCGGCCGCCTGAGCGCCGCCGAAGCCCCGAAATTCACGCAAGCCCTGGCCGGCATGTACTACCGCGCCAAGGACTGGCCTAACACCATCACCTGGATCAAACGCTCGCTGAAAGACCGCGAAGATCCACAGATGCGCGAACTGCTGATCCAGACCTACTACGTCAGCGGCAACTACGCCGAAGCGGCAAAAGAGCTGCAGGCACGCGGCGGCAACTCGGAAGCGAGCCTGCAAATGCTGGCCAACATCCAGTTGAAGCAGAACGACAAGGCTGGCTACGTCGCCACCCTGGAAAAACTGGCCGCCAGCTATCCAAAGACCAGCTACTGGGCTGACCTGCTGAACCGCGTATCGGGCAAGCCTGGCTTCTCGCAACGCCTGGGCCTGGACGTGCAGCGCCTGCGCCTGGCCAACGGCCTGTTCACCAAGCCTTCCGAATACATGGAAATCAGCCAGCTGGCCCTGCAGGCAGGCAATCCGGGCGAAGCACTGGCCATCATCGAGCAAGGCTACAAAAAAGGCGTGCTGGGTACCGGCGCCGATGCGGCCCGCCACCAGCGCCTGAAAGACCTGGCCCTGAAAACCCAGGCTGACCTGAAGGCCAACGCCGCCAAGTCGGAAGCGGAATACGTCAAGAACAAGGACGCCGACAGCTTGAGCAAGCTGGGCTTCGCCCTGGTGTATGACGGCCAAACCGAGAAGGGCCTGGCCCTGATGAACGACGCCGTGAAAATGGGCACCGCCAAGTACGCGGAAGAAGCCAAGCTGCACCTGGGCATCGCCTACATCCACGCCGGCAAGAAATCCAACGCCATCACCGCGCTGAAAGCCGTCAAAGGCACGGATGGCGCGGCAGACCTGGCACGCTACTGGACGTTGATGAACAAGTAATTGACATCGCACCCAAGCTATCGCGCGTCGCGCTTTGCGGCCTGTGATGCTCACCGTACCAGCGTACGGTTGCGCTTCTCGGCCACAAATCACTGCCGCTCGCCACGCTTGGGTTCGACGTTGAGAGTGTACTGATTCCATACCAAAAGCGTTGCCAGCTCAATTGCCGGCAACGCTTTTTGTCCATTTCAGGGGGGAAATTACCCTTCAGGCCGTCCTTGCGGCTGTGCATCCCTGAAACAGTCCGTATAATCCCCCTTTTGGCACAGTTTTTCATCAGATTCCCATGAAGGTATTCCGCGGACTTCCCAATGCCCAGGCACGCGCGCCTTGCGCTTTGACCATCGGCAATTTTGACGGTGTCCACATCGGCCATCAGGCCTTGCTGGCGCGCGTGCGCGAGGCAGCGACCGAGCTCGGCATCGAGGCGGCCGTGATGACGTTCGAACCGCATCCGCGCGAATTCTTCGCGCAGCGCGCTGGCGACCTGTCGAAGGCCCCGCAACGCATCGCCAACCTGCGCGACAAGCTGCAGTCGCTGGAAGACGCCGGCATCGACCGTGTCGTCGTCGAGCACTTCAGCGCCCAGTTCGCCGCCCTGACGCCGCAGGAATTCACGGAAAAAGTCCTCGTCGACGGCTTGCACGTGAAGTGGCTGATGGTCGGCGACGACTTTTGCTATGGCGCCCGGCGCGCCGGCGACGTGGCCATGCTGCAGGAAGCGGGCCGCCAATACGGTTTTCACGTTGAAACGTTACCGACCGTGATGAATGGCAGCACGCGCATTTCCTCGTCGGCCGTGCGCCTGGCGCTGGCCGCCGGCGATTTCCCGCTGGCGACGCAGCTGCTGGGCCATCCCTACGCCATTTCCGGCCATGTGATCCATGGCCAGAAACTGGGCCGCACCCTGGGTTTCCCCACCCTGAACCTGCGCGTGGCGCACCGCCCCGCCCTGTCCGGCATTTTCATCGTGCAAGTGCATGGCCTGGGCCCGCAACCGCTGCCGGCCGTGGCCAGCCTGGGCGTGCGCCCCACCGTCGACGACAGCGGCCGCGTCTTGCTGGAAGTGCATCTGTTCGACTTCAATCAGTCCTGCTACGGCAAGCTGGTGCGCGTGGAATTCCTGGAAAAGCTGCGCGACGAAGAGAAATACGATGATCTGCCCACCCTGACGGCCGCCATCGAACGCGACTCGAACCAGGCACGCGCCTATTTTGCGCAGCGCCGCAGCGCCATTACCGCCACCGACCGAATTTGACCACGGCCAACTCCGCCGCCTGGCGGCGCCCGCCGCCGCCACACACCTGCTGCAAAACATCTACACCATACAAGTAAAGAAGACTATGTCCGATCAAAACAAGCCAGCCGCGCCCAAGCAGAACAAGAAGCCAGAAAGCAAATACCCGGTCAACATGACGGAAACCCCGTTCCCGATGCGCGGCGACATGGCCAAGCGCGAGCCGCAATGGGTACAGCAATGGCAAGACAAGAAAATCTACGAGCGCGTGCGCAAGGCTGCCGCCGGCCGTCCGAAATTCATCCTGCATGACGGCCCGCCGTATGCGAATGGCGACATCCACCTGGGCCACGCCGTCAACAAGATCCTCAAGGACATGGTCGTCAAATCGCGCTCGCTGGCCGGCTTTGACGCGCCGTATGTACCGGGCTGGGATTGCCACGGCATGCCGATCGAGATCCAGATCGAAAAACTGCACGGCAAGAACCTGCCGACGGCCGAAGTGCTGGAAAAAGCCCGCGCCTACGCCAACGTGCAGGTCGAGCGCCAGAAGAAGGACTTTATCCGCCTGGGCGTGCTGGGCGAATGGGACAACCCCTACCTGACCATGGCGCACGGCAATGAAGCCGACGAGCTGCGCGCGCTGGGCAAGCTGCTGGAAAAAGGCTACGTCTACCGTGGTCTGAAACCGGTCAACTGGTGTTTTGATTGCCAGTCGGCGCTGGCCGAGGCGGAAGTGGAATACGCGGAAAAACGCGATCCCGCCATCGATGTCGGGTTCAAGTTCGCCGAGCCGGCCAAACTGGCGGCCGCCTTCGGCCTGCCATCGCTGCCGACCGATAACGGTTTCATCGTCATCTGGACCACGACGCCGTGGACCATCCCGTCGAACCAGGCGCTGAACGTGCACCCGGAAGTCAAATACGCACTGGTGAAGACCGAGCGCGATGGCCAGCCGCTGCTGCTGATCCTGGCGCAAGACCTGGTCGTGGCCAGCCTGGCGCGCTTCAAGCTCGAAGGCACAACGATCGCCACCTGCGACGGCGCGGCCCTGGCCGGCATCAGCTTCCGCCACCCGCTGCATGCGAGCGACGCTTTCTATGACCGCCTGTCGCCTTTGTACCTGGCCGAATACGTGACCACGGAAAGCGGCACGGGCGTGGTGCACTCGGCGCCAGCCTACGGCCTGGACGACTTCATCTCGTGCAAGGCGCACGGCATGAAGGACGACGACATCATCAAGCCCGTCATGGGCGACGGCAAGTTCGCCTCGACACTGCCCCTGTTCGGCGGCATGACCATCTGGGAAGCGTCGAAGCCGATCTGCAACGCCTTGCGCGAAGCGGGCGCGCTGTTCGAAGTCAAGATGTTTGACCACAGCTACATGCATTGCTGGCGCCATAAGACGCCGATCATCTACCGCGCCACCTCGCAGTGGTTCGCCGGCATGGACGTGACGCCGAAAGACGGCGGCGCGACCCTGCGCGAAACCGCGTTGAAAGGCATCGCCGACACCGAGTTCTTCCCGGACTGGGGCCAGGCGCGCCTGCACGGCATGATCGCCAACCGTCCCGACTGGACCCTGTCGCGCCAGCGCCAGTGGGGCGTGCCGATGGCCTTCATCGTGCACAAGGAAACGGGCGACCTGCATCCGCGCACCCCCGAGCTGCTGGAACAGGTGGCCAAGCTGATCGAAAAGGACGGCATCGAGGCATGGCAGGCGCTCGATCTGAAAGACCTGATCGGCGACGAAGCGGCCATCTACGCGAAGAACAAGGACACCCTGGACGTGTGGTTCGATTCCGGCGCCACGCACCAGACGGTGCTGGGCGGCCCGCAAGGCCACGGTTCGCATTCGACGCAGCTGCAATTCCCGGCCGACCTGTACCTGGAAGGCTCGGACCAGCATCGCGGCTGGTTCCACTCCTCCCTGCTGGTGTCGTCGATGCTGAATGGCCGTCCGCCATATAAAGCCCTGCTGACGCACGGCTTTACGGTCGATGGCGAAGGCAAGAAGATGTCCAAGTCGCTGGGCAACACCCTGGCGCCGCAAAAGATCTCGGACACCCTGGGCGCCGACATCCTGCGCCTGTGGATCGCCTCGACCGACTACACGGGCGAGCTGTCGATCTCCGACGAAATCCTGAAGCGCGTGACGGAATCGTACCGCCGCATCCGCAACACCCTGCGCTTCCTGCTGGCCAATACGTCGGACTTCAATCCGGCCACGGATGCCGTGCCGGTGGCGGACATGTTCGAGATCGACCGCTATGCGCTGGCCAACATGGCCTCGCTGCAGCAGCAGATCGAGAACAACTACGCGCGCTACGAATTCCACCCGGTGGTCTCAAAACTGCAGACCTACTGCTCGGAAGACCTGGGCGGCTTCTACCTGGACATCCTGAAGGACCGCCTGTACACCACCGGCCTGAGCTCGCAAGCGCGCCGCTCGGCGCAGACCGCCCTGTGGCACATCACGCAAAGCCTGCTGCGCCTGATGGCCCCTGCCCTGTCGTTCACGGCAGAAGAAGCTTGGGCCGTCTTCGCAGGAAGCGAAGAGTATGCCGCCAGCGACGAAACCATCTTCACGCAAACCTGGTGGCAGCTGCCGGAAGTGGCGGACGCCGCCGGCCTGCTGGAGAAATACACGGCCCTGCGCGCCGTGCGCACGGATGTGACGAAGCAGCTGGAAGACTTGCGCACCTCGGGCGCCATCGGTTCCTCGCTGCAGGCGGAGCTGACGATCAAGGCCGCGCCGATGAAGTACAAGCTGTTGACGACCCTGGGCGACGACCTGAAGTTCGTCTTCATCACCTCGCAGGCAACGGTGGCTGAAGTGGCCGACGAAGCGGCCGAAGAGGTGGTCGTGGCCGCATCGACGGCGCCGAAGTGCGAGCGCTGCTGGCACTACCGTGCGGACGTGGGCACGGACGCCGCGCATGCTACCCTGTGCGGCCGCTGCGTCAGCAACCTGTTTGGCAAGGGCGAGGTTCGCCGCTTCGCCTAAAACAGCAAGCCGGGGCCGGATGACTCCCGCCCCGCTCCCACCGCCGCGGCCTGCAAGGGCAGCGGCGGCTTTATCTTCCCTGGAAAAATATGGCCACTAAAAACCGTTTTTCATCGAAATCGTCCTCCTCATCGTCGCTGGTGCCCTGGCTGGGCATCGCCGCCATCGTCATCCTGTTCGACCAGATCACCAAGATCACGATCCTGAAGACCTTCCGCTATGCGCAAGAGATGGTCATCACCTCGTATTTCAACCTGGTGCTCGCGTATAACAAGGGCGCCGCGTTCAGCTTCCTGTCCGACCAGGGCGGCTGGCAGCGCTATTTCTTCACCGGCATCGCCCTGGCGGCCGCCATCTACATCATCTACCTGCTGAAAAAGCACGCGGGCCAGCGCATGTTCTGCTGGGCCCTGGCGCTGATACTCGGTGGTGCGCTGGGCAATGCCATCGACCGCCTGATGTATGGCCACGTGGTCGACTTCCTCGACTTCCACTGGAAAAGCTGGGGCCATTTCCCCGCTTTCAATATCGCCGACAGCGCCATCTGCATCGGCGCGGCCCTGTTCATCATCGATGAACTGCGCCGGGTAAACAAGTAATCACGACTGCGGGAGAACGGCATGGAACTGTCCGGCAAAAAAATCGTCCTGGGACTCTCGGGCGGGGTCGCCTGCTACAAGGCGGCGGAATTGTGCCGCGCGCTCACAAAAGCGGGCGCCTCGGTGCAGGTAGTGATGACGGATGCGGCCAGCCACTTCATCACGGCCGTGACGATGCAGGCGCTGTCCGGCCACCCCGTGCACACCAGCCAGTGGGACCCGCGCATCGACAACAACATGGCGCATATCGATCTGACGCGCCACGCGGATGCCATCCTGATCGCGCCATGCTCGGCCGACTTCATGCGCAAGCTGGCGCATGGCGTGTGCGACGACCTGCTGTCGACCCTGTGCCTGGCCCGTCCTTCCCACCTGCCCTTGCTGGTGGCACCGGCCATGAACGTGGAAATGTGGCAGAACCCCGCCACGCAGCGCAATGTGCAGCAGCTGCGCGATGACGGCATCGAGCTGTTTGGCCCCGCCGCCGGCGAGCAGGCTTGCGGTGAAACAGGCCTGGGCCGCATGCTGGAACCGGAACAGCTGCTGACGGAACTGATCGCCGCCTTCCAGCCGAAAGTATTGGCCGGCAAGCGCGTGCTGGTGACGGCCGGCCCCACCTTCGAGGCCATCGATCCCGTGCGCGGCATCACCAATCTGTCCTCGGGCAAGATGGGCTATGCGGTGGCGCGCGCGGCGCGCGAAGCGGGCGCCGAGGTGCTGCTCATTTCCGGCCCCACGGCCCTCGATTCGCCCTTCGGCGTGCGCCGCATCAATGTGCAAAGCGCGCAGCAGATGCACGATGCCGTGCTGGCCCACGTCGACGACCAGCATGTCTTCGTCGCCGTCGCCGCTGTCGCCGACTGGCGTGTCGTCAACGCCAGCGAGCAGAAAATGAAAAAGCAGGCCGACGGCTCCGTGCCGGAACTGCAGTTTGCGCAAAACCCGGACATTCTCGCCACCGTGGCGGCACGCACCAACCTGGCCGGCTACCCCTACTGTGTCGGCTTTGCCGCCGAGTCGGAAAACCTGGTGGAATTCGGTTCGACCAAGCGCGAAAAGAAAGGCATCCCCCTGCTGGTCGGCAACATCGGCCAGAACACCTTTGGCCAGGACGACAACACCATCATCCTCTTCGATGAAGAAGGCCATACCGTGCTGCCGCGCGCCTCAAAACTGAACCTGGCACGCCAGCTGATTTCGGAAATCTCCAAGCGCATCGCCAAGAATTCGCTGCTCAAATAACCACCCATACGACTTAGCTTAGTTAATCAGATTCATGAAAAATATCGACATCAAGATCCTCGACGCACGCATGAAAGAACTGCTGCCAGCCTACGCCACGCCGGGCAGCGCGGGCCTCGACCTGCGCGCCTGCATCGACGACGCCATCACCATCGAAGCGGGACAGACGGTGCTCATTCCCACCGGCCTGGCCATCCACATCGGCGACCCGTCGTATGCGGCCATGATTTTGCCGCGCAGCGGCATGGGCCACAAAAACGGCATCGTATTGGGGAATCTGGTAGGCTTGATCGACTCCGATTACCAGGGCCAGCTGATGGTATCGACCTGGAACCGGGGCCAGAGCGCATTCACGCTCAATCCCATGGAACGCCTGGCGCAGCTGATTATCGTGCCGGTGCTGCAAGTGGGCTTTAACGTCGTCGAGGAATTCGGCGACAGCGAACGCGGTGTTGGCGGTTTCGGCAGCACCGGCAAACATTAAGGACTTACTTATGCCAGGTTTCCGCCATCTGATCCCAGCCCAAACTTCGCTGCGCCGATTGGCCACTCCCCTTTTGCTGGCCAGCGCGGCCATTCTCGCCGGCTGTACCACCCCGGGCACGAATGTCAGCGGCCCGTTCAACGTGGTGCCGGCGCCCGACGCTCCCGCCTTCACGGCGCAGCAAAAGGCGGCGCAGGAAGAACTGGTGAAGATGGTGGCGCTGCAGGACCGCCTGTCGAAAGTCTCGGCGCCCCTGCTGATCAACAATGCGGACCTGTGCAAGACGTATGCGCGCAACCTGCTGGGCTTCACGGCCCAGAACAAGTATTCCTACCCTGGCATCTATGCCGACGCGGCACAGGCGGCGCTCGGTTACGGCGAACAGATGCAGGTGTCCGGCGTGCTGCCGGGCAGCGGCGCCGCGCGCGCCGGACTGCGCAAGGGCGACGCCTTGCTGGCGGCCGAAGGCAAGCCGCTGCCGGCCGGCCCGAAAGCGGAAGGCCCGTTCGGCGCCATCGTCGGCCCGCTGGCATCCAAGAGTGCCAGCCTGAACATGACCATCGCCCGCGAAGGCCAGCAGCAGGACCTGAAAATTCCCGTCACGCGCGCCTGCGCCTTCCGTGTCGCCCTGGGCAATGCGGACAATATCAATGCGTATTCGGACGGTTCGCGCATCATGCTCACGCGCGGCATGATCAACGCGGCGCAGAACGATGAAGGCATCGCCTTTGTCATCGCCCGCGAAATGGCGCACAACATTCTCGACCACGCGCGCAGCCAGCGCACGGCGGGAACTTCCGGCAGCATCATCGACAGCCTGGGCGCCGTGCAGCCCGACGTGTCGATGCTGACGGGCGCCGCCGGCATCAAGGCCATGCCACAGGAACTCGATGCCCAGGCCGATGCCCTGGCCATCTACCTGCTGGCGCGCGCCGGCTACAACGTCGACAACGCCGCACGCTTCTGGCAGCGCCTGGCCACGCAAGTGCCGGCCACGGTCGCCAACGGCTACACGGCCCTGCACCCTGGCACCAACTCGCGCATGGCCGCCATCAACCGCGCCGTGGCCGACGTGCGCGCCAAGCAGGCGGCGAAGAAGCCGTTGAAACCTTAGACCTGATGCAGCAAGGCGGCGCCTGACGCAGCAGGTTTGGTCAGGCGCCGGGGAAGTTGGGGAAGTAGGTGCCCATGACCCATGTGAGGGCGCCGCAAAACACTACCGCCAGGAAGAGGGCGATGAGCAGCTTGCCGAACTTGGGAATGCCGTCGTCTTGGGTCTCGTGGTCGTTTGACATGAAATCTCTCCGCAGGCTGTTGGAGAGCGTAGTATAGCCACAATATTGAAGAATATTCCATACTTTGCCGACCCGGCACGGCAAGCACACTGCGCACCCCATGGATAGCATCGACCTTGAAGTCCTGAAAACCTGTGCCGCCTGGCTCGCCGCCGGGCAGCGCTGCGAACTCGTCACCGTCATCAAGACCTGGGGTTCCAGTCCCCGCCCCGTGGGCGCGACCCTGGCCATCTGCGAAGACGGCACGGTGGTCGGTTCCGTTTCCGGCGGCTGCATCGAAGACGACTTGATCGACACGGTGCGCACGCACGGCATCGTGCGCACGCGGCCGGACATCGTCAGCTACGGCATCAGCGCCGACGAAGCGCACCGCTTCGGCCTGCCCTGCGGCGGCACCATCGAACTGGCCATCGAACCGCTGCATGCGGACAGCGGCGTAGCCGAGCTGCTGGCGCGCCTGGAAGCCCATGAACTGGTCGAGCGCCGCCTCGACCTGAATACCGGCGGCGTGACCTTGCAGCGCGCCGCGCCAGGCGCCGTGCTGGCCCTGGACAATGACGTGCTGACCACGCAGCATGGCCCGCGCTGGCGCTTGCTGATCATCGGCGCCAGCCAGCTGTCGCGCTTTGTGGCGCAAATCGCCACGGCCATGGATTACCACGTCATCGTCTGCGACCCGCGCGAGGAATACCGCGGCGGCTGGAATGTGCCCGGCGTGCCCCTGCTGAACGCCATGCCCGACGACGTGGTGCTGGAACTAAGACTCGACAGCCGCAGCGCCGTCGTCGCCCTGACCCACGATCCCAAGCTCGATGACCTGGCGCTGATGGAAGCATTGAAGTCGCCCGCTTTTTATGTCGGCGCCATCGGTTCGCGCGCCAACAATGCCAAGCGGCGCGAACGGCTGCTGCAGTTCGATGTCAGCGCCGACCAGCTGGCGCGCCTGCACGCGCCCATCGGCCTGTACATCGGCAGCAAGACGCCGGCCGAAATCGCCATTTCCATCCTGGCCGAACTGACGGCCGTGAAAAATGGCGTGCCGGCCGCCCTGCAGATCCAGCACGCGGCCGCCCTGAGCCCGCCCACCACCGATATTTGCGCGCGCTGAAGCCGGACAAGCAAGAAACGAGATGCGCCAGCGGCGCGCCCCTGCTACCTTCCCTGATTTGACCACCATGACACTGCTGCACTGGACCCTCCCCCTGCCCGCCGGCTACCGCCGCGACGATGTCATCGCCTTTCACAGCCGCGACGGGGAAGCCGTGGCGGAGCAGGTCACGCCTACAGGCCTGCGCAAGGGCATTTTGCTGCAAGGCGTGCCCGTGGCGCTGGACGTGGCGTTGACAGACGCTGCGGCCATCTGCCGCGCCGAGATTGATGGCGCCGCCAACACCGGCCTGCAGGCGCCGCTGCATGGCGCGCTGCTGAACATCCTCGGCCTGCGCATCGACCCGCTGCCGTTCGCGCAACTGGCGGCCAACGATACGCTGCTGGCGCCGCTGGTGCGGCTTAATCCGGGCTTGCGCATCGTGCAATCGGCCAGCCCGTTCGAGGCGCTGACCTGGGCCATCATCGGCCAGCAGATCAACCTGCCGTTTGCCATCGCCCTGCGCCGTACCTTCATTCTGCAGGCGGGGCGCCGGCACAGCAGCGGCTTGTGGTGCTATCCGGAGGCGCAGGATGTGGCGCGGCTGGCCATCGAGGACCTGACCAGCCGTAAATTTTCGCGCGCCAAGGCGGAAACCGTGCTGCGCCTGGCGCATCTCGTCAACGATGGAGCATTGTCGCTGGAGCTGCCGCCCTCCGGCGACGTGTCGGCCATCTCGCAAGCGCTGCTGGCCGTGAAGGGCATCGGCCCGTGGACCGTCAATTACGCGCTGCTGCGCGGCTACGGCTATGCCGACTGCTCGCTGCATGGCGACGTGGCCATCCGCGCCGCGCTGCAAAAGCTGCTCGGCGAAGAAGCCAAGCCGGACATGGCGCGCACGGAACAGTGGCTGCGCCACTACGCGCCGCACCGTACCATGGCCGCCGCCCACCTGTGGGCCAGCCTGCATGCGCCGGAAAAAAATAGTTCACCGACCCGGGAATAAATAGCGGGCGAGAGGCGTCTATCCCTTGCAAGCCCTCAACAACCTCAAGGAGACCGACATGCGCTTCACCACCACTTTCGCCGCCACCGCCCTCGCCGCCCTGCTTTCCGCCCCGCTGGCCTTCGCCGCCGACGCCATGCCCGCCAACGGCATGCTGGTCAATGCCAGCGGCATGACCGTCTACGTGTTCGACAAGGATGTCGCCGACAGCGGCAAGAGCGCCTGCAGCGGCGGCTGCCTGGTGGCCTGGCCCGCCGTCATCGCCACCGAAGCGGCACCCGCCGCCCCGTACGGCAGCATCAAGCGCGAAGACAATGGCGCCATGCAGCTGACCTACAAGGGCAAGCCCCTGTACCTGTACAAGGAAGACAAGAAGCCGGGCGACGCGACGGGCGACAACTTCAAGAACGTGTGGCACGTCGTCAAGCCCTGAGCCTTCCACCCCGCCGCCACCATGACCACGCAAGAGGACAGCCGCCTGCTGCAAGCGTGCCTGCCCGGCCTGCGCCGCTATGCGCGCGCGCTGGCCGGCGCCCTGCATGCGGACGACCTGGTGCAGGACACCGTGGAGCGGGCCTGGCGCAAGCTGGAACAGCGCAGCGGCGAGATGCGGCCCTGGCTGTTTTCCATCATGCATAACCTGCACGTGGACCAATTGCGCCGCGCCGGCCCGCCGCTGCAGGAACTCGACGACGATGCCCTGCTGCCCGCGCCCGAGCGCGCGCCAGGGCAAGCCATCGCCATCGGCGAAATGGATGCGGCGCTGGGCCGCCTGCCGCTGGGCCAGCGCGAAATCATCCTGCTCGTCGCGCTGGAACAGATGCCGTACGAGCAGGTGGCGGCCACCCTGGGCATCCCCGTCGGCACCGTCATGTCGCGGCTGTCGCGCGGGCGCGAGAAACTGCGCGCACTGCTCGACGGCCGCCCTGCCGGCGGCCATGGCGTGCCCACCCTGAAAGTCGTGAAATGACTACGCAAGCCATCAGCGAAGCGCAACTGCACGCCCTGGCCGACGGCGTCCTGCCCGAGGAACAGCGCGCCGCCATCGACGCCCACCTGCGCGCGCATCCGGACGATGCGGCCCGGGTCGACGCCTGGCGTGAACAGAACCGGCAGCTGCGTGCCCTGTTCGACCCCGTGCTCGATGAAACCGTGCCGCCGGCGCTGCTGCAGGCAGCGTCGCCTGCGGCGGCGAATGGCGCCTGGCACCGCCACGCCATGCAGGCGGCAGCGGCCATCGTGCTGCTGGTCGCGGGCGGCGCGGGCGGCTGGCTGCTGCGCGGCGGCGAAGGCGCGCCCGCCAGCGCCAGCCCGATGTCCCTGGCGCGCAGCGCCGCCATTGCCCACGCCGTCTACACGCCGGAAGTGCGCCATCCGGTGGAAGTGGGCGCGGAACAGGAAACGCATCTGGTGCAATGGCTGTCGAAACGCCTGGGCACGACACTGCAGCCGCCCGCCCTGTCGCCACTCGGCTTTCAATTGATCGGCGGACGCCTGCTGCCAGGCGATGGCGACGGCCCCGTGGCCCAGTTCATGTATGAGGATGGCAAAGGCCAGCGCCTGACCCTGTATGTGGCGAAAGAACGCGCCGGCAAGCAGGAAACGGCCTTCCGCTACACGCAGGAAAAGGACCTCGGAGACCTCGGCGTGTTTTACTGGATCGACGGCCAGCTTGGCTATGCGCTGTCGGCGAACCTGCCCAGGCAGGAACTGGGCAAGATCGCCAAGGCCGTGTACGCGCAGCTGGACCAGCCACGCTAAGTGAAGCTGGCCGCGCGCCGCTGTGCGCGTGCTCCGGCCAGGTGGATCAGGCCCGCCAGCATCCCCAGCCCAATGCCAAACACGGCCACGCCCGTCCAGCCATAGCGCTGCATCAGCCAGCCGCTGATGGCAACGCCGACGGCGCCGCCGATGAAGGTGGCCGTCATGTACAGGCTGTTGATGCGCCCCTGCGCAGCGGGATCGACGGCAAAGGCGCGCGTCTGGTTGGCCACCAGGGCCGCCTGCACGCCGATGTCGAGCACGATGACGCCGATCACCAGCAAGACCAGCGACGAGGCGGCGCCGGCCAGCAGCAAATAGGATAGCGTGACGATGGCGATGCTCAAGCCGATGACGGTGCGCGAACCGAGCTTGTCGGTGGCCCTGCCGCCCAGGGTGGCGGCCAGCGCACCGGCCGCGCCGATGATGCCGAAGGCGCCGGCCCAGGCGCTGCCCAGATGCCATGCGCCGTTGGCCAGCAACGCCGCCAGGTTGACCCAGAACGCATTGAAGCACGCCCACAACAGGGCCTGGACCAGCATCGATTCACGCAGGGGCCGGTGGTCGCGCGCCAGTGGCCACAGCGACGCCAGCAAGCCAAGATAGGACAACTCGCTGCCCGGTTTCCCGCGCGGCAGCAGGGCCGCCGCCGCGATCCATACGGGCAGCATGAAGGCCGCTTCCATGGCGTACACGGCGCGCCAGCCAAAGGCTTCGCCCACCACGCCGGCCACCGTGCGCCCCAGCAGGATGCCCACCATGATGCCGCTGACGACCATGCCGACGGAGCGCCCCCGTTCGCCGGGCGGCGACATGCTGGCGGCCAGCGGCACCAGCTGCTGCGGCACGCAGCTGACGATGCCCAGGCCAAACGAGGCGCCGATCAGTGGCCAGATACCGGGCGCCAGCGCGGCCGCCAGGGCGAACAGGCCTGCCAGCGCGATCTGTCCCAGCACCAGGGTACGCCGGTCGTAACGGTCGCCCAGCGGCAGCAGCAGCGCCAGCCCTGTCGCAAAGCCCAGCAGCGCGGCGCCGGCCACCAGGTTGACGGCCGCCAGGTCGACGCCCAGGCCCGCCTGGATCAGCGGCAGGATCGGCTGGGTGCAATAGATGTTGGTGATCACCGCGCCGGCGATCACCGCCATCATGAGGATCTTGCCGCGCGGCGCGGCTGGCACACCGTCTGGCGCCAGAGGGGGGTGGGGCATGGGGCGCATGGCGCTCTCCTTTCAGGGTGCCACGGCGACATGCCATGGCGAAGGAGTCCAGCTTACGTACTTGCACCAGCAAAGAGAATCCCCTAATATCGAGAATCATTCTTCCATATTTTGATAGTCCTCACAGGGGAGCAAGCGATGGACAGGCTCGAATCCATGGGCATCTTGCTGGCGGTGGTCGACGCGGGCAGCCTGTCGGCGGCCGCGCGCCAGCTTGGCATGCCGCTGGCCAATGTCAGCCGCAAGGTGGCGGCGCTGGAGTCGCACCTCGGCACGCGCTTGCTGCACCGGACCACGCGCCAGCTGTCGCTGACGCAGGCGGGCGGCGCCTATGTGGCCGCCTGCCGCCGCATCCTCGACGAGATCGGCGAGGCGGAGCGCACGGCAACGGGTGAATATGCGACGCCGAAAGGCGAGCTGACGATAACGGCGCCCGTCGTCTTCGGGCGCTTGCACATCGTGCCCGTGGTGGCGGCCTTCCTGGCCCAGTATCCCGAGATCGAGATCAAGCTGGTGCTGACCGACAGGGTCATGCATCTGATGGACGAGCAAGTGGACGTGGCCGTGCGCATCGGCGAACTGCCCGACAGCAGCTTCGTGGCGACGCGCGTCGGCACGGTGCGCCGGGTCGTCTGCGCCAGTCCCGCCTACCTGGCCAGGCATGGCACGCCAGCCATGCCGGGCGAACTTACCGCGCATGCCTGCGTCAGTTTCGAGGTGCTGGAATCGCGCCGTGCCTGGGACTTCGGCACGGGCAGATCAAGGCAATCCGTGCCCGTGCATTCGCGCCTGGCCGTCAATACGGTGGACGCGGCGATCGCCGCCGCCACCCTGGATGCGGGCCTGATCCGCGTGCTGTCGTATCAGGTCATGGACGCCTTGCGCGACGATGCGCTGCGCATCGTGCTCGCACCGTTCGAGGCGGCGCCCTTGCCCGTCAGCCTGCTGCACAAGGGACAAACGCCGCTGCCATTGAAACTGCGCGCTTTCTTCGATTTCGTCACGCCGCTGCTGCGCGCGCGCCAGCTGAGCATAGACTGAACATCGACTGAACATCAAATGAGCCTCAGCCCAGCGCACGCTGGAGTTGCGCATACGCCTCAACCAGCCGTTCCTTCGAATAGCCGCGATTGAGCCCGCTCGGGTTGGGCAGTATCCACACGCGCGCGCCGCCGAAGCGCTCTGGCTGTTCGCCCCAGCCTATCGTGCGCTGGCCCGTCATGGCCGCATACGCGGCCTTGCCCAAAAAGGCGATCCATTGCGGCTGCGCCAGCGCCAGCTTTTCCAGCAGGCCCTCCGCCGCCTGCGCGAATTCATCCGTCGCCACCTGATCCGCCCGCTGCGTCGGGCGCCCGACGGCCGCCGTCAGGCCGATGCCAAATGCCAGCACGCTGCTGTCGTCCTGCGGCGCCACCTGGTGCGGCGTGAAGCCGGCCAGGTGCAACACGGGCCAGAAGCGGTTGCCACGACCAAGAAAATGGTGGCCGGCGATGGCCGCGTCCGCACCGGGATTGAGGCCGCAAAACACCACCCGCAAACCGGGAGCGAGGATATCGGGCAAACCCGGCGCTGTTGTGCTGTGTGACATGGATACGCTCCTGTGCAAGGAGCTGCAGTATAGAAGAATGCGGCCAGCCTCACCTGCCACACCTACTGGTCCGCATTACGCCACTGCGCCAGCTGCAGCAGGGCCGCCAGGCCAGCCACCGCCGCCGCGCCCAGCGCCAGCGACCACGCCGGCCAGTCCAGTAACAGCAGCACGCCACCGGCGGCCGCGCCGATGGCGCTGCCCAGGTAAAGCGCCGACTCGTTGAGGGCGATGGCCAGGTTGCCGTCGCCCTGCGCCGTGCGCACGGCCAGCAGCTGCTGGTTCTGCGGCACTTGCAGGGCCCAGCCGGCAGCGCCCCACAGCACGACAGGCGCCAGCATCAGCCATGCCGACCAGCCGGCCGCCAGCGGCAGCGCGCCCAGGGCCGGCGCCAGCAACAGCAGGATGCACAGAGTGAGTGTCGGCGCGGCCAGCCTGTCGGCCAATGGACCGACCAGCACACTGCCGGCGATACCGCCCACGCCCCAGGCCCACAGGAAGGGCGTGACGGACAGCGCCTCGCCGTGCGCGGACCATGCCAGCAGCGGCGCGACAAACGTGTACATGCCCAGGCTGGCAATGGCCGCCAGCAGCGACACCAGCAAGATGGCCAGCACCTGTCCGTCCGCCAGCAAGGCCAGCTTGCGGCGCAGCGCGATGGCAGGCGCCGGCGGCAACACGGGCAGCTTCCACAGCAAGCCGGCCAGCGCCAGCGCACCGAGGAGCGCCACCAGCCACAGTGCGGCGGCCCAGCCCAGCTGCTGCGCCAGCAGCAAGCTCAAAGGCACGCCCAGCACCGTGCCGCTGGCCATGCCGCCCATGATCACGCCGATGGCCTTGCCCCGCTGCTGTGGCGCCGCCACGCCCGCCGCCGCCGCGATCCCCAGCGCCAGGTAGACGCCGGCGCCGATGCCGGCGACGGCGCGCAGCGCCAGCAAGCTGGCAAAGCCTGGCGCCAGCGCGCTGGCCCCATTCGCCAGCACGAACACGGCCAGCGCCCACAACAAGCCGGAGCGCTGCGCGCGCGCCGGCAGCAAGGCCACAGCCAGCGGCGAACCTAAGCCGTAGGCCAAGGTGAACGCCGTTACCAGCTGCGCGGCCATCGCCACGGAGACGGCAAAGGCGCTGGCGATCATCGGCATCAGGCCCGCCGTCACGTACGACGCCATGCCGAGCGCAAAGGCACCCATGGCGATCAGGTAGACAGTGGCAGGCAGCGCAGTGGTGGCAGCGACGGGCGCGCGCGAAATGGAAGAGGAGGAATCAAGCATGGACAGCCTTCAGGAAGAAAGCAGGCATTCTGGAATACAATATAAACAATTACAATTTAACTGTTTATGCTATTACTG
>RCUS01000190.1_pt1 | contig 45732 bp, 75 predicted proteins | sample 2166221 | NCBI WGS metagenome assembly RCUS01 (sample SAMN09932758, study PRJNA488358) | compost metagenome | isolation source: compost soil in cyclohexanecarboxylic | place: Germany: Experimental Botanical Garden
TGCCGGTGCGCGAGCAGTTGGACATCTTCATCCAGGCCGCCAAATCACGGCGCGAAGCGCTGGACCACGTCCTGATCTTCGGCCCGCCGGGCCTGGGCAAGACCACACTCAGTCATGTCATCGCCAACGAGCTGGGGGTGAGCCTGCGGGTGACCTCCGGCCCGGTGATCGAAAAGGCCGGTGATCTGGCCGCGCTGCTGACCAACCTGCAGCCGCACGACGTGTTGTTCATCGACGAAATCCATCGCCTCTCGCCCGTGGTCGAGGAAGTGCTGTATCCGGCGATGGAAGACTTCCAGATCGACATCATGATCGGCGACGGCCCGGCCGCACGTTCGATCAAGCTCGACCTGCCGCCGTTCACCCTGATCGGCGCCACCACCCGCGCCGGCCTGCTGACCGCGCCGCTGCGTGATCGCTTCGGCATCGTGCAGCGGCTGGAGTTCTATTCGGCCGAAGAACTGACCCGCATCGTGCGGCGTTCGGCCGGCATCCTCGGCATCGACTGCAGTGCCGAAGGCGCGGGCGAGATCGCTCGTCGTGCGCGCGGCACCCCGCGTATCGCCAACCGCCTGCTGCGCCGCGTGCGCGACTACGCACAGGTCAAGGCCAACGGTCATATCGACCATGCCGTGGCGCAGGCCGCGATGCAGATGCTCAAGGTGGACCCGGAAGGCTTCGACGAGCTGGACCGGCGCCTGCTGCGCACGATGGTGGAATATTTCGACGGTGGCCCGGTGGGCATCGAGTCGCTGGCGGCGGCGCTTTCCGAAGAGCGCGGCACGCTGGAAGACGTGGTCGAGCCTTATCTGATCCAGCAGGGCTTCCTGGTACGGACCGCGCGCGGCCGCATGGCCACGCACAAGGCCTACCGCCACATGGGGCTCAAGCCCAAGGCCGCGCCGACGGACCTGTTCGCGGAGCAGGCTGATGAGTGAGCCCCGGTTCAGTTGGCCGACACGCATTTACTGGGAAGATACCGACGCCGGTGGGGTGGTCTACCACGCCCGCTATGTCGCCTTCATGGAAAGGGCACGCACCGAATGGATGCGGGCCTTGGGTTACGGACAGGAGTCCATGCGCAGTGGGGGAGGCCAGGTGTTCGTGGTTCGCGCCATGGCCCTGGATTTCCTCAAGCCTGCCAGACTGGACGATGTGCTGACCATCTCGGTGGAACTGGTGCAGTGTCGGCGGGCAAGCCTGCTGATGGAGCAGGCGGTGCTGCGCGGGGAAGAAGTGCTGGTCACCGCGCAGGTTCGCCTGGCAGCGGTGGGTGCCGTGGATTTCCGCCCGCAAGCCATTGATGACACGCTGTACGCAACGCTCAAACCCCTACAAACCAAACTCGCGTAAGTAAGATTGAGGAAGATCGGATGATCGCTTTGCTTCTGGCCCTGCAGGCCACCGTGACCGAGGCTTTGCCGGCTGACGTCAGCGCCGCCGCTGCGCAGACCGTTGCGCAGGCCAGCCACGGTGGTGGCATCAACTATCTGGACCTGATGATCAAGGCCAGTATCCCGGTCAAGCTGATCGTGCTGTTGCTGCTTGCCGGTTCGTTCATCAGCTGGGTCATCATTTTCCGCAAGGCGCGCGTGTTCAAGGCCGCCGACCGCGAAGCCAGCGACTTCGAGAACCGCTTCTGGTCCGGTGCCGACCTCGGCAAGCTGTACTCCGCCGCCACTGATCGCAATCGTTCGGTGGACGGCCTGGAAGCCATCTTCGAATCCGGCTTCCGCGAATACACCCGCATGCAGAACCGCCGTGGCCTGGACGGCCGCAGCCAGCTGGAAGGCGCGCAGCGCGCCATGCGCACCACCTACGCCCGCGAAGTGGACGGGCTGGAGCGCAACCTCGAACTGCTGGCCAACATCGGTTCCACCGCGCCTTACGTGGGCCTGGTCGGCACCGTGTTCGGCATCATGGTGACCATGCACGACATGATCAGCAGCGGCGAGCAGGCCGGTATCGCCTCGGTCGCGCCGGGTATTTCCGAAGCCTTGTTCGCCACCGCCATCGGCCTGTTCGTGGCCATCCCGGCAGTGTGGGCCTACAACCGTTTCACCACCCGCGTGGAGCGCCTGTCGGTGCGTTATGAAACCTTCGCCGAAGAGTTCAGCTCCATCCTGCAGCGCCAGAGCGGCGCTGACGAGTAAGCGCATCCGCGCTTTCCTCTGACCGCAGGAGCCCAGACATGACCGCCGCCATACCCCGCCGCAAGCGCCGCAAGCTCAAGTCCGAGATCAACGTCGTGCCGTACATCGACGTGATGTTGGTGCTGCTGATCATCTTCATGGTGACCGCGCCGCTGCTGACGCTCAGTTTTGAAGTCGACCTGCCCAGTTCCACCGCCAAGGCGCTGGAAAGCAAGCAGGACCCGGTGATCGTCTCGGTGCGCGCCGACGGCCAGCTCAGCCTCACGCTGCCCGGTGCCAAGGATCCCGAAGCGATGGACCCCGGTGCGCTGCAGGCGCAGCTGGGTGCGCTTGCCTCGCAGGACAAGGACCTGCGCGTGATCGTGGCCGCCGACAAGACCGTGGCCTATGAAAAGGTCGTGTCCGCGATGGACGTGATCAAGGCCGCAAAGATCGAGAAGGTGGGTCTGGCGACCGATGCACGCTGATTCCCTCCCGCCGCCGCGCGAGTCCAGCAACGAGTGGGGCCTTCCGGTCGTCCTCGCGCTGCTGGTGCACCTGTTGGTGGCAGCGATTTTCATCATTGCCTGGGTGTGGTCGCCGCCGCGCAACACCGAAGCTGCCGCGGGTGATCCGGCGGTAGAAGCGAGCCTGCAGGTGTCCTCGGCCGAAGCCGCGGCTGCGCGCCAGGCGCTGCGCGCTTCGGAAAATCTGCCGGATCTGCCCGTACCCGTTGAAGACGTGCCGCCGGAACCGGTGCCGGAAGACACCGTGCCGCCGCCGCAACCCATTCCCGAGCCGCGTCCGCAGGATGCGCCCACGCCGCAGCAGCACAATGCGCAGGAGCGCATCGCGCAGCCGGACACCGTGGACCAGGAGCGCGTCAGCGCCCTGGCGATCTCGCAGGAAAAGGCCAAGCAGGAACAGGAAGCCAAGCGCCGCCAGGAGCAGATCGACCTCACCGAGCGCAAGCGCGTGGAAGAGGCCGAGCAGAAGCTGCGCCTGGCCAAGCAGCAGGAAGAGGCCGATCGCCAGAAGAAGCTGGCCGACGAGCAGCGCCGGGCCACCGACAGCGCCGAGCAGGAGCGTCAGCAGAAGATCGCCGAGATCCGCCGCAAGCGTGAGCAGGCCGAGCGCGAAGCCAAGCTGGCCGAGCAGCGCCTGCGTCAGGTGGCCGATGCGCGCGCGCGCGCGCAAGGCGCTTCGTCCAGCAATACCGCCGCCAGCGGCCCGGCCACGCCGTCACCGGGGCAGGGCGGTACCAGCAATGACGATACCGCCAAGTACGCCGCCGCCATCCAGCAGGCCGTGCTCAACCAATGGGTGCGCCCGGATTCGATCCCGCGTGGCCAGCGCTGCCGCCTGACCATCCGTCAGGTGCCCGGCGGCTCGGTGATCCGGGTCGAATTCGCCCCCAGTTGCCCGTATGACGAGGCAGGACGCCGTTCGGTGGAGGCCGCCATCCTGCGCGCCCAACCGTTGCCGTACCGTGGATTCGAGAAGGTGTTCCAGCCGAGCCTGAACTTCAACTTCGAAGCGCAGGACCGCTGAGCCCGCCGGAGCCGCGTGGGAGCTCGCTGGTTTCACTGGTAACTTCTATGTAACGTCCCCGTGTTCATTCTCGGGGATGGATTTCACGCGGTATTCGTTCACGATTGCGAAAATGTTCATCCGCTTGCTGCTATCCCTCTTTGCTGCATTCATTCCGTACCGTTGAGCGCCTAATGAAGAAATTGCCTCGCTGGCTGGTCGCCCTCACTGCCCTGTTGTTGCCGCTTGCGGCCATGGCGCAGCAGAAGGGCCTGGAAATCGACATCATCGGCGGCAACGCCTCGGCGCTGCCGATCACCGTCGTACCGATGCCATATCAAGGTTCGGCCGGTGCGCCGCAGACCGACGTGGCGGCAGTGGTCCGCGCCGACTTGGACCGTTCCGGCCAATTCCGCAACCTGCCGGAGGCGCAGATCGTCGAGCGCCCGACCCGTGGCAGCGAAGTGCAGTACCCGACCTGGCGTGCGCTGAAGCAGGATTACCTGGTGGTCGGCCGCGTGCTCGATGCCGGTGCCGGCGCCTACCGCGTGGAATACGAACTGTTCGACGTGGCCAAGGGTGAGCGCATCCTCGGCCTGGCGATGACCGCGCGCTCCAACGCGATGCGCGATGTCTCCCATCAGATGGCCGATGCCATCTACGAAAAGATCCTCGGCGTGCGTGGCGCGTTCTGGACCCGCATCGCCTACATCACTGCCAGCGGCAGCGGCGCCAACATGCGCTACGCCTTGATGGTGGCCGATTCGGATGGCTACAACCCGCAGACCATCGTGCGCTCGGCCGAGCCGCTGTTGTCGCCGAGCTGGAGCCCGGATGGTCGCAAGCTGGCCTACGTCAGCTTCGAGCGCGGCAACTCGGCGATCTACATGCAGGACATCGCCACCGGTGCGCGTGAGCTGCTGACCAGTTTCCGTGGCATCAACAGTGCGCCGGCGTTCTCGCCGGATGGCCGCCGTCTTGCCCTGGCGCTGTCGCGCAGCGGCAACCCGGAAATCTACGTGATGGACCTGGGCAGCAAGCAGCTGACCCAGCTGACCAACCACTTCGGCATCGACACCGAGCCGACCTGGGCCGCTGATGGTGGTTCGGTCTACTTCACCTCCGACCGTGGCGGTCGCCCGCAGATCTACCAGGTGGCAGCCAGCGGCGGCAGCGCAAACCGCGTGACCTTCCAGGGCAACTACAACGCCAAGGCCACGGTGTCCTTCGACGGCAAGAAGATTGCAACGGCGCAGGGCGCAGGCAGCAGCTACAAGATCGCGATGATGGACAGCAGCCTGGGTTCCCCACGCTGGAGCACGCTGTCGCCAGGGTCGCTGGACGAATCACCGAGTTTCGCGCCCAACGCGAGCATGGTGTTGTATGCGGCCCGCGAAGGCGGACGTGGAGTTCTGTACGAAGTGTCTGCTGATGGCCGTGTGCGTCAGCGTCTGGTTCTCGCCGATGGTGATGTACGGGAACCCGCTTGGGGCCCATACCGCACCGCGCGTTGATAAAGTGTTAACATCCGACTCGGATTAATCCCAAAAAATTGGCCCAGGAGCCTCTAGGTATCGCCATGAACAAATCCACTCGTGTTTTGCTCGTTTCGTTGCTGTCCGTCGCCGCGCTGGCCGGCTGCTCGAAGAAGGTCAAAGAACAGCCGGCACCGCCGCCGGTCGACACTGGTTCGACCACGCAGCCGACCGGTCCGTCCACCTCTGGCCTGTACGGCCCGGGCGACCTCGATACCGACGCTTGCCTGCGTCAGCGCGTTGTTTACTTCGACCTGGACAAGGAAGAAGTGAAGTCGGAGTTCCAGCAGATCATGGCGTGCCACGCCAAGTACCTGCGTGACCGTCCGTCCTCGCGCATCACCCTGCAGGGCAACACCGACGAACGCGGCAGCCGCGCTTACAACCAGGCACTGGGCGAGCGTCGTGGCAACTCCGTGAACTCGGCGCTGCAGGCCAACGGTGGTTCGGCTTCGCAGCTGACCGTCGTGTCCTACGGTGAAGAGCGCCCGGTGTGCACCGAGTCGAACGAGTCCTGCTGGTCGCAGAACCGTCGCGTCGAAATCGTCTACACCGCGCAGTAATCGATGCGTATCGGCATCAATAAACTGATGCTCGTGGTAGCGGCAGCCCTTGTGGCTGCCGCTCCTGCGTATGCACAGCGGCAAAGTCTGGCTGATCGTGTTGGCGCGCTGGAACAACAGGCCAACAACACGCAGGCCAATACCGACATGCTCAATCAGCTGCAGCAACTGCGTAGTGAAATGCAGACGCTGCAAGGCACGATCGAGCAGCTTCAGCACGAGAACGAACAGCTGAAGAAGAGCAGTCGTGACCTGTATCTGGATCTGGACGGGCGTTTGAACCGCCTGGAAGGCAATGGTGGCACCGATGCCCCTGCGGCATCGGCGGCTCCCGTTCTACCGGCGGGCAAGCCTGCGGCCGCAAGCAACGAGCGTGCACCGACGGTGCGTGGCGATGCCGGCAGCCTGGCTGCGGCAGGTGACGAACGTGCTGCCTACAACGTGGCGTTCGATGCGTTGAAGGCCGGCAACTATGCGGATTCGGCGCAGCTGTTCCAGAGTTTCCTGGAGCTGTACCCGAACGCGGCATATACGCCCAATGCGCTGTATTGGCTGGGCGAAAGCTATTACGCGACACGCAATTTCAAGATGGCCCAGGCGCAGTTCAACGACCTGATCGCCCGTTATCCCACCCATGACAAGGCCGCCGGCGGTTTGCTGAAGCTTGGCCTGTCGCAGTACGGCGAAGGCGATGCCGTGCAGGCACAGCAGACGCTGGAGCAGGTGGTTTCCCGTTTTCCCGGCAGTGATGCGGCCCGTACCGCCCAGGATCGTTTGCAGTCGATCCGGGTTGGCCAGCAGCTGCGCTGATTGGTACCGGGCCGCGGCAACGCGGTGCGGTTGAAGTGAAATGAACTCTCCCGCCGCCGCTGTTCCCAGCGAGATCGTGCAGTCGCCATTGCCGCGACTGAAGATCACCGAAATTTTCCTGTCCCTGCAGGGCGAAGCCGATACCGTCGGCTGGCCGACGGTGTTCGTGCGCCTGACCGGCTGCCCGCTGCGCTGCAGCTATTGCGATACCGAGTACGCCTTCCACGGCGGCACCTGGTGGGACATCGACGACATCGTCGCCGAAGTGTTGAAGCAGGGCGTGCGCCATGTCTGCGTGACCGGCGGCGAGCCGCTGGCGCAGAAGCGCTGCCTGATCCTGCTGCAGAAGCTGTGCGATGCCGGGCTGGATGTGTCGCTGGAAACCTCCGGTGCACTGGATATCGCCGCGGTGGATGCGCGCGTATCGCGCGTGGTCGACCTGAAGACGCCGGACTCGGCGGAGATGGCGCGCAACCGGCTGGAGAACATTCCGCTGTTGACCGCGCGCGACCAGCTCAAGTTCGTGATCTGCAGCCGCAGTGATTACGAGTGGGCCAAGGCGATGCTGGTCGAACATGGCCTGCCCGCGCGTTGCATGGTGTTGTTCTCGCCCAGCAAATCGCAGGTGAGCGCGCGCGAGCTGGCCGATTGGATCATCGCCGACCGTTTGCCGGTGCGCTTCCAGATGCAGCTGCACAAGCTGCTGTGGGACGACGAACCCGGTCGCTGATACGGGCCGATTGCCGTGGCGCCAGGCGCGCGGCATCCGCTCGGAATGCACGGGTACGACTTGTACACTTTGTTTCCTGCGGGCGGCTGGCAATGCGCCGATGGTCGCCCGCAACCCCGTGGACTGCCGTCCACGGTTACATCCCGGCGCGGGACAGCGTGCTGGCTTTGATCCCCCAACCGGATGAAATCCCATGAAGAAAGCAGTCGTGCTTCTTTCCGGCGGCATGGACTCGGCCGCCGTCGTCGCCATTGCCCAGGAACAAGGTTTTGAGGTCTACGCACTGAGCGTGCGCTATGGCCAGCGGCACACCTCGGAACTGGAGGCCGCCGCGCGCGTGGCCACCGCCCTCGGCGTTGCCGGGCACAAGGTGGTGGATGTCGACCTGCGCAGCATCGGCGGCTCGGCGCTCACCGCTGACATCGACGTGCCGGAAGCCGGCGGTGAGGGCATCCCGGTCACCTACGTGCCGGCGCGCAACACCATCATGTTGTCGCTGGCATTGGGCTGGGCCGAGGTGCTGGGTGCCAATGACATCTTCTGCGGCGTGAATGCGGTGGATTACTCCGGTTACCCGGATTGCCGCCCGGAGTTCGTGGCGGCATTCCAGGCGCTGGCCAACCTGGCCACCAAGGCCGGCGTGGAAGGGGCGGGGATCGTCGTGCACGCGCCGCTGCAATACCTGAGCAAGGCGCAGATCGCCGCCGAGGGCCAGCGGCTGGGCGTGGACTTCGGGCTGACCGTGTCCTGCTACCAGGCCGATGCGGATGGGCGTGCCTGTGGTCATTGCGATGCCTGCCGTCTGCGCGCGGAAGGTTTTGCTGCTGCGGGCATGGAAGACCCCACGCGTTACGCCTGAATTCCGATTTTTCGATTCTTGCGCTAGAATACGCGCCCCGGCTGCGGCCGGGTCGTTGTTTGGGCCGTTAGCTCAGTCGGTAGAGCAGAAGACTTTTAATCTTTTGGTCGAAGGTTCGAATCCTTCACGGCCCACCAGTATTACCAAGGCTTCTGAGCGATCCGGAGCCTTTTTGTTTTTCCGCAATCGGATATTTTTTCCGCAATCACCTTGTTGGCGTGACCTTCTTGCCCTTGCGCACGTAGTGCTCAGTCATCACTACCGAGGCATGCCCAAGCTGCGCCTGAGCCTGTCTGATATCTCCGGATGAGTCCGCCTTGTCAGTGCCAGCTTTGGCTCGGAGGTCTCTGAACTGGAAGTCGGCCTTTGCCACGCCAGCTAACTCCCGCGCCTTGTCGAACCGATAGCGCAGTTGATCCTTCGCCAGCGGCTGCCCATCCTCATCCACCACTAACCGGGTGTGATGGAGGGTGTACCCCTTCTTCCTGCGGCTGATTCGCTCAAGAAGCGCCAGTAGCTCGCCCTCGACAGCGATTCGCAGCTTTGTCCTGGTCTTTCTCTGCGCCACGTGCAGGTAGCCATCGCGCACGTCCCGCGAATCGAACGCGAGCGCATCAGACGGCCTCTGTCCTGTCAGGTAGGCTAGGTCGATGACATCCCGCGTCGGCTCATCGGCAGCTGTCCAAACGCTGCGGAAGACGTCATCCTCAATGTACGCATCCCGTCCGGCTTCCTTAAATCCAGTGATCCCCCGGCACGGGTTCTCCGCATCAGTTAGGCCCCACTCCCGGCACTTGTTCCAGATATGCGAGAGCAGCGCCTTCTCGCGATTGGCGCTCACGGTTGCTGTCGTCCCGTGCCGGGTGCGCCAGTCCATGTACTCACGGACATGGATGGGGCGAAGCTCGGCAAGCGGGATCGGTGGATCTCCAAAGAAGCGGAGCAGGGTATCCAGTTCTCGGGCATTTGCCTTCTGCGTACCAAGGCCCTTGCGTGGGATGACCAACTGTCGATACCGATTGGCTACTTCCGTGAACGTCACCACTTCACTGGCCGGGGTCTCCTGAGCCTGCAGATCCGCCCACTTTCTGATTGCCTCGGGATAGCTCTTGCCAAGTGATGTTTCACGGCGGGGCCTCCCGCCGTGATCGTAGAAGTAGTAGACCGTTTTGCCGCGCTTGCGCTCACGCAGGTTCGGCACGGCTCCCGGCTTTGTTGGCTTACGGCCCACTGTTCGCCCTCATGGCATTGCTGCGCCACGCTGGCTTCGGATCTTCCCTCCGGCGTGAGCTTCCGTCTACGGCTGCCCATACGACCACCGGCCACCCGGATGCATTGATCATGTGCGGGATACCATTTCGGGCCAGCGTCTGGATCTGACGGCTACGATTGTGCGCGCCGGTCAGTTCTGCCACGTCGCCATGCGCTCCGGGCTTCATCAGCTTCTCAGCCGCGCTCATCTTCCCCTCCTTTCAGTGCTTCTAGTGCCTTTGCGTACTTCCTGCGAAGCCGTGCGGCGGTCTTTTCGTCCAGCAGTGCTAGCCGGTTCTCGCTCGCGTTGTCGGCTATGTCGGCCAGCTTGACGCGGAGGGCGAGGGGGTTGCTGCGAATGTCGGCGTAGTACGCATCGGTCGGATAGTCCGGAAAGCGCGTAAGGTCGATGACTGCATCCACCACGACGCCGCAGAAGTTGTCTTCCAAGTGATGTCCTAGCCAGTTCTGCATCTCCTGCGGCGCGTCCTCAAGAACATCATGCAGCCACGCCACGGCCTCGGCTTCCGGGTCGTCCGACACCGCAGCAGCCACCCGGGCCACATGCTCGATGTACGGACGCCCGGCCTTTTCCACCTGACCGGCATGGGCGCGGCGTGCCAGTTCCTTTGCACGTTCGACTACCTCACGCATCGCTCGCCTCCTGCGGGCTGTCCGCTTGCTTCATGAACGTGATCCAGTGTGTGCCCATGCGCTTGCCAGACGGATGCCCGAACAGTGGCTTGTGTGGCGTCAGGACCAGTACGTCGCGCGTGGCCACCTGCACCTCGCTCCACTTGAATATCAAGACACCGCTCGGTTGCAGCACTCGGAAGCACTCGACGAACCCGGCGCGAAGGTCATCCCGCCAATCCGCTCCCAACTTCCCGTACTTCGCTGCCAGCCAGCTTTGCCGGCCAGCGCGCACCAGGTGCGGAGGATCGAACACCACCAATGGGAACGAGTTGTCCGCGAACGGCAGGGCGCGGAAGTCCAGAAGCGCATCCGGGTGTATGTGCACGGCGCGGGTTCCGTCCTCGCGGTGAGTGCGGTCAGTGACAGTGATCGTCTCGCTCCGCTGATCACCGAAAAGGCAGCGCTGATCCTGCTGGTCGAACCACATCATCCGGCCGCCGCAGCAAGGGTCGAGAACCACGGGAGCGTCAGCCAACATCCTTCACCCCCTGCGGGCGTGCGTCGCCAAATCCGCCCAGCTCAGTCCCGCAGGATCGGCAACAGACGCGGAAGCAGCCACAGCCGCACGGCAAGACCGAATCCGCCGGCACCAGCACGAACCCCTCCGGCCCACCGGCACCCTGCGTCTGCAGGAACAGCAGCGTGGCCTTTGCATTCATCCGAGCACCCTTGTTGCGCGGCGTCGTCGCAATCTGCTCCAGCGTCTCCATGGCCGTGCGCAGGGCTACGTCGTTCGAGCGCAGGGCGGCGGTGATGGCTGCGACTGCCGCAGCAACAAGCGGCGGCAACTCGCATCCGGCCTCCAGCATGTCGGCGGGCGCATCTTCGTTGAGCCGGCGCCACTCGGCCGCAAGCAACTCCCTGGCGCGCTGCTGGTCATCCATTGCACACCTCGTAATCGCGGCCAGTGATGTATGCGAGACAGTCGAACGGGCGTTTCCCTGCTTTGAGCCCCGGCCATGCGCGCCACGGATCAGAAACGGACGTGCAGCAGAGGCCGATCCCCAACGCACGGTGATCGAGCCGAATGCTTTTCAGATCCGATGCGATGGCTGCGAAGTGGTTCACGTAGTCCGGGTTCCAATCGCTCAGGATCGTTGCCGCTTCCTCGATCAAACATCCGAAGCTCAGAAGGTCGTCGGGGCGCACGAGTGCCTGATCGAAGGTCATCACGTGTGTGGCGCGCAGACACAATGGCACGACCTCGTCCTTCGAGAGCCGCCAAAGCTCGTCGCCAGCGGCATGCCATCCCTTTTTATCGAGATACCGCTTGGATAGGTAGTCCCAGATCAACGGCCCCGTGCCCCATCCATTCCGGTATTCAGCGACAGGAACGGCCTTCGTTTTGAACACTGCACAAAGCGCGGACGTGCTCACTGGGACACCCCCGCGCCGTGGCTGGCGGGCTGCATGTGACGCCAATGCGTCGGGGTGTAGTAGACGTACATCGACATATCCGGGAACCACCACATGACGCGGGATTCCGGCGTGCGCTGAACAGCCGTCAGCGACTGCACGTTGCGCTCGCCTGCCGCGTCCACGATCTTGGTTTCCACTTCAACGCCGAGCGGCGCGGTGGAGATTGGCAGCCAGCCGCTCATTCCCCCACCTCGGCGCTGGTGGCCTGCATTGCGGCGTCGATAGCTGCATCAACATCGTGGCCTGGCTCGTCAAAGTCGAAGCTGCACGACACGGGCGCACCAGTCAGCGTGTCTCGCCAAAGCTGGACGCGCTCAGACTTCAGCCACCGATACCGCGCCGCGTCCTGCACATCGCCGCCCTTGGGGCTGGCGTCGATCATGGCGAGTAGTCGGTCGCGATGCTCCGTCAGGTACTGCTTTTCTTCCGCGCCACCACACCACTGTTCCATGCCCGCCGAATACTGCGCCTCGACGGCCTCGCGGAACGGTTCAAGGTCGACCCCCGGCGCTGCGGGGGTGCGCAAGCGTTCCAATGCTTCAAGTGCATCCGCAACGCCCGCATAGCTCATGGACTGAGCATGCTGCTCTCGGCGTGCATACCAACCTGCATCCAGATTTACCTGCGCACGCTCGACTTCAACCGGCGCTGCGGCGACGGGGGCGGCGTAGAAGGGGATCAGCTTCATGTCGCCATGATCGAACCCGTGACGGTAGGCGCGCACGTCACGGCTCGGCGTCATGGGTGCGAGGATGTGATTCCACGCGCTCTCCGTGAGGTAGAAAGCGGGACCCGCCTCCTGCGCTGCGGCGTCCTTGCCCACCTCAACCGCCTTCACCGCATCCGCGTACCCAGCCTGATAGCCGTCGCGATGCCCGTTTGCTGCTGCCGTGCTCATGTCTGCTGCGGTGTAGTTGCTCATGCGTCTTCTCCGGTCGGGGGAGCGGGGAGGGGCTGCCAGTGGGTGGCGTGTTGCCATTGCCTGAATTCACCATTGGCGCTGGTCTGGCCCCACCATGCTTGGAACAGTCGATGCCAGTAGCCGAGCATGATTTCGTTCCGGCCAACGACGCCGAGCACGATCCAAGTGGCGTCCTTCGGCGCGCTATCAATCGGCATCCATTCGTTGTTGCTCATGTCTTGTTCCTAAAGGGTGGGGCGGGCCGGAGGTGATCCCGGCATGTCCAAAATGATTTCTTGTTCCTTACCGCTCCGCGCTGGGTAGCGGCAGTGGCGCGCCTCGAAATGTATTGGCGGTGCAGATTGGACGGACCGTAGCTGCGCATCACCACTGCGCATTACGCCCCGTAGATCAGAAGTGACCGAACTTGGTCAGGAATGGAATGTCGTCATCGGCCAGCTCGGCCATCGAGTCAGCAGCACTCAGCACGTTGTCCGTGGCCCGCGACGGACGCTGACGGGCTGGCGCGCCAGAGTTGGAGCCACCGCCGTTGCCTTCCTGGCGACCGCCGAGCATCTGCATCTCGTTGGCTACGATGTCCGTGCTGTACTTCTCAACGCCGTCTTGGCCGGTGTACTTGTCATACTTGAGCGAGCCCTCCACGTAGACAGTGGAGCCCTTGCGCAGGTACTCGCCAGCGATCTCCCCGAGCTTGCCGAAGAAGACAACGCGATGCCATTCGGTCTTCTCCTGCTGATTTCCGTCCTTGTCCTTGCGCACTGAGGTAGTGGCAAGGCTGATGCGCGTGATCGCCATGCCAGCCTGCGTGTACTTCGTATCCGGGTCGTTGCCGAGGTTGCCGACAAGGATCACTTTGTTGATGCCGCGGCTCATGCTGCTTCCTTCTTGTTTGCACGTTCATTGGCGCGCTTGAGTGCGCTGCGGATGCTGCTGTGGAGTTGAGTCCATAGCGCGAGCTTCTCTTCGGCGGTGAGCTTCTGGCCGAGCATGTAGGCGTGTGCCTTGTCAGCCTCTTCGTCAGTAGGCTTGTCGCCTTGGAAGTGGTCGCGAATGTTGGCTGCAAGCCCCAGCAGGAACCCCTGAGACTCTTCGTCCATTGCCTCCCACGCCCCATCTGTCGGGGAGGCTCGCCCTGTTGCGGAGACGCCGGGGGCAACGCTGGCGAGCTTCGGGGGCTGCTCCGCTGCATCTCCGTATCCGGATTCCAGCGCCACTTTCGCCCACAGCTCGTAAGCAAGGCCAAATGTAAGTGCTGCTGCCATGCAGACACCGCGCCGATGGGTGTCGGTAATGTCGCGGGCGGTGATCTTGTCAAACGGGATGGCTGCGTTGCGGTGATCCATCACTGCCTGCGGAACCTCCGGCGTGGTCGTGCCATCGCCGTGTCGGAACCGCAGCAGCAGGAAGCCACCAACCGGAGCACGATGCAGGATTCCGCCTTCTGCCGTGACTACTGCCTCGGGCAGCCAGCCCGGAGCGTTCTCGCGGAGAAGGTTCAGCGTGCGCGACCAGTTGATGTACGACGCTTGGAAGTTGCCTGCCCCGATCTTTTCGACCAAGTCGGCGGTGGCAACGCCTGCTAGGTTGGGAATGTCTGCCATGTTCTTATCTCGTATCCGTGGTGGAGAACTTGCCGTCTTGTGTTTCCTGCCTCGCGTACTCCGCGCCTTCCTCGTCGGACATGTGCGGCATTGCGATAGGCGTTGGGGTGTCCTCGTCCATGTCCTGCTCCAGGTAAAGGGGTAACTCGGACCGTCTAGTTCCGGCCTGCCATCTGCCGCGCCCGTCGTGCCGGTTTGATTTCCGGTGGACCCGTGGCAACCGCTGCCGTCCGCCTCATGGATAGGCGCAGTACATCGACACGGGCGGAGTCCTTCGGGTAGCAAGAATCTGTGCGTTACATGCGCCACGCACAGTGGGCTAGGGGAGGGTTAGATGGGCATAGTCACAATGACTTGGCCGCCTTCAAAGGCGTTGCGGCACTGCTCGCCAAGGACGCGCCGTTGCGACTGGTCGTCGTGATCCATAACGTACTGCTTGAATGCAGTGGAGCCGCTCTGGAAGCTGTTGACGTTGGCATAGACATAGACGTGGATTTTCATTGGTCTCTCCTTTTCGGCGAGTGGATAGGGGGTTATCGAACAGGGCGCTTCGTCTGCGCCGGGAAGTCGGGTATCTGTGTCGGCGGCTCGTGCTTGGGCTGCCTGCGCAGCATCCGAACGTGCGCCACGATTGCGTCGGCCAGCTTGAAACCGTTGATCGCCATCAAGACGAGGAAGATCAGCGAGATCAGTTCCAGGTGGATGGCACTTGCGATCATCGCCAGCGCACCGAACAGGAGGACGAAGCCGAGTGAATTTCGGATCACCTTCATCCCTCACTCTCCTGTGCGCAGATGCCTTCGTTGGCTTCCAGTTCTTGCAGCGGGTCCGGCGCCTTGATCGGCGGAATGCCTAGCTGCATTGCTGCGAAGAAATCGAGTTCTTCCATCACACCCCTCCAGTAATAGTCAGCAGACGCAGCGGCACGAAGAACACGGCGGCTGCGAGTAGCGAAATTGCGAACAGGTCAAGAAACAGCGCGTACTCGGCGGACTTCGCGAATACGTGCAGCCATGCGTTGAGGTGGCGGGCGGTCATACGGATTCCTTTTCCAGCTCGCGGATCTGCTGAAGAAGATCGGAAATCTCGTCATCCTTCGCGCTGAGCTGGCGCTTCAGATCTTCAACCTCTGCCTCTGCGTCAATTAGGTCTGACGAAGCCTCGGTGAGTGCATCGCGCAATTTGTTCGTGCCGACGCGCTTCACTTCTTCAAGGAAGTCGCTAAACACACTGTCAACGTCGGGGCAGGTTTCTTTGCAGTAAGAAAACGAGCGCTTCTCGGCGTACCGACTCATGCAGCACCTCGCACGCGGGAGAGGGCGGCCTTAAAGCGCTTCTGCGCGTCAAGGCTGTCACATGCTGCAAACTCTTCTCCGGCCTCAATCAGCTCTGCGAAGGCTGCGCGGGCTTCGATCAGGTCGCGCCCATCCGAGTAGCTTTCCCCGCCCGCTCGCGCTACCTCGCGATCCATCACCGCCAGCACATCAACCCCGCTCATGCGGCACCGCCTTTGTTCGCCACCACGAGCAGGTGCGATTCGCACTGAGCAACGTAGGTTTCGTACTGGGTGATGCGTGCCTGCAGCGCCTTCAGCGCGCCGAGGTGGATCATTTCCCGACCTCGAATCATGGCCGCCATGTAGGTTCTCTGATCCATCACGGCCACATCCACGCTGATGCCGTTGACGGTCACCTTGTAGCCAACCTGCCCGTTGAGAGCCTTGACCGTGGCGTAGTCGTTGCGGGCCTTCTGCAGCTCCGCATAGGCTGCCTCCAGAGCTGTGGCAGCCTTCGCCACAGCCTGCGTGTTGATCTGAGCACTCATGCCGCGCACTCCCGCAGCAGGTGGTTGATTGCGCCGTTGATAGACAGCTCTTCGTACTCGGCGACGTCTTCAACCTGACCGTTGACGTAGGCATCGCGGGTCGAGCGAATCAGCGCGGCGAACTCGGCGTCTTTGTGCGAATCGAGAAGGCGAGCGGCCTGTGCGAAGAACTCCGCGTGCTGCGCGCCGATCATTTCTTCCAGCATCGACGGCGTTGCGCGGAGTGCGTCGAGTGCGGTGTCGTCTACTTCGGAGAAGTGCGGCGCGGCGTAGTCAAACGCCACCTGGGCGTTCCGGGCCTGCTCGTTGCGGGTGACTAGGCTCATGTCAGGCCTCCACTTCGATCATGCGGATGACGAGGGCCTTGGCCGATTGCTGCAGGGCCTTTTTCGTTTCAGCGAGGGCTTCCCATGCGGCAGCCCCTGCGGCTTCCCATGCGGCAGCCCCTGCGGCATCCCCTGCGGCTTCCCGTGCGGCTTCCCGTGCGGCATCCCCTGCGGCAGCCCCTGCGGCTTCCCATGCGGCAGCCCCTGCGGCAGCCCCTGCGGCAGCCGCATCGCTGCGAACGGCCGTCAGGGTCGGCATCAGACTCGGGCACTGCGAAAAGTCAGTGATTTCCGGAAGGCTTGCCAGCGCGTCGGCTTGAGTCGTCAGGCCTGCGAGTCGCAGCCAAGCGGTGGTGTGCTCGCGGATCAGCCAGTCAGCCGCCATCGTTGCGCGGCGCTGCTCGATTTCCGGCGTGGAGCGGGTTCCGACGAGGCGCGGAATCAAGTCCTTCAGCAGGTCATTGCGCTCGTCGTCCGGCAGCGAGTCGTTCCAATTGCGCAGGAACGTTGCAATCACCGGGCAGGCGCAGGCCGGACTATCCGACCAGCTCTCGCCAGCAACATAGGAGACGGCTTCCATCACGCACATGCCGTCGTAGAGGTTGTTGTGCCCGCCACGGGCCAGATCCATTGCCTGGACTTCTGCCAAGCGCTGCTGATCGATTGATACCTGATTGGTCATCTCTGCATCCCTCGGCCTCGGGTGAGGCGATGGATGTAGATTAGTGAGCTAAACACTACGCGTCAAGCGCGCTAAACGGTTTGCTAAACACCATTCCTGAACCCCTAACGAGGCGTTCAGGGTTTTTTGAACTTTGGAGGTCAGCGGCCGATCTAAGAGTTAGCAGCGCAACTTCCGCAGCGCAGTTTTTGGGATCGGCTGGGCAGGGCGTAGCAATTGCCGCATGAATGCTTAGAAGTTTTTTTGTTTGACAAACGACGCGAATTGATTTCGTAACCCATTGAATTGACGAAATTTTGTATCCGGATATCGTATACGTTGGGCTGCAAATCACTGAATCGAAAGGCGAAATCAGCTCTAACCCCAATGTAAGTCGTTGCAGTTACGCATGCGCAACGCTATTGTTGACACTGTCAAAAGCGGCCGGATCCGCGATTTGATCCAACCGCCGTCAAGGCGGTTCTTTTGTCCCTAACCACCCCACTGGAGAAAACTCATGCACGCACAGCATGCCGCCAAGGAAAAGCTTTTCGGCGCCAATGGTTTGGGCGCCCTGAATTTCAAAATGTTCCCCGGCCACTCCCGCGAGACTACTCCGGAGCAAGTGGCTGAGCAGATCCTGCAGGCCATCGCCATGATTGAGACTGGTGAAGTTGTGGCTTTTGAGGATTTCGAGGACTAACCCTACATGCCATACAAGGATCTGTACGAGTTCGCTCAAGGGCTTGAGCCTGTAGTAAACCGAAATGCAATCCGAGACAAGATCTTGGAACTAACGGGAGCCAGCGGCTTCCGTTTTTTTCGTCATCCCGGACTGGATAAGAACAAGCTTGCCGGGATGTACGTCCATCCTGGAAACCTGGATCACCAGTTTTCACGTCAGGCACAAGGCAAGCACGTTGTTGCCTTGGCGTACGACTTGAATCGGTGTTGGGATCGCTTCGTGTCAGTCAAGGAGATGATGCATCTCTTCGATGATGACTTAGAGAAGGCGAACACGGAGGATGACTTTGATTCCATCATAGATGGCCTCTTTGATGAGGCATTCGATGGACAGATGTCACCTCAATGCGTTTCTGAAATCCGATGTTTTTGGATGGCCGTAGGGGTTCTTTGCCCTGAGCGAATCAGGTCAGAGCTACATCGGAAGAGAGACGCTGGCGAGATGACTGATTTGGAGATTGCAGAGTACCTAAAGGTACCCGCCGCCTACATTGGCAGCTTCTGCAGTCCGAACATCAAGAAGATCATGCAACGGCTGATCTCCTGACCCTAAACCCCGCTCCGGCGGGGTTTTTGTTGTCCCAAATTGGGACGGGGGAGGGCAGGGGCCGTTAGTTGAAGCGTTCGATGCGATTTCGCAGGTAGACCTTCCCAGCAACTGTTGTCCCGGTAGGCAGTGCAAAAGCCGGATAGAGCGCGGCGTTTGCACTCACAACATAGATGGCGTCGCCACGGTGCTGCAGGCCTTTGACTTGGTGTCCGCCGCCAATGTTGATGAGGTACACGCCGTCTCCGTCGAACGTGGTGACTCCGGTGTCCACCATGAGGGACTCCCCCGGCTGGATCACCGGGATCATTGAGTCGCCGCGCCCTGTGACAAGAACCAGGCGCCCAGGCGGCGGGACAAACCCGACTACCGACCGAATGTAGTCCGGCTCAAAGTCCATGGCCCGGATCACCTCCGGGAAGTCGTCATTAACCCTCTCGCCACCCATGCCCGCCTCCGCATCCAGCTGTAGGACGCGAACATAGTCACCGGGCGTAGCAGGGGCTGAGACTGCGAGCGGCACCGTTCCATCGTCCCTCATCGGCAGCTCTCCATAGAGCAGCCACCGCGACCTGACGCCCAGCGTCACCGACATCTTCTCTAGAACATCGGCCTTGATGTTCTCTGGCTGCACCTTGCCCTCTGTCTGCCACTGGCTTACTTGGCCGGGGCTTGTCTTAGCCAGCTCGGCGATCTGGCGGACTGTTAGGCCAGATTCGGAGACGGCCTGTGCAACTCGATTAGCGAAGGTCTGTTTCATTTAGCGAGCTTAACTATAAAAGTGTTTAGGGTGCTTGACATGCCTGTGTAGTGCGCTAAACTCGCCGCATGGACATCACTAAACGGCAAGCCCGAGAAGCGCTGAACACCAACGATGCCGGCCTCGCACGGTTCTTTGGAGTGTCCCCATCTGCGGTTTCCCAGTGGGATGACGACAAGCCAATTCCAGAACTTCGCGCTTACAAGGCTGCGAACAAGCGTCCTGACATTTTCGGCACAGCGATCCCACCCCCAGCCAGCAGCAAGAGGGGGAGCTGAGATGGCATCGCCGATTTTCGCCGCGATCATGAAGCTGGAGGCGGCTAAGCGTCGTCCAAGTGGTCCAGCGCACTCAGCCAATTCTCTGCCGCTGCCGAAAAGTCGTTTGTCAGCTCCGGTACTTCTGACCCGGCTAGCAAAAGTGCTGAGTCGGCTCTCGCAATTGCGATCTGCTCGCGGATCGCGTCGAGCAGCTGATCCCGATGGGGATGCGCAGCAATGACTGCCCTTAGGACTGCGTCTGTGATCCATAGCCCTGCATACGTCATTGCAGCCACGCGCATTGGTTCGGACGAATCCGTCGCTTCCATGCCTGTCTCCGGTTTGTTGGTTGGGTCGCACCGCCAATCCTACCGGCAGACGGGCGCCACTAAGCGGACTGCCTGACATGTCAGCGCGCCTCTCGAAGCAGCCAAACCACTGCACGCCCATCAACCATGCGCAATGCGTAGACGTCGCCCTGTACGCGAATGATCGCGGTGACGTTGCCCGAGATCGCTTCAAAGACTGATTTATCCATGTGGCTGCACTCCGTTGGGGTGCGGCCATTTTCAGGACCACCGAGGGGAATTCTGGGGAACACGCCGTCCCAAGGATTCCCCGGTAACCCAAGGGGCAGAAATGCGACACCTAAGCATCACATATCAAGACGGGCTCACAGAGCGTTCTCGCAGCCTTCGAGAACACCTGCTGGTGCAGGTCCACCAGCGCGGCGTAGTAGCCGTGGCGGGCTCCATGGACATGGCTCCGAGCAAGCTGACGGAGAAGATGGCAGGGCAGGACAGCGGCGGTAAGTCGCGCGGTATGACCATCGATGAGTTGGAGACGTACATCCGGACTCAGGGTGACATCAGCCCAATCCACTACCTGATCGAGCGCTACATGACCTCTCCGGAGGCCGCGCACGCCGAAGCCATCGCTGAGCTGACCAAGCTTGCCACCGCCCTTCCTGCACTGCTGCAGCGCGCAGGGGTGAAGTGGCCGTGAGTCCGAAGAAATCTCATCCGTGGCGTGCGTTCAATCCTGGCTGGCTCAAGCAGGGAACGGACAAGGCCCGCGCTGCCCGTCCGATCAAGGCCTGACGCATGTCCACTCAGATCATGTCCGCCTGCTGGAAGCTCCAGATGCCGCCTACGGCTAAGGCGGTACTGATCTCGCTCGCCGATAACGCGAACGACCACGGCGAGTGCTGGCCGTCTCTGACGACGATTGCTGAGCGCACATGCTTTGGTCGCACGGCGGTCATTGACGCGATCAAGTGGTTGGAGTCAGTCGGGCTGGTCAAGGCGGATCGCAGTGACCGATATCGGACTTTTTACGTCCTCACTCCGGCCAACTTTGATCCAGAAAAACTAGTCCGTCAGAACAACCAGTCCGGGAAACGTACTAGTTCATCTAACGGCGAACTAGTACGGCAGGCGGACAACGAAGTCCGGGAGACGGACGACGAAGTCCGGCAGGCGGACACTAACCGTCAAGAACCATCAAGAACCGTAAGTAAAGCAACAAAGAAGCAACGCGCTGACGCGCTCCCTTGCCCCGATGACGTGACCGAGCAGACGTGGTCTGACTGGCTCGCTCTGCGCAAGTCGAAAAAGGCCAACGTCTCGCAAACCGTGATCGACCACGCCCGCCGAGAAGCGGCCAAGGCCGCGATGACGTTCGAGGCATTTCTGGCGGTCTGGGTGTTCCGTGGATCACAGGGCCTGCAGGCCGATTGGCTCAAGCCCAACGAGCGCGCAGGCCCAGCACTAGCGCGGGCTAATCCCCAGGCATCGCCGCCAAGCAAGACCCTATCCGCAATCCAACAACTGCAGGGCATGAAGCATGGAAACCAACTGGATTCACGACGAAATTCTGGACGGCCTGAGTCAGCTGCTCTGCTTGAGTCTGGATCGGACGCCGGCAGCGGACATGATCGCTGGGACGGCAATGGGCTGGCATCGGGCGATTACCGATGACCGCGTTTGGGATCAGCAGTTGGACGCGCCGCGCTTCCGCAAGGCCTTCACCAACTTGATGAAGAACCGGCGTATGTGGCCGTCGCCTGCGGACTTCATGGAAGCGATGCCGCCGCGTGAGCAGTTGGCGCTGACGAAGCAGCCGATCAAGGCAAACCCAGATCGCGCCGAGCGCGCTGCCGCCGAGCTGGCAGATGTCCTTGGCGGGAGGCGGCACTAATGGACCGCATCGCACTAACCGACGTGGACGTGTTCCGACTGGAGTGTGAGGGATGCAACGCAAACGAGATCGCAGTCGCTATGCAGATTCCGGTGGGTTGCGCAGTGGCGCTGATGCATCGGGCCAAGGTGCTTTACGCCAGGGCGATGGAGTCTCGTCGCCCGGGTCCGCTGCACCTGACATCGGCGGCGTAATCACACCCCACCAATTCGGCCGGTGGGCCAGAGAAGCAGGGCGGGGCATCGGTAGCTGTCCGCTGTACGGGATCACAAGAGAAGCGACCCAGCTACGCGCCGAGTGGCGAGCGGGCTGGAACGAACGGGATAGGGAGATGAGGCGATGAATATGTGGAGTTGGATTCTTTCAGTGATCGCGGCGGCTTTCATCATGCTGTTGCTGGTTGCAGTAGTGTTTGGCTGGGGTATTCAGGCCATTGCCAACGACTGCGACCACTTCGGGAAGTTCCGTAACTCGGAGCGCGTCTATGAGTGCCGCCTCGTCGCCGACTACACCGAGGAATCCTGACATGAGCGAGAACGAGATCAAGCCGGTGGCGTGGATTCGCGTAGGAATGGTCGAAACACTCACGCATGAAGTGGGTTTCCTGATCAAGTGTGGGTCGATCCAAGAATGCGACAGCGACAAGCCCCTCTACGACCAATCCGCCATCGACCGCCTGACGGCAGAGCGGGATGCGGCTATGACTGAATTGGACAGGCTCGGGTATATCGGCGGGCTGCTTCAGGAGCAGATCGCAAAGACAACCGAGCGAGCCGACTACGCGACGGCAGACCGCGACGAGGCCCAGCGCAAGCTATCGGTTGCAGTTGCCGAAGGAAAGGCATTGGCTGCCGATGCGGAGCGGTATCGGAAGATTGAGGCGTTGGCAGCAGGAACACCAGGGCAGTGGCAAGCCGTGGAGGATGCGGCCTTCGTCAGCCACTGGGGATGCATCCAGAACTTCACTCTGAATATTGACGCCATCGACGCCGCCAGGGCGGAGGGCGGGGCATGAGCTGGGTAATCGTCTACGCAGTCGTTTTTGTGGCGATGCTGTATGCGGACGCCATTACTTGCTTTGCATGCCGTCGCCGGTTCCGCATTGGGCAGTGCATCGTCCTCTGCGCCATCTGGCCGGTAACGCTCCCGTTGGTGCTTGCTGGGATTGCTTTCCTTACGCGGAATGATCCGCCTGCCGGGAGCGAGCCATGACCCACAACGTCATCACCCTCCCGCCGAAGAACCGGGAGCGCATGGTGGAGCAGGTGCTGCGGTTCCTGCTTGGCGCGCACCCCGGCAAGCCGGTGAACGTTAAGGTCAGCGTTGCGCGGCCGGAGCGTACCGACCCGCAGAACCGTTACCTGTTCGGCGTGGCCTACGCGCTGCTGGCGCCGCAGATGGGATTCAGCGCCGAGGAAATCCATGAGTGGATGTGCGGCGAGCATTTTGGCTGGGTGAATCGTCAGCTGCCGGGTGGTCGCATCGAGCAGAAGCCATTCCGCACCACGACCAAGGACGAGCACGGCAACGCCGACAAGCTGGACGATCGCGCGTTCTGGGAATTCGTGGAACAGGTGCAGCGCACGGCGGCTCAGGCGGGCGTGTTCGTCCCCGACCCGAACAGCGAATACAAGGCGGTGGCGTGATGCGCAGCAAAAACTCCAAGGCCTTCACCACCGCCGAACGTGCGCATCTGCACGCAGTCAAGAACCTCCCTTGCAGCGTCTGCAATGCGCCTGCGCCGAGCGACGCGCACCACATCAATCAGGGCCAGCACTTCACGGTCGTGGCCCTCTGCAAAGACTGCCACCAAGGCAGCGAGAACGGATGGCATGGGCGCAAAACCATGTGGAGAGTGATGAAGATGGACGAACTGGCCGCGCTTAACGTGACGTTGAGCCGCCTGCAACTAAAGGAGGTCGCATGAGCGCCCCGCACCGTAACCGCATGCCCGGGCGGCCTGTTACCGCCTATGGCATGAATATCCTGACGTTCGATATCGAGGACGTGGCCGAGGCAATCAAGCTGCGGATGCTCTCTCGGGGTGGATGCTGGGACGTTCATGTAGACCCGCATGGCGGCGTCCGTATGGAAAACGATCTCCGGCCGCATCGCTCTAACCCCTTGCCTGATGCATGGCTGGTTGGCACCTACACATCCAAGGCTCGGTGCGCGTTGATCGAGGAAGACCTTGTCGAACGGCTGCGCGAACTGCGGCCGGTTAGGAAGTCGGCGTGAAGATCCTAGCGATTGACCCCGGCACGACCCAATCCGGCTATGTCCTGTACGACGGGCGCGTCATCACCGCTGGCGTGATGCAGAACGACGAACTGCTGCAGGTTGTCCGTGACGACCGCAGCGACTGCCTGTCTATCGAGCAGATCGTCAGCTACGGCAAGGCGGTGGGGCAGGAAACATTCGACACCTGCGTGTGGGCTGGCCGGTTCATGCAGGCGTGGGCGTGCCCGGATGAGGTGCACATGGTCCGCCGTGCCGAGGTCAAGAAGGAACTTGGCCTATCTGGCTCAGCGCAGGACAAGCACGTCAACGCGGCGCTGCTGCAGCGAGTTGGGCCGAAGGGCACGAAGAATGACAGGGGGCCGACCTACGGCGTGAGTTCCCATGCGTGGGCGGCTCTCGGCGTGGCCCTTGTGGCGATGAAGCGAATCAACGGCGGCGCTGCCGCTAACGAGGGGGTGTGAGGTGAAGCGACGTTACAAGTTCATGCGCGAGGTGGTTGGGTGCGGTCGCGTAACAGCCGCATTCGTCGTCGCGCTCAATTCGTTCTCTGACCTTCCGAGCCACAAGGTTGGGTTCATGCACATCATCTGGGATATGGGGTACGAACATGACTGACCCACGCGAAATGCTGGCAAGGCTGAATCCAACCAATGTGCGCTTCGACGTTGGCCGGGGCGGCGGTGTTCCGGAGCTGACCAATATCGACATCGCTGGAGCGCTTGGCATGGTCCCGGCTGGGTTGGGGCGCGACCTGATGGAGCTGCTGCATGGGCCGGACCCAAGCAAGCAGGAAATCTGCAGGGTGTTCGAGCGCGTCTGCAAGATGGCAATGGACGAGTCCTTCCGCCGCGTCGGCGCTCACTGCGAGGCAAAGACCTTGTGGGGGCTCTCGGAATCGCTGGCTGGATTCCATCACAATAAGTCTCAAGAAACCAAGCAGCACCTGGCCGAACTGAGGGCCAAGATGCAGGAGGCAAGAGAGAAGCTGTGGCCCGAACGTCTGCATGAGGTGCTTCCGGTTATGGCGGGCCTTCTGATCGGATTCATGAAAGGCGAGAGGCTGAGTGCAAGAGAGCGAGCCCGCCGCCTTGGCATGGACGAATCCACTTACCGCGAGCGCTGGTCCGACGTATACGAATGGCTGCTGTCGAAGATGCTGGATGCCGAGCAAGAGGCGGCGAGGGACTTCGGCAGGGCGCTTAAGCGATCAGCTGCATAGTGCGGGGTTGCGGCCCCCGCATACGATCCGGATTATCCATACCATCGCGCGCGAACAATGCCCCGGACTCCCGGGGCTTTTGCGTTATGGGATTCCCTGACCGCTGTTCCGCACCCCACGTATGCATGTCAGCGTCCATCTATTCAATTTTCGCCAGAAACGTATACACGACGTGCGTTCCGCTGGCCCCAATCTATGCAGGAATGTATGCAACCGGCCAACGTAGAGCGCGTGGCCGAGGCTGCGCTTCCGAGTGATGCAGCAGAGCGGAACGAGTACCCGATGGCCGATGGCCTCCTGTACTACTTCCCGGCCGCACTGGCTTGGGTCGCCCGCTGCAGCAAGGCAGGAAATGACCAGCACAACCCGGGCGAGCCGCTGCACTGGGCCATGAGCAAGTCCACGGATCACGCGAACAAGATCATGCGCCACTTGCTGGAAGCCGGAACCGACGACACGGACGGCACCCCGCATAGCGTCAAGGTGGCATGGCGGGCATTGGCGCTGGCGCAGGAGGATCTGATGGCCCGCAAAGGTGCGCCAATCGGCCGGAATGCGAGGCGCTGATGAGCCCGAGACGCCACTACGTCATCCCAGACTGCCAAATCAGGCCGGGGGACGCTACAGACCATCTCGACTGGATCGCTGCGGATATCGTCCGGCGCAAGCCTGACGTCATCGTCTGCATCGGCGACTTCTGGGATCTGCCCAGCATGTCGATCTATAGCGCCCCCGGCGGGCTGGAGAAGGAGAACTCCAGGTTGTTGGCGGATATCGAGGCTGGCCGCGAGGCGATGGCCCGGCTGACCGCTCCGATCTGGAAAGAGATCAAGCGGATCAAGGCGAACAAGAAGAAATACTGGAACCCTCACTTCATCTTCACCGAGGGAAACCACGAACACCGCGCCGCACGGCTTGCGATCAATGACGCCCGGTTTGAAGGGGTCGTCGGGACGCACCTGCTGGATGTCGAGACGTTCGGTTGGGATCGGTACAAGTTTGAAACCCCGGTAGAAGTAGACGGAGTTTGGTACTGCCACTACTGGAAGACTGCCCATAGCCCCCGGCCCATCGGCGGCACGATCGACAACCGGCTCAACAAGCTGGGCTTCTCCTTCGTGCAGGGGCATGAGCAGGGCAAGCGCTACGGCGACCGACCGCTGGCGAACGGAAAGACGATTCACGGCCTGGTTGTTGGCTCCTGCTATCTGGGCACCGAGTTGTACCGAGGGCCGCAGGGCGCGAACGAATGGCGCGGCGTCGCTGTGCTGCACGACGTGAGGGATGGCGACTTCGAGCCGATGTTCCTGACGCTGCGCTGGTTGTGCCGCGAGTACACGGGCGAGGAGTTGCCGCAGTACATGAAGCGCCGGTATCCGGCTCGGGACTGGAGCCATCTGGAATGAAGCCGAACCCGGAAGTGCTGGGGATCGTTGAAGGCCTGCGCGAACAAGTGCTGCGCGGCGAGGTAGTCGGCCTGTTCGTCCTCGCCCAGATGCGCGACGGCGAGCACGCGTGCGACTACTTCACCCCGGATGTCGGCGACATGCGACTTCAGCTGGGCACCGAAATCATGGGGATCGAACTCCCGTAACGAACTGCCCACAGGGGGCCAGAGTGAAACAGGAATACGCCGATAGCGTGGCTGCCGGTATTGCAAAGCTGACACCGCCAATGGGCGTGGTTGCTGTCTCCGTGGCCGGTATGAGCCTGCAGGACTGGGTGTATGCCCTGACCGCGATCTACACAGGGCTGATGATCGTCCATCACATCGTGACGAAGTGGTGGCTTCCGTGGAGGCGCCGTCGTGAAAGGTAAGCCTATTCGTGTGGCGGTCGGCACCCTGATGCTGAGCGTCGCTGGCTTCATCGGTTGGAAGGCAAGTGAGGGATTCAATGGTGATCCCCACGTTCCGACCAAGGGCGACGTGCCCACCATCGGGTTCGGGTCGACACGCTACGAGGACGGCACCCCGGTACGCCTCACTGACAAACCGATCACCCGGGAGCGGGCCGAGCAACTGGCGCGCAACCTGCACAGTGAGGAGGAAGCCCGGTTCCGGGCCTCGCTCCCGGGCGTGGAACTGACCCAGGGCGAGTACGACCTGTATATCGACTTCGTTGGTCAGTACGGCATCAGCAATTGGCGCGGGTCGACCATGCGCCGGCAGCTGTTGGTGGGGAACTACCGGCAGGCATGTGACGCGCTGCTGCGTTATCGCTTCGCCGCCGGTTACGACTGTTCCACCCGAATCAACGGTCAGCCTAACAAGCGGTGCTGGGGTTCTTGGGAGCGGCAGCAGCAGCGCCACGCCAAGTGTCTGGCAGAGCAATGAACACATCAGCCCTTGTGGGCGTGGAGGTTTGAGTGAACGACGATCAGCTTGAGCGTTTGGGCCGGCTGGCCGACCGGTTGGACAACTACGCGGCTGCCGGGGCTATTCCGATGCCGGATCACGTTCGTCTTGCTGCCATCAATGAGGCAATCCCCGAAATTCGGGATGAGCTGAAGGCAGTCTTGCGTGAAGCTGGCTTCGATCCGTGGGGTGATGAATGACCCGCGCGCAGATCCTCGCCCTCGTCTGGCTGCTGAGTCTGTTGGGAACCTTCTGGGCTGGATGGTCATGGCGTGGCGATATCGCTGCAGTCACCGAGACGCGAGCAGAGCTGAAGCAGTCCAAGGGTGAGGCCAAAGCAGTTGAGCAGGCGCGCTCTGTCGAGCACAGCAAGTCAGCGGCAATGGCCGATATCGGAGAGAGGCATGAGCAAGACCGACAGGCGGCCGAAGCCGTCCCTGATTCTGTTGTGGCTGACCTGCGCGCTGATCGCTACCGGCTGCGCGGCGAACTCGCGAGCTGTGAAACCCGAAATCTGTCCAGTGCTGCCGCCACCGCCAGCCAACGTGATGCGGGAGCCGTCAGCAGAGAAGAAATTGCGGGAGCTGCTGTTCGTATCGCCAGAGACGCAGACGACCAGCTCCGAGCCTGCCAAGCGGTAGTGCGGGCTGATCGCTCAATCGAATAAGAATCAAAAAGAATCAAAGGAATCAAACATGGCACGTGGCGGAAAGCGTGATGGCGCTGGCCGTCCTGTCGGAGCGCTGGACAAAGGGAACAAGCAGCTTCGGGAGATGATCCTTGAGGCGTTGGACGGACAGGAGGGTGGGCCTGTTGCCTACCTGATGCGTCAAGCGGCCAATGAGCCGAAAGCGTTCATGACGCTGTTGGGCCGAGTCCTGCCAACCCAAGTGACTGGCGACCCTGAAAGCCCCTTAGAGCACGTCGTCCGAACTGTGGAGCGCCGCATTGTCCGTCCTGCAGATCGAAACGGCTGAGGTCTACGAGCCGCTGCTGGCGCCAGCCCGTTACAAGGGCGCATGGGGTGGTCGAGGGTCGGGCAAGTCTCACTTCTTTGCAGGGCTGCTGATTGAGGACTCGCTGGCAGCTCCAGGCAATGGAGGTGGCGAGGGCTTGCGGTCGATCTGCATTCGTGAGGTGCAGAAGGATCTAGCGCAGTCCTCCAAGGCGCTGCTGGAGGCCAAGCTTGCCCAGTTCAAGCTTGGCGAGGCGCAAGGCTTCAAGGTCTACCGAGATCTGATCCAAACCCCTGGCGATGGCTTGATCATCTTCAAGGGCATGAATGACTACACCGCCGATTCGGTGAAGTCGCTGGAAGGCTACAAGCGGGCATGGTGGGAGGAAGCGCAGACGGCCACGGCGCGTTCTCTGAGCCTGCTGCGCCCAACTCTGCGCGCCGCCGGTTCGGAGCTGTGGTTTAGCTGGAATCCGCGCCGGAAGACTGACCCACTGGATGTGCTGCTGCGCGGCAAGGAGCTTCCAACTGGCTCCGCAGTGGTCAGAGCAAATTGGCAGGACAACCCGTGGTTCACATCGGAGCTTGAGCAGGAGCGGCTGGACACGCTGCGCATCGAGCCTGACCAGTACGCGCATATCTGGGACGGCGACTACGTCACCACGTTGACCGGCGCATATTTCGCTGAGCATCTTGCGAAGGCACGCGAAGAAGGCCGAATTGGCTTCCTCGCTGCCGATCCGCTGATGACGACCCGGGCTTACTGGGATATCGGCGGTACTGGAGCCAAGGCTGATGCGTGCGCAATCTGGATCGTCCAGTTCATTGGGCGAGAGATTCGCGCACTGCGCTACTACGAGGCCGTGGGTCAGCCGCTGGCTACTCACGTCGAATGGCTCCGCAAGAGCGGCTACGAACGCGCTCAGTGCGTTCTGCCGCACGACGGCGCAAGTAACGACAAGGTCTACAGCGTCAGCTACGAAAGCGCTCTACGAGCCGCTGGATTCGATGTGCGTGTCATCCCAAACATGGGGGCTGGTGCTGCCATGACGCGAATCGAGACGGTTCGGCGTGTGATGCCATCCGTCCGTTTCGATGCCGATGGAACTGAGGCTGGACGCGACGCCCTTGGCTGGTACCACGAGAAGCGAGACGAGAAGCGCGGCATTGGCCTTGGGCCGAACCATGACTGGGCAAGCCATGGCGCCGATGCCTTCGGGCTGATGGCTGTGGACTTCCAGAGTACGAATCACGACGCGCCAGATCTCTCTGCGCTGCTGAACTACACAACGGACTATTGATGGCAACCAAGACTGACGACCAACTGACGGAAATGCGCCGTCGGTACGCGCTTGCGTGCGATGCCGTCTCCACCTCCTATGATGAGGCCGAGGCTGACCGCCGTTTCGTCAATGTTCCGGGCGAGCAGTGGGACCAGAAGCTCAAGGCGCGTCGTGGCGACCGCCCGACGTACGAGTTCCCTAAGCTTGAGACCCATTGCCGCCAAGTCATCAACGAGATGCGCCAGGGCAGGCCGCAAGGCAAGGTTCGCGGCATGGAGGAGTCCGACAAGGGTTTGGCAGAGCTGATGAACGGCATTTGTCGTGACATCGAGGCCCGCAGCAACGCGGATCAGGCTTACGACATTGCCTACGAATGTGCGGTTGAGGGCGGCTTGGGCCACTGGCGCATCGTCACCGACTACCGCAGCCAGGACGATTTCGAGCTTGATATCTTCATCAAGCCGATCCGCAACCCGTTCTCCGTGAAGTGGGATGCCGCATCGATTGAGCTGGACAGGTCGGACGCTGAGTGCTGCTTCGTTGAGGACCTAATCAGCAAAGCGTCATTCAAGCGGCAGTATCCGAAGGCTGACCTGACGAGTTGGGAATCAGACAAGGACTGCGAGAAGTTCCGTGACAAGGACCAGATCAAGGTCTGCGAGTACTTCGAGAAGCGGCCCAGTAAGCGCACGCTGATCCAGTTTGATGATGGCCGGGTGCTGTACGCCGATGAGCTTGGCGACGACTGGGAGACGTTGATTGCCAATCAGGGCCGACAAGTCATTCAGCAGCGCGAAGTGGACAGCCATAAGGTGTTCTCCCGCCTGACCAACGGCCATGAATGGCTGACCGATGATTACGAGTGGCCGACCAAGCACATTCCCATCGTGCCGGTCTGGGGGCACATTCGCTGCATTGACGGCGAAGACAAGTGGAAGGGAATGGTTCGGTCCAACAAGGATCAGCAGCGCCTCCACAATGTCCACCGCACTGCGGCCATTGAGGCGGTGGCGAAGTCTCCCAAGGCTCCGTTCATCGTCAAGAATAAGTGGATCAAGGGGCTGGAGAGCTTCTGGAAGAATGCGAACGCAGAGGACTACCCATATCTGCCAATCAATGATGAGGCAGAGGGAATCCCGATCCGCGCCCAGCAGGCCGAGATCCCCGCCGCACTGATCCAGCTGGCATCGCTCGACAACGAAGATATCAAGGCCAGCACAGGCCAGTTCAACGCCAGTCTGGGCGCCACATCCAACGAAACCAGCGGGCGCGCGATCAATGCTCGCAAGCAGCAGGGCGCTACCGCCACATTCAACTACACCGACAACCTCGCCTATTCGATCCGGCGAACCTATGTGATCCTGACTGACATGGTGCCAAGGGTTATGGACACCAAGCGGGTTGTGCGTGTGCTGGGCGAGGACGGCGGCGAGAAATGGAAGATGCTGTATGAGGAGGTGATCGGACCGGAAGGCCAGACGGTCGTCCTGAACGATATCTCCAAGGGCAAGTACGACATCGCCTCAACGGTTGGCCCGAGCTATGCCACCCAGCGCATGGAAACTGCCGACATGATGTCGCAGCTCCTGGCGCAGATTGGCCCGGCATTCCCCCCGATTGCTCCGCTGCTGGCAAGCTACATCGTCAAGTCGATGGACGGCCCCGGCGCTGACGAGCTTGGCGAGCAGGTCCGCAAGTTGATGGTCGCGCAAGGCCTTATGCAGCCAGAAGAAGGCGATGAGCCGCCGCAGCCTCAGCAGCCCAACCCCAAGGATGTTGCGGCAGCGCAGAAGGATGAGGCGTCTGTCGGCAAGATTCAGGCTGAAACCGAGTCAATCCAGATCGACAACGCGGGGAAGGTGGCGATGCTGCAAGGGCCGCCAATGCCAGCCCCGATGATGCTCCCCGAACAGCCGCCGCAAGGCGGTTTTTCTTTGGGCGGTGATCCGCTCCCCATGGGCTAAGCCCAACCGCTACGGCCCGGCAGGCCGATCCACGAGGACGTGATGACTGACGAAACGAACACCCTTGAACAGGGTGGCGGCGAAGCGTTGCCGCAAGAAACCACCAAGCCCGCCTATGTCGATGACGTGGCGGAAGCGCAGCCCGCGAAGCCGGAACCTGTTGCCGAGCCTGAGAAGGATGATGGCAAGAAGCGGAACCGCACTCGCGAGTACATCCAGGGGCTGCAGAAGCGAGCAGGCGAGGTTGAAACGCTGCGCGCAGAGCTTGAACAGCTCAAGAGCCGGTTCAAGGAGCCGGACAAGAAGGAGCCGAAGCCTGAGGACTTCGATTTCGACCCGCACGCATACGCCAGGGCTGCGGCGCGGTGGGAGATCGACCAGGAAAAGGCATCCCAGACGGAAACCGAATCAAAGAGGGCTGAAGCCCAGCGCCAGAGTGAGGCTGTCGCGGCGTACCAACAGCGCGCCGCTGAATTTGCTGTCGACCACGAGGATTTCGATGAGGTCGTCAGCTCCATCCCCGCCGAGCTACTGCCGAAAGAGCTTCAGGCCGCGATCATGGTCCACCCCAGGGGTGCCGAGATCGCTTATCAGCTTGCCTTGAACGAGGACGAGCTGTTCAACATCGCGGCGTTGCGCCCCGAGTTGATGCCAAGAGCCATCGAACGCTACGCGTTGCGCATGAGTGAAGCGCCAAAGGGTGAACCGGCACAGCCGGAGATTCCCGCACTCGCACAGGCACCTCAAAAACCCATCACCCAAGCCCCCGCGCCCGCGCCCCGTGTTGGCGGTCGAGCTGTGACGGAAGTTCCTTCCGACAAGCAGACCGATGACGAGTGGTACCGCGATGCGCGCGCCAAGGGCTGACTAAAAAGGTAAAGCGCAATGGCAAACACGATTCTGACCCACAAGATGATCGCCCGCGAGGCGGCAAAGATGCTGGAGGAGGAGGCCCCCTTCCTCGCCAACGTCAACAAGGGCCGACAGGAGGAGTTCGGCGAGGCGGTAAACGGCTACAAGAAGGGCGACAGCGTTGATATCGAGGTCCCACGTGCGGGCGTCGTGTTCGACGGCTCGGTGTTCGCCAATGGCGGCGCTGCAACTGACGTGATCCAGGACAAGGTTCCGATCAAGCTGGACACGCAGAAGCACATCGGCATCAAGTTCACCTCCAAGGAGCAGAAGCTTGACCTGACCGACTTCAAGGAGCGAATCCTGCGCCCGCAGATCCGCACCCTGTCCTCGGTGGTTGAGGCTGACCTGATCCGCCGCGCTGTCATCGCCACCCCGAACTTGGTTGGCGCCCCGGGCACTGCGCCCAGCAACATGAAGACCTTCGCCGAGGCACGCGCTGTTCTGCAGCGTTATTTGGCACCGTCGGGTGATCGCAACACGCTGATCAGCTCGGAAATCAACGTCAACCTGACCGACGAAGCCCGCAAGCTGTTCAACCCGCAGGCGGCCAATAGCAAGGCGTTCATCGAAGGCTCGTTGGGCCGTGCCATGGGTGCGGACTTCTACGAGCACCAGAGCGTCCCGGTGATTGCAAATGGCGCGGCTGCGACGGTGACGGTTGCCGGTGCAGGACAGACCGGCAATGTGCTGACCATCGCGGCAACGACCACTGGCTTCAATGCCGGCCAGGTGTTCACCATCGCCGGTGTGTTCGCTGTGCATCCGCTGACCGGTGAGAACACCGGCAAGTTGCAGCAGTTCACCGTGCTGGCAAACGCCGCAAGCACCACGCTGTCGATCTACCCGGCGATCATCCCGACCGGCCCGGGCAAGAACGTGACCGCCTCCCCGGCGAACAGCGCCGCCCTGACGTTGGTCGGCTCGGCTTCGACCGGCTACCGCCAGAGCCTGATGTTCCACAAGGATGCGTTCACCGTGGCTGCTGCCCCGCTGGGCGTCATCGCTGGCTGCGAGGGCTACACCGCTCGCCTGCCGAACGGCCTGAGCGTCCGCGTGATGACCGGTGGCGACTTCGTCAACGACCTGGAAAACACCCGCATCGACGTGCTGTATGGCTTCGCTGCGGTTCGTGGTCTGCACGCTGTCCGTATCACCGAGTAAGCCAACAGGGGGCCGGGTTCGCTCGGCCCCCGCAGCCCCAAGGAGGGCACATGGAATTTCCGAAGATGATTTATCTCGGCGGCGAGCATGGCGCTGAGCATCGCATCGTGGCTGATCAGGCCGAGCAGAATGCGGCCAAGGCGGATGGTTATTTGCAGCTGCCGGCCGAGCCTCCGCCGGTCGGCGATGAAAAGACCGAGCTGTTCGCCGCACTGACCGACGCCGGCATCAAGTTCGACAAGCGCTGGAATGTCGAAAAGCTGCGTGCCGCCCTGGAGGGCAAGCCGGAATGACAGCCGCCGCCATCATCGTCAGGGACGCGCTCGGCTTGCTGCGAGTCGTTGATGCCAACGAGGCACCCGAGGCGGAGGACTATGCCGACGGTCAGCGTGCGCTCAACGCGATGATGGCGGCATGGCTGGCGGATGGCTGGGATTTGGGCTGGACGCCAATTTCCAATCCGGACGACGAGTTGACCTCGCCCCTGTGGGCAGACGAGGCAATCATCTACAACTTGGCGCTCCGTCTACGGCCGTTCTATGGATCGACCCTTGATCCTGACACCGTCGCTATCGCCACTTCTGGCCGCGCAACTGTCTCTGCCTTCATCGCTCGAAAGGTCGAGGACGAGACGCATCCGCGCGCCAGCTACTGCGATCTCCCCGTCGGCACCGGACAGCGCTGGTGTGGGTTGTGCTTCAAATGTGACGGGAGCTGCCAATGCGCCTCGAACCCGTAAACCTTCTCGGTGGCTTCAACCGAGACGACAGCTACGCGTGGTCGGTGCAGGACGTGTGCAACTGGCTGCCAACGGCGGCGGATCAGACCGGCACGCGGACGCAGTTCAAACTGCGCACTCCGCCCGGACTGAAGCCGATGCAGAGCGTTGGCGTTGGCCCAATTCGCGGAATCCACAACTGCGAGGGGCGCCTGTTCGTCGTCTCGGGTCAGATGCTGTACGAGATCCGCGCCAATGGCGATGCAGTCTCGCGCGGAACCGTTCCCGGTGTCAGTCGGGTGCGCATGGCGCACAACCAGATCAAGAACGGGAATCAGCTGGCGATTGCCAACGGGCAGTCCGGCTACATCTACAACACGGCAACGCTGGCATTCACCCGTATCACCGACGAGGGGTTCCCGGGCGCCATCGATGTTGCCTTCATTGACGGCTATCTGTTCTGGATCGAGCCGTTCGGTCGGTTCTGGCTGCACTCAGACCTCGCTGATGGACTGAGCTATAACACGCTGGATCGTGGCGAGGCAGAGGCGCAGCCGGACAGGATTGTCGGAACCGCAGTCAGCCAAGGCGAGGTCGTCGTTTTCGGCGAACGAACCATCGACTTCTTTTACAACACAGGCGGCGCTACCGGGACGTTCCAGTCCAAGGGCAACACCTGCGATGTGGGCTGCGCTTCGCTGCACACCATCCAGAACCTCGACAACTCGGTCATGTGGCTGGGCAATGACGGAGTGATCTACCGTCTCGACGGCTACCGTGCCGTGCCGATCAGTACGCGAGCGGTTGAAAAGACCATTGCCGCGTACGACTGGAAGAACGCCTTTGCGTTCACTTGGGAAGATCAGGGCCACAAGGTCTACTACATCACCTTCCCGGACGGCGAAACGTTCGGCTACGACGTGGTAGTTGGCATGTGGCACCGCCGCGAGTCGCTTGGGTTCAAGCGCTGGCGCCTAAACGGGTGCGTGTCATGGGGCCGGAAGTGGGTAACCACCGACTTCCAGAACGGCCAGCTGTGGACTCTTGATTGGGACTACTACCTGGAGGGCGACAAGGAGTTCGTCTCCGAGCTGACTACCGGAATTCTCCATGACAACGGCAACCCGATCAGCATCAATGAGCTTGAGCTGAAATTCCACACGGGCGGGGTTCCGACCGTTCCGGAGTACAGCGAGCCGACAGCCCTGCTGACTACGCCGCCGTACCCGGCCTTCAGCCAGTCGCGGGTTGCTGTGGCATTCGCTGCAATCACTGGCGCGCTCCGCAGCCTGTTTCAGGCGGGGGCATCCGCAGATTCAATCACCACAGCATTCACCGCGATTGGCGGGAGCCTACGCGATCTATTTCAGGTGGGCCGGTCGGAGGATGACGTAACGCTGGCATTCCTGCCGATAGGAGGGTCGCTGCGAGATCTGATCATCCCTTGGCGTGCTGATCCGGACTATGTGGAGGTAGGATTCCTGCCGCAGAGCGGGGTGATGACGTCACCCCTTGTCCCGGGCCGCGTTGAATCAAACCAACTTAGTGTCGGCTTCGCTCCGACAGGAGGCAGCCTGAGTGTCTAACGCCATCATCCCAGCAGAGATCAAGGTGTCAGGCCGGTATAGGGCCACCAAGTACGACAAAAACCTTTGCGTGATCGAGGAAACGAGCTGGGGCAAGAACCTGATCACCGGCCCGGGGATGGATTTCCTGATGGGGGCAGCTTCTGCGGGGACATTGTATCTACACGCTGTTGCCGGGAGTGGCAACGCCGCGCCGAGCTTGTCCGATTCCACGCTGCAGGCGTATCTCGGAAAGTACAGCGCATGCCAAGCAATGACCGTAGAGCGGAACTACACCACCGCGCCGTACTACGTCCGCATCACGACTACTCACCGGTACTACCCCGGCGCTTTCGGGGCATCTCCAGTGAATATTGCTGAGTTCGGGATGGTTTTCAGTAATACAGCCAGCAATACGTCGATCAACGGATCTACGCAGATTGGCAGTCGCGCCCTAGCTGTTAACGGCGCCGGGACTCCCGCCTCGACTTCCATCCAGCCCGATGAGTATCTGGATCAGACGTGGGAGTGGACATGGTGGATTCCTGATTCCGCGCTCGCCACGATCAACGTTGAAGTGGACGGCACCCCAACTAGTACCGATACCGAGGCGCGCCCAGCATGTATGGGGCAATCCTCAGGCTTCACTTTGTGCTGGTTTTACCCCGACTTTTCCCCAGGGGTAGAGCCATCCGGGGGAGGGAGAATTGGCGTCCCAAATATTTTCCCAACACTGAATCGAAACGCCGTTGAAGCAGTGTCTTCATCATGGGCAGCGCAGGGTCCGCTAGGGTCTGCGGGCGATGCGATTGGGGGCACGTTTGGCGCAGGTCTTGTGTGCAACACGGCAACCGCCGCCGCATACACGTCCGGTAATTACTACCGCGATTACACATTCACTTGGGGGCTGAACAACGGCAATGCCACGCCAAACGTAGCGGGCGCCCAGCTCGGGCTGCGGGCGATGATGTGGCAGGTCAGCTATTCCCCGGCCATCCTCAAGGTTGCAGGGAAGAAGCTTGAGTTGACCTTCCGTCTGAGCATCGCAAACCTATGATTCCGGGTGATCGCAGGTCCACGGCGGATGCGCCAGCGCCATTCTTGGTGCCGGAGCGGAACAGCCCGCTGATCGACTACGAGTACGGCGGCGTTGCACTCAACGACTCGTCACAGGGCTTGATGGTGAAGGTCTGGACGGCGCGGTATGACGCACGAGCGGCCGCGCTCTATCTGTCCGCCCCGGGTGTAGACGAGTTCCTTTTGTTCGGGCGACCGGGCGTCACTGAGATTGGGCTGGCCTTCGACCAGAACATGAATCCGTTTGTCTGCTTTTTGCAGAACAAGGAGCCGTGGGTGTGGTGGTACGACCCGATTGCTCAGGAGCAGTTGTTCACGCAAGACCTGATGCCTGCCGATGCCGTCAACCCGCGCTGCACTCTTGACGACGGCCGCAGTTTCAACGTTTCCAATTCCGACATCATCCTTGCCTACGTTCGCGACGGTGCTATCCAGCATCGCAAGCAGCGCGAGCGCTTCGCCACTGAGCGAACCTTCGCCGGCTCTGCAAAGGGACTCTGGCAACTGGGGATGGCCACCAACCTGCGCCTGGAGGCGAGTTACTTTCCATGAGCGACGACCATCACGTCCTGATCGCTGTGATCAAGGACTCAAGCCAGAACCCGTCCAACTGGAAGAAAAGATCGCTGGGCGCCATCGGCGAGTACGGCAAGACGGTGACGGTTACCCGTATCGGCATGTGCAGGGAGGCGGTGTGCAAGATCCGCGTCTCCAGCCCGATCAAACGTGACCTGATCGCTGCGGCGGTCAAGCTGGAACCGAGGGGCTAAATGATCATCGTTGACGATTTCCTGCCTGACGCCAAGTCAGTGCGGGAGGTGGGACTGTGCGCCGAATTCGTGGATTGGCCGGGGCCTGATGGCGAGGTCTACAAGCGAATCGCCATCGCAGAGATTCCCGGCCTGCAGGACGCCATCGAGCGCTTGCTCGGCCCGGTCGAGATGCTGGGCATGGGCTATCGGCTGAACTTCAACGGGGAGCTGCCGAACGCGGCGATTCACTCGGACATAGGCTGGGGCACGCATGCGGCCGTCCTCTACCTGAGCGAAGGGGAGGGCGGTACTGCCTTCTGGCGCCACCGCGCAACCGGCGCCCATCGGATTGATGAAGGCGACATGCCGCTGTTCGAGGCAGTCCGCCACGACTGGGACGACGCCAGCAAGTGGGATCAGATCGCCTTGGCTGAAATGAAGCTGGGCCGCTGCGTCATCTACGAATCGGCGCTGTTCCACAGTCGATGGCCCTTCGCGGCATTCGGCACAGATGCAGACACAGGGCGACTCGTAGGGGTTAGCTTTTTCAATATCAAGGGGCATGGTAATGACTGACTCAGTTCTTGCCACGGTCAAGAATGCGCTGGACTACGACCCCGAGACTGGGGTTTTCCGGCGCAGGCACAACACCTCACGGCTAGGGAGGGCTGGATCAGTAGCGGGAGCGTTGAACGCAGAGGGATACCGATACATAAAGATTGGCCCGAAGTGCTACAGGGCTAACAGGCTTGCGTGGCTCTATGTGCACGGCTCATGGCCCGTCGGGATGGTGGACCACATCAACGGGCAGAAGAGCGATGACCGTATCGCCAATCTCCGTATCTGCAACAACGCAGAGAACTGCCAGAACAGATCACGCGCGCAAGGCGCATACAAGGTGCAGAAAGGGCCCGGCTACTTCTCAGTGGTGACGGTGAACGGGGCTCGGCATTATCTCGGCCGCTTCCAAACTGCAGAGCTGGCGCGCGCCGCGTACGTAGAGGCCAAATCAAAGCTTCACCCATTCCAGAACATCGGAAACATCACGTAATGACCATCATCCGCAAAGCAACACTGGCCGACGTGCCGGTGATCGTCAGCATGTCCGCTCGTTTTTACCCGACGACCCATTACGCCGAGTGGTGCGAGATGGACGAGGCAAGCGTTGCGGGCCTGGCAACTGGCCTGATCGAGAACGATGTGTTCTTCGTCGCCGAACGCGACGGCGAATTGGTCGGAATGATCGGACTGATGATCGCGCCATTCCTGTTCAACCAGAGCCGGAAGTTTGCCGTCGAAATCGTCTGGTGGGTTGCCCCGGACGCGCGCGGTTCGCGCATCGCAAGTCAGTTGCTCGCAGTAGTTGAGCAGCCGTGCCGAGACGCGGGCGCTGACCGCATCCAGATGGTGCACATGCCCAACAGCCCCCCGCAGGCCGCAGCGCTGTATCGCCATGCGGGCTACGCCGAATCCGAAATCAGCTTTACAAAGGACCTCTGACATGGCCGCAGTAACTGCAGCAGTGGTGGTTGGCGCAGGCATGGCGTATTCCGCCAACCGCCAGGGCGCCGCAGCAAAGAAGGCTGGTCAGGCGCAGAGTAGCGCCGCCCAGCAGACCATCGATAAGCAACAGGGCATCTACGACAACTCGATGTCGCTGGCCCAGCCGTATTACGACGCCGGCACCAATGCACTTGGGCAGCTGGATACGCTGAACAGCGGCGACTACTCCGGCTTCAACAGTTCGCCCGACTACCTGTTCGCCCAGCAGCAGGGGTTGCAGAGGCTTGACCGCACCGCTGCCGCTCGCGGCGGCATGTACTCAGGCGGCGCCGACGCTGACCGCATGGCGTTTTCCTCCGGACTTGCCTCGCAGAACCTCAACAACTACCGGGGCAACTTGATGCAGCTGGCGGGCATGGGGCAGAACCAATCGCAGTACATGGGTCAGCTTGGGCAAGGCTTCGGGAATCAGTTTGCCAACGCCATGGGCGTCAAAGGGCAGGCTGACGCTCAGCGCGCATCTGCCACGGCCGGTGCACAGGCGGGCTATGGCAATGCCTTGGCCTCCGCTGCATCGACGTACATGGGTGCTGGCGGCGGTGGCGGTGGTGGAGGCCTTGCTGGGATGTTCGATGCCGTCGGTGGCGCATCTTCGGGCGGCTCCAATCTTGGCAGTCTTGCCAACTTCGGCAACAACACGAACTGGCCGGCTGGCAACGCACGTCAGTCGGCATGGGGAGCTTGATCAATGGCTGACTTTCAGCAGAATTTCTTGGCCTCGCTTGGTGCTGGCTACAAATTTGGCCAGCAGATCAAGCAGCAGCGCGACCAGAGCCAGCTCAACCAGCTGGCGGCGCAGTCCTACTCGGCTCCACGAGAGCAACGTGAGGCAATCGGCAGCAGGATCGCAAGCCTGAGTCCCGATGCTGCAATCGCTCAAAAGAAAGCATGGGCAGCTGACGATGAGTCCGATCAGAAGGAACTCATGGGCATGGCTCGCTTCATCAAGGCTGCGCCGCCCGAACAGCAGCAGAAGGCCTACCAGAACGCCGTGTTGCCGCGCCTGCGCGCCAGGGGCATGGATGCGCCGGATTGGACGCCCGAGACGCAGGGCACGATTCTGCAGACGGTCGATGCTCTGGCTAGCGCCTTTAACGGTGGCAAGGCCAACAATCCTTACGATGGTTTGCCAGCCGATATCCAATCGCTCCAGTTGCTGCGAGACAATCCCGCTCTGGCAAAGATGGACATTGAACGCCGCCAAGCTGGTGGCATGGTTCCGAAGCTTGTACAAACCGCTCAGGGTTACGGCTGGGGCACTCCGGGCGGCGGCGTTCAACTCGCTCCGCTGGAAGGAGTGGCGGGGCAGGATGGAGCCCCACAACCTCAGGTTCAGCCTCCGCAGTTGTTCGCTGCGCTTGGGCAAAAATACGGAATCCAGCCTACAAGCGTGCGCCGTACTCCGAAGCGAAATGATGAGGTTGGCGGCGTCGCAAACAGCTATCACTTGACCGGCCAAGCCGCCGATTGGGCGGTTCCGCAGCAGTACAAGGCGCAGTTCATGGCGGATGCCCGTGCCAATGGCTTTGAGGCCATCGATGAGGGCGATCACATCCACATTGAGCCTGCGCCCCGGGGTGGCAATTCTGGTGGAATTGCACAGCCTTACCGCGCTCCTGCAGCTGCGCCGAGCGGTTATCGAGAGACGGCAGACGGAGGCCTTGAGCCCATCGCTGGCGGTCCTGCAGATAGGAGTGCGCCCCCGAGCAACGCGGAGCAGGCGCAGGGCGAAATGGGAATGCGCAAGGAGCTGGCAGCCAGGCTGAAAGATGATCGCAGCGTCCTGTCGATGTTCAAGAACGTGCAGGGCGCTGCATCTGACCCCAGTGCTGCTGGCGATCTGTCCATGATCTTTGCGTTCATGAAGATGCTAGACCCGGGTTCGGTGGTCCGTGAGCAGGAATTTGCGAATGCTCAGAATGCCGCAGGCGTTCCGGATCGCGTTCAGAACATGTGGAATCGCGCCCTGAGTGGTGAGCGGCTCAACCCGACGCAGCGCGCTGACTTCTTGGCGCAGGCCAATAGTCTTGCTTCGGCTGCACAGGGTCGCGTAACTGCTGCGGCGAGGGAGTATCAGGGCATTGCCGATCAGTACGGATACGACCCAACACGGGCAACGGGCTTGGCGGACTTCCGTGACGTAACTGGCTCAAGCAACAGTGGCCCATCGCAGCAGGCGGCCCGCCCTCAGTCGGAGGCGGATTTCAACGCACTGCCCGCTGGCGCGCTCTATATCGACCCGGACGACGGTCGCACCTACCGCAAGAGGTAAGCAATGGCTCGTTTCGATGGAATTCCGGTAGATCAGCCGGTGAGCAAGCCGCGCTTTGGCGGGGGTGAGTTGGTAGAGGTTCCACCTGTCGCTTCAGCGCAGCAGCCTGCTGCTCCTGCTCCAAGTCGTGAGCGTGGATGGTTCGATAGCGTGATGGATCTCGCCAGTGGCCCCCGGCCGCTGCAGGGCAATACCGTGGAAGAGCTGAGGGACGACTATCAATCCCGATCCCCCGCACTGCGCGCAACGCTTGGCGCTGGTCGGTTTGTGGACAGCAACATTCGCGGTATCGCCCAGTTGACAGGGACGGCTGACCAGCTCGCTGACGACAAGGCGAAGATCCCGTATCAGACGTTCGACAAGGTGGCAGAGGGGGACCTGGCAACTGGGATTGGCCGCTATGTTCCAGAGTTGGCAGCGATTGCCATCCCAAGCTCCAAGCTTGCAGCCCTTCCGCGCCTTGGACAGAGGCTAGCTGCTGGTGCGGGGCTTGGCGCGGCGACAGGCGGATTGAAAGAGGCAGACTCGACGCAGCAGCGGCTGACGAATGTGGGTGTTGGCGCTGGGCTTGGTGCAGCAGGCGAAGGCGTTGCAACTGGTCTCCGCGCCATCGCCCGGCCCGTTTCTGAGGGTGTGGCATCTCTCTACAACTCGGCCAAGAAATTTGGTGTCGAATTGACCCCTGCACAGCTCACGAACAGTCAGTTCATGCGCCGCGCCCAGAACCTTCTACAGAGCATGCCATTGTCTGGAGCGCGTCAGGCATGGGAGCGGCAGGTGGATCAGTTCAATACTGCTGTGTCGCGGGAGTTTGGCGAGAATGCGCCAAAGATCACTCCTGATATTTTCGCCAAGGCAAAGTCCCGAATCGGCGCGGAATTCGATGCGCTATCAACGCGCTCAACGCTTAACGTGACTGACGGCCTCTTGGATCGTCTCGGAACCATCCAGCAGGAGGCAGCCGCATTCGCCGATGAAGGCACAGTGCGTGCAGTCAGCAGTGCGATTGATCGGGTTCTGCGGCAGTCCACAGATGGGAAGATGCCAGGTCCGGCTTACAAGTCCCTGGACAGCCAACTCGGAAAGATCATGGCTGGTGGTGGCGAGAAGTCAGCGTTCGTTGCCGAGGTCCGCGACGCTATCCGCGAGGCGATGGACGAATCCATTTCGCCCGCACTGCGCGAGGCGTGGCGCACCGCACGCAGCCAATACCGCGCACTGAAGACGGTAGAGCCGCTGGTCGCAAAGAGCGCTGACGGCTCAATTTCTCCCGGCCAGCTCATGGGGCGAGTCACCGCAAACAGAGCTGGCAAGGCTTCAATGGCTGCTGGGCGCGGCGGGAATTTGGGGGAGCTTGCGCGGGTAGGGCAGGCGATGAAAGCCCCGTCCAGCTCAGGGACCGTCGAGAACATGTTGGCCGCCCAGTCGTTTAACCCGGTTGCTTGGCCGGTGATGGGGATTCGCGCTTTGATGGGAGCAACTGCCGGGCGAGCTGGAAATAGCAGCTTGCTGGCAAGCTTGCTGGGGAATCAACAGACCCGGGTGGCTGCCACGAACGGTCTAGCTTCGCTCGCTCGGCCCGGCGCTATCGCTGCCGCTCCCGTCGTCACTCCTGAGGTGAGGAAGCCGAGCAGGCGGGACGACAGTCGCTGATGTGTAGCGGGGTCCCTTGGCGGCCTCTTTCTCCGCCTTGCGTTTGGCGACTCGATCTTCCTCTTCCATGAGGCGGCGGTTGTCATAGTCCCTGATCTTCTTGATCAGCGGACTAAGCAGCCAAACGACGGTGGGGGCAGTTGCAAGAGCGAGTGCTGTCGTCCAGTGCATCACTTCTCCTTGGCATTTCAGGAGGGCGGACACGACAAAGCTACCACCCCGATATGCTCGGGATGGTAGCAGGATGAACTTGGCTAGGAGTTAATCAGTAGGGCTGCACAAACCCAATCTGGAAGGACTTTTCGACCTCTGCCGCCTCCTCATCCATTCCGGCATCTGAGAGGATCATCCTGGTCCCATCAATGAAATGCCCACCAAGGTGTGAAAGGCAGGCGTCAAGCTGACCAGTGGGCAGACTGCGGTCTTTCATCCGGGAAACCAGCTCTTTCATCCGATGGAGCAAGACAACGCCCCATTGGAGGTCCTTAAGCCACAGCCGATCAACAAGGACGTAGCCATCAGGGATGCCAGTGTTAGCAACTTCGGTCCCAGCGTGGGTCGATACTTCGGTTGATGCGTTATAGCTGCCAGATTTGCGAATGGTTGGCAGAACTTCATCGGTGACCCAATCGGTGAAGGATTCGGCCTCGGGCTTCCGAGAGCGCAATACCAGGCGGTACAGGCCGCCTTCGGAGACGATGGTCCGGTTTGGGTTTCCGCCAGAGGTACTACCCACAATTCGGGTAGTAGCTTTTTGGTGGTCGGGAAGGCTCCTAGATGCCTTCTCCGCGTCCCGGTAATCCAGGGCGGCAGCTACATCGGAGGCAACAAACCATGGCTCCCCATCCCGCAAAACAACGCGGATGGCATGGCCGTGGAAGGAATAGGACTTCTGAGAGTCTGAGGGAATAGCTTTCATGGCGTGCTCCTTTAGGTTTAGGAGTCGGCCACCCATGACGCCAAGCCGGGTGGCGGACGATGCGGGTTGGCGTACCGGAAGGAGACCACCGGCGCACCCGAAGGTGCCCGCGCATCGCCCGCCATAAAGTCGAAAACTACCCACAAACTGGGTAGTACCTGGCAGGCATAAAAAAAGCGCCTTATGGCGCTATGCGCCTCCTATTCCCGGGACGCCAATCCCGGTCACCGATTGGGCGGTGACAAGTTCATCGTTGCAAGGAAAAGTTCAATAGTCAATACCCCCTCCTTGACCCCAGATCGTACCACTGGGGCGTGAAGCCAGCCCATGGCCCCGGATAACCGGGGCCTTTTTATTGGAGTTAGATATGAAGCGAATCAAAGCGGCAATCCGCCCCTACCGCCTCCGCGCCATCATGGCCTTCGCCCGCCTACTGCGGGTGCCGATTGCGGTGCACACAGAGTGGTTCAAGTCGCGAGCGTAACGTCAGGAGCTAGCTTCTGTAGGGTGCTGAATTCGCCCGCAGATCCAACTAGCATCAAACCTTTCGTGTCCATCGAGCCGATGATGACAGTGTCATATGAGATGGAAATTGCCCTTGCGACGCTAGTCGCGACCGCCTGCCTTGAGGACGACGTCTCAATCATGATGAATGACGTGGTTCCTTCCCATGAAGGCCCTGTCTTATGTGAGAGCACCGCATCTACTAATCCCATGTAGCGCTCGGAGTACGACTTTCCGCCACGGGTTTCGTTCTCGATGCGAAACGAGATCCACAGAGTTGCCATTCCATTCCCCTTTTTGGTTAGCCCTTCTTGGGCTCGCCGATCTTAGTTCCGCGTCGTCTCCGACCCGATAGAGACGTAAGAGACATCCCCGAGCCCGCCCAGTGCGGGCTTTGTCATTTCTGGAGGCCTGATGACCTACCGCATGTATGACCCCGCTCCGGTGTTCTTTGACACGGACGGCTTTACCCCGTGCAACGGCGGCAAGCTGTATACCTACGACCTTGGGACCACCACTCCGCGCGGTACATGGGCCGACCGGGAGCAGACCATCCCGAATGAGAACCCCATCCCGCTGGATTCGTCTGGGCGAACCAACACGAACGTCTGGGGAGACGGCAGCTATACCCAGGTGCTGCATGCGGCGGATGGGCGCACTGTCTGGACTCGTGACGTGGACAGCGGCCAGGGTGCTGGCGTATCGATCCCTTCGCTGGTAACGGGGCAGTTTCTGACCAATGACGGGGCGAACCTTCTGTGGGGTGAAGTCCGGCAAGTTCCCGACCCCTCCGGCTCGCCCGACACGATCCTCGGCACCGATGGCGCGAATCTGATCTGGACTGCAAAGCCCGAGCCGCCGCCTGCCGCTGAAGTGTCTGGCGTGGACAAGGTCATCATCAAAACCGGTGGCGACACCGACTGGATGATCCTCAAGGGGCAGGGCACGTCGCCCGCGTCCGGCACCCAGAAGAGTTCACTGCCGGTGACATTTGCTACCGCGTTCAAGGCGGGCACTACCCCGAACGTCACCCTGATCCCATCCCCGGGCCTGCAAGCCAGCGGAGCCGTCGTCGTCCCGTACCTGTCATCCGTTCCGACCGCCACCGGCTTCACTGCCGCCTTTGACGTGGCCGAGGGCAATCCGTCCGAAGCCAACGTCAACACCCCCATCGTCTTCCAGTGGATCGCCCAAGGTCAGGTGCCAGCAGCATGAAGAATCCCGGCTTTGCAGCGCAGCCCCGGCA
>RCUS01000192.1_pt1 | contig 45505 bp, 48 predicted proteins | sample 2166221 | NCBI WGS metagenome assembly RCUS01 (sample SAMN09932758, study PRJNA488358) | compost metagenome | isolation source: compost soil in cyclohexanecarboxylic | place: Germany: Experimental Botanical Garden
GGAAGCTGGCGTGCTGAGCAAGTAGAACAGCAGCTGATTGGAAGGCAGCCCCCCAGCTTCTTAGAGCACTTGGGCAGCAGCACCTTCTGGTTCGAATCAATGCAGAACTGGCAGAGTGAATTTCTGGCCGTCCTATCCTTGGTGGTGCTGACGATCTTTCTTCGCCAGAAGGACTCGCCGCAATCGAAGCCCGTACATGCGCCGCACGCTCAAACTGGAGACTGACCTTGGAGAGATCGTCAGGCAATACAGCATTGCTGATCATCGACATGTTCAGCCGCTTTGACTTCCCCGATGCAGCGCGCCTGGCGCCAATGGCAGTGAAAGCTGCCACAGAGATCCTTCGCCTGCGGGAACACTGTGATTCAAAAGATTGGCCGGTGATCTACGCAAACGACAACTTCTCGGACTGGAAGCTGGATTTCCAACAACAAGTCGCTCAATGCCTGAGAAATGGCGGCCCTTCGGCACGTATCGCCAAACTCTTGTCACCAAAACCTGATCACTACTTTGTCCTAAAGCCAAAGCACTCAGCGTTCCTCGCGACCCCACTACCAATCTTGTTGGCCAAGTTGGGGGTGCGTCATCTCTGGCTAAGCGGCATGACTGCCGACTCATGCGTACTGGCTACCGCACTCGACGCCAATGCCCGTGAGTACGAAGTTCATATAGCACGCGAGGCAACTGCGGGACACCCCGCACGGAAGCATCGGGCGTTGCAGATACTTTCAGAATCAAAAGCCGCTAGCGTGGCTAGCGTCGCATCCTTTCTCCACGACGGCTAACCATTTACGACCGCTCCGATCCATTGGCTATTGGCGCTCGAGTACGGACTTCGCGCAGCGGTAATCACCCATCCCAGACCGGAAGAGCTTTACCGCGTGTGGACGCAGTTGCTTCCTGGGATTGCAGAGAAGCATTCCGGGGACGGTGGCGCCATCTACACGGCGGCCCTGCAGCAGGCGCTCGCACTGCTCACAGATCAGATCGGGGCGCGGACCTAATCCGCCGCGTCCCCTTCTGCCTGACGTGTGTCGCTACCTCGCCACCCTACAGAACCCCGTCGGCCATAGGCATGGGGAGTAGCCAGTGCGAGCGCATCCGAAATCGATGCGAACGCATCGTCCAAGGATGACGAACGCATTGGAAGTCAGTCGAGCAGTTGCTCGAGGCGGCTGCCACACATAGAGCGCGTTCGCCCTAACGTCACGGGTGACGTCACCCGTGACGTAACGGTCTACGAGGGTTCGAGAACCGTTCTTAAGCGGTTCCGTATGCGCAATCGTCCTTAGGTCTTACGACGCCGACGACCTCGCAGACCGGCTCGGTTAGTGTCTCGCCATTTGAGGATTTCACCGGCAACCCATGTAGCCGGTCGCATCGATACCCTGATAGGGAAGTCTGGACGGCACGCGACCGATTCCAGAACAGTTCTAGGCGTCAGCCCGAGGAGTTCCCCCACGGCGCTCGCATTTATTGCCCTGAGTTCAAATGGCACTAGGCTGTCGTTCTCGTTCATGACCGCGCCCTTGGATGAGGTGGCGCCTCTCAGCCTAGCTCAGGATTTTGCCCCTGTCGCCCATCACGATTTAGGACTCGAACACCTTGTGCCGCAACGCATTTGGGGCCGCTGGCGTAATCATAGGCGCCAGATTCTTGTACGCCCGGCGCACGATGCGCAATGCGGTGAAGGCTGGGATCCTGAGCCAGGACGACCGGTTCGGCCTACACAGCCTAAAACATAGAGGCGTTACCGACACTAAGGGCAACAAAAAGGAAGCCAGTGGTCACAAGACCGACGCCATGGTCCACTCTATGATCACTCACTGTTGACTGTTGAGGAGACCTCAGCAGGCGAGGAGTCTGCTGTTAGTTATGCAAAGCAGCCTGGATAGTCTCAACTGCCTCAACTGCATCCGCCGCGATCACCAGATTTAGCCTCTTGTGGAAATTCAGCTTTCCACTGGTCATCAGCGCCTTCAATGGCTTTTCGGTCAGCATCACATCACAGTAGCCTGCAGCAGCGCATGCATGGTGAATATCTACAACATCATGCGCATTCAACCGCCGCTTCTTATCCCATCGAATTGCCGCATGGCAACCAGCATGAACGAAGAGCGTAGGCAGACGCTCTGCCATTAGCTCCGGACGCAGTCGAAACAGATTGAAGAGCATTGTTTGCGCGGAATCCTTGAACTTCTCAATGTTTTCAGCCGTAAGCGCTACCTGCTTTTCAGTCAAGAACAATCGCGCCAAATCAGCGTCATAGAGCTTGATGGCTCCAGATATTTCAGCTTTGAATGCCTGCTCAAAACTTGCAATGGAGCCTGCGAACTCTATCAACTTGGAATTAACTTCCTCGGCGGATCGGGCCATAGCGTCGGCGAGACCTTCCACAGGGTGGCTATTAGCGATTTCAGCGAAACTGAGACGCGACCCAAGGTCAATGGTTGCCTTCTGAAAAAGATGATCGACCGCTTTAGGCAGACCTGCGTGATGCGGCAAACGAACTCCCAGCACAAAAGCTGGGCGAACCCAGCTAAGGTTCAAATCAGTGCGTCCAGATACGTGAGGGGCAGCCATAAACCTCTGCAACTGCAGCGAAACGCGCTCCTGCTCCGTACGGAGGCAGACCCCGCGACTAAATGCATCCATGAGAATCGCGGTTTGCGAACGGCTCTCAGCATCTGTCTGCTGCATCAACTCTATGAACGCGGCGTCACTGACCGGACATATAACTCGACCAGAGTCGACTGAGGCTCGGATCAGCTCCAAAAGTTCCGTGTCAGCAGGTGACTTGGACCGCCCAAATTGGGCGTCCCGAAGCCGAACCCAGTAGCACGAATCGAGATAGATCTTCTTAGATGATGAGATCTCTGTTGCCAGCTCCCGACTGATTCGATTGAAGTACTCGGTCGTGGATATTTCGGGAGACTCCCGATGCAGATCCAGCGCTTCCTTAGCTCGCGCCAATTCGTCAGTTGTCCATTCCATACCCACTCCATACCGAGAACACCAGGCGAGCTTCTATGCCACTCCCAACCGCGCTCCCGTCCGACGGCTCACGGTGTGATGACGATTCGGTTCGCGCTGTTGCCGTCCCCGGCCCGGCTCGCGTTAGCAACCGTACCCGCCGGCCGCGTGCACGTGCTGGTGTGCTCGACGGCGTTGGTGACGACGCCATTGGCATCGGTCAACGTGGTCCGCCAGCGGAACGTCGCGGTCGGCAGCGGCGAGGTGTTCGTGCAGCGGAAATTGAAGGTCAGCGGCGAGGGCGTCGCGCTGGTGTAGGTGCCGTTGTAATCGCTGCAGGTCCACCCGGACGCGCACTGGACGATCTTCGTCTGCCGCTTCACCGGAAAGGCGGGATTGCCTTGATAGTGAACCGAGGCGGGGATGTTCACCCCTTGCGGCCCGCTGACGTTGGCGAGGCTCAGGATTTTGAAGGGCAGCCCGTAGGCCCACAGGTACTCCTCCATCTCGGCCTCGCACAGCACGCGTTTCACCTGGCCCGCCGGCATGGTCGGGTACATTGGGCAGTTGGAATCGTCGCCGTGGTCGAATCCCACTGCATGCCCGAATTCGTGCAGGAGCGCGGACTCTCCGTCGAACCGATCCGCTGGAATGGTGGGCGCCGTCGTGCAGATGAGCTGGGTGACGCCGGGCGTCTGATCCATGCGCTTGCGGTCGACGTAGATGTCGGCGTTGAGAATGGTCCCCGTGTTCGGATTGACCGTTGTGCGTGTTTCCATTCCTGCGCCGGGGGTGACGTTGTCGGCGTCTTCGACGGTGATGTTCGCGTGGTTGAAGGCCTGAGTCTGTTCGCTGACCCGCGGATGGGTCGCCAGACTGTCGGTGGGCAGGTACAGGTCGGCGCCCACGGCGTTCCAGGCATTGGTCGCGCCGATGGCCGAAAAAATACAGCTCGACACGGAACTGTGGAATCCGACCCGGACGGACGCCACCTCCCATTGCTGATTAACCGCGGCCGGCGCGGCGTGGGCGAAACCCGCGCACGCGAACAGCCCGCTCGCCAGGGCGGCGCGCAAAAATTCGATGTTCATGAAGGCCTCCTGCCTCAGTGCTGGTCCAGGGAGAACGTGCGGAGCTGCCGCTCGGCCGTCTTGATGTCCTTCGGGTTCGCGCCCGAACGCGCCGGTTGCGGGCCGGCGAGCAGGGCGCCGCCGTCGGACACTTCATAGATCAGAAACGGCAGCGCGCTGAACGCCGCCTCCGGTTGCTTGCGCGCCTCGGCCGTCCACTGCTCGTACAGATTCTTCGACAGCGCGAGCAGGTAACGCTTGCCGGGAACGAGAGCGACTTCGGACGACACCTCCATCAGCAGGCCGTCCGGCATGAGCCCGGATTTGCGCGCGAGGTACACCGTGTCTCCCGGCGCGCGCGAACCCTTCAACGAGTCGACGACGGTCAGCGGAATCGCCGACAGGAAACCGTCCCAACGGGTTCGCCCTTGCACGGCCGGCCCGGCGGTGGCGATCACGACCGTGTCGGCCATCGCCATTTGCTCGCCGGGCGAGGCCGTGCCCGAGAAAAATTTGCGCACGAGCTCGAACAGGTCCACATCGCGTTTGCGATAGGCCGATACATCGGCGGCCGTGAAGCCCAGCGCCGCCAGATCGATCGCGGCCTCGCGCGTCGCGGCCTGCCGCTGCTCGACGCTCAAGCCGATGACGTGGCCGGTGGCGTCGCGCAATGGCGCCGGCGGTCGCGCGTCGCCCGTCGCGACCAAGGCCTCGTACGCGCCTTGGCGATCGCGCCGGGACAGGGCTTGTATGCGTTTTTGCTGGTGCGACTGCGCTTGCGCAAGTTCGTTAGCCGGCGCGGCCGAGACGGCGGCCGGGAGCGAGACGGCGGCGCCGCTCAACAGCGCCAGGAAAACCAAAGTTCGTTGCATATCACTTTCTCCTTGCGAGGTGTTCGTCCGTACCGTGGACTGGGTTCGCTGTACTGAACTGGCGGCCGGACCGCGTCGGCGGTCATTCGTTCGAAGCGAGGCCCCGTGCATGAAGGGCGTGGGCGTTCGACCGTGGCTCCGGCGAATATAGCCCAGGACGTTCTCACCCGTGTCGGAGTTTTCCTAGGCGGGCCGTCGGATTAATCCTCCATTGCGGCGAACCGCGACGGGGCGCACCGTTGGTGCGTGCGACAAGGGACGCACTGCGATGCGCAGGCACGAACGATCGAACTGAACACATCTCACGACGCGAGCCGCGCGGCGAAATAGCCGCGCACATGCCACAGCGACAAAAAGCCCGCGAACGCGATCCCCGGCGACGCCAGCGCCGCCGCGCTCCACGCGCGCGAGCCGAACGCGCTCAGCGCAATCAGCGCCGACGCGAAGCCCAGCAGCGGCCAAACCCAGTGCAGCGGCTTGCGCCGAACCCAGCGCAGGTTCATCCACAGCAGCAGCGCCCACGCGCCGCCGCCGGCCGCGAAGCCCGCATAACCGAAAAACGCCGCCGGCCCTGTTTGCGCCGACGACGCGCAATGGCCGGCTACTACGAGTGGTCAGTGAGCCCTGAGGATGGCAAGGCCGGTGCTCAATCCACCCATCGGACGGCTGGCGAGCCCATACATGGGACGGACCCTCCAAGCCCGCTTAGTCGCGCTGCGGCTGCTGGTAGGCTACCCCTAAATGCCAAGGATCTGGCCATGCGTAGACTGCGGCTCACCGCCCTGCCCTTCATCGTCGTGCTTGGGAGCTGCTCCAGGCAGCCCGACACATGGACCGCCTTCGTCTATCCGCCCGGGAAGTCCTTGGCCGCTGAAGATGCCTCCAAGGCGATCTACGGCCACTACGAGTCCTTCGAGCAGTGCCAAGACGCCTCTATTGGCGCTCTGCGGCAATTGGCCTTCCAGCATCAATCCGACGACTTCGGGAGCTACGAATGCGGTGTCGGATGTCGGTACGAAAAGGAGTGGGACATGTACGTCTGCAAGGAGACCCGGAAGTAGGTCTAGTGCAGCGAGTGCCGGTCTATAACTGAGTGAAACGCGTCCACCTCAGCCACCCACCGGCTGTTGCTGAAAAAGCTAGCAAGGGCAGTGTCCGTCCAGGCAGGGCAGCGCCCGTCGATCCGGTAACGTAGCTGTCAGACATGCTGTTCCGGACTACGCGCTAACTTCACTAGGTGCACGGAGGGTCCTCTTCCGGCCAAGAGCAAACAAGAAACACCTACTGATTGCGCGGAACCGCTGTAGATGGGTTCCTAGATGGTTGGGCCGCCGTGCAGGTGACTGCCTCCATTGATAGCGCCAGTCATCTATCAGCCTGGCATCAGCCTGCCTGGGGGACAAACAGCCAGTACACGCGGCATCCTCCTTGGAGGTCCTCCACCAGAATATCCCGCGAGTTGCTCTCGGGCAGCTGCACTTTCTGCGTCGCGGCTCGTCCGACTGCATCCCAGGCAACCTGCCCGGTGAGGGCAGCCAAGTATGCAGACGCAGCTGTCACCCTTGGCTCTTCCTTTTGGCGTTCTTCGGACAGCGCGCGCAAGCGCGCAGAGTGTGTTCTTACTCTCTTTGACATCACCTTGATCCCTACCTTGATCAAAACCTTGATAAAGCCTTGATGTCTTCCCAAGGCCAATTAAGCCGCTGCGGCACTCGCCTCAGAAATTGACTCGTAGCCCTTTGCGAACCGGGTGCAGGTCTCTTGGTAATCCGCCCACCACGCCGAGGTCAGCCGGGTGTGTGGCCGGTAGCGGAGCCTTGCGATCCCCAACATCGTTACCTCAAGCATGTGAGCGGGGGCAGCAACCAGCCACCCTCCTCTGCCGCTTGATTGGAGCCACTCCTTCTGAGCGACGGTCAGCAGATCATTCGCGGCAGTTACGCATGCCTTATAGAGCCTCTTCTCTATGTCAATTCCATTCCAGGCGAGGGGGTGGATTGGCTCACCCTTGGGGCCTTCGAAGAGGTATGGAACCCACTCAACGAGTCCGAGGTCTTCCAGAATCCCGAATCGCTGAAAGAACTTCTGGCCAGGGGCGTCTACTCCCTTCAACCGGTGAGGATCGGTGGCAGCGTTCCCCCAGTGAAGATAGGTGTTCTCGACCTCGCATAGCCAAACCACATGGGCGCCGCGCTGACCAATCTTCTCCCGCTTGAATACCTTCTCGGTCACCTTCCGGGAGATGCCGCCATCCTCCCGCAGGTTCTGCTGAGCATAGAGCTCAACGAAAAGCCGAAGGGCCATGGGGTCTTGGGTCTGCCGAATCTTGGTTACAGGGGGGATCTCGGATTCGACACCATCAACAACTGCATTTGGAAGCCAGATGTCGTCACCTTGGCGCTGGATCTTGTACTTGGGCTTCTTCCCAGGCTCGGACAGCACCACCCCCTGTTTGACGAGCGATGCCACGGCGTCTCGCGCTGTAGTCCAACGTACGCCGAGCCTTTTCGAAGCTGCCTCAGCGCTCCACTTGGTAGTGACATTGTCTCCGCCCGTACCCCGAGCCAGAACAAGAAAAGCTGCCCCCTCGTTGATGCCAAGAGAACATGCCTTCAGAAAGCTGTCGCGACCTACAGCAAAAAATCCCTTAGTTGCAGCCATTGATAGATCGCCCCTAATCAACTTCGCTATTTCTGTCATTTTGGGCTGTGCTCCACGTTCCAAACAAGTGCTACACCCGACCAGCTAACCTAGTTGATAGGGTCAGTCCGATAGGAATAGTGGCTATCCACCATGACCATCGCGGACCGCCCGACGAAGGTCACGACAAGGCCGCAGGTGCACGCCCCACCGACCTCCCCACGGCACCCGTCCTCATGCAGGAGATAGTGCCAGTCGATCTTGCCTATCAGGTCCTTGGCCAGGCCGGCGCGGGTGATCAGGTCTACGTAGTCCAGCTCCCCCTCTGCCGAAAGGACTTGGGGGGCATCACAAAGCAACATGGACCGCTCCTTTTAGGGACTCCAAAAACTGGACGTTGGGACGACCTAGGCCGTTCCGCTCCCATCTCGTGCGCGTACTGGTCGCGAAACTCCGGAGTGGCGATGGGAGGGCGCGCGCGTAGAGGCGTCCATTAACTCCAGCGTCCTCGCCGAAGGACCGGCCTAGCCCTGATAAACCATTGATTTCAGAGCACTGTTCCAAACTGTGCTGTCTGCCGCCTAGCACCTGACTTCCCGGAGGACGGCGGCCAGCTGACGGAGCGCCTTCCGCTCCCCGCCCTTCCAGGAATTCCTAGCCGCTTTGGCCTTTCCTTCGACGCTGCGCGGGCCGGTCGCCTGCTCCCACGGTCGCCACTTCCGGATCGCCTGCGCCTGTTGCCGGCGCCGCTCTGGGGTCCAGCCATTGCGCATCTGGGATCTCCTCCAATAGTTCGTTCGGCCGCCTTTTTGTTCCCGCGCGCCCGGCCTCTACCGGAACCGGCCCGGGAATTTCCGGGGCAAGGTTGTTCACCTGCTGGTGGCCGCCCGCAATGTTGGCCTGCTTCACGAACGCCACGGCTCTCGGATTCTTGATCTCGGCCAGGGTCTCTAGGGTCGTCCGGCACTGGGACTGCGCCTTCAGGGCCAGCCGCATGTAGGTCTCCATGGCGCCCATGTGCTCCCCCATGTTGAGGGCCGCTCGACGGCTCATCTCCAGGAAGACCGCATTCAGGGCAATGGCCTGGCTGGTCAGCAGCCCATCGGCCTGGTCGGTCTCGCCCTTGGCGGCACACCCCACAGCCGCCCGGGTCGACTTCACCAGCTCGTTCAGCTCGTTCCCGCCGGCCACCCCGGAGTGCTGCGCAAACAGCAGGCTGACGAAGGCGTTGCTGGCAATGCCCTCAGCAATCAGCCTGGCCGACTTCTCCTCTAGGGTCTGGCCGTTCTCCAGAGGCACATCCAGCTGCGCCGCACGCTGGTTGGCGCCGCACGCTGGTTGGTTTTCTTTCCTCATGGGGGATCAATTCCTCTACGCAGGGCTCCCACCCTCAGTGGGTGCTACGATTCAGTCGGCTTATACCGATCAAGGCAATGCCATGGACTGGAAGACCAACAACTACGCTCCCCAGAAGAGCTGGGACGCCATGAAGAGCGAGGCCTTCAACCAGCGCTACCCGGAGGGGAAGGCTGGCGGTAGATCTATCGCCTTGGCCATCGTTGCCGTCCCCCTAAGCCTCGCCGCAGTCGCTGGGCTGGTGTACTCGGTTCTGACCTTCTTCGGCAGCTAACGGCCTCCGGCCGTCTCAGCCTTAAGGCGCTGAGCCAGCTCAACCAGCTCGTCGTCGTCCTCTTCCCTACCGATCTGCAGCAGTGTGTTGATCTGGCCTGCAATGTCGCCGCTATCCCGCTCGGTGTTCCGGGCAAGCCAGCGAACCGCCTTGGGGTTGGTCATCATTCTGGCCAGCAGATTGTTGGCGCCAGCCAGCGCCATGGTTGACGCAACAGCGATCGCTGCGTCTTTGAGATTTCCCTGCATCGCGCTCTGCCCGGCGATAAGTCCGGTGCCACCCAGGGTTACCCCGAGGGCAGTCTGCTTGGCTGTGCCTGGCGGGTTGCCGAACACCTTGCTGCCGCTGCGGATGGAATCAGCCATCCTCGCCAGCTTGTTCACGTTCTGGACGTAGTCCGTCCCGAAGCGCGCATTGCTGAACAGCTGCTTCTTAGCCTCGGGGCTGATATCCGCCCAGTTGCTCAAGAACGTCTCCATCGAGAAGGCATCGCCAGCAGCGTTCTGATTGGCCTTGCTAGCGCGCCCCATCCGCTGCAGGAAGGATGCGCTTACGTCAGCACGTACCTGGGCAGGAAGCGAGTCCATTACGCGCCTTAGAGGAGTCGCGCCATTGCGAGCTCCAGTGAACATGGCTTGGTAGGCGGCCTCCGGGCCTCCTTCCTTTTGGACAATCTTGGCGATGCTGTCCAAACGTTGCTCTCGGAGCCGGTAGTAGTTGTTCGCTCGGGCAAACGCCTTCTTGGCCTCCGGGGTTGTAGCAGCAGCCTCCATATCGCGAGACAAGGCCGAGTACAGCTTCTTCCACTCAGCATGGGCGGCATCACGGGTAAGGAACGTGGCGCCCACCTGCTTACCGACCTTTGAACGCAGCTCCTTGAGCGCCTGATAAGGCAGCGTTCCATCCGCCATGTTTGCCAAGGTACTGCTCAGGTTCTTCTCGATGTCGGCTCGACTCGGCACGGGCTCCATCACGGTCATTCCCAGCGACTGTCTGCGGGCATTCCTCTCCGCCGCTTCCTGAGCTTGCCGTTCCAAGTACTGCCTGTAGGCGGCTGCATTCTCACGCATCCCAGGACGACTGAGGACCGACGCTCCTCCAGTGGTGTCGCTCACCAGGGCCCCCTCGATCTGCTTGAGGGCCGCTTGATCGAATAGATGCGATAGCTCTGGTGCGCCACTGATCGCAGCGTTGATTTCCCGAAGCGCGCCGCGGGCGTTGGAGACCGGAACCATTTCACCCGAGGGGAGATGGCGATCCAGCTCGCTATACAAGCGGTCCGAAACCGACTGGGTTCGATCCACAAAGCCACCAGGCCCATAGATGCCTTGTTGCACGTTCGTCCCGACCTGAGTCGGAGTGAGATCCGCCCCACCCGCCGATATCCTGTTGGACAGGTTATCGGTAGCGTTACGCGCGGCGGCGGCCTGATCAGCAGCGCGCTGAGCAATCTGGCCCGAGCCACCTGGGGTATTGCCGAGGTAGGTTTCGAGGGCGCTGGCAGTACGACTACCGGTAGCTTGGCCGACACTCGGTGAGGTGCCCGCAGCGGCGAAGTCATCGACCATTCCCTGAACACCCGAGACGTCAGTTCCTCTCGTCGCCCGGCGCGCGACACCTGCCGCAGCCGTTGGCACTGCGCCTGCGGCGCTCACCCGACCAGCTGTGGCGAGACTGGCGAGTCCGCTCAGGGCGCCTGGTGCAAATCCGCCACCGAGGCCGGCCAAAAGCTGCATCCCTTGGGATCCACCCGACTCCTTAGTCTCAGACGCCGCCGCACTACCTGCGGCGGCGGATGCAGTCTGCAGCCCAGGCTGAGTGGTCAAGAAGTGGGCCAAGCGATTCTGCGCCACAGGTGCCGCACTACGGAGGGCAGGAGCAACTCCAGCTTGGGCAGCGCGCGGCGCCGTCGCGGCCAAGGCGTTGATACCGCCGCCCGTGCCAAGGGTAAAGCCTGTCCCGGCCAAGGCCTCGCCTACATCTCCGAGAACGCGATCCTCCGCAGTCTGCGCCTTGGGCAGGTTGAGCCGATCGGCCAAGGCTGCGGCCTCCTCCCTGTAAGGGCGAGCCTCCTGCATACCTACAGCGCGCGCGACAGGGTTGACGACGTAATTGTTGAATGCGTCGCCGCCAATGGCACCTAGAAGACCGCCAGCGCTCTGTAAGACCGAGCGAGCGCCGAAGGCCGCATCTCGCGCGGCCCCGTACTGCCACCCATCAGGGGCAACTTGGCTGCGCGGGCCTGGAGAAGTGGCAGTCGCACTGGGTGCGCTTGGTTGCACGAGCTCCCCGGAGAATCGTGGCTCGCTCTTGACCGGCTGATCCACCGGGATTCCGTCGAAACGCGCCATTGCTTACCTCTTTCGGTAGGTTCGACCATCGTCCGGGTCGATGTAGAGAGACCCGCTGGGTAGAGCGTTGAAGTCCGCTTCGGTTTGAGGCCGAGCAGGACCCATGGCTGCCTGCGGACCACCGCTTACGCTGCTTGTAACTCCGGAGAAGTCGGCCATGCCCGTGCCACGTACGGGGTCGTAGCCGTACTGGCGCGCAATCTCCTGATACTTGCGGGTCGTCCCGGTGATCCGCCCCTCAGCGTTTGTCGCAAGCTGGGCCGCTTGGTTCATGAAGTCCTGCCGCTGAGCAGGATTAAGTCGCTGACCGCTGATTGCCTTGTTGTAGGCATTGCGTACTTGGTCCGGAACACCGGCAGCGTTCTGAGCATTTGCGAACTCCTGCTCGCGTACCACCGAGCCGGGATCGAGCATCTTCATAAACGCGAAGATCATGCTGAGGTCGCCCGCAGCACTTGGCTGGCGGGCGGCGGCCTGCACGTTGCGATACATGGAAAGAACGCCTTGGTCGTCCTTGAGGTTCTGCGTCACCTCCTTCCGCAGGCTCTGCTCACCACTTGCCACTGCTTGCGGGGATGAGTTATCCGCAGGACCACCCGGGATCGGCGTTAGGCTGTCCCCTTGGTACGTATAGCCGCTAGGGGCCTCTCGTTGCTTGGGAGGTGTGTAACCGAGCCCGCCCGGCGGAGCGATGTTCCGATCCGGAAGCTGTGCTCTCCCACCGTCCGGCACCAACCCCCATTCTTCCGGATTCTGCAAGATCGACTCGCGCAGCCCAGGCTCGGTGACCTTAGACATGTCTATGATCTCGCCGTTGGGAGCCCGGAATACTGTTGTCGCTGCGGCCGCCCCGGAAGTTGCCATCGATGTGGGTGTCCCTGCCGTACCTGCCATCGCTCCAGGCAACGGCGCAAGCTGGCGCATTACCGGATCCCACACCATCTTCATAGACCCATTGCGCCCATCAGGGACATCGATCACGTTGGCGCTGGCCGGCGCGAACGGCACTTCAGCAACGACGTTGCCAGTAGCGTCAAAGCGCTTCGAACCTGGGGACAGCGTGAACTGATCACCCTGAGCAGTAGGCTGGCCTGCGGCGGCCGCCAGCACTTGATCGACAATCGGCATCACTACCGTAGAGTCCCAGACCTTTGGGATATTTCCCTCTCCAAAGCTACGGGACAGGTATGGGATAGCTGAGTTGTAAACGGCCGCCTGGAGCTGCGGATTGCCGTCGTACTTCTTCAAGCTCTTTGCCAAACCGACCAGCTTTTCTTGCTGTCGACTTCCCTCAGCCTGGTAGGCTTGGGCGCTGCGAGGGTCCAACGCATACGCGCGATCTGTCGCGGTCAGGTCACCTGCAATGACCTGCGGCGCCAAAGACTGAAGCTCCGCCAGTCGGTTGCGGTTTTCCGTTGCTTCGCGTCTCGCGATGCCGTTGCGCATGCCTTGCTCGAATGATTCGTAGAAGGTGGCCATTGGATTCAGTTGCTCCGTTGGTAGTTGTCCGATCGACTGCACCAAGAGGGCATGTCTCGCGCACCTCTCTGGACAAAAAAAGAGGGCGGCAGCTCTTCGGGGGCTGCCGCCCGGGCCCGCCCTTGGGGGATGTGGGGCCCTACTAGATAGGTCGGGATTTGGGTGTTTCTGACTCCCGCGTCCACTGGCGTCCATGTGGATCTACTAGTCGCAGGCAGAGCCCATTGCAGCGGCGACTCTCCGGCTGGCACGACTCAGCCATTCAAGCAAACGCCTCTCAGCCGACTGCACCTCGGCGCGAAACCGTTGCTCTTGGCGGGCGTGGTTCTTGGCCGATTCTCGATAGGACAGCTGGGGACGGCCAACCAACAATCTCCGCACCGCTTCCAGAGAGGCCCACTCCGGATGGCCGCATGCGGTCATGTGCCGACAGACCGACGGCCAGCCTCTCTCGTCACCGATGGCGTACAGCATCAGCCAGGCGCCAAGCGGACCATCCAATTGCGCATCTGCCCTTGCATGCAGCACCAGCCTGCTCGGCCCCCTGGAAGGGACAACCGTTAGCGAGCCTTGCATCTTCCAACTCCGCAACTGGCGAGTACGATCAGCCGCAGCCCGCGAGCGCATCGGCGCACTCTGGTCGAATTCCATCACGTCCTGACGGACCTTCGGGTTGAACCACTCCAGAGCTTGCTGCCGGGGCCCAGGGCGCGTCGGCAGGTACGCGGACGCGGCCTGCTCAATCGAATGCACTCGGTAGACCGGAAGGCCCGCCCCGTCGTCTGAATTGACTTCCTCGCCGGGGCGACGCCTTGGCTCCTGCCGGATGGCGAGCCGGGCAGTCGACCCGAGCCCGAAGGCACCAGCGATGCCCCTCACAACCAAGTCGACTGCCTCGTCCGCCAGCAGCACCATCTCAACGTAGCGCTCATGGTCTCGGGCTGCCATAGACGCCCTCCCCGTTGAGCTGGCCGTCCGTCTGGCGAACCAGTCCGCCACGCGAACCGGTCACTGCGATGCACCGTATTCCGAGCGAAACGACCGCCCATGCTCTAAGCCCTAAAGGCAGTGTCTTGAAGCAGTAGAAGCGCGCTCCGCTTGGTATATATCTAGAAGGGTGTACACATAGCGACCTCAGGGCTCTGTGGATAACCCCCTGACTGGCCTGCATTGCGGGCCAACTCGTAGCGGGATTGGCCTACATAGCGACCTAGTTGGCCTACATAGCGACTAGCCATTGCGACTCCTCCACAGATTCGGTGGAGTTACAGTCGCCGGCTCGAGATGCTTCTGAGACTCATCAACGGCGTAGTAGGTCAACGCATAAAGGCTGCACATGTTCTTGCCGCCCTTGCGCGTCTCGATGATCCAGCCTGCGGCCAGGAGCTCCAGCTTGGAGCTGTGGACCGTCGCCTTGCTCTTCCATCCACGCGTCGACAGCATCGACCAAGGGATGCTCAAGTCGCCGTTCTTGCCGGGGCGATATTGCCGAGCCAGCTCTAGCAGCAGCTTCACCGCATTGCCGGACAACCTGCCGAACTCTGGGGAGTCGGAGACCCTGTGTTCGATCATCAGGAACGGCGCGCCACTTGAGCGCCCTATGAGCTTCTGTCGGCGCTTGCCGGTGTTCTTCCTGGGCTGTGCCGGCGCGTAGCCGGCAGCGCCATCTGCAGACCGCTGCACGCGGTCCTGGCCTGTACTGTGCATATGCCCCCCAAGGGCGGTAGACGCAGCCTCAGCCACGCTTGGAACGTTTGGTCCTACGGTTCTTCCCTGCCTCGACGTGCTGCCAGGTCTTCCGCTCGCGAATGCGCCTAATGGTTGTAGCGTCGACACCGTATCGACGTGACCAAACCCTGGTGGGGACCGTTCCAACGGTACATAGCACTGCTCTTACCTCTGCAATGCTCAGCTTGCAGTTGGAAGAAGGACTGCCGTACTTGGCCATGCTCCGCGCACGCTGAAGGCGGCGATTCTCCGAACCAGTCACCAGCTGGAGGTTGTCCAGCCTGCTGTTCGACGGATTGCCATCGAGGTGATCCACCTCCATGGACCTCGGGACAGGACCGTGCACGACCTCCCACACGAGCCTATGGGCGTACCAAGTCGTGCAGGAGCCGCCCGCCCGGCGAACAATGACCCGGATGTATCCATCTCGGCTCTTGTGGCCCATCACACGTCCACAGGCGCTCCAGAGCTTTCCCGTCGCGGGTGATACCAAAAGGCCGCTCGGCCCGTGCAGCAACCTTTGAGTCGCCTTAATAGCCATTGGAAGCCTCCAAGCCAATATGCTGCGTGCGGCACCAACTGGCCGCGTGCTGTTCGAGGAGGGGCTTACGATCCCGGTAGGCCATGCCCTGGCCGATCCACACAGCGTTCTGCATCCGCAGCTCTTGCTGGAGCTTCAGTTGGTCAGTGGAGAGGGAATCCTCGGACACGCCTTGGAACACGCCGGTGATGCAGTGGTTCACCAGACGATGCTCTGTCGCGTAGTCATAGCCTTTCGGGTCCTTCCCAAGGCCCACAAGCGTGTCGTGCAAGATCCGGCACATGACGGTCCCTGCGACGCGCTTCGCCATTGCCGCATCCTGCCTCGCTCCACTCGAGAGAAATGCAGCTGCAAGGGCATCCGCCGCCTGTTCCTGAAACAGGATCACTCGTTCCTTGATCGCGGCCTTCACCTTGTTGGGATTGACCGTAGCCAGCCAGAACGGAAGCCTGGACAGGGGCAGCGCCTGCATCTGACGACCTTTGCCATCGCCAGCAACCATCCCCCTTAAGGTAGACAGTTGGCGGGCCAGCACCGGGTGGGACTTCAGCTTCTCCAGCTGCTTGGACCAGTCCAAGCCCATGGCCTCGACGATGGGTCGCATCGCCACAAAGGGCTGTCCCTGATGGAGCCGGCCGATCAGTTCGGCCCCATGGAACTCTACGTGGACGATTCCAGTAGCCATCAGGAAGCCCTCCCTTCTTCGCAGCGGGAGTCAATCCAGCTCTGCACAGCTTCCGAATCCCAGGCAGACAGACGAGCAGCGACTCGGATAGGCCCCGGGAACCGACCTTCCTTCGCCATCTTGTAGATGAGGGAGCGGGACATACCGCAGGCCGCGATTACCTCGGGCAGGCGCATCAGGGTCCGCCCTTGGGCTGCCACTCGGCCGGCCCGGATAGCATCGGACGTCATGGCGAGGCCTCCTTGTGCTGCGCCCATGCTCGGCGAGCGGTGTCTGGCACTCGATACTCGGTCAGGGAGTAGGAACCGTAGTTGTCACGCCTGCGGACGTTCACGGCCAGAAGAAGCCCACGCTCAATCAGCCCCATTGCCTCCTTGCGGGCCGGCTTGGTCTCGGCGTGAGGGTGATCGGCGGTCCAACCACCGAAGTCCAGCAGCCGCCGCTGGTCGGCACTCAGATTGGAGAAGTCGAATCCACTCATCGCACTGCCTCCAGTCGGGAAGACAGCACTCGTTGAAGATCGACCTCTGGGATCAGGGATCGAGCTCCGATTTTGACCGAGCGAATCTCGCCGGCCTTGATCAGTTCGTAGAGGGTCGTCCGGCTGACGCTTAGCCGACGGCACGCATCCGGAATACGGTGCAGTAGCGGATCGAGAGCGTTGGTTGAATTGACCATTGTTCGTACCTGTTAGCTGGGTACGAACTGGCGTCCGCACCCGCCCGGATGTGTCCGGACGGATGTAAAACTATGCACATAGCGCTTGCACTAGAAGGGCCAAATAAGGCCCTCATTTTTGCCCGGGCCATGGATGACTGCCGAAAATTCCGGAAATATTCAGTCGCCAGAATCTTCCGCTTTTTCGTCTTCCCGCGCTGCCTGCGCGGCAAGAGCATCAATTGTCTCAAGCGATGCCCAGGCCTTGGCGTTTGGCAGGAAAGTCTTGCGGACGTCATCCACTTCCACTCGCCTCATCGGCGGAAACGCCGCGTCACATAGGTCACCGTACGTGATCCTTGCACCTGTGATCTCTTTCCACTTGCTCAGCACGAGCAGCGGGACATACGCGTTGCGTACCCACCTTTTGAAATCAGTGTCCGTGAAGGACTTCTTTGCAGCTTGGTGCCCTTGGAGAGAACGCATCGCCTGTAGCCACCGATCAAAGTCCTTTCGGAGTATCTCGTCAGGAGCTCGCATGTTGACCGAGAGCGTTCTGCGTCTGGGCAGTCCGATCCCAGAGCCTGAAGTTTCCCTTGAGTCTCGCAGCGAAATGAAGAAAGGCGTGTTGGCAAATTCATCGAGAGAGTCCATTGCCTGAAGTGCCTTTCTGGCCTCTTTAAATTCCTTCTTCGATTCAAGGTCAACCGCCGTCCTAATGCCAGCCAACAGTTCAGGGCCATTCTTGATGTGTTCGAGCGTTGCACCCATATGCGCGACTGTCCAGTTACTCAACGACTGCACGCTGCCAAAGTCAAAGGCATCCTTGTCGACGGCATAGTCCTGCTTCTTCCAATCGGCCCATCCCCTGCCCTCGTCCTCTTGGAAGCTTATGAAGGTCGCCTCAAGCTCACCCAGATCGACCTCGGCGTCTTCGTCGCCAATTCGATAGAAGTCTGGAATTTCATCAAGCAGCTGGCGAAGCCCACTGACCACAGTGAGCCACCCATTGGCGTCCAAGCCAGACAAGCGGTCGTATGCATCCAGATTGAACCAGTCAGGAATTCGGCTGGCAGGTTTGGGACGGGCCATGTAGTTGTTCCTCAATTCAAGCTGCCTCTTACTGAGGCCTTGCGTCCAGGGATGACAATTCGAAAGCAGGATGGTCGGACCTATCAGGGATCAGACATTGCACTGGAACCATGCGCCTACCGGCGTACTCCTCAACGGTGACCGATGCCAAGTCGCTGAGAGCACCCTCCAATTGCTCCATGGTGTAGTCAGCCCCCCTCTTGGATTCAAGTCCTCGCATCAGAACCTCTCTCAGCGGTGATCCAGCCCCAAAGAATCCATCGACAACGCCTCGCTGAGCGCTGTCCAGACTCCCCCCATAAGCCTCAACTGCCGAGCAGACAATATCGGCCAGGTGGGCACTCTTGCTAGTACGTGGGTCTGCTGCAGCCTCCTGGAGAGCTTGGAGGAACGCGATGCAACAGACCCGCCCTACCTCCATGCCCATCAGATGGCCATGGGCTTCCGGCATCCGCCAGTAGTCCCCTGCCTTGGCATGACTCTGACGGTAGAACGGTAAGCGCTGGATTGGGTTTGCACGGGTCCGATTGAATCGGACTGGTCGTCTATGTCGGGGTGTGATTGATCGATTCACGCCATCCTCCTGGTCTTCGTAACAGCCTTGGCCGCAGCCAGGATGGAGACCGCCTCACACGGCAGCGATTGGCCTTGATCCATGAGGGACAGGCAATACACATATAGCCTTCCACCACCTCGGTCCTGTACGAAGCGAACAACGGGCTCTCCGTTGGCATCTACGACGTAGACGCCGTCATATCCCCATCGGGTAACACCGAGATCGACCAAAAGAACGTCGCCAGCCTCCAAGGCTGGTGCGTTCAGATCATCCTTGACGGACACGTAGGCGACACTTGCCCCAGTGCGCTCGCCGGCCGAGCAGTCACCCACAGAGGCCGCCTCCATGGCCGTCGACTGACTGACCAGCTCCCCTCCGTTAGAGCTTGTTATAGCTTGGCTGATTGCCCGGCTCACAGGACCTCCTCGATCTTCTTGGCAACAGCGGTGGCCCTTTCGTTGACCAAATTGACCACAGCCCGAACCGCAGGAGGAATCGCCGACTCTCCCATCTCGCCGGAGTTGAGGAGCAGATCGGTTACACCCTGGATATCCCATGCAGCCTGTGCTGCATCGTTGAGCGCATGGCGCAGCTCAATGAGACGCTCTTTCATCGCTGTCGCTTCCATTAGTCGACCCTCGATGCACGGCGGAGTGCTTGGGATTGCTCCAAGAGATGATCCAGAACGGCAAGATCATCGAACGAGGGAACCGAGTCGTTCTCCATGCAAGTTCTGAAGAAGGAGCGAACAAAACTGACGTAAAGGCTGGCGTCGCCAAGTGCGTGCAGTGTGTCGATGCCGGCGCAGACCTTGTACGTGGGTGCGTTGTCCTGCACTGGGATCCCCCCATACGCGGCCTCAATGGTCACTTCAGAAGCAGCCATGGATCACCTCCAGGCATGTAGCGACTGACGTAGGGGAAGCAGTGGCCAATGCCAGGGCGGCGACAAACAGCACCGTGCAAAGCTTGTATGTGTTCGCGTCGTCGTTGAGGGCGAGCCAGCGGTGGACTCGGACGAACGTGGTGGGCCGAGTAGCCCTGTTGATGATTGACGACCGTTTTTCGGCCAAGCGCGCCCGTTCAGGCGCAGCAAGTACAATGCTGCAATCCATGATCGACTCTCCAATAGTCGGTTGTGGTAGGCCGAGTCAGGGGTTCCAGCCCCTTTCTCGGCCGCTTTGTTTATGCGGTTCTACTGCCTTGATGGCCCTCCTTAAGGCCTCTGTGAGGTTTAGGCGCGCTTGGCCTTCAAGGCCAGCACGTTCGGTTCTGCAGCGCGAAGCTGATCGAGATAGTCCGACCAGGCTTGCATCATCTTCCGGCGTTCCGGCAGGTGGGTTGCCCGGTTGTAGGCCCGCCCAAGCGGATCCTTTACGGCATGCGCCAACTGATGTTCGATGTAGTCCGGGCGATAGCCAAGCACCTCATCCAGCACCGTTCTTGCCATCGCTCGGAAGCCATGGCCAACCATCGTGTCTGAGTCGAAGCCAAGGTTTCGGAGCGCCGCGTTCATCGTGTTCTCGCTCATTGGCTTCAGCGCGCTGCGGACGCCAGGGAAGACAAATTCGCTCCGCTTCGTATATGGGTACAGCTCCCGCAGAACCTCAACGGCCTGATCGGACAGAGGGACGATGTGCGGCGTTTTGGTCTTGCTGGTGACGTAGCGCCACTCTGCAGCATCGAGGTCGATATCAGCCCACTTCGCCTGCCTAAGCTCGCCCGGGCGAACAAACACCATCGGGGCCAGCTTTAGAGCGGCTTGCGTAACCAGTGCCCCCTGGTAGCCCCACAGCGCGCGCAGGAGGCCACCTATAACGGCAGGATCAGTCACGCTGGCGAAGTGTTTGGTCTGAGGCTGTTCAAGCGCTCCTGTGAGGTCCTGAGCGGGATTTCTGTCAGCACGACCCGTAGCGATGGCGTAGCGGAAGACCCGCCCAGCATGTGCCCGGGCGCGATGCGCGGTTTCTACAACACCGCGCTGTTCCAACTTCCGCAGCGCAGCCAGCAGCACGGGGGCGGTGATGTCCGCAATAGGCAAATCCGCTAGTCCAGCCAGATCCTTCTCGATCAGTCGACGCTCACGCACAACCGATCCAGGGGAAAGGCCCTCCTTCGTTCGCTTGGCGAGCAGTTCCAAGCCGATGGCTCCGAAGGTGTTCGCGGCCCGTTCTCCTTGGACTGCCTTTTCGACCCTGGCCACTTGAGCGGGATTAGCCCCGCCGCGCAGGAGCGAGCGCAGACGGTCGCGTTCGACGCGGGCAGCCTGCAGCGACATCGACGGGTACTCATCGAGCGTGACGATGCTGGCCTTTCCCAGATAGCGGTAGCGGTAGCGCCACACCTTGGCTCCCGAGGGGCGCACCTCAATGCACAAGCCGTTGGCATCAGCCACACGGAAGGGGCTGACCTTCGGCTTGAGCGAACGCAACTTGGTGTCGGTCAGCATGTGAGTGGAGCGCCTGTGAGTCGTCTAGGGGCGTCTAGCCCGCTGACACACAGCCTGACTCACTTTTTTTGTGGATGCAAGTGGCTGTCGCTGGACAGCTATGGATGCGTTGCAGCGCTGAAATCAAGCAACTCAAGGACTTCACGGACGTCTCTGGACTTCTCTGGACGTCAATGTGGTGGGCCCACCAGGATTCGAACCTGGAACCAAGGGATTATGAGTCCCCTGCTCTAACCGTTGAGCTATAGGCCCTGCGCAGCGCCACAGTGTAGTGGAGCACGACCGGAGTCGGCTACTCAATCGGCAGTAGCTAGTGCGTGAGCAACATGCTGCAACCGCTTCTCGGCTATCCCAGCGAACCGCTCCATCTCCTGCAGATGCGCTTGAAACAGCGCCACTGCCCTCATGGCCCCCACCAGCCCCTTCTGATTGCCGCTACCGAAGCCCTCGATCAATCCTGCGCCAGACTGCGTCAGCAGCGCGAACGTCGCGCGTCTGGCAAACCCCAGCCGATCCTCCCGTTCGTCCTGCATCACTTCATTCCAATCCAGGAGGGGCGGGAAGTCACACGTATCTGCACTAACCCGGTCGCCAGCGCTCTTGCCGGCTATCGCCTTCAGTCTCATCTTGGATCTCCTACGATTCGTCGAACCTTCTACGCCTCCTGTTGAGAGAGGCGGCCGGGTGCTTCAACACGGTCGTAGGGCCGCCCGCAGCTTTTCCCCTTGCGGGGTCTTGTATGACTGCGCGCCACCCGGCCAGAAACCTCTGAACTCGCCGGGGGTAACGAGTGATGCGGTTTGACCCTGGATTGCCTGCTGTTGCTGTTGCCGCAGACAGCCCTCCTACGACGGTGTGTTGAGCACCTGCGGGGACTGTGTGGAAGAGAAGGTAGTGGCTTCAATTGTTGATTGCGACAGGGCTTGCGGGAGCCATGCCTTCTCAAACAGCTCGACTTACTGGGGCACTTGAGGATTGAGCTGACCAACTCCTGCCCGTCGCACGGAGTCGTGTGTTATTGCTCAACAATGCTCAAGCCGGTTGCGTCAAAAGGCGCGAGTTTTGGCGGTTGGAGACGACGGAGAATTGGCCAAAGCGTCATCGCGGGAGAGCAGCCGAGCATGGGCTCGGCTCTACAGAAAGCAGCTGCATCCATCCGCATCGCCCCGCCCCAAAAAGAAAAACCCCGCCGAAGCGGGGTTTCTCTCAACACATCAGCACTACCTGGAGATCAATCGATATCCAGGAAGCTGCGCAGCTGCTCCGAACGGCTCGGGTGACGCAGCTTGCGCAGGGCCTTCGCTTCGATCTGGCGGATGCGCTCGCGGGTCACGTCGAACTGCTTGCCGACTTCCTCGAGGGTGTGGTCGGTGTTCATGTCGATGCCGAAGCGCATGCGCAGCACCTTGGCTTCCCTCGGGGTGAGGCCGGCCAGCACGTCGCGCACGGTTTCAGACAAGTTGATGTTGGTGGTGTTCTCGATCGGGGACTCCACGTTGGTGTCCTCGATGAAGTCGCCCAGATGGGAATCCTCGTCGTCGCCGATCGGGGTTTCCATCGAGATCGGCTCCTTGGCGATCTTCATCACCTTGCGGATCTTGTCTTCCGGCATGTCCATTTCCTTGGCCAGCTCCTCCGGCGTAGCCTCGCGGCCGTACTGCTGGAGCATCTGGCGGGAAATGCGGTTCAACTTGTTGATCGTTTCGATCATGTGCACCGGAATACGGATGGTGCGCGCCTGGTCGGCGATCGAACGGGTGATCGCCTGGCGGATCCACCAGGTGGCGTAGGTCGAGAACTTGTAGCCGCGACGGTATTCGAACTTGTCCACCGCCTTCATCAGGCCGATGTTGCCTTCCTGGATCAGGTCGAGGAACTGCAGGCCGCGGTTGGTGTACTTCTTGGCGATGGAGATGACCAGGCGCAGGTTGGCCTCGACCATTTCCTTCTTGGCCTTGCGCGCCTTGGCTTCGCCATAGGCCATGGCACGGCTGAGTTCCTTCAGCTCGTCCAGGTCCAGCAGGGTGACCTTCTCGATGTCGATGGTGGCCTGCTGCTCGGACACGATCTGGTCCTTCACTTCACGCAGCGCCGAAGACCACTTCTGCTTGCGCTTCAGTGCGTCTTCCACCCATTCCAGGTTGGTCTGGTTGCCTTCCCAGGAACGGATGAAGTCCTTGCGCGGCATGCGGGCAGTGACGGTGGCCAGGTTCAGCACGCGGCGCTCGTGGGCCTTGACGCTGCCCATGGTGTCGCGCAGCTGCTTGGTCAGCACGTCGGTCAGCGGCAGCGGCAGCTTCAGGGTGACGAACACCGCCGACATCTCCTCGCGGAGCTTCAGCAGGTTCTTCTTGTCGCCCTTGGCAACAGCCTTCTTGAAGGCGTTGAGGGCATCGCCCAGCGCCTGCATGCGCGCGGCGACTTCCTCCGGATCCGGACCGGTCGGTGCAGCTTCTTCATCGCCGCCGTCGACGTCGTCTTCTTCCTCGTCGGCGTCCGCGTCGGCATCGTCCGCGTCATCGGCCACGGCAGCGGCGGGAGCCGGCACGTCGTCGGTCAGGTCGTTGAAGCCGACGATCACTTCGGCAAGGCGCTTGCGGCCTTCCTTGTGCGCTTCGTAATCGGTCAGCAGCGATTCGACCGACACCGGGAACTGGCCGAGTGCGGCCTGGACCTGGGACAGGCCTTCTTCGATGCGCTTTGCAATGGCGATTTCGCCTTCGCGGGTCAGCAGCTCGACGGTACCCATTTCGCGCATGTACATGCGCACCGGGTCGGTGGTACGGCCACCTTCGGTGTCGAGCGCGCTCAGCGCGGCGGCAGCTTCTTCGGCTGCGGTGTCGTCGACCTCACGGTTGCCCGTGTTGCCGTCGTTGAGAAGCAGGGTTTCCACATCCGGAGCAACTTCATGGACATCAATGCCCATGCCGTTGATCATGCCGATGATGTCTTCGATCTGTTCCGGGTCGACCATGTCGTCCGGCAGATGGTCATTGACTTCGGCATAGGTCAGGTAGCCCTGTTCCAGGCCCTTGCTGATCAGTTGCTTGATTTCGGATTGGGCAGGACGTTCGTTGGCCATGTAGTGCTCGCGCCACCGGCTAGGGGGAAATAGGGAACGTAGCATTATACCAGCCCGGGGCCCGGCCTGCCGGGCGGTGGTCCCGGTGGCCTAGGGCCTGAGGAGGAAGGTCACGGGACCGTCATTGACCAGGCTGACGACCATATGGGCACCAAACCGGCCCGTTTCCACCCCTGGCGCGTGATTTTCACGACAGATCCCGACAAATCGATTGAACCCGCGTTCAGCCTCCTCCGGCGGTGCCGCGCTGGTGAAGCTGGGCCGCATGCCGGAACGGGTGTCCGCGGCCAGGGTGAACTGGCTGACCAGCAGCAGGCCGCCGCCGGTATCACGCAGCGAGCGGTTCATTTTGCCGGCCTCATCTGCAAAGACACGGTAGCCGAGCACGCGTTCGGCCATCCGCTGCAGCTGGGCCTCGGTATCACCCGGCTCCATGCCGACCAGGGCCAGCAGGCCGGGGCCGATCTGCCCTACCGCCTCACCTTCCACATGCACGGCGGCCTGGCTGACACGTTGAATCAGGACGAGCATCGGCGGGCTTCCAGGCAAGGGCCGGCCACGATAGCAGCGCCCTTGGCTAAACTGGGGGAGATGAATCCACACCGCAAAGCCCGGCTGGTCTACCGCGCCACCACCCTGTTCGCCCGCCTGCCCTGGCCACTGCTGCGCGGGTTCGCGCACGCCCTGGCCTGGACGTGGGTGCGCCTCGATGCCCGCGAAAGCCGCGTCACCCGCCGCAACCTGGAGCTGGCCTACCCCGAGCTGGATGGCGCGGCACGCGAACGCCTGCAGCGCGAACTGCTGCGCTCCACCGCCCTGCAGGCCATCGAGACCCTGCGCCTGTGGAGCCGGAAGCCCGAAGACAACCTGCGCCTGCACCTGAAGGAGCGCCACGGCCAGGCGCTGTACGACGCGGCGCTGGCCAGCGGCAAGGGCGTGATCGTGGCGGCCCCGCACTACGGCAACTGGGAGCTGCTGAACCAGTGGCTGGCTTCGCGCGGGCAGATCGCCATCGTCTACAAGCCGCCGGAGGACGAGGCCAGCGATGCCTTCCTGCAGATCGTGCGCGGCGGCCACAACGTGCAGCAGGTGCGCGCCGAGGGCCCGGCCGTGCGCCAGCTGTTCAAGGTGCTCAAGGACGGCGGTGCCACCGGCATCCTGCCCGACCAGCAGCCCAAGGCCGGCGACGGGGTGTTCGTGCCGTTCTTCGGCGTGCAGGCGTTGACCATGACGCTGGTCAACCGCTTGGCCGAGCGCACCGGCGCGACGGTGCTGTATGGCTGGTGCGAGCGCATCGGCCCGGACATGGAATTCGCCCTGCACATCGAGCCGACCGACCCGGCCGTGGCCGACCCGGACCCAGAGGTCGCCGCCACCGCGCTCAACGCAGGCATCGAACGTATCGCCCGCCGCGACCCGGCGCAGTACCAGTGGACCTACAAGCGCTATACGCTGCGGCCACCGGGCAGCGGCGAGGAAGACCCGTACGCGACCGACGAGCATCCGCACTGAAAGCCGCTCCACCCGGCCTGCGACACACCGCCGCAGCACGTTGAATACGACGCTGGCGCCCCCATAGAGACACCGATGTCCGCCTCCCCCGGTCCTGCCATGTCTGCTTCCTCCCTGTTCGGTGATCCGGCAGCGATCCGCTGCGAGCGCGCGGTCGCCGAACTGCGCGCCGGTCGCCCGGTCCTGCTCCACGATGGCCAGGGCCAGCGCCTGGCGGTGATCGCGCTGGACAGCGCCACTGCCAGCAGCTTTGCCGCCTTCGCCAGCGCCGCGCGCGAGCGCCATTACCTGTATCTGACCGCCACCCGCGCCCGCGTGCTCGGCGTGGAGGCACCCGAGGGCGCGCGCCTGCCATTGGCCGGCGTCGCCTTCGATGCCCTGCCCTCGCTGGGTTACCTGCGCGAACCAGGGCCGATGCCCGCGGCCTGGAGCGCAGGCGATGCGTTCGATGCCGGCGCAGTGGAACTGGCCCGACTGGGCCTGCTGCTGCCGGCGATGGTGGCCGTGCGCCTTGAGGCGGCTGACAGCACCTTCGATGGCGCCGCCGACGTCGGCCTGTGCGATCTGGCCGAAGGCGCTGCACATGCCGCACATGATTACGAACTGGTGGCACGTTCTCCGGTGCCGCTTCGCGATGTCGGCATGACCACGTTCGCGGTGTTCCGCGGCGGCGTCGCCCAGCGCGACCAGGTGGCGATCATCGTCGGCGAACCGGACCTGTCCGCCGTGGTACCGGTACGCGTGCATTCGTCCTGCCTCACCGGCGACCTGTTCGGTTCACTCAAGTGCGACTGCGGCGACCAGCTGCGCCGTGGCCTGCGCAAGTTGAAGGAACTGGGCGGCGGCGTGCTGCTGTACCTGGACCAGGAAGGCCGCGGTACCGGCATCGCCGCGAAGATGCGCGCCTACGGTTACCAGCATGACGGCCTGGATACCATCGACGCCGATGCGCAGCTGGGCTTCGGCGCCGACGAGCGCCGCTATGGCAGCGCCGTGGCGATGCTGCGCGGGCTGGGCGTGTCGCGTGTCGCCCTGCTCAGCAACAACCCGACCAAGGCACAACGCCTGCGCAATGCCGGCATCGAAGTGCTGGACTGCATTCCGGTCACCGGCGAGATCACCGCCGAGAACGAGCACTACCTGCGCACCAAGGCCGACCGCGCCGGCCACCTGCTGGATGTCGACGCCCTGATCCAGGCCGCCCAGTAACGCGGGCGACCTGCTAACGTCTGCGCGGTGCGGCCATCACCGCGCCTGCCCGCCCTGCTGCCCGACGGACGCCCGCGTGACTGAACTTCCCTTGCCTGTTGCTGCCGCCGAAATGCCCCTCGACCACTGGCAACCCCTGCCGCGGCGCGCTGCCCGGTTGGCGGCGCTGGAGGGCGCCTTCGGCGGACTGTTCATCCCCGGCGCACCGCTGGCGGCACTCTGGTGGTTCTTCGAGCTTCCCGGTGGCCTGTGGGTTGCGATGCTGGGGCCGCTGGTCGGCCTTGCCTTCGGTGGCTGGATCGGCCATCGCCGCCTGACCCATACCCGCTGGCGGCTGGACGCGCAGGGCCTGGGCCTGCGCCGCGACCTGATGTGGCAGCTGGAGACCCGCGTTCCGATTTCGCGCGTGCAGCACCTGGACCTGCGTCGCGGGCCGCTGGAGCGGCGTGCAGGCCTGGCCACGCTGATCGTGCACACCGCCGGCACCCGCCTGAGTGCAGTCACCGTCGCCGGGCTGGACGAAGCCGATGCCGAGCGCCTGCGTGACACCCTGGCCCATCAGCTGGACCAGGACGCCGACGCCCTGTGAGCCAGCCCCCGCCCCTGCCGCCCTCGCTGCCCAACGGCGGCGAAGAGCATCGCCTGCACCCGTGGTCGTGGCTGTTCGTGCTGCTGATGCAGCTGCGCCACTATTTCCTGCCGCTGGTCGCGTTGCTGGTGTTCGGCCAACGCGGCGACCGCGATCCGATGTGGGCACAGCTGATCCCGCTGACCGCCATTGCCGCGCTGGTGCTGGTCTCGGTACTGCAGTACCTCAGTTACCGCTATCGCATCGGCAGCGATGCGATCACCGTGCGCAGCGGCCTGCTGGCGCGCAACCGGCGCGAGATTCCCTTTGCCCGCATCCATAACGTGGAAGTGCGGCAGAACCCGTTGCATCGATTGTTCGGGGTTGCCGAACTGCGCCTGGAATCGGCCGGTGGCGTGCGCCCGGAAGCGGAGATGCGCGTGCTGCGGCTGGACCAGGCGTTGGCCCTGGAACAGCTGGTGCGCCAGCGTGGACAGGCGCCCGAGCCAACGCCGGGCGACGCGCCGGCTGCCAGTGTCGTGCCATCCGACGACGAACAGGTACTGCTGCGCCTGTCGAGCTGGGATGTGCTGCGCATGGGCCTGCTGTCCAACCGTGGCTGGGCGCTGGCGATCGCCGCCTTCGGTGTTCTGTTCCAGACCGTACCGCGCCCGGTGATGGACGATGCCATCCAGCGCGGCGGGCGCGAGGCCTTCGGCTACGCCAGCCATCTGCACACCGGGGTAACCGGTGGCCTGGTGCTGCTGGCCGCGGCATTGCTGCTGGGCTGGCTGTTGTTGCGGGTGCTTTCGGTAGTGTTGACGCTGCTGCGTTACCACGGCTTCACCCTCACCGAGCGCGAGCGGCGCCTGACCGTCTCCACCGGCCTGCTCAGCCGCACCCGCAGCAGCGTCGCTCGCCGCCGCATCCAGGCATGGACGCTGGGCGAGAGCACCCTGCAGCGTTGGTTCGGGTTGCGCCAGCTACGTATCGACAGCGCCGCCGGTGGCCCTTCGCGCGACGACGACCGCGCGCTGCGCGAACTGGCACCGCTGGCTGGCGCCAGCGCCTGCGACGGGCTGGTGCGCCACCTGCTGCCACAGCTGCAATGGCCGCCGCAGCAGTGGCAGCCGATACCGCAACGCGGATGGTGGCGGCTGTCGTTGTCCACGTTGCTGACGGTGCCGTTGCTGACCGCCGCGCTGTACTGGCGCTGGGGCCTGCCGGCCCTGGCACTGCTGGCCTGGCTGCCGGTCAGCCTGTTGATCGCGCACCGGCAGATGGCACGGATGGGGTGGCACCTGGATGGCCAGTTCGTGGCGGTGCGCGGCGGCTGGTGGAAGCGCTGGTGGCGCTGGGCCGAGCTGGACAAGGTGCAGGGCCTGCGCCTGCAGCGCTCACCGCTGGACAAGCTGCTGGGTACGGCCAGCCTGCATCTGGACACCGCCGGCGCGCATGGCGATGTGGCGTTGGCGTTGCGCTACCTGCCGCAGGCGCGTGCACATGCGTTGATGGAAGAACTGGCGACGGCGCTGGCGCGTCGCAAGCTGCGCTGGTAAGCGGCCGAGCGTTGAATTGACCATCCACGCATGGCGTGGATCTACGGTAGAGCCGAGCCCATGCTCGGCTTGCCGCAGCCGAGCATGGGCTCGGCTCTACAGGACCTACGTCACCGCTGCGATGGCCCCCAGTAGCCCAGGTCCTTGCGGATCTGCAGGTCACGTACCCAGCTGCCAAACGGCTTGCGACGCAGCGCGCCCATCTCGCCGGACAGGAAATCCTCGGTGGCGGCGATCACCCGCTCGCTGGACAGGCCATCGCGGTAAGGGTGGATGGCATCGGCGTAGCGCACGATCTCCGCCTGCAACGCCGCATCCGGATGCAGCGCGCGCGCCAGCATCGAGGGCAGCTGCTGCGGATCGTCGAAATCGATCATGTGCGGCTTCGGCACGCGGTTGCGGAAGGTCACCACCGGCTTGTGCTGGACGATGAACTCGGAAACGATCGATGAGGTGTCCGATACCAGCACGTCGGCGGCGCGCTGGGCGGCCATCACCTGTTCCGGTTCGATGAAGCGCGCATTGGCGCCGGCCAGCGCGCGGTAGCGTTCGAACAGTTCCGGCGGGCACTTCGGGTGCAGGGTCAGCAGCCAATAGTGCTGCCCGGCGGCGATGTCGGCCGCGATCTGCGCATGCAGGTGCGGGGCCGCACTCAAGCGCTCGGTGAAAGTTGAACCGAACAGGATCACTGGGCGACCGCCGGCCGCACTGCGCAGCGCGGCACTGTCGCCACCGTCGTCGCGGAACAGCGGGTCCAGCTTCGGCCAGCCGGTTTCCGCCACGGCAAAATGGCCCTGCAATGCCGCGATCTCGCGGAACGGCGCGGTGGTGGCAGGACCCTGCGTGCAGTAAAGGTCGAACATGCCGCGCACCCGGAAGTGGCCACGCGCACTGTCGCGCTTTTCCACGTTGAAGCCGTGGAACAGCTGCACCTTGGCCCCCGACAGGAAGGTCGGCACCCAGTTGGCCGCGCTGAACACCGCCCGCGGACGCATCGCCAGGGCCTGCTTCAGGCCGATGTTGGGCACGCCAGGCAGCTGGCTGTCAGCCGCACCACCTTCGAACCAGGCCGCCACTTCCTGGCCGGAAGCGTGCAAGGCCTGCACCAACGGGGCGAGAATAGGCAGCGCATAGCGCTCCGTCGCAAACAACAGGTACCCGGCCATCATGTCCTCCACGACCGCTCCCATCGAACGGCCTCGCATCTCGGCCTGCATTATCGCGTTCAACGAGGCCGGGCGCATCGGCGACTGCCTGGCCTCGCTGGCCTTCTGCGACGAGATCGTGGTGGTGGACTCCCTGTCCACCGACGCCACGGTAGCCATCGCCGAGGCTGCCGGCGCCCGCGTGCTGCAGCGCCCGTTCGATGGTTTCCGCAGCCAGAAAGCGTTCTGCGTCGAGCAGGCCCGCAACGACTGGGTACTGTGCCTGGACGCCGACGAGCGCGTCAGCCCGGAACTGCGCACGGCCATCGAGCAGGCCCGCGACGGCGGCTTTGCAGGTCATGCCGGCTACCGCTTCGCCCGCCTGTCGGAGTACTTCGGCAGATTCCTGCGCCACGGCAATGCCTATCCGGACCGGGTGCTGCGCCTGTTCGACCGCCGCCAGGGCGGCTGGCGCGGCAAGCGCGAGATCCATGAGGCGGCCAGCGTCGATGGCAGCGTCGGCACCCTGCGCGGGGACCTCATCCACTTCCCTTACCGCTCGCTGCAGCAGCAGCTGGCCAAGACCGAGAAGTACGCGCGGATGATGGCCGAGCACGAGTTCGCGCGCGGCAAGCGGGCCACCCTCGGCAAGCTGGTGCTGGCCCCGGCCTGGCGGTTCTGGCGCGGCTTCCTGTTCCGAGGCGGCTTCCGCGACGGCTGGCATGGCCTGGTGTATGCCTATGTGCGCGCCAACTACGTGCGGCAGAAGACCATCATGCTGTGGATGCTGGGCAACGGCCAGGCCGTGTCCGACCCGCCCAACCCCTGAGGGTGGAGCCGAGCGTCGCTGAAGTTACCGGGCGTTCTTTGCCCGGTGCCGCGCACCTTCCACGATCGACAGGCCGGTCAGCAGGCCGACGATGGTGACGTAGAAGCTGGCGGTCATCTGGTGCGCGAACATCGACTGGGTCAGTCCGCACAGGATGTAGGACACCACCACCATCACGCCGGCGGCAGCCGGGCCACGGAAGGTGGTGTGCCCGCTGCGCCGGTGCAGGCGCACGAACACCCACAGGGGCACGCCATACACGGCCAGCAGCAGCAGCAGGCCGGGCACGCCCTGGGTTGCCGCCCATTCGGCGACATCGTTGTGGGCATGGCCCAGATGACAGCGCTGTTCCTGCGGATCCTCGCGACAGATCGGAACCCGCTGCATGGCGTTGTCGAAGTGGCCCACACCCACCCCGATCAGCGGGTGATCGAGGAAGGTATCCCATGCCACCTGCAGGCGCTCGACCCGGGCACCTGCCGATGAGTCGCTGTCGCCCTGCTCCATGCGCTGCACATCACTGTGCAGTTCGGTCAGGCGCACCTGGTGGCGCAGTTCGGGTACCGACAGCAGCAGGGTCGCAGCGATGGCCAGCATGCCGGCAAGCACCGACAGGCGCGCCACGCCGGTGCGCCAGCGCAGGCTGAGGGCCAGCACCACCAGCAACGCCAGCAGCGCTGCAAACACGCCACGGCTGCCAGTGAGGATGATGGTTCCGCAACCGGCGGCGGTGCCGAAGATCACCAGCGACCAGCGTCGCGAGGGCCGGCAGAACACCAGCAGCACCATCAGCATCACCACGATGTCGGCGAGCACGATCGCGTTGGTGGACAGTTCCGCGCGCGGCGCGCCTCCCAGTACCTGCAACAGCGCCAGCGCGAAGGTACCCAGCAGGCCGGCGAACGCACCACGCCACAACCAGCGCATGTCCGGCCGCAACGCGCAGACCCATACCGCGATCCACGGGATCACCAGGAATCGCGAGCGGTTGTCGACATTGCGCAGGCCGTGCTCGAACACCACCATCGAGAGCACGCCCAGGGCCAGCACCGCCAGCGTCAGCCAGGTCAGCACCCTGATCGGCTGGGCATCCATGTGCCGCGCACGCCACAGCAGTTCCGGCGCCATCAGCGTCGTGACCAGCAACACCAGGCCATACGGCAGCAGGTTGATCGGGATGGTCAGCACCAGCGCCGGCATACAGAACAGGCCGATCTGCGCCAACCAGTGCGCAGCGCGCGGGCGACCACCAACAGGTGGGCCCAGCAGATCGCCGGCCGTGGATTCCAGGTTGTGCTGTGAAACTGCCACGTCGAAAAGTTTCGCTGCGATCCTGCGGAATGAACGGAATCGCCGGCACGGCCGATCCCACGTTGACGTTTTACTGCCTTTGACGCCGCTTGGGCAGTCTGGACAAGCACAGGCCGGAGTGGTTACTCCTCACGCTGCAATCGCCGTTCGCGTTCGCGCTCGTCGGCGCTGGCCACGCACCGGCCCTGCACCGCAACAGCCGGCACCAGCCACCAGCGGCGGCGGTTGGCGATTCCCGCCAGTTCGGCACGGCTGCGGTCGATGCACGGCAGCAGCGCGTCTTCGTGCACCAGCAACCAGCGGCGCCGGGGCGCCAACTGCTGCCATTCCACGGCCATGGCCAGCTGTTCATCCCAAGGCTCGTTGAAACCGAAGGTTGCCGCCGGCCGGTCGGCCATCAACAGATTCTGCTCTTTCCACGCCACCAGTCCCAGCTCGGCATCGGCACCGATACGCTGACCGGTGTGCCGCATCAGGCCGCGAGCGGAACTTGAATCATTCAGCAGCGGATAGCCGATCAGGCTGTACAGCACCCAGACGGCAGTGAGCGTCGAGACCAGCGCCAGCTGGCGGCGGCCGCGCCCGAACAACAGCAGGCTGGCCACACCCCAGCCTCCCATCGCCATCGCCGCCCAGGCCAGGGCGTTCATCTCGCCATTGCCGATGCCCCGCGTCTGCATCAGCCGCGTTTCGAAGCCGGGCTTGCCCAGCAGGGCAGCCAGCCCGGCGGCCAGCGTGCCCAGCGACAGCAGCAGGGTGAACGCGCCCAGCAGCCACTGCACGTCGCGCCGGCGCAGCAGCCCCGGCAGCAGCGGCGCCAGTGCCAGGCAGAACATCGGCAGCGCCGGCAGGATGTAGACGTCGCGCTTGCCATTGGGGATCGAGAAGAACAGCACGATCAGCGCCCACCAGCCCAGCAGCAGCAGATAGCGCGCGTCCCGGCGCTGCAGCCGGCGCCGCCAGGCGGGGATCGCCCACGGCAGCGCCAGGAACGCGGGAATCCACATCGATGGCATGGTGCCCAGGAAGTACCACCAGGGCTGGTGGTGGTCCCACGATTGCGCATAGCGCTTGGCGGTCTGTCGGAACAGGATGTCGTCCATGTACGCCAGGTACTCGCCGGAGCGGGTCGCCAGCGCGGTCATCACCATCGGCACCAGCCACAGCGCGATGGCCAGCACGAACGCCAAGGGCGCCAGCCAGAAGCGCAGGTCGCGTGCATGCAGCCGCACCCGCGGCCAGTGCAGCGCCGAACCGATCACCGCCGGCACGATCATCAGCAGCGCGATCACGCCCACGCCCTTGGTGATCACCCCGATGCCGGCAAAGAACCAGCCCAGCCACCACCAGCGCCAGGCGGGCCCCAGCAGCAGGTGGCGCAGCAGACCGTAGTTGGCCAGGGTGATGAACAACACCACCAGCGGGTCGATCTGCGCCTTCTTCGCCTGGAAGGTGAACTGCAGGGCGAACAGCAGCGCCCAACCGGCGTACAGGCCAACCTGGCGTGTCCACAGGCGCCGGCCCAGATCGACCACGCACCACAGCGTGCCGAGTGCTGCGATCAACGAGGGCAGCAGGAACGCCACACGCCAGTTGCCGACCACGCTATACAGCGTGGCCTGCCACCACATCAGCATCGGCGGCTTGTCCGAGTACAGCTCCAGCCCACGGTGCGGGAACAGCCAGTCGCCGCTGTCCACCATCTGCTTGGCGACCAGGGCGAAGCGCGGTTCGTCCGAGGGCCAGGGATCGCGTAGTCCCAGGCCGGCACCCAACACCAGCAGGGCCATCACAACGAACAGCCACGTCTGGCGTGACGCACGGGTTTTCAGCATGGGGGCTCGGACAGCGGTTGGGTCAGCCCTTTTTTAGCAGACGCGCGTAGAAAAATCCGTCAGCATCGTTTTCACCGGGCAGGCGCTGGCGCGCGATACCGTCACAGTCCAGACCAAATGCGTCATCCAGCGCGACCGCTTCCGCATCCGCGTGCCACTTCAGGAAGCCCTTTACCTGATCGACGTTCTCCGCGCGCAGGATCGAGCAGGTGGCATACAGCAGCACACCACCGGGGCGCAGCATCGACCAGCAGGCCTCCAGCAACCGGGCCTGGATGCCGACCAGCGCATCGATGTCTTCCGCACGGCGATGGAACATCACGTCCGGCTGCCGACGGATGACGCCGGTGGCCGAGCACGGTGCATCCAGCAGGATCGCGTCGAACGGAACGCCGTCCCACCATGCCCCCGGATCACTGGCATCGGCCACCAGGACCTCGGCGCCTTCGCCCACACCGGTGCGGGCGAACGTATCCTTGGCGCGCGCCAGGCGACGGGCGTCGATATCCAGCGCCAGCAATCGCAGGCTGGGGTCGCGCTCAAGCAGGTGCGCGGCCTTGCCACCCGGCGCGGCACACGCGTCGAGCACACGGCTGCCGGTCGGCGGCGCCAGCGCGTCGGCGGCACATTGTGCCGACAGATCCTGCACCGACAGCAGGCCCTCGCCAAAGCCGGGCAACTGGTTCACCGGAACCGGCGCGGCCAGTCGCAGCGCATCGGCGCTCAGCGGGCTGGCTTCAGCGGCAATGCCGGCTTCGGCCAGAGCCACCATCATCTTGTCGCGCCCGCCCTGCTGGCGGTTGGCACGCAGCCACAGCGGCGCCGGCTGCAGGCTGGCAGCGAAGATCGCCTCGGCCTGTGCCGGCCAGTCGCGTTCGACGGCCTCGGCCAGCCACACCGGAAATGCGTCGCGTGCCGGTTGTTCGGGGAAACCCTCGCGCTGGGCCCGGCGCAGGATCGCGTTGACCAGGCCCGCCTGGCGTTCACGGCCAAGTGCGCGTGCAGCATCGACCGTGGCCGACAGCGCCGCATGGGCCGGCAGCTCCAGCACATCCAGCTGGGCGAAGCCCACCATCAGCAGCGTGCGCAGGTCGGCATCGCGTGCGGACAGCGGCTTCTGCATCCATCCCTGCAGGGCGGCGTCATAGGTGCTGCGACGGCGCAGCACCGCAAAGCACAGCGCTTCAAGCAGGGCGCGATCGCGGGTGTCAGCCAGTTTGGGCAGCGCCCAGGCCAGCTCCGCCTTGAGCGAACGACCGCGGGTGAACACCTGCGCCAGCACGCGCGCCGCCAGCATGCGGGTGGCCGCGCCCGGCGCCGCCTTGGCGATGGAAAAATCGTTTGCCTTGCTCACCCGTCAAACCCCCACGCGCAGGTCACGGCGGGCATTGAGGTAGTCGGCGGCGGTGATCGCCTTGCCGCCTTCCCGCTGCAGCACGCGCAGGCGCAGCGCGCCTTGCCCGCAGGCGATGTCGATGCCCTCGCGGCCAGCGGCCAGCACCGTGCCCGGCGCTTGGCCATGCGCCGCATCCAGCGCCACCGCGCCGTGGATGCGCACGCGCTCACCGGCCAACAGTGCCTCGGCAATCGGCCACGGATTGAACGCACGCACCGTACGCGCAAGCGCTTCGGCGTCCTGCGCCCAGTCCAGTTTTGCCTCTGCCTTGTCCAGCTTGTGCGCGTAGGTCACGCCCTGCTCGGGCTGCGGCCGTGCGATCGGCTTGATACCAGCGCGCAGCAGGCCCAGTCCATCGGACAGCACCTGCGCGCCGAGCTCGGCCAGCTTGTCATGCAGCTGGCCACCGGTATCGGTGGCGGCGATCGGCAGCTCCTGGTGCAGCAGCACCGGGCCCGTATCCAGGCCTGCTTCCATCTGCATCAGGCAGATGCCGGTCTTCTCGTCACCGGCCTGGATGGCACGCTGGATCGGTGCGGCGCCGCGCCAGCGCGGCAGCAGCGAACCATGCACGTTCCAGCAACCGTGGGTCGGGATGGTCAGCACTGCCTTGGGCAGGATCAGGCCGTAGGCCACCACCACCATCAGGTCCGGCTGCAGGTCACGCAGCTGCTGCTGGGCCGCCTCGTCCTTCAGCGTTTCCGGCTGGTACACGGGGATGCCGCGGGCGACCGCTTCCAGCTTGACCGGCGAAGGCGCCAGCCCACGGCCGCGACCGGCCGGGCGATCAGGCTGCGTATAGACAGCCACCACCTCGTGATGACGCGCGGCCGCGCGCAGCGACGACACCGCGAATTCCGGCGTACCGGCAAAGACAATCCTCATGGCAACCCCACTTGCAGGATGAAATCGTGCAGGAAAAAAAACGGCGCCGTCGGCCGGCGCCATGCAGCCCGCGCGTCACGCGCAGGCGCGGGCCACCCCGAAAGGGCGGCCCGCAACAACCATCACGCCACGTGCTTGCGCTGCTTGGCCAGCTTCTTGCGGACCATCTCGCGCTTCAGCGGCGACAGGTAATCGATGAACAGCTTGCCGTCCAGATGGTCCATCTCGTGCTGCACGCAGACCGCCAGCAGGCCATCGGTGGTCAGTTCCTGCGGCTGCCCCTGGCGGTCCAGGAACTTGACGGTGATGGTGTCGGCACGGGTCACGTCAGCGAAGATGCCCGGCACCGACAGGCAACCTTCCTGGTACACCTGGCCCCCGTCCTTGGCGACGATTTCCGGGTTGATGAACACGCGCGGCTCGTTCTTTTCTTCGCTCACGTCGATGACCATGAAGCGCTGGTGCACGTCCACCTGGCTGGCAGCCAGGCCGATGCCGGGGGCGTCGTACATGGTCTCGAACATGTTGTCGAGCAGCTCCTGGAACGCCGGCGTGGTCACTTCGGCGGCATCGATCAACGCAGCCTTGGTACGCAGGCGCGGATCGGGGAACTCAAGGATGGGGAGTAAAGCCATGGCAGTTTCCGGGGTTGGGGCCGGGTTACGCCGGCATACGTCGCAGATTCTAGCTCCAACGCTTGCCTTGCGCCCCGGTTTCTGGACTATAGTGCGCGGACCTGTTGGGGAATCAGGGCTTCACACCTATGTTGCTTCGTTTTCGTACGGTCGTCGCCGCGGCGATGCTGACCGTGGCTGCCTATGCTACCGCCGTGGAAGTGAATGGCGGGCACCCGGACACCTATGTGGTCCGCAAAGGGGACACCCTGTGGGACATCGCAGGACGTTTCCTGCAGAAACCATGGCTGTGGCCGGAGATCTGGCAGGCCAATCCGCAGGTCGCCAATCCACACCTGATCTATCCCGGTGACGTCCTCAGCCTGGCCTACCTGGACCGTGTGACGGCCCAGCCCGGCCCGCGCCAGGAAGCGCCGGTGACCGGCGTGCCGCTGGCCCAGGTCGAGCCGTTCCTGAAGCAGCTCAGCGTGGTCGGCAGCATCGAACAGCTGCCCTATGTGGTCGGCCTGGAAGACAACCGCCTGCGCGCCACCGGTGGGCAGACCGCCTATGTACGCCTGGCCGACGCCCAGGTCGGGCAGCGCTGGGCCGTGGTCCGCCCGACCGTGCGCTACGCCCAGCCCAAGCCCACCGAGGACCTGACCGCCAACGGCGACGTCACCCCGGGCAGCGGCAATCTCTGGAAGGCCTACAGCGCTCCCAACCACCGCCGCGGCGTACTGGGTTACGAGCTGGCGCAGGTTGGCACCGGCACCATCACCCAGGTGGCCGGCGGCAAGACCGAAGCCTCGACCCTGGCGCTGGACAACACCAGCGGCGGCCGTGAAGTGCGTGCCGGCGACCGTCTGGTCCCGGTCGAAGCCACGCCGTACGACCTGCAGTTCTTCCCGCATGTGCCCGCCGCCGGCGTGGAAGGCGTGGACGTGCGCGTGCTGGCAGTCACCGACATGTTCACTACCGGCGGCCCGCGCGATGTGATCGCGATTTCGGCTGGCCGCGCCCAGGGCGTGGACAACGGCACTGTGTTCTCGCTGTGGCGCCACGGCAGCCACGTGGCGCACCGGATGAAGTTCCCGGGGTCCTCGCGGATGGACGACTCGAACAGCACGGGCGCCGGCCGGGTCAGCCTGCCGGATGAGTACGCCGCGCATGCCATGGTCTTCCGCACCTTCGACAACGTCAGCTATGCGTTGGTGATGCAGGGCGTGAAGCCGGTGCGTGTAGGCTACAGCGCGCTGCATCCGGACGCGAAATGAGCCAGCGCCGGGCCCTGCGCGGCCTCGGCAGGGAGTGCCGGTCACCCGCGTCGGCAACCTCCGGGATACCCTGACAGTAATACGCGAAGGCGCCCTAGGGCGCCTTCGTCGTGTGGGGCCGATAGTCGGGGGATGACTGAGCATGGACATGAGGCGCTGCTGCGCCTGTTGATCGCCGGCGGCTCCCTGGCACCCAGGCGCGCGCTGTTGCAGACCACCGGCAACGCGGATGCAGCGTTGGCACTGGGCGTTGCAGGCTGGCGGGCCCATGGCTGCACGCCGGAACAATGCGCTGCGCTGGAGCGTCCCGACACCCGTGCCCTCGCGCTTTCGCAGCGCTGGCTGCAGGAGCCTGATCATCACCTGCTGGCCTGCAACGATCCGGCCTTCCCGCCCCTGCTGCTCGATGCACCCAATCCGCCGCTGGCGCTGTTCGTTGCCGGGGATCCGGCCATCGCCTGGCGTCCCGCGGTAGCCCTGGTCGGCAGCCGTTCACCCACCCCCGCCGGCCGTGCCCTGGCCGCCCGGTTTGCCACCTGCTTCGTCGAGGCCGGGCTGGCGGTGACCAGTGGATTGGCGGCAGGTATCGATGCGGCCGCCCACCAGGCGGCGCTGGACGCAGGCGGCTGCACGCTCGCGGTGATAGGCACCGGCCCGGACCGTGCCTATCCGACCAGCCACAGCCGTCTGCAGGCAAGAATCGCCGCCGAAGGTGTGGTGCTCAGCGAATACCTGCCAGGCACGCCCGCACGGCCGGGCCACTTCCCCGCACGCAACCGGCTGGTGGCCGGGCTGGCCCTGGCCACGGTGGTGGTCGAGGCCGCGCAACGCTCGGGCGCCCTGATCACCGCCCGGCTGGCAGCCGAAGCCGGCCGCGAGGTCTGCGCGATACCCGGTTCGGTGCTCAATCCGCGCGCCGCCGGCTGCCACCGGCTCATCCGTGAAGGGGTTGCCCTGGTCGAACGGCCCGAAGAAGTGCTGGAACTGCTGGCCCCGGCACTGCGTCACCAGCTTCCGGGCTTGCAAACCCGGCTTGCGACCCCCACTGAACAGGCAGCGCCGGCGGACCTGCCGGCATGCTGGGCGAACGACGCTGACTACCAGCGCTTGTGGCAGGCGGTGGGGCACGACCCAATCAGTATGGATTCACTGATCACGCAGTGTGGATTGACGGCGTCGGAGGTGTCCTCCATGCTGCTGGCCATGGAACTTGCGGGGATCGTGGTGTGCGTACACGGCCGCTACTGTCGACGTCCCTAGTTTCTTCACCTCCACAGCGTCGCGCGACGCAGGCCGAGGGGCAATGAAAGAGAGCATCCTGGATGTACTGTTGTACCTGTTTGAACACTATTTCAGCGAAGATGCGGACCTGATCCGTGACCGCGACTCACTGCAGAATGGCCTGATCCAGGCCGGTTTCAGCCCCACTGAGATCAACAAGGCATTCGAATGGCTCGATGCCCTGGCAGCGCAGCGCCCAAGCGCGGCCCAGGCACGGGTCGATGGCCCGGTGCGCATCTATCACGGCCCGGAGCTGGACAAGCTCGATGTGGAATGCCGTGGTTTCCTGCTGTACCTGGAACAGCACGGCATCCTTGATGCCGGCCAGCGCGAGCTGGTGCTGGACCGGGCAATGGCCCTGGACCAGGACGAACTGGACCTGGACGACCTGAAATGGGTGGTGCTGATGGTGCTGTTCAACCAGCCCGGCGCCGAAGCGGCCTACGCCTGGATGGAAACGCAGATGTTCGTGGACGAGCCAGAACCCCTGCACTGACCGTACACTTGGGGGCCGTGCGCATTCAGGAGCGTCCCCCGTGAGTGAGTGGTTCCATGCCGAAGGCAACCGCCAGCAAGGCCCGTTGCCCTCGGAACAGTTGATCGAGCTGTTCCGTAGCAACCAGATCACCCTGGACACCCTGGTATGGCGCGACGGCTTGCCGCAATGGCAGCCGTTGCGCAACGTGGTCGACGAACTGGGCCTGATCGTGCCCGCTGTCGATGCAGCCGCCACTGCCACTGCGGCACCGCCGCCTGCCGCTCCTCTGCCACCGACCCTGCCACCTGCCTCGCCCTACGCGACCACACCGATGGACGCTGCACCGGTCGCGAAGAAGGGCCTGTCCGGTTGCGCGTTGACCGCCATCATCGGCGGCGTTGCCCTGCTGGTGGTGGTGCCGATCCTGGCCATCCTGGCGGCCATCGCCCTGCCTGCCTACAACGACTACACCATCAAGGCCAAGGTTGCCGGCGCGATCACGGCGCTGCAGCCGCTGAAGGACAAGGTCCAGCATTTCGCCGATGACCAGGGACGTTGCCCGGGCGCCAACGACGCCGGCTTCCCGGCGGCGGACGAATTCGCAGGCCAGGGCCTGTCGGCCGTGCATATCGGCCGCTTCAACAATGGCCACTGCGGTATCGAAGCGACGCTGGCGGTTCCGGGCAAGAGCCAGGATGGCGACCTGCTGTGGCTCGAATACGACCGAGACAGCGGGCGCTGGGAATGCAGCGGCGAAAGCGACGACAAGTATCTGCCCACGCAATGCCACGGCTGAGCCGCGCATCGGGCACACCCACCAAGGACGACCCAACAGGGGACATGCAATGACTGAGTGGTACTACGCCGAAGGACAGCAACGCCAGGGACCGCTGGAGGTCACCGAGATCCGCCAGCGTTTCCAGCGCGGCCAGTTGAACCTGGACACCCTGGTCTGGCGCGAGGGCATGGGACAGTGGGCACCGCTGCGGCAGATGGTGGACGAACTGGGCCTGCAGACCCTGGCCGAAGCCAGCACCTCCACCGCCACCGGTGGCTTCGACCTGCGCAACGACTACGCCGCGATCGACAACGGCACCGCGCCCCTGCCGGGCACCGGTGCGCTCAGCAGCTCGCCATACACCGCGCCCGGCGCGGGCGGCGGTGACTATTCGCAGCCGGTGCAGGGCGGCGAAGTGGTCTACGCCGGCTTCTGGAAGCGCTTTGCCGCCTACCTGATCGACTACTTCGTCCTGCTGATTCCCAGCGGTGTGGTCGGTGGTGTGCTGGGCTTCGTGCTCGGCGCCGGCATGGGGGCCACCGGCAGCGGCGAAACAGCGGTGGAAGTGGTTACCCAGCTGATCAGTGGTCTTGCTGGCCTGTTCATCGCCGCCGCCTACTACGGCTGGTTCCATGCCTCCCGTGGCGGCGCCACCCTCGGCAAGATGGCCATCGGCATCAAGGTCGTGCGCGGCAACGGCGATCGGCTGACCCTGGGCCGCAGCATCGGCCGCTATTTCGCCACCATCCTCAGTGGCCTGACCCTCTGCATCGGCTACCTGATGGCCGCCTTCACCGAGCGCAAGCAGGGCCTGCATGACCTCATCTGCGACACCGTGGTGGTCGACCGCTGGGCCTACACCGACCAGCCGCAGCTGCAGCGCCGCGAGCTGGGCACGGTGACCATCGTGATCCTGGTGCTGGGCGGCCTGCTGGTGCTGGCCGGTTTCGCCGCGATCATCCTCGCCGTCGGCGTCATCGCCAACATGGCATCGTGAGCCGGGATCGAGGGCCAATGCGCCGTCGCGGACGGCCATCCTCACGCCTCCCTGCTTGACAATGGCAGGCCGGGCGTGATTCCTCTAATAAGGTGAAACCTGAACGCCCGGCACAGTCCCGGGCGTTCAGTTTATTGATTTGCCCGTGGCCGCTTCACTAATGCGGCCGTTTGCTCCACCCTAGCGGCCCTTCCCCGCGGCTTACCCACAGACCCTGCTGCCATGCCCAAGCACCTGCTCATCGTTGAATCGCCGGCCAAAGCCAAGACGATCAACAAATACCTCGGCAAGGACTACACGGTCCTGGCCTCGTATGGGCACGTGCGTGACCTGATCCCGAAGGAAGGCGCGGTTGACCCGGACAACGGGTTTGCCATGCATTACGACGTGATCGAGAAGAACGAAAAGCATGTCGATGCGATCGCCAAGGCCGCAAAGGGCGCCGACGACATCCTGCTGGCGACCGACCCGGATCGCGAGGGTGAAGCGATCAGCTGGCATATCGCCGAGATCCTGAAGGAACGTGGGCTGGTCAAGGACAAGCCGATGCAGCGCGTGGTCTTCACCGAGATCACCCCGCGCGCGATCAAGGAAGCCATCAGCCAGCCGCGCGAGATCGCCAGCGACCTGGTCGATGCCCAGCAGGCGCGCCGCGCGCTGGACTACCTGGTCGGCTTCAACCTGTCGCCAGTGCTGTGGCGCAAGGTCCAGCGCGGCCTGTCGGCCGGCCGCGTGCAGAGCCCGGCGCTGCGCATGATCGTCGAGCGCGAGGAAGAGATCGAAGCCTTCATCGCCCGCGAGTACTGGTCGATCGCCGCCGAGTGCGCGCACCCCTCGCAGCACTTCAACGCCAAGCTGGTCAAGCTGGACGGGCAGAAGTTCGAGCAGTTCACCGTCACCGACGGCGACACCGCCGAGGCCGCCCGCCTGCGCATCCAGCAGGCTGCACAGGGCGCCCTGCATGTCACCGACGTGGCCAGCAAGGAGCGCAAGCGTCGCCCCGCGCCGCCGTTCACCACCTCCACGCTGCAGCAGGAAGCCTCGCGCAAGCTCGGCTTCACCACCCGCAAGACCATGCAGGTCGCGCAGAAGCTGTACGAAGGCGTGGACATCGGCGGCGACGAAGGCACGGTCGGCCTGATCTCGTACATGCGTACCGACTCGGTGAACCTGTCGCAGGACGCGCTGGCCGAGATCCGCGACGTGATCGCCCGTGACTACGGCATCGCCTCGCTGCCCGACCAGCCCAACACCTACCAGACCAAGTCCAAGAACGCACAGGAAGCGCACGAAGCGGTGCGTCCGACCTCGGCACTGCGTACCCCGGCCCAGGTCGCGCGGTTCCTGACCGACGACGAGCGCAAGCTGTACGAGCTGATCTGGAAGCGTGCAGTGGCCTGCCAGATGATTCCGGCCACGCTCAACACCGTCAGCGTGGATCTGTCGGCCGGCAGCGAACACGTGTTCCGCGCCAGCGGCACCACCGTGGTCGTGCCCGGCTTCCTGGCCGTGTACGAAGAAGGCAAGGACAGCAAGAACGCCGAGGACGAGGACGAAGGCCGCAAGTTGCCGGCGATGAAGCCCGGTGACCGCATTCCGCTGGACCGCATCCAGGCCGAGCAGCATTTCACCCAGCCGCCGCCGCGCTTCACCGAAGCGGCGCTGGTGAAGGCGCTGGAAGAGTACGGCATCGGCCGTCCTTCGACTTACGCCTCGATCATCCAGACCCTGCTGTTCCGCAAGTACGTGGAAATGGAAGGCCGCAGCTTCCGCCCGTCCGATGTCGGCCGTGCGGTATCCAAGTTCCTGTCCAGCCACTTCACCCAGTACGTCGACTACGACTTCACCGCCAAGCTGGAAGACGAGCTCGATGCCGTCTCGCGCGGCGAGGAAGAGTGGATTCCGCTGATGTCGCGCTTCTGGGGCCCGTTCAAGGAACTGGTCGAAGACAAGAAGGAATCGGTCGACCGTGCCGAGGCCAGTGGCGCGCGCGAGCTCGGTACCGACCCGAAGACCGGCAAGCCGGTCAGCGTGCGCCTGGGCCGGTTCGGGCCTTACGCAGCCATCGGCAGCACGGCCGAGGATGCCGAGGACAAGCCCAAGTTCGCTTCGCTGCGGCCGGGCCAGTCGATGCACACCATTTCCCTGGAAGACGCGCTGGAGCTGTTCCTGATGCCGCGCGCGCTGGGTGAGGACAAGGGCGAGGACGTCAGCGTCGGCATCGGCCGCTTCGGCCCGTTCGCCAAGCGTGGCAGCACCTACGCCTCGCTGAAGAAGGAAGACGACCCGTACACCATCGACCTGGCCCGCGCCGTGTTCCTGATCGAAGAGAAGGAAGAAATCGCGCGCAACCGGATCATCAAGGAATTCGAGGGCAGCGACATCCAGGTGCTGAACGGTCGTTTCGGCCCGTACATCAGCGACGGCAAGATGAACGGCAAGATCCCCAAGGATCGTGAGCCGGCATCGCTGACCCTGGCCGAAGTGCAGCAGTTGATGGAAGAAACCGGCAAGCCGGTGCGCAAGGGCTTCGGCGCCAAGAAGGCGGCCGCAAAGAAGGCCCCGGCAAAGAAAGCAGCAGTGAAGAAGGACGCCGCGCCGAAGAAGGCCGCTGCCAAGAAGGCGCCGGCGAAGAAGGCGGCTGCGAAGAAGGCACCTGCGAAGAAGGCCGTGGCCAAGAAGGCACCAGCAAAGAAGGCCGTCAAGAAGGCCGCCAAGTAGTTCCACGCCATGCGTGGATGAGAGGCCAAGGTGTGCGGACCAACGGTCCGCACCCGCTGCTCCACCCGTTGTGCACGCAGCGGGGGGATAATGAAGGCCCACGCCGGGCCCGGTCGCCGCCATGAAAGAACTCACGCTGGACACCGCAGTCGCCACGCTTCGCAGTGGCGGGGTGATCGCCTACCCGACCGAAGCAGTCTGGGGCCTGGGGTGCGACCCATCGCATGAGGCAGCGGTGCACCTGCTGCTGCGGCTGAAGCAGCGCCCGATCGAGAAAGGCATGATCCTGGTGGCTGCGGAACTGTCGCAGCTGCAGGGCTGGGTGCGCCTGCAGGCGCTGCCCGATGCACGCCAGCGCGCGGTGCTTGCCAGCTGGCCCGGCGCCAACACCTGGATCCTGCCCGCCGGTGCACGCGCCCCCGGCTGGATCACTGGCGAACACAGCGGCATCGCGGTACGGATCAGCGCCCACCCGCTGGTCGCAGCACTGTGCCAGGCCTGGGGTGGCCCCCTGGTCTCCACCAGCGCCAACCTCGCAGGCGAGCCCCCCGCGCGCAGCCGCGAAGAGCTGGACCCGCGCCTGCTGCGCCTGCTCGACGGCATCCTCGATGGGCAGACCGGTGGCCTGGCCCAACCCACGCCGATCCGCGACGCGCTCAGTGGCAACGTACTGCGCTCCTGACAGGTTGATTGCGCCGGCGTTGCCGATCGCGCACGCTGCGCCCATGACCCTGCTGCGCCCTGTCCTGTGCCTGGCCCTGCTGCTGCCGTTGCCGGCACTTGCCGCTGACGACGTGCGGGTCTACCGCTGCGTCGGCAGCAATGGCGCCGTCGCCCTGCAGGACAAGCCCTGCACGGCCGGCCGCCAGGAAGTGCGCGACCTGCAACGCCCACGCGACCCGCCGCCGCGGGTGGTCAGCACCGACGCCGCAGTGCCCTCACCGGCGCAAGCACCACCGATGCGCGAGCGCGAGGTGCGCCATGTCTACATCCAGCCGCCACAGCCGATGTACGAATGCGTGAGTGAAGACGGCGATCGCTACACCAGCGACAACAACGACGGGAATCCGCGCTGGGTGCCGCTGTGGACCACGGTCTGGTATCCGCATGGTCATCCTGGCGGCGGGCGACCCGGACCGCATCCAGGGCCGCGCCCGGCCGGTAGCGGCAGCACCATCGGTGCCTCCCTCGGTGGAGGACCGCCGGTCTATCGTCCGCCGTCGGTGGGCGTCGGTGTCAACGTGCCTGCCGGCAACATCCTGGTTCGCGATACCTGCCACGCGCTACCCCCGCAGGAAGTGTGCGC
>RCUS01000193.1_pt1 | contig 45312 bp, 35 predicted proteins | sample 2166221 | NCBI WGS metagenome assembly RCUS01 (sample SAMN09932758, study PRJNA488358) | compost metagenome | isolation source: compost soil in cyclohexanecarboxylic | place: Germany: Experimental Botanical Garden
GGGCTGGTTTCCGCCCTGCGGGGAGAATGACCATGTCCCTTTCCAGTGTCTTCAACATTGCCGGTAGCGGCATGAGCGCACAGAACACGCGTCTGAACACCGTGGCGTCCAACATCGCCAACGCCGAGACCGTGTCTTCGAGCATCGACCAGACGTACCGCGCCCGTCACCCGGTGTTCGCCACCACTTTCCAGAATGCACAGGCCGGCAGCAGCCAGTCGCTGTTCGAAGACCAGGGCGAGGCAGGGCAGGGCGTGCAGGTAAAAGGCATCGTCGAAGACCAGAGCACGCTGGAAGCACGCTACGAGCCGAACCACCCGGCGGCGAACAAGGACGGCTACGTCTACTACCCGAACGTCAATGTGGTCGAGGAGATGGCTGACATGATCTCCGCCAGCCGCGCGTTTCAGACCAACGCCGAACTGATGAATACGGCCAAGAGCATGATGCAGAAAGTGCTGACCCTGGGGCAGTGATAAGGAATTCAGACCATGGCAATCGATACTAACGGTGTAAACCTCAATGACGTGCTGTCGGCGTCGGGCGTGGGCACCAGCACCAAAAAGACCACGGACACTGCATCCAAGACCGGCAACGATTCGCTTGGCAAAGATGCCTTTCTGCAGCTGCTGGTCACCCAGATGCAACACCAGAACCCGCTGGACCCGCAGGATAACAGCGAGTTCGTTGCCCAGTTGGCGCAGTTCAGCAGCCTGGAAGGTATTACCTCGCTGAACGATTCGGTCAGCTCCATCACCAGTGCAATGGCCTCGTCCCAGGCGCTTCAGGCGTCGTCGCTGGTAGGGCGCTCGGTGGTGGTTCAGAACGACAAGGCTGTGGTTGATACCGCTGAAAGCTTCAATGCCCAGTTCGTTGTGCCTCAGGCAATCAGTGAAGCGAAGATCACTATCAAGGACAAGGATGGCAACACGGTCAAGACCATCGAGTTGGGTGAGCAGAAAGCCGGTTACGCCGACTTCATCTGGGACGGTACCAACAACAGTGGCGAGAAAGTCGACCCGGGCACTTACACCTTCACCGCTAGCACCACAGTCGATGGCGAGGCGGTGCAAATGAGCACGCTGTTGCCGGCCAAGGTAACCAGCGTCAGCTTCAGTGCCTCAGGAGAAATGGTGCTCAACCTTGCCGGTGTAGGCAAGGTCTCCCTCTCCGACGTGCAAACCATCGGTATCTAAGGCCCGCTAGCGCGGCAAAAGGAGCGAATTCATGTCTTTCAATATCGGCCTTAGCGGTCTGTACGCAGCCAACAAACAACTGGATGTCACCGGCAACAACATCGCCAACGTCAATACCACGGGGTTCAAGGCCTCGCGTGCCGAGTTCGCGGATGTCTATGCGGGCGCCAACCGTCTGGGTGTGGGCAAGAACCAGGTGGGCAATGGTGTGCGACTGGCAGCCATTTCCCAGCAATTCACCCAGGGTGATGTAAACACTACGGGCAACGCGCTGGACATGGGTATCCAGGGCCAGGGCTTCTTCGTGCTGTCTGACAACGGCTCGAAGGTTTACACGCGGGCGGGTTCTTTCCAGCCTAGCAAGGACAACTTCGTCGAGACCTCCGATGGCCTGCGCCTGCAAGGTTACATGGCGGATGCCACCGGCAAGATCCAGAAAAGCGGCCTGACCGACCTGAAAATCGACACATCGGCATTGCAGCCCAAGCCGACCTCGTTGATCGATCAGGGTATCAACCTGAACTCCTCGGCGGCCTCGATTCCTTTCCAGGTGTATGACAACACCAAGCCGCCAGCCATGGCTGCATTCGACCCTGCGGACCCAAGCACTTATCAGCGCTCTAGCACCAGTACCGTGCTGGATGCTGACGGCGTTCAGCACGAAGTGCAGCAGTACTACCGCAAGACCGATACCAACGAATGGACCATGTACACGCTGGTCGATGGTCGAAACCCGTTCGATCCAGCCAGTACCACCCCGCTGGCCGGCACCATCAACTACAACAGTGATGGCACCATCAGCTCCATGCTGGCCGACACCACGGGTGTGCCAAGTGGGGCGTCGTTCACTGTCAGCAATGGTGCATTTGCCATGACTGGCTGGGTGCCGGCCGCTCAGGATGCGAATGGCGACTGGGTTGCCAGTGGCGCGGCAGGTACTGACCAGGCGCTGGGTGTTACCTCGCCTGCCTTGGTGGCGAACAAGCCGTTCGACCCTTCTGACGATACGACCTATACCCGCTCGTTCCCGACCAAGGTGTATGACAGCCAGGGCAACGAACACACCATGGAGCAGTTCTACCGTAAGACGGGCACCAACGAGTGGACCATGTACACGCTCGTTGATGGGCGTAACCCGTTCAATCCGGGGAGTACGGAGCCACTGGTGGGCACGATCGCATTCAACAGTGATGGTTCGGTCAACTCGATGACGGCCGACAATACGGGGCATCCGGTGGGCACCTCGTTCACGGTCGTCAACAATACCTTCAGCATGATTGGCTGGGTGCCGGCAGCCGAAGATGCTTCAGGTAACTGGAGTGCCAATGGCGCGGTGGGCGATGCTGCCGGCATGAAAATGTCGATGGCCAGCACCACCTCCTACAACACTGAAACTGCGCGCATGTCCCAGTCTCAGGACGGTTATGCCACGGGCATTCTGTCCAACCTGAGTATCGACGCGACAGGTGTATTGTTCGCCTCCTTCAGCAATGGCCAGTCGCGCGCCATTGGCCAGGTAGCGCTGGCGAGTTTTGCCAACGAGCAGGGGCTGCAGCAAATCGGCAGTACCCGTTGGACCGAGACCTACAACTCTGGCATTCCGGGTATCGATTCGCCGAAAACCGGTACTTTGGGTGCGATCGAGTCCAACTCCCTGGAAGGTTCCAACGTCAACCTGACGCAAGAGCTGGTTGATCTGATCAAGGCGCAAAGCTACTACCAGGCGAATGCCAAGACCATTTCGACCGAAAGCACCGTGATGCAGACCATCATTCAGATGACTTGATCGTCATCGTTTGAGTGAGTGCAGGCGAACCCCTTTCTCGTGAAGGGGTTCGTTGTTTTTGCAGGAGGGGTGATGAAAAGGCTGTTTGTCGGAATGCTGCTCGCCTGCTGTCTTGGTCAGGTGCAGGCGGCGCCAGCGCCTTACTGGCGATGGGAAAGCCTGGTAGATGGGCGTCTGGTGTGTTCCCAGTGGTCGCCAGGTGAAGGCTGGAGACGCTTTGCCGGGCCCTACAACAATGCGCGTTGCCGTGACCTGCCGTAGGCACAGGTTTGCCTGCAAATGAAACCTTTTTGCCGCCAGCGGCAAAACAGCGCCGGATAACCGGCGGCCGTCGCTGCATGGGCTTTCTCAACTGCCCGTATTCATGGGCTTTTTCCTGCTTTTAGCAAGTTGGTTCGGAACTTGCTTTAGCCCCTGTAGAGCAACGGCGAACGGCAAACGGCCGCCAGTGCAATGGAGGATGATTGTGGACAAGATGCTTTATGTGGCCATGACCGGGGCTAGCCAGAACGCGCTGGCGCAGAAGGCTCATGCCAACAACCTGGCCAACATTTCGACCAATGGTTTTCAGCGTGACCTGGAGCAGGCGCGCTCGATGCCGGTGTTCGGTGACAGCTTTCCGGCGCGTGCCTTTGCCATGACCGAGCGCCCAGGCACCGACTTCAGTGAAGGCCCGATGGTGGAAACCGGCCGTGACCTGGATGTGACTGTGAGCGGTAACGGTTTTATCGCCGTGCAGGCGCCAGATGGCAGCGAAGCGTATGTGCGTACCGGTAGTCTGAACATCGATGCTCTCGGGGTATTGCGTACTGGCAACGGTATGCCTGTGCTTGGCAACGGCGGCCCGATCGCCATCCCGCCCGAGCAGAAGGTCGAAGTCGGCTCCGATGGCACCATCAGCATCCGTTCCATGGGTGAAGACCCGCGCGTGATGGCGGAAGTCGACCGCATCAAGCTGGTCAACCCCGACACCAAAGGCCTGACCAAGGGCCAGGACGGGCTGATTCACACCTCGTCCGGCCAACCCGCGGATGCCGACGTCAACGTGCGGGTGGTTTCAGGTTTTCTGCAGGGCAGCAACGTCAATGCTGTCGAGGAAATGACCTCTGTACTGGCGCTGTCCCGCCAGTTCGAACTGCACGTCAAGATGATGAACGCAGCCAAGGAAGGCGACGAAGCCATGGCGCGTGTTTTGCAACTCGGCTAACCACATTTGAACGGGTGCCGTAATTCAGGCGCACGAGGAGAACACTAAATGCTTCCGGCTCTCTGGGTCGCTAAAACCGGCCTGTCCGCACAGGACACCAACCTGACGGTCATCTCCAACAACCTGGCCAACGTCTCGACCACCGGCTTCAAGCGTGATCGTGCCGAGTTCCAGGACCTGCTGTACCAGATCAAGCGTCAGCCAGGCGCGCAGTCTACCCAGGACAGCGAACTGCCGTCGGGCCTGCAGGTCGGTACCGGTGTGCGCATTGTCGGCACGCAGAAAAACTTCCAGACCGGTAGCTTGCAGACCACGGAAAACCCGCTGGATATGGCTGTCAATGGCCGTGGTTTCTTCCAGATCCTGCAGCCTGACGGCACCGTCTCCTACACCCGCGACGGTACGTTCCACCTGAACTCCGATGGCCAGATCGTCAACGCCGATGGTTTGGCGCTGGAGCCTGCCATCGTGGTCCCGAACGACGCCCAGACCTTCACCGTCGGGCAGGACGGCACCGTGTCGATCACCACCGCCGGCAACCCGGCTGCGCAGGTTATCGGCAACATTCAGACCGCCGACTTCATCAACCCGGCTGGCCTGCAGGCGATGGGTAACAACCTGTTCCTGGAAACCGCTGCCAGTGGTGCACCGCAGGTCGGCACTCCGGGCCTCAATGGCTTCGGCACTACCCTTCAGCAGACGCTGGAAAACTCCAACGTCAGCACGGTGGAAGAGCTGGTGAACATGATCACCACCCAGCGCGCCTACGAGATGAACTCCAAGGTCATCTCCACCGCCGACCAGATGCTGTCGTTCGTTACTCAGCAGCTCTAAGCCCTGTCGCTTTGTTACACCCGTGAGGTTTGCATCATGAATCGTCTGTTGTCCGTGTTCGCCCTGGGGGGGGCGGTGTTGCTGGCAGGTTGCGTCGCACCGACGCCCAAGCCCAACGACCCGTACTATGCGCCGGTGTTGCCGCGCACCCCGTTGCCGGCAGCGGCCAACAACGGTTCGATCTACCAGGCCGGTTTCGAGCAGAACCTGTACAGCGACCGCAAGGCGTTCCGGGTGGGTGACATCATCACCATCACGCTCAATGAGCGCACGTCCGCCAGCAAGAACGCGGGCTCGCAGATCGCCAAGACCAGCAAGACCGACATCGGCCTGACTTCGCTGTTTGGTACCACGCCCAACACCAATAATCCGTTCGGTGGCGGCGACCTTTCGCTGGAGGCCGGTTACAGCGGCGATCGCGCCACCAAGGGCGACAGCAAGGCTACCCAAGGCAACACGCTGACCGGTTCGATCACCGTCACCGTGGCCGAGGTGCTGCCCAACGGCATTATCGCCGTGCGCGGCGAGAAGTGGCTGACCCTGAACACCGGCGAAGAGCTGGTGCGCATTGCCGGCATGATCCGCGCCGACGACATCGCCACCGACAACACCGTGCCGTCCACCCGTGTGGCCGACGCGCGCATCACCTATTCCGGTACCGGCTCGTTCGCCGATGCCAGCCAGCCCGGGTGGCTGGACCGCTTCTTCATCAGCCCGCTTTGGCCTTTCTGAGTACGGATGACCATGTTCAACGTAAGGCAGCTGATTGCCACAACCCTGCTTTTGTCCTGCGCCTTCGCTGCCCAGGCCGAGCGTCTGAAGGACATTGCCAGCATCTCTGGCGTACGTTCCAACCAGTTGATTGGTTACGGCCTGGTGGTGGGCCTCAATGGCACGGGTGACCAGACCACCCAGACGCCGTTCACCCTGCAAACCTTCAACAACATGCTGTCGCAATTCGGCATCAAGGTGCCGGCCGGTTCCGGCAACGTACAGCTGAAGAACGTTGCCGCAGTGTCGGTGCATGCCGACCTGCCACCGTTCGCCAAGCCGGGCCAGGTGGTGGACATCACCGTGTCGTCGATCGGTAACTCGAAAAGCCTGCGCGGCGGCAGCCTGTTGATGACCCCGCTCAAGGGTATCGACGGCAATGTCTACGCCATTGCCCAGGGCAACCTGGTCGTGGGCGGCTTTGATGCCGAAGGTCGTGACGGCTCGAAGATCACTGTCAACGTTCCGTCGGCCGGTCGTATTCCGGGTGGTGCCAGTGTCGAGCGTGCGGTGCCGAGTGGCTTCAACCAGGGCAATACCCTGACCCTGAACCTCAATCGCCCCGACTTCACGACCGCCAAGCGCATCGTGGACAAGGTCAACGACCTGCTCGGCCCCGGCGTGGCCCAGGCCGTGGATGGTGGTTCGGTGCGAGTCAGTGCGCCGATGGACCCAAGCCAGCGCGTGGATTATCTGTCGATCCTCGAAAACCTCGAAATCGACCCGGGCCAGGCGGTGGCCAAGGTCATCATCAACTCGCGTACCGGTACCATTGTCATCGGCCAGAACGTCAAGGTGTCGCCGGCGGCGGTAACCCACGGCAGCCTGACCGTGACCATCACCGAAGACCCGATCGTCAGCCAGCCGGGGGCCTTCTCCAATGGCCAGACTGCCGTGGTGCCACGCTCGCGGGTCAATGCCGAGCAGGAAGCCAAGCCGATGTTCAAGTTCGGCCCAGGCACCACGCTGGATGAAATCGTCCGCGCGGTGAACCAGGTGGGCGCAGCGCCCGGCGACCTGATGGCCATTCTCGAAGCCCTGAAACAGGCCGGCGCCTTGCAGGCCGACCTGATCGTGATCTGAGGACGGCGCGGATGAACAGCAAAAGCCTGGTTTCCGGCAGTGCCGACAGCGGTGCCTACACCGATCTCAATCGCCTGAGTTCGCTCAAGCATGGCGACCGCGACAGCGATGCCAACGTGCGCAAGGTAGCCCAGGAGTTCGAGTCGCTGTTCATCAGCGAAATGCTCAAGGCCTCGCGCAAGGCAAGCGACGTACTGGCCGACGACAACCCGATGAACACCGAAACGGTCAAGCAGTACCGTGACATGTATGACCAGCAACTGGCTGTGAGCATGTCACGCGAAGGTGGTGGTATCGGGCTGCAGGATGTGCTGGTGCGCCAGCTGTCGAAGAACAAGGCCAGCCAGGCCAGCACCAGCCCGTTTCCACGTACCGAGGGCAACGCCCCGGCGCTGTGGGGCAACAAGGTGGCCGAGCCCGTGCATGCCACCCAGTCGACCGCCACCCGCAACGACGTCGCTGCACTCAACGCGCGTCGTCTGGCGCTGCCGAGCAAACTCACCGATCGCCTGCTGGCCGGCATCGTGCCATCGGCGGCCACTGCAAATACCGCCACTGTGCCTGCCCGTGACGGCCAGCAAGTGGCCAAGGCCTTCGCCGTGCCAGACAACGGCCTGCGCATTGTCGGCCGCGCCGTGGCCCAGCCGCCGCTTGCACCGAACAAGGCCTTTGGCGACAGCGATGAATTCGTCGCCACCATGCTGCCGATGGCCGAAGAGGCGGCCAAGCGCATTGGTATCGATCCACGCTACCTGGTGGCCCAGGCTGCACTGGAAACCGGGTGGGGCAAGTCGGTCATGCGCAACACCGATGGCAGCAGCAGCCACAACCTGTTCGGCATCAAAGCCACTGGCAACTGGGACGGCGGTGAGGCGAGGGCGATTACCAGCGAGTACCGTGATGGCCAGTTCGTCAAGGAGACGGCGGCGTTCCGTTCGTACGATTCCTACCAGGACAGCTTCCACGACCTGGTGAGCCTGTTGCAGAACAATTCGCGCTATCAAGATGCGGTGAAGGCCGCCGATAAACCAGAGCAGTTCGTGCAAGAGTTGCAAAAGGCCGGGTACGCCACCGACCCGAATTACGCCAGCAAGATCTCGCAGATCGCAAGACAGATGAAGTCGTACGAGCACTACGCAATGCTCGGTACCGCAACGAAACTTTAAGGGCATGGAACCATGGCGAGTCTGATCAACATTGGTATGTCGGGGCTTGGCGCCGCGCAATCGGGGATGTACACCCTCGGTAACAACATCGCCAACGCCGATGTCGAAAGCTACTCGCGCCAGCAGAACGTGCAGAAGACCAAGGGCGGCCAGCAGGTCGGTCAGGTTTTCATCGGCAGTGGCACCACCCTGGCGGACGTGCGCCGGGTGTACAACGCGTTCATCGAGAACCAGCTGCGCACGACCACCTCGCTGAGCAGTGAGGCGTCCTCGTACCTGGATCAGATCACGCCGCTGGATACCTCGCTGTCCAGTAGCGATACCGGTATTACCGCCGCGCTGCAGAGCTTTTTCACCTCCATGCAGGATGCGGCAGCCAAGCCAACCGAAGACGCTTCGCGCCAGCTGTTGCTGACCAGCGCACAGTCTCTGGCCAAGCGTTTCAATACCTTGTCGTCGCAGTTGAATCAGCAGTTGAGCAATATCAACAGCAACATGACGGCGATTACCGACCAGGTCAACAACCTGACCAAGACCATCGCCGGGTTGAACGAGCAAATCGCCCGCGTGGGTGCTGTTTCCGGCCAGCCCAACGACTTGCTGGACCAGCGTGACGGCGCAGTGCGTGAACTGAACAAGCTGATCGGCACGGACGTGGTCGAGCGTGACGGCACCTACGATGTCTACCTCAAGAACGGTCAGGCGCTGGTGCTGGGTAATACTACCCAGACGGTGGGCGTGGAGCCTACGGCGAGCGACCCGGGCCGTTTGAGCCTGGTGCTCAACCGTGGCTCGACCAAGATGGATATCACCAGCAGCGCTACCGGAGGCGAGCTGGGTGGGTTGATCCGTTACCGCAGCGAAACCCTCGACCCTGCGCTTAACGAGCTTGGGCGTGTGGCCTTGGTGGTGGCAGACCAGATCAATAGCCAGTTGGCCCAGGGTATCGACAAGGATGGCAATTTTGGCGCCACCCTGTTCGGTGACATCAACAGTGCCAAGGCCATGAGCGAGCGTAGCGTCGCCAAACTGGGCAACAGCATCGGCTCCGGTAACCTGGATGTCAGCATCAAGGACACCGGTAAACTGACCACCAGCGACTACCAGGTGACTTTCACCAGCGCGACCGGCTACAGCGTGCGCAAGTTGCCGGAAGGCACCGAAATGGGCAGTTATGACCTCAATGACACGCCACCGCCGGTCATCGATGGCTTTACCCTGTCGCTCAATGGCGGCGGTTTGAGTGCTGGTGACAGCTTCAAGATCACCCCCACTCGCAACGCGGCCGCCAATATCGAGACGGTCCTCACCGACCCCAAGCGCCTGGCGCTGGCGTCACCACTGACGGCCACCAATGGTGCCGGCAACAAGGGCACCGGGGTGATCACCCAGCCGACCCTGACCTCGCAACTGGATATCTACGACGCCACGCAGCGTTCGCAGCTGCAGGCAGGCCTGAAAAACTCCACCCCGGTCAAGCTGGTGTTCGGTGACGAAACCACTTCGCCCCAGGCTTACAAACTGTACGACGCCAAGGGTACGGAAATCGGCAGCGGCACCATCGTGCCGGGCCAGGCGAACAAGCTGCAGCTGTCGGTGCCGATGGTCGATGGCAGCGGCAATGCGACCGGTAGCAGCTTTACCTTCGAAATGAGCGTTTCCGGCGCGCCGCAGAACGGCGACAGCTACACCGTAGCGCTGACGGGGGCAGGCTCGGCCGATAACCGCAATGCCCAGTCGGTGATCGACCTTCAGACCAAATCCACGGTTGAAGTGGGGGCCAATGGCAAGGGCATCAGCTTTACCGATGCCTATGCCAAGCTGGTTTCAAACGTTGGCGGCAAGGCTGGCCAGGCGGAAATGGACAGTGATGCCACCAATGCGCTGCACAGTTCTGCGCTGGACAGCCGCAACAGCCTTTCCGGCGTGTCGGTCGATGAAGAGGTCGGCAACCTGGTCAAGTTCCAGCAGTACTACACCGCGTCGTCGCAGATTATCAAGGCGGCACAAGAAACCTTCACCACCTTGATCAATGCTCTTTAAGGAGGCGTAGACCATGCGCATTTCCACTTCGCAGTTCTACAACAGCAACAGCGCCAACTACCAGCGCAGCTTCTCCAACCTCGACAAGACTCGGCAAGAGGCTTCTGACGGCATTCGGGTGCGTCGGGGGGCTGACGACCCGGTAGGTGCGGCACGTCTGCTGCAACTCCAGCAGCAACAGAACATGCTCGACCAGTACACCCGCAACGTTACCAATGTGCGCAACGCCCTGGGCACCGCAGAAAGCACGCTGAATGCGATTGGCACCATCCTGCAGCGCGTCAATGAGCTGGCCATCAGTTCGGGCAACGCCGGTTTCACCGATGCAGACCGCAAGGCCAATGCGACCGAGCTGGCGTCGCTGGAGGATCAGCTGTTCTCGTTGATGAACAGCAAGGATGAAAGCGGTGCGTACCTGTTCTCGGGGTCCAAAGGTGATACACCGCCTTATGTGCGAAACGCTGATGGTACTTATACCTATCAGGGCGACCAGGGCAAACTGAACCTGCAAGTCGGTGACATGCTTACCCTGGCAGCTAACGAGACAGGCTACGATGCCTTCGAGCAAGCGCTCAATACAAGCCGTAGCGAAACCAGCCTGGTGTCGCCGGCCACCGACGATGGCCGGGTCAATTTGTCCAATGGCCAGGTGAGCGGTAGCGCGACGTATAACGACCGCTTCCGCAGCGGCGAGCCGTACACCATCGAGTTCACCAGCAGCACCCAGTTCAAGATCACCGATGCCGAAGGCAAGGACGTGACGCTGGAAGCCAGCCAGGGGGGCACCTTCGACCCCAATGGCAAGAACACTACGATCAATTTCCGAGGTGTTGACCTGCGCCTGGACATCACCCTCGAGGAGGGCGATGCAGCCGACCCTGATGCGGCCATTGCCGGTCATGTCTTTAGCCTGAGCTCGAAGGCAGATGAAATCAGCGGCACCCGTAGTGCAGGCAACAGCTCGTCGGCCCAAGTGACGGGCGCGACCATCACCGATGCGCAAAAGTACAAGTCGGCATTCCCTGAGGGTGCTGTACTGAAGTTTACCAGCGCTACCGAGTTCGAGCTTTACGCCTCCCCCGTGAGCGCCGACAGCAAACCGATTTCCAAGGGCACGCTCAGTGGCAACACGGCGACCGCCATGGGGGTCGAGTTCACGCTTTCGGACACGCCGAGCGCGGGCGACAGCTTTGGCATCAAGGTCGACACGCATCAAACTCAAAACGTCCTCGATACCATCAGCCAGTTGCGTGCGGCGCTGGCCACCCCGGTCGATAATGACCCTGCGGCCAGGCAGAGTTTCCTGGCATCGCTGGACTCGGCGATTGGCAACATCGCCAGCGCCACCAACCAGGTCAGTTCCTCAATATCGTCGATTGGCGGCCGTGGCCAGGCGATCGATGTACAGGTGGAAACCAATGAGGCACTGAGTGGCGAAAACGCCAAGACCCAGAGCTCGATTCGTGAGAGCGATCCGGCCGAGGTGATGATTCGTCTTCAGATGCAGTCCAACATGTTGCAGGCCTCGTTGCAGGCGTATGCCAAGATTGCCGGTCTCTCGCTGGTCAATTACATCTGATGTTCGCGGGCATTTGCCCGTCATGACGCAAGGACAGGCCGGCCAGGGCTGATAACGACCGGCCGGTTCGCCCTTCTGAACGCCTGCTTGTTCCCAAGCGCACCGCCCCTCCATCAAGGTCGTCATCGTGTCAGAGCAGCCACTCGTCAGCATCGCCATTCCTGCCTTCAATGCCGATTTCTTTCAAGCGACCTTGGTCAGTGCGCTTGGCCAAGACTACCCCAACCTGGAAGTCGTCATTTGCGATGACAGTGCTGGTATGGAAATCGAGGCAATCTGCCAGGCGCTCGGCAAGGGTACGGCGGTGCCCGTGCGCTATACCCGCAACCCTGTTCGGTTGGGTTTTGCACGTAACCTGCAAGCATGCTTGGAGCAGGCCAACGGGGCGTTGGTGAAGTTTCTGTGTGATGACGACCTGTTGCTCGACAGTTGCATCAGCCGGCAAGCACAAGTGCTGACGCAGTGGCCCCAGCTCAGCATGGTGATCGGGCAGCGCCTGCTCTGGTCTGCTGATGACATCCTCCTGCCTTCCCGTGCGCTCAACAGCGTGATTGCGCCGCAAAGTGCCGTGCTTGTGGGTACGGACTTGCTGGCCAGCATCGCCGAGAATGTCCCGAATCTGTTCGGCGGTATCAGCCATGTGCTGTTCCGTCGAGCCCAGGTGCTGGAGTACCTGCCGCAACTGGTCCAGGGTGGCCAGGGGTTCGCCGCACGACTGGACCTGGCCTTGTATGCATGTCTGTTGCGCCGCGGGCATCTGGCGAGCCTGGAGCGCATACTGAGTGTGGAGCGCATCCACCCAGGCCGGCTCAGTCATCACTCCAGCATGACCGAGGCCTACAGGCATGAAACCGAATGGCTGCAGCAGATGCTGGCGGCGCGCACCGGCGAGTCGGCGCCGGCCAATGGCTGGGTCCGTTACCTGCCGCTGGAGGCTTACGACCCTGAGGCCGACCAGGCCTGGGAGGAGTTGGACATCCGCCGCTTCCATGCCGGCCAGGTCGCCAATTTCTCGCAGCAGGTAGGCACTCACGCACTCAGCTTCACCGAGCTCTATGCCGAATGGCTGGCCTGCCGCAACCTGTCTGACGGGCAGTTGCGGTTGCTGCCAAAGCGGATCGAACAGTGGCCAGCACAGCCCGGCATCGTTCCGATCGTAACCTGTCGCGAGGGCGATGAAAGCGCACTGCGTGCCACCCTGGACTGCCTGGCTGCACAATCCTATGCCGCCAGCCAGGTGTTGGTGCTGGTGCCTGATTGCTTCGACAGGGTTGACGCGCCAGGCGTGCACTACCTGGCCTTGAGCGGTAGTGGGTACGCTCAACTCAACCAGTGGCTGGCAGATACGCGCGTAGCCGACTGGGTGCTGCTGTTGCGTGCCGGTGATCGCCTACGGCCGCATGCACTGGTCGTCATGGCCGAGCGTATGGCGCTGCGCGCCGAGAGCATGTGCCTGTACACTGATGAAGATACCTTTGGAGCCCTGGCACCCGGCAACCCGATTTTCAAGCCGGACTTCAACCTCGATTTGATGCGCAGCGTGCCCTACGTGGGCCGTACCCTGGCATTCAAGCGTACGGCGCTGCTGGCACTGGAAGGGTTCGACACCCAGTTCGAGAGCCTGGCGCCACAGGACCTGCTATGGCGAATGGTCGAGGCTCATGGCTTGCACGTGGTAGAGCATGTCGCGCAGATGCTGGTGCAGTGCCAGTGGGGGTACACAGACTGGATGGGCGAGCCGGCAGGGCAGGCTGAGGCGGCGCGCGTGGTCGAGGCGCACTTGCGTCGCATAGGCGTCGACGCTTTGGTTGAGGGGGCTGCCGGCAGCTTGGTTACGCGTGTGACCTATCGGCATGAGCAGCAGGCTAGTGTTTCGATCCTGATCCCCGCAGGGGTCAACCTGAATGCGCTCAGGCGTTGCGTCGAGTCGCTGTTCCAGTACACCGAATACAGCCAGTTCGAAGTGCTGGTCATCGCCAATGGCGACGAGCCGCAGGCTGTCACCGAGTGGTTGGCGGCGATGCGTGGCCTGGGCAGTGACCAGTTGCGCGTCATCGATGTTCAGGCGCAGGGCAGGGCGGCGATCCTCAATCAGGCCAGTCAGCATGCTCATGGAGCTTACTTACTGTTGCTCGCACCGGAGTGTGCGCTGTTTGAACCGCGCTGGCTCACTACCTTGATGAGTCAGGCGCAGCGTCCCGAGGTCGGCCTGGTGGGGCCGGCGCTATGCGGCAGCAACGGCGAGCTGGTTTCTTCCGGCCTGGTGCTCGGTCTTGGCGGCGGTACAGCAGGTAGCCCATTCTCGGGCAGCTTCCTGACAGCCGAGGGTTACATGGGGCGCCAGCAACTGGTACAGAACTGGAGCGCACTGAGCCTGGACTGCCTGCTCATTCGCCGGACACTGTTCGAGGAGCTTGAGGGGCTGGACACCTCGGCCTTCCAGGTCGCGTTGTTTGACGTTGACCTCTGCCTGCGTGCGCGTGAAAAAGGCTTCCTGTCGGTGGGGACACCCTTTGCTCGCGTCATGAGGCTAGCGGGTGCTGCTGCTGTCGGGCTGGCTGACGAGCTTGCCAGAGCCGACCGGGACGTTGCTTACGACCGTTGGCTGAGCCGCATTGCCCGGGACCCGGCCTACAACGACAACCTGAGCCTCAAGTTCGCCAACTTCAACCTCGAGCCAGGCCTGCGCAGTGGCTGGGACCCCTTCATTGCCCGTGCCATGCCGTCAGTGCTGGCGTTGCCGATCAATACCACGGCAGTAGGGCATTACCGGGTAATCCAGCCATTCACCGAACTTGAGCGGGCGGGCTGGATTCAGGGGCGGGTCAACCATGTCTCCCCAGGCATTATCGAGCTTGAGCGCGAAAAACCCGATGTGATGATCCTGCAATGTCGTTACATGCCGGGCAACATCAGGGAAATGGCGCAGTTCAAACGCTTTTCGCACGCGCGGATGATCTACGAGCTGGACGACTACATCATCGATCCGCCGAAAAAGAACGACCATGCCCGCAACCTGCCCAGCAATCTTGCGGAGTTGGTGGCCCAAGGCATCGGGCAGTGTGATCGCTTGGTGTGTTCGACCGAGCCGCTGGCTGATGCGTTATCCAGCATGCATCAGGACATCCGCGTAGTGCCCAACATGTTGTCCGCCGCGCTTTGGGCTGGCCTTTCCAGTCAGCGTCAGACCAGTATCCGGCCGCGAGTCGGATGGGCGGGTGGCACTAGCCATCGTGGTGACCTGGAGCTGTTGCAAGAGGTAGTGAAGGCGCTTGCCAACGAGGTTGACTGGGTCTTCTTCGGTATGTGCCCGGACCCCTTGCGCCCCTATGTGAAAGAGTTTCACAAGGCGGTTCAATTGGCTGACTACCCGCGCAAGCTCGCCAGCCTCAACCTCGACTTGGCGCTGGCACCGTTGGAGCAGAACCTGTTCAACGACTGCAAGAGCAACCTGCGCTTGCTGGAGTACGGTGCGTGCGGTTTCCCGGTGATCTGCAGCGACACCAAGGCCTACGCCGGCTACCTGCCATGTACCCGGGTCAAGGACAACACTGCCGAGCAATGGCTGGATGCGATTCGCATGCACCTGGCTGACCCGCAGGCCAGCTACCGCCAGGGCGATGCCCTGCGTGCGGAAGTGCTGCGTGACTACATGCTGATGCCGCACCATTTGCAGCATTGGGCCAACGCCTGGTTGGCAGACTGAACGTTGGCGTGGGGAGATGCCCGCGCCTGATTGACAATTGGACAGGTGCTATATGATCGATACCGCAATCGGCTCGCGCAATGATGTGACCGTTGTTTTGCTGGGCGAGGATCAGGCGCACAGCCGCGTCCGCGCGCAGCATTACTACCAGCAGGCTCGGGTGCCCTGCGTGGCGTTCGACTTGCCGCCTGGGTCGAGCTCGGCCGGGTTCGCTCAGGCCCTCGCGGAATGTCTGGCGGGGCTCGCCACGGCTTATGTGGTGCTGGCGCTGGATACCGACTTCGTGCTGGCCCCGTCTCTGGACAATGCAGCGGCGTGCCTGCACGCGCAACCTGGGGCGGTGGCTGCGCAAGGCCAGTTGTTGGGCTACAGGCCTGCGAGTGGCAAGGTGGAGTACTACCGGGTAGGTTCGGCATTTGCGCCTGTCATTGCCGAAACCGCTACAGCCAGGCTTTTGCAGTACGCCCAGTCTGGGCAGCAAGCCTGGCGTGCAGTCATGCGTGTGTCGACGTTGCAAGCCGTGTTGACGGCTTTGCCAGACGAACTGGATGCGCCTGCCGTGCGTGTGGCGATGTCCCTTGCCGTGTTGGCACAAGGGCCGGTTGCCCACCTGGACCAGACCGATGTGGTGAGTGAGCATGAGCCCGCTGGCTACAGCCCGGTGGAGCGTGAAGAACGCCTGACTCAGCTGGTACGCGGCTTGCGCCAGTGGGACGCTGAGCTGTATCGCCTATGTGGCGACGAACAAGGTTACACGGCCCTTAACAGATTCGTGCGCAACACCTACGATCTGGGGGCTACGTCGTTGATCTTCACGTCCAGCTGGCGCAGTGTGATCGATGACCCGGAGCGGTTGTTCGAGCCACATCAGGATGTACAGCTGCCGTATTACAACGGCGCCCTGTTTGCACGGTTGACCGAGCTTGAGTTTCTCTGCCACGCCTGGCCGACCAGCCCGCAGCAGCAATATGCGCTGGAAGGGATCTGGGTGCAGCAGCGTGACTTGTTGCAAGCGCACCCCAACGATACCGCTGAAAGCCTCAGCCACCGCTACTGGCAGGCCTTGGCGTTGAGCCTGTTCAACCGCGAAGTCTGTCATCTGCTGTTGTCCACGCTGGACAGGGCAGAGGAAGCTGCGCATGTTCGTGAGCTGACGGATTGGCTGGCACGCCTCGAACAGGTCCCGGGTATCCATGAGCAATGCCGTTTGCAAGGCACTCCGTCGGGTCAGGTGATCGATGCCATCGCTGCCGCTACACCGGATGAGGCGGGGCGCCAGCGTGTGCTCCGGTACCTGGCAAAGCACCCGAGCGAGCAGATCGCCTTCGTGGTTCTCGATCTCAAAAACGACGATCAAGCGCTTCAGACTACGTTCGACAGCCTGCTTGCCAGCGGCATACGCAATTTCAAGCTGCTAGTGCTCAAGGCTGGCAAGCCACCGGCCATCACCACCCCGCGCGACACGCTGCATTTCATTCAGGTCAGTGACAGCAATTGGGTGAATCACCTGAATCAGGCGGTGCGACAGTTGCCGAGTGCCTGGCTGATGCTGCTGAATGCCGGGGATGTGCTGCTTGCCGGCGGCCTGTTGCGTCTGTCGGTGGAGCTTGTCGATGCGCCGGCCTGCCATGCCATTGCCGCGAATGAAGTTCAGCGCGACAGTGAAGGGCGTTTGCACCGTGTTGAGCGCCCCGGTGCAGACCTCGATCTGCTGCGCAGCCAGCCAGGGTTGATGTCGCGGCATTGGCTGGTGCGTCGCCAGACGGTACTGGATCTGGGAGGGTACAGTGAAACCTGCCCAGAGGCGCTGGAGCTCGACCTGCTGCTGCGTCTGGTGGAGGCCCAGGGCTTGAGCAGCCTGGCGCACATGGCCGACTATCTGGTGATCGGACAGCAGGGCGGTAGTGTACTGGATGAGGCAGCCGCCAAAGTGGTTGGCCGACATCTGACGCAATTGGGTTATCGCGCGCAGGTGAAGATACAGGCAAATGAAGGGTTGTCTATCGACTACCGCCATTCGTCCACGCCGTTGGTAAGCGTGCTCGTCGCGAGTGAAGGCGATGCCTCGCAGCTGCAGGCTTGCCTGCGGAGCGTGCTGCAGCGTACCCGTTACCCACGCTATGAAGTGCTGGTGGTGTGTGCCGAGCATGAGGTTGCGGCGCTGCAGCAGTTCGCCGGCAAGGTGCATGTTCTGGTCGGTCAGCCGGGCGAGTCGCGCAGCCAATGGCTGAACCTGGCGGCGAGCCAGGCACGAGGGGCTTATCTGGTGCTGGTGTCTGAGCGCAGTCAGGTCATTACCCCTGCCTGGATCGAGGTACTGCTTAATGAGGCTCAGCGCCCGGAAGTGGGTGTGGTAGGTGCCTGCCTCGAGGGGGGGGATGCTGCTCTTCTGCATGCAGGTTATACCTTGCTGCAGGGGCCGCAGGTGGCTTCGCCCTGGCAGGGCCTGAAGCCGCAAGCCTGTGCTGAAGCCAGATGGCCATTGGCAGTGCGCGGTTGTCAGGCGGTCAGCGCCGACTGCCTGATGGTGAGTAAGGATGTGTTCGAGCATTGCGCGGGTTTGCAGGTTGCTCAAGGTGCCGATATCGATCTGTGCCGGGCCGTTGTCGAGGCCGGGCAATTGGTGGTGTGGACGCCGCAGGCCAGGCTGCTGCTCAGCGCCCTGCCTGAAGCGGATCATGCGTTGGCGCAGGCGTTGCTTGATCGCTGGCCCGCTGCCTTCAGCGAGCAGGCTGCGTCGACCTTGGGCTGGCTGGAACAGGTCGGATAGGCCGAGGCGGATTATTGACAGGGCTGCAAGCTCGCATGCAGCCCTGTCCTGCCTGTTTCGACAATACCCGCGAGCCGGGCCGATCAAGGCCGGCTCCACGCTTGAGCCATACATCCCGCTGCACCCGCATTTACCTTGCCCACTCAGGCTGATTGGCAATCTTTTTGCTAGATAACGGCAACGTACTGAATTGGTCAGTATTTTGTCAGCCCGCTATGGGCGTCAGCCTGTCAAGGTGTGTCGACAATGAAAGCAGTCATCCTGGCCGGTGGCCTGGGTACCCGTATCAGTGAAGAGTCGCATCTGCGCCCGAAACCGATGATCGAAATTGGTGGCAAGCCCATCATTTGGCACATCATGAAAATCTACTCCCACCACGGGATCAACGATTTCGTGATTTGCCTCGGTTACAAGGGCTATGTGATCAAGGAGTACTTCGCGAACTATTTCCTGCACATGTCAGATGTCACCTTCGACATGTCGGAAAACCAGATGCATATCCACAACCGTCATGCCGAGCCTTGGCGAGTCACGCTGGTGGACACTGGCGAGAATACGGCAACTGGCGGGCGCCTCAAGCGGGTACGCGATTACGTTGGCGACGAAACCTTCTGCCTGACTTACGGCGACGGCGTTGCCGATGTGGACCTGCCAGCCCTGATCGATTTCCACAACCGCCATGGCAAGCTGGCGACCGTGACTGCCGTTCAGCCGCCCGGGCGTTACGGTGCGCTGGATGTGCGGGGCGAGCAGGTGCATGGCTTCCAGGAAAAGCCACTGGGCGACGGTGGCTGGATCAATGGCGGCTTCTTCGTGCTCGAACCTGGGATCTTCGACTACATCGAGGGCGACGCCACCACATGGGAATACGAGCCCATGCGTGCCCTGGCGCAGGATGGCCAGCTGATGACCCACGTGCACCGTGGCTTCTGGCAGGCCATGGACACGCTGCGCGATCGCAGTTACCTGGAAGAGCGCTGGAAGGCCGATGAAGCACAATGGCGCATCTGGTCATGAGCCGTAGCTTCTGGTCGGGGCGTCGGGTTTTTCTGACAGGGCACAGCGGCTTCAAAGGCGGCTGGCTAGCCCTTTGCCTGCGCGAGATGGGCGCCGAAGTGTATGGCTACTCCCTGGCCCCCGATACCGCGCCCTCGCTTTATGACAGCGCCCGGCTAGCCGAGTGCGTGGCTGGCGAGTTTGCCGATATTCGTGATGCTGACCGATTGCTGCGCAGCGTTGCGGCATTTCGCCCAGAGGTTGTCTTGCACCTGGCCGCGCAGCCGCTGGTGCGCGAATCCTATCGCAGCCCGGCGCAAACGTACGCCACCAATGTTACCGGCACGCTCAACCTGCTTGAAGCGGTACGGCAGTGCGACACGGTGCGTGCCGTGCTGGTGGTCACCAGCGATAAATGCTACGAGAACCGCGAGTGGCAATGGCCATACCGTGAGCAGGATGCCTTGGGGGGGCATGACCCCTACAGCAGCAGCAAGGCGTGCGTCGAGCTGCTTTGTGCATCGTGGCGCGAGTCGTTCCTGCGCGAGCGCGGTGTGGCGCTTGCGACCGCGCGTGCGGGCAACGTGATCGGTGGCGGTGACTGGTCAGCAGACCGGTTGCTGCCCGATATCCTGCGCGCCTGGGAAGCCGGGGAGTCGGTGACCTTGCGCTATCCCGATGCCGTGCGCCCGTGGCAGCACGTACTCGACCCGCTTGAGGGCTACCTGCTGCTGGCCCAGGCGTTGATCGAGCGTGGTCAGGACGTGGCAGAGGCCTGGAATTTCGGCCCTGACAGCGGTGGGACGGCAACCGTGGGTGAGTTGGTCCATGCCATGGCGCAGTTGTGGCCAGGCGAAGCGGGTTGGTCTGTCGACCCGCACGTGCAGCCCCATGAAGCAGGCTTGTTGACCCTCGACTCCTCCAGAGCTCGCCAACGCTTGGGCTGGCGACCCAAGTGGGGCCTGAAGCAATCGTTGCGTCACACCCTTGAATGGCATCGCGCCTGGCGCGATGGCCAAGACATGCAGCAATACTGCCGCACGCAAATAGCGGCACACGAAGGTGAGTTCAATGACTGATCAAACGGCGCAGCAGTTGCGCCAGCAAATTACCGAGCTCGTTGGCCGTTATGCCGAGCTGGAACTGGCCGCGCCTGGTTTTGTACCTGGCCAGCATGCGGTTCCGCCCTCTGGCAAAGTCATTGGTGCACCCGAACTACAAGCCATGACGGAAGCTGTGCTGGACGGATGGTTGACCACCGGGCGCTTCAACCAGGCATTCGAAAAACGCCTGGCACGTTACCTGGGGCGGCGTGGCGTGCTCACCGCCAACTCCGGCTCTTCGGCGAACCTGTTGGCGTTTTCCGCCTTGACGTCGCCACGTCTGGGGGATCGTGCCATTCGCAAGGGGGACGAGGTGATTGGCGTGGCAGCGGGTTTTCCTACCACCGTCAACCCGATCCTGCAATTTGGTGCCGTGCCGGTCTTCGTCGATATCGAGATGGGTACGTATAACGTCGACCCGGCCTTGATCGAGGCGGCGATCAGCCCGCGGACCAAGGCGATCATGTTGGCCCACACGCTGGGTAACCCGTTCAACCTGGCCGTGGTGCGAGAACTGTGCGACCGCTACGGCTTGTGGCTGATCGAGGACTGCTGCGATGCGCTGGGTGCCACTTATGATGGCCGCCAGGTGGGCAGCTTCGGCGACCTGGGTACGCTCAGCTTCTATCCGGCCCACCATATCACCATGGGCGAGGGCGGGGCGGTTTTCACCGATTCTCCGCTGCTCAAGCGTATCGTCGAATCGTTCCGTGACTGGGGGCGTGACTGCTATTGCGGGCCAGGTGAAGACAATACCTGCAGCAAGCGTTTCTGCTGGCAGCTGGGCGACCTGCCGCAAGGTTACGACCACAAGTACACCTATTCCCACCTGGGGTACAACCTCAAGATCACCGACATGCAGGCGGCCTGTGCGTTGGCGCAGATGGACCGGGTGGATGACTTCATCGCTGCACGCAAGCGTAACTTTGCCTGGCTCAGTGAGCGCTTGTCCGGGTGTGTGGAGCAGCTGATCCTGCCACATGCCACCCCCAACAGCGACCCGTCCTGGTTCGGCTTCCCGCTGACGCTGCGTGATGGTTGTGGCGTCGAGCGGCTGGATCTTTTGCGTCATCTCGATGCGCAGAAGGTGGGTACTCGCCTGCTGTTCGCTGGCAACCTTACCCGACAGCCCTACATGAAAGACCAGCAATACCGGGTAGCCAGTGACCTGACGGTGACAGACAAGATCATGAAGGACACCTTCTGGGTCGGTCTGTGGCCCGGGCTTGGCGAAGACCATCTTGAGCATGTGGCCGACAGCATCGAAGCCTATGTACGGAGGCTGCGTTGATGGGCGTATTCGCGTGTGAACGGTTTACTGGGCGCGGCCGCAGGTTGTTCGCCCGAGCCAGCGTCGCACGCCCGTCGTTGCCACATCCAGGATGCAGCTCGTGAGTACTCAGCACTATCCGCCATTGCACGTTGTGTCGCCGCGCCCGTATTACATCGTTGCGCCCGCCTACCGGCATAACTCGGCCGGTATCCGGGTGATGCACATGTTGTGTCACCTGCTGAACCGGTGCGGCCAGGATGCCTACCTGTACAGCTCCACGACCAACCCGATGTGGCACACCCCGCTGCTCACCAATGAGCTGAGGCAGCAGCATGAGCAGGCCGGGCGCCAGCCTATCGTGGTGTACCCGGAGGTGGTCTCGGGGAACCCGACCAACGCACGGTCGGTAGTGCGTTACTTGCTCAACGTGCCAGGGTTGATCGCAGGGGATACGGAGTTTGCCGACTCGGAAATGATCTTTGCCTACGGTGAGCATCTGCTGCCCAAGGGGGCAGGGGCTGAGCGCATACTGTTTCTGCCGCCGATCGACACGTCGCTGTTCAACAACCATGGCAACCCCTATGACGGCCATCGCAAAGGTTGGCTGATCTATCCGGGGCGCCATACCCATGCACTTCAGGAACACCCCGAGCTGGCGGCGAGGTGCACGCTCATTACCAACGAATGGCCAGCCACCCCTCGGGAAATGGCTGAGCTGTTCCGGCGCAGTGAGGGCATTTATTGCTTCTCTTCCACCGCAACTGCGCTGGAAGCGATGTTGTGTGGTTGCCCGGCCGTGGTGCTCAAATCGCCCTTTTTCGATGGTACGCCGCTTGGTATTGGCGAGTTCGGCACACACGGGCTGGCCTTCGAAGACACGCCTGAGGCTATCGAGCATGCCCGATCGGGTTTGGCCATCGTTCAGCAAAAGTACGCGGACTTGCAGGGCCGGTTCTGGGAACAATTGGCCAGTTTCATCGAACAGACCCAGGCCATGCCTTGCACAGACCTGCAACCAGATGCCATGCAGGGGGCAGCAGGTCGGCCAGATGCACAGGTTGCCCAGTGGCTGCGGTCCCGTCGCCCTACTGATGCCCAGGCAGAGCTGATCGCCCGGCGTCTGGAAGACAGGCGCATGGATTTACCCTGGTTCGATTTCGTCATCATCCCGGACGGCCAGGCAGCTGCGGTCGAGGCGACGCGCAAAAGCCTGCAGGGGCAGATGTATCAGCAGGTCGCCGTCCACTTGCCAGCTGATTGCGAGCTTGCCACGCTTAACCAGTTGGTCCTGCAACAAGGGACCGGACAGTGGCTCTGCTTTGTGCGTGCGGGTACCACGTTCACACCGTTCGGGCTGTTGATGCTCGCGCTGGAGCTGCTCGAGGGCGACCAGGTGCGTGCGGTGTATGCCGATGAGCTGGTTACCACCCCACAGGGCACGCAACAGGCGCTGCTGCGCCCCGACTTCAATCTCGACATGCTGCTGGCCAGCCCGGCCCAACTGGCGCGGCATTGGTTCTATCGCCGCGAGGTATTCCTCGAGGCAGGCGGTTTCGACCTGGCCTGCGCGGGGGCGGCGGAGCTGGCGTTGCTATTGCACTTGATCGAAGATGCCGATGGCCTCGACGGGTTGGCTCATGTCAGCGAGCCTGTGTGCATTTCGCCGGGCGAGGCGCCTGTTCACAGCCCTCAGGAACAGGCGGTGCTGCTGCGCCATTTGCAACGGCGCGGCTACACCCAGGCGCAGGTGCGCATGCACCGGCCAGGCATTCATCGCATCGATTATGGTCACGCCGAGCAGCCATTGGTTTCGCTGGTTGTGCCATGCGGCGGGCGTCTCGATCACGTACAACGCTGCGTGCATGCGTTGCTTGAAAAGACCCGTTACCCCCACTTCGAGATTTTGCTGGTAAACGATGGCAGCGGCAGCCCGGCTACCCGAGCCTGGCTGGCTGGCCTTGTGGCGCGGGAGCAAAACCGTGTCAGCGTGCTGAGTGACGCGTCGGTACGTGACCATGCCACTGCCTGTAATCTGGCGGCCAGGCATGCGCGGGGCGAGTACTTGGTGCTGCTGCACGAGGATACCGTGATTGTGCATGATGACTGGCTGGATGCCTTGCTCAACCACGGCCAGCGCCCGGAAGTAGGCATCGTCGGCGCCAGGTTGATGCATCCCAATGGCACGGTCGAACAGGCTGTGCAGGTCCTGGGCTTGAACGGCCCTGGCAACTCGGCGTTTTCCGGGCTTGCGCAGGATGAGGGGTACATGCGCCGGCTTGAGCTGGATCAGAACCTGAGTGCCGTGTCTGGCGCTTGTCTGCTGATTCGCCGGGCGCTTTACCAGGATGTGGGTGGAATGGACGAGCGCCTGACGCAGCGCACGGGGGCCAGCCTCGATCTATGCCTGAAGGCGCGGCAGGCTGGTTATCTTACGGTGTGGACCCCCCATGCTGTGGTGGTGTGCGAAGGGCAGGGCGAGTGTCTGCCTGCCGAAGCGGTCGAGGCCGAACAGGAAGCGGTGTATGGCAGATGGCTGCCTGTCATCGCCCGCGATCCGGCCTACAACCGCAACCTGTCTTTGCAGGGGGCTGGTTTTGAGCTCGAGACTGACCCGGGCCTGTCATGGAACCCCCTGAGCTGGCGTCCGTTACCCGTGCTGTTGAGCATGCCGGGCGAACTTGCCGGCGCTGCTCGTAGCCGGATCGTCGATCCTGCCTTGTCCATGAGTATTGCCGGCCTGGCTGATGTCCGACTGGCCTTGCGGCCTTATCTGCCCGCCGAGGTGGAGCGGCTGCAGCCCGACAGTTGGGTCATGAGGCGGCCGGCAAACGACGCGCAAATTCAGGCGTTACGTTGCAACGCCCGGTTCTCCCGCGCATTCAAGGTGGGCGATGTGAATGCCGACTTGCCTGGCCTGGCTGAAGACGATATTGCAGGTGCGCTGCGGTGGTCTGTCGGCGTTGTGGACCGGCTGGTGGTGCCAACCCATGCATTGGCCGAAGCGCTGCAAGGCTTCTGCTGCGATATTCGTGTCATCCCGGATCGTCTGCACCCGTCCCGCTGGGGGGCGTTGGCCACTCGACGGCAGCCAGGTAGTCGCCCTCGTATAGGGTGGGTGGGTGATCAGTTCGACGCCAGCGTTCAGCGCCTGATGCTGGAGATCGTTCAGGCCTTGCGTACTGATGTGGACTGGGTCTGTCTGGGTGAATGCCCGCCCCAGTTGCAGCCCTACCTGCGCGAGTTACATGGCCCGGTGCCCTACGATGACTACCCGCAGAAGCTCATGTCGCTGGGGCTCGACCTGGCGCTGGCACCTCTAGGCGATGGCTGGCTTGACGCGTGTCGCAGCAATGTGCGGCTTCTGGAATATGCCGCGTGCGGCTATCCGCTGGTTTGCAGTGACGTGTTGCCCTATCAAGGTTTGCCCGTGACCCGGGTCAGGAACACGGCCGGCGACTGGGTCAGTGCTATCCAGTCGCACCTTGCCGAGCCTGCTGCCAGCGCAAGGGGCGCGCAAGCACTGCGCGAGCAGGTGCTGGCACGGCACATGCTGGATGAAGGCTATGCACGCCAATGGCTTGACGCCTGGCTGCCAGGTTGAGGGCAGAGCAGACACCGATAGCGAACAGTCAATCATTCCAATAGCCGCCGGGCACGTCCCAAGGCGGCGTGCACTGCCGGCATCAGCCGCACATAAAACACAGCATGCCTTGGGGTCAAATCGACCTGTCCCACGGCAACCAGGGGAGTATCCGGTGAAAACCATTAGTCAGCGTGACAAAGATCTGTTTGAAAACCTGTTCGTACTGGAGCTCGCCAACAATCATTGGGGCAAGCTGGAGCGCGGGCTGAAAATTGTCCGCGACCACGGAACGATCGCGCGTTACAACAACGTCAAGGCTGCCATCAAGCTGCAGTTCCGCGATGTCGATGAGTTCATTCATCCTGATTTCAAGGGTACTGCAGACCTTCGCTATGTGAAGAAGACCGAGGACACTCGCCTGACCAAGGCAGAGTTTGCCCGCATGGTGGAAGAAGTCCGCAACCTGAGCTGCATTCCCATGGCGACGCCATTCGACGAAGCCTCGGTTGACCTGTGCGTCGAATTCGACATGCCGATCATCAAGATTGCCAGTTCCGACATGAACGACTGGCCGCTTATCGAGAAAATCGCGTCCACCCGCCGGCCAACCATCATTTCCACGGGCGGCGCATCGGAAAAAGACCTGGACGATATCGTTCGCTACTTTGAAAAGCGTGATATCCCGCTGGCCATCAACCATTGTGTTTCGCTGTACCCCAGCGAGGACGACGAGCTGCAGCTCGACCAGATCGACTACCTGCGCAACCGTTACCCTGGGCATGTCATTGGCTTGTCTACCCATGAGTACCACGACTGGCACTCGTCCATGCTCATTTCCTACGGTAAAGGTGTACGTACCTGGGAAAGGCACATTGATATCCAATACCAAGGTGTGCCGGTTTCCAACTACTGCTCGCTCCCTGAGCAATGCGATACCTGGTACAAGGCCTTCCACAAGGCCAAGGAAATGTGCGGGGGTGTCAGCGGCACTCGACGCATCATTTCACGTAAAGAAACCGAGTACCTCAACGCACTCGTGCGCGGTGCCTATGCACGTCGGGACCTGTCGCCGGGCTACGTGCTGAACCGGGACGAGTTCGAAAAGGACTTCTACCTTGCAATCCCGCTGCACAAAGGGCAGCTGTCCTGCCGTGAAGTCATGAACGGTGAAACGCTGCTGCAGCCGATCAAGGCAAACGAACGCCTTACCATCGACCACATTGACGGGCCTTACAGTGAAACCCCGGCACTGAAAGAACTGATCCTGGGCCGGGGGCTGTGATGATGGCGACTGTATCCCAGCAAATTGCGCAATGGCTGGTTCAGCAAGGGGTCGAACAGGTTTTCACCGTCACCGGCGGCGGTGCCATGTTCCTCAACCAGGCCTTGGGTGGCCATGAGCAGCTGCGTTGCACGTTCATGCACCATGAGCAGGCTTGTGCCATGGCCGCCGAAGGTTATGCGCGCATCACCGGCAAGCCGGCCGTGGTGATGTTGACGACCGGTCCGGGCTCTATCAACGCGCTCAACGGCGTGCATGGGGCGTTCACCGACTCCATCCCCATGATCGTGCTGTCCGGCCAGATCAAGCGCGAAACCTGTGTGTCTTTCCAGGATGTGCCAGGCCTGCGTCAGCTGGGTGACCAGGAGGGGCCGACCATCGCCATGGCCAGCCCGGTCTGCAAGTACGCGCAGATCGTGCGTTCGGAGCAGGATGTGGAGGTCATGCTGCCCAAGGCGTTCGCCGAAGCAGTAGGCGGTCGCCCCGGGCCTGTCTGGCTGGATATCCCACTGGATATCCAGCAATCCAAAGCACAGCTCGATATCCCCGCGCCATCGCTGATCCAGCCGCCTCGAGCCGAGGGTTTGCGCGCCGCTTGCCGTGATATCGTCGGCAAGCTGTTGCAATCGCACCGCCCAGTGGTGCTGGGCGGCACTGGCGTGCGCCTTTCACGCACCGAGCAACGGCTGCTGGCGCTGGTGGAGCGCTACGGCATTCCCCTGGCGACCGCCTGGACCCATGATCTGATCGCGTCTGATCACCCATTGTTCGCCGGTCGCCCTGGCACTATCGGTACCCGTGCCGGCAACTTCTGCTTGCAGGCGGCTGACTTTGTGCTGGTGCTTGGGTCGCGTCTGAATGTGCGGCAGACCAGCTACAACTGGCAGGCATTCGCCAAGCACGCCTGGGTGGCTCAGGTCGATATCGACGCCGCCGAGCTGAACAAGCCCACCGTGCGCCCGGACTTCGGCGTTGCCGCCGACCTGGCAGACTTCCTCGATGTCTTCGAGCAAGAGCTGGCAAAGGCCACCCTGCAGAGTTTTGCACCGTGGGTGCAATGGTGCCAGCACATCGGGCGTACCTATCCGGCATCGGCGGAGCACACGCAAAAAGCCGATGGGCCTTTGAACCCATACCTGATGGTGCAACGCATCTTTGCGCAGATGCGTGCGGATGACATCGTGGTGTGTGGCAATGCGTCAGCCTGCATCCTGCCATTCCAGATCGGCGCCTTGCAGAAGGACCAGCGCCTGTTCAGCAACTCGGGCTCCGCGTCGATGGGCTATGACCTGCCTGCGGCTATTGGTGCGGCGACGGCAGCCAAAGCGGAAGGTGCACGCCGGGTGATCTGCTTTGCCGGTGACGGCAGCCTGCAGATGAACATTCAGGAACTGCAAACGCTCAAGACCATCGGCGTCAATGTGATCGTGATTGTGCTTAACAATCGAGGTTACCTCTCGATCTGGCAAACACACGAAAACTTCTTTGGCCGAGTGATCGGCGCCACGCCCGAATCAGGCGTGGAATTCCCGGACTTCACTGCCGTGGCCAGCGCTTATGGCCTGCGCGCCGAAAGCATCGCTACACAGGGCGACCTGGCACGGCTTGATGCACTTCTGGAAAGTGATGGCCCGATGTTGATCGACCTGCACGTCGACCCTCGGCAGGAGTTCGTGCCGCGTATCAAGTCGCGGGTCGATGCCAACGGTGCTTTCGTCACCCCGGAACTCGATGACATGCACCCGTTCCTCGAGCCTGAAACGATGGCGCAAATTCGGGCAGAAGCTGCAGGGCTACGTGCCGTCCCCAACACCGATAAAGGTGGTATGTAATGGCTGAGAAGAGAGATCGCTTTCAAGACTTCATTGCACTGCGTGACCGGGCAGCGGACGTTGTACCCGCTCGCATTGATCCAAAGCGGCCGTTGTGGATCTTCGGTGCGGGGAACTTCGGTCGTAGCCTGGCCACCGCCGCACAGCAGCAAGGTATTGCTGTTGCGGGCTTTGTAGAGACATCGCCACGCATCGATTCGGTCCTAGGGTTGCCAGTATTGAACTGGCACGCACTAGCCCTTCAGGCGCCCGAAGCGCAACTTGCACTCGGTATTTTCAACCGCGATGCGCCTTACGATGAGTTGTTGTCGATCGTTGCCGAGGCAGGCTTTGCCAAGCCATTGATGCCTTGGGAGTTGTACGAACAGTTCGCTTCGGCCCTGGGGTGGCGGTTCTGGCTGAGCAGCCGTAGTTACCTGTTGGACGCCATGGAGCGTATCGGGCGCGTGGCAGACAAGCTGGCCGATGACGAAAGCAAGCAGCTTCTTTATCGGATGTGTGCATTCCGGCTCGGGTTAGACCTGGAGTACGCCAGCTTCCTGTCGGAGGAGGAACGGTACATCAATGCGCTGACGTTGCCGGCCTTGCAGGGGCGCGATATCACGTACGTGGATTGTGGTGCTTACGACGGTGACAGCTACGAAGAGTTGATTGCCTGGCCCGAAATTTCCTGCAGCCGAGCATTTCTGCTTGAGCCTGACCCTGAAAACTTCGCTCGGTTGGTGCAGCGAGTGGGGGCTGAAGATACCCGCGCAATTTGTTTGCCATTGGCGGCCGCTGAGCATTACGGCATTCTCACTTTCAATGCTGGCCAGGGTGAAGCTTGCTCTATCAGCCAGCAAGGTGGGGGCATATCGATTGCAGCCGTTGCCCTGGATCAGATGCTGCCAAGTGCGCCGGTCGACCTGATCAAACTGGATGTCGAGGGCGCTGAAGCTCAGGTGTTGCGTGGTGCTGAACAGATTATTCGGCGTTGCCGCCCGGTACTGATCGTGTCGCTGTACCATAACCCTCAGGATGTGTGGGAACTGCCGGAGTTGCTGTTCGAGTTTTGCTCCGATTACCGGTTCCATATTCGGCAACACTGCCCGAACACGTTCGAGTCGGTTTTGTACGCAGTGCCGAACTGATGAACCTGCTATTGACCGGCGGTACCGGCTTTTTTGGCAAGGCGCTGTTGCGACACTGGCTGGAAATCGCCAATGCAGGTTTGCAGGTGCCGTCGGTCACGGTATTGAGCCGATCGCCAGAGGCGTTTCTGACCCGGCATCCTGAGTTTTCCGGCCTGGCGTGGCTGCGTCTGCACTGTGGGGACATTCTGCAGCCCGCGTCCTTTCCTGAAGCAGCTGGCTTCACTCATGTGTTGCATGCGGCAGCCGATTCGACTGCCGGCGCGCAGCTCACGCCATTGCAGCGCTATATCCAGATCGTCGATGGCACCCGTCATGTGCTGGATTATTCCGTCAGGCAACGTATCCCGCGCTTGTTGATGACCAGTTCCGGTGGCGTGTACGGCCCCCAGCCGCAGGGCATGGAGCAGATTCCCGAGGATTACCATGGCTTGCCCGACCCGTTGGAGCCTGCCCATGCCTATAGCGTTGCCAAGCGCTGCGCCGAGCATCTGGGCATTTTGTACCAGCAGCAGTTTGGCCTGGAGGTAGTCATCGCCCGCTGTTTCGCCTTCGTCGGCAGGGATCTGCCGCGCGATGTGCACTTCGCGATAGGCAATTTCATTCGCGACGCCCTTGAATCGAACGCCATACGCGTCAGCGGGGATGGAACGCCTGTGCGGTCTTACATGGACCAGCGTGACCTGGCCCACTGGCTGGATGTGATGCTGCGTCAAGGTCGCGCGGGCACTGCTTACAACGTCGGGTCGGATAAGGCGGTGACGATCGCTGAGCTCGCTCATCAGGTGCGTGACGTGCTGTCACCACAAAAACCTGTGCACATCGCAGCTGCACAGGCTGCCTTGGGGGGGTTCCGCAACCGGTATGTGCCGTGCATCGACAAGGCGCGCTCGGAGCTCGGGTTGCAGTTGCGTCATGGCTTGCAGCAGTCGATCAAGGACGCGGCGATTTAGAGGGCTGCCCGGTTGAACTGGCCGCGGCGCAATAACTCCATTTTTACCTGGACATGCTAGGTCTGACTTCATGATCAACGATGTGTTTCCCGCCGGTGCACGCGAACGCGTTGCTACCCAGTGCGTTTGCTGTGGGTCGGCGCAGTTGTCGCGGTCTCCTGCGGTGCTGATGCCTTTTGTGTCGCATCGAGCGCTTGGCTGGGCGCCTGCAGTCATCGACGACAGTTGGGGGTTGAACAGTATCCCTCAGGGAACGGCCTACTGCGTGTGCAATACCCTTCACTGCGCGCGGTGTGAGTTCCTGTTCCTGGATATCCGGTTTTCGGAGCGGGAGATGCAGCGCCTCTATGACGGTTACTACGGCAAGGCTTATGAAGATTTGCGAGAACACTATGAGCCAGGCTTCAGGGAGCGCAACAAAGCGCTGAGCGCGCCCAGCGAGCTGCTTGGCCTGACCCGTTCATACATTCTTCGGCATATCGCGCCCACGCAGGTTCTGGACTGGGGTGGAGGGGATGGCTCCAATACACCTTTCAAAGGGCAGGGCTATTCGACCGATATCTACGATATCGACAAAAAGCCCACCGTGCCCGGTACCAGCAGCGTGACCAAGGACGAGGTGCGAGGCCGCACCTACGACTTGATCGTGTGCCGGCATGTGCTTGAGCATGTTCCTTATCCAACGGACACACTTGCGCAGATAAGCGCCTGCATGCACGACGATACGTTGCTGTACGTTGAGTTACCCCACGAGGTGTTGATGGTTGGCAACAATCAGGTTTCGGCCGAGCAAAAGCGGCACTGGCATGAACATATCAACTTCTTTTCGGTGGCAGCGCTTACCAATCTGTTCGCACTTGGCGGTTTCACCGTCCTGGATATTCAGTCAACCGCGTTTGCCAGCGATGCCAAGCTGGGTTCGGCAGGGCACCTGCTTCAGGCGGTTGTGAAAAAGGTACCTGGAGGCGTGTGACCTTAGGGGGGATGAGGCTCTCGGGCTGCGTGAAAACCATGCAAAAGCGGCCCCGGCATTGCGGCATTTGCAGCTTTGGTCGTATAACCGTGACTTGGCAGTCGAAACGTGCATCTTTAATCTATCAAGTCAGCGGGCAGCTACGTCGATGGCCTGACGAGGCCAGTTTTCAGGCCCGATCCCGCACTATCCGCCATGTCAACCGGGAAGCCACAATGATTGGCATTAAAAGCATCGCCAGTTACGTACCTGTGAATGGTGTAGACAACTACGCCCAAGGTGCGAAATTCGGCAAGGATCAAGAGTTCATTTTCGGCAAGATCGGTTCCACCTTCTTGCCGCGCAAGGATGCCAACCAGGAAACATCCGATCTTTGCGTCGAGGCAGCCAATGCATTGTTTGCCGCCAACCCGTCACTGAATCCAGCTGCCATTGACGCAGTGATAGTGGTCACTCAGAACGGCGATGCCGAAGGTCTGCCGCATACCGCGGCGATTGTTCAGCACAAGCTCGGGCTTTCGACCGCCGTTGCGGCCTTTGATATTTCACTGGGCTGCTCGGGCTATGTCTACGGCTTGTATGCGATGAAGGGTTTCATGGAGGCCGCGGGCCTCAAAAACGGCCTGCTGATCACTGCCGACCCTTACTCGAAGATTGTCGACCCGGAAGATCGCAATACCACCATGCTGTTTGGTGACGCCGCCACCGCCACCTGGATGGGTGAGGACGCTGCCTGGCAATTGGGCAAGTCTTTGTTCGGCAGCGATGGCGCGGGTGCCGAGCACTTGCGTACCACCGATGGCAAGTTCTTCATGAATGGTCGCCAAGTCTATAACTTTGCCTTGGTCAAGGTGCCAGCGCACTTGCAGCAGTTGCTTGAAGCCAGCTCACTCCAGGCCAACGATATCGACCTGTACTGCCTGCATCAGGGCAGCGCGGCGATCGTGGATGCCGTTTCGTCCCGCTTCGATGAAGGCGAGCACAAGCAGAAGTTCGTCAAGGATATGGTCGAGACGGGCAACACCGTGTCGTCAAGCATACCGCTGCTGCTGGAAAAGCACGTGCTTGGCTCCGGCTGCAAGCGCGTGGCGCTGAGTGGCTTCGGGGTGGGCTTGTCATGGGGTTCGGCCATTATCGAACGCTGCGACTGACCGTTCGTCGCCTTCAATAACGCCGTCATCGTCTGACGGCGTTTTACTTTCTATCCTGCAACAATGTGGCGCCTGTAAATTGGCGTCAACTCCTTGATTTCATTGGGCTGGCACGGTGCCAGCAATTTTTTTTGAAATTGCGCTAAAGCAAGACGCCCTGACGACGATAACTATTACGAAGGTTCTCTGTGCCACCTCCGGCGAATTGCCAAGGCCGGAAGCCGTAGTACCCAATCCAACGAGGAATTCGTCATGGCTTTGACTGTTAACACCAACACCACCTCTCTGGGCGTTCAGAAAAACCTGAACCGTGCTTCCGATGCACTGAGCACCTCGATGACCCGTCTGTCTTCCGGCCTGAAAATCAACAGCGCCAAAGACGACGCTGCCGGCCTGCAGATCGCTACCCGCATGACTTCGCAGATCCGTGGCCAGACCATGGCGATCAAAAACGCCAACGACGCCATCTCCATCGCCCAGACTGCTGAAGGCGCGATGCAAGAGCAGACCAACATCCTGCAACGTATGCGTGAATTGGCTGTTCAGTCGCGAAACGACAACAACAGCGAAGCAGACCGCGATGCACTGGATAAAGAATTCCAGTCGATGCTCAAAGAGATCGACCGTATCGCCGGTTCGACCCAGCTGAACGGCAAGAACCTGCTGGACGGTAGCGCCAGCGACATGACCTTCCAGGTTGGCTCCAACACCGGCAGCGACAACCAGATCACCATCAGCCTGAGCGATGCCATGAACACCACTGGCGCGCTGAGCGGCCTGAGTGGCCAGAGCATCACCGGTGCTGACAGCGCCGCTGCCGAAGCGACCTTCACCGCCGCCCTGAGCGCTATTGATGACGCGCTGAACGCGATCAACAGCACCCGTGCCGACCTGGGTGCCGTTCAGAACCGTCTGACCAGCACCATCAACAACCTGCAGAACATCAACGAAAACGCCGAAGCCGCCCGTGGCCGTGTACAGGACACCGACTTCGCCGCCGAAACTGCTCAGCTGACCAAGCAGCAGACCCTGCAGCAAGCTTCCACTTCGATTCTGGCCCAGGCCAACCAACTGCCATCCGCCGTACTGAAGCTGCTTCAGTAATTACTGATGGTGATCGGCGGGGGAGTGCATTCTAAGGCGCTTCCCCGCCTTTTCGTTATGAGGTGGTAGACATGGACATGAGCGTCAAGCTGAATCTGTCCTACCCGGCATCCCGCCCCGCCGAACAGGCTGGCGAAAAACCGGTTGCTCGCGCTGAGGAGGCTTCGCGCGGCGGCAGTGACACGCTGGTACCCAATGCCATCAGTGCTGCCGAGCACAGCAATGATGCCGAAAAAGTGAAAAGCGCTGTTTCGGAAATTGAAAAGTTTCTCAGCTCCACCCGACGCAACCTGGAATTCTCCACGGACGAAGAATCCGGAAAGATCGTAGTCAAGGTCATCGCCAGTGAAACCGGCGAGTTGATCCGCCAATTGCCTTCTGAAGAGGCATTGCGGATTGCGCATAACCTGAGCGATGTAAACAGTATTTTGTTCGACGCCAAGGTTTGATCGGCGGAGAATGTGCTAAAGCAGGAATCACGTCAGGCTTGCAGGAGCAGGCCCTGACGGTCAACAAAGAGGGATAACTGTATGGCGAGCACCCTGGTTTCCAGTATCGGTCAAGGTACGGGTCTGAATATCACCGAAATGGTCGCGGCGCTGGTCAATGCCGACACGGCGGCCAAGAAGGCGCAGATCACTCGGCAGACCAGCAACAATACCGCGATGATTTCCGGTGTGGGCTCGCTTCGCAGTGCCCTGACGGCGTTTCAGGACGCCATGGCAAAGCTGAACAGCTCCACCAGCCCCGCTTTCAATGCGTATGCCGCCAAGTCGGCCAATGAGTCAGTGGTCAAGGTGACGGCTGGCAACACGGCGGTGGCAGGCAGCTACGACATTGTGGTCAACAATCTGGCGACCGGCTCGAAAGTGGCCAGTGCCCCGATCGTCGGCGGTGCGGCTGCAACGGTGACGGGCGGTACGCTGACCATCGAGCAGAACGGCAACACCTATGAGCTCGAAGTTGAAGATGGCGCCTCGTTGCAGTCCGTGCGCGACCAGATCAACAAAGAGCTGGCCGTTCAAGGCATCTCCGCCAACATCGTGAACGGCAAGGACGGTGCGCGGCTGGTGTTCAGTTCAACCACCACCGGTGCCGATACCGACCTCATGGTCAGTGGCGTCCCTGAGCTTGAGATTGACGGTACTCAGCAGATGTCGGATACCGGCGCCGGGTTCATTACCGCCATGGCGCAGGATGCCGAGCTGACCATCGACGGCTTGGTGGTCACCAGCAAGAAGAACACCATTACCGACGCCATCAGTGGCATCACGCTGGAGTTGACGGGCGTCAGCGCCAGGTCGGGCGCCGACGGTGTGCCAACCAATGTCTCGGTGTCGCAGGACAATGATGGCCTGAGGAAGTCGGTTCAGTCGTTCGTCGATGCCTATAACACGTTGCAGAAAACCATTACTGCGCTGACAACGTCCACGCGTGATGAGGATGACAACCTTTCGCTCGGCCCGTTGAGCAACGACCCGACCACCCGTTCGCTGGTCAACGATATTCGCAAGGTGCTGTCGGAGGTTGGGGCGGGTGACCAGCTGACGACCCTGAGCCAGTTGGGTATCAACACCACGAAAGATGGCACCCTCGAGTTCAACTCGACCAAGTTCACCGCGGCGATGAACGACAAGAAGCTGGGCTCCGAAGTTCAGGAGTTGTTCACCGGTTCCAATGGGCTGATCGAGCGCATGAACAAGGCCATCGATCCTTACAACTCCACGGACGGCAGCCTGGCCACACGCAAGAGCAACCTGGATAAGGTGGCGAAGAACCTGGCAGACCAGCAGACTGCGCTGGATCGTCGCACCGAGGCTTTGACCGAGTCTCTGACCAAGAAGTGGGTGGCAATGGACACCGCCGTGGCCAAGCTGAATGCCCAGGCCGACCAGATCAAATCGGTTTTCGACGCTATCAACGCTCAGGCCAAGAACTCCTGATCGTTCTCGCCTTTTGCCATGTAAAAGCCCGGCAGCGACCCGTGTCGCTCCGGGCTTTTTTTGTTGGCACTAAAGTTTTTTGACGCTCAGGCGATACACAGGTACAAGCAACCTTTTTCGCTGCAACGAGGTAGATCCATGAACCCGATGTTGGCCCTTCGGCAATACCAGAAAGTCAACGGCGTGGCGCAGACGTCCGAAGCCAGTCCACACCGCCTGGTACAGATGCTTATGCAGGGCGGCCTTGATCGTATGGCCCAGGCCAAAGGTGCCATCGCGCGCAATGACATTGCGCAGCGAGGTATTCTGCTCGGCAAGGCCATCGACATCATCGGTGGGCTGCGTGAAGGGCTGGACCTGGAAAACCATGGTGACAACCTGGTTGAACTGGATAGCCTGTATATCTACATGAGTCGCCGCCTGACCGAAGCCAATCTCAAAGGCGACCCGACCATCATCGACGAGGTCGCGCGCCTGCTGATCACTGTAAAGGAAGGCTGGGACGCAATCGGCGATCAGTCGTCGGCCTCCTGATAAAGGAGCATGACATGAGCGAAGTAATCACCCGAATCGAACAGACCCGCGACATGCTGTTGGCGGCGCTGGCTGACCGTGACTGGGAGGCGGTGGGGGAGTTGGACCTGGAATGCCGTTTGCGCATCGGTGACATGGTGTCCGAAGCCAAAGGAAATGAGGCGGACGTCAGTGCCAGTCTCGAGGAATTGCTGGTCGTGTACCGTCAACTAATCGAGGTTGCAAGTGGCGAGCGTCAATCGTTGGTCAATGAAATGACGAAAATCCGTCAGGCGAAGAACGCGGCAAAGGTATACCATTTGTTCACCTGACCACAGATGTTGCCAAAAGCCATGCGCCATTAATTTGACTGGCTGGTGTTTTTTGACTTTACTAGTGGCTGTTTTCGAATTTCAGACGTCCGAACACTGACCATTCAGTCGGAATGATGTCGAGCACGCCCTCGGGCGCCGATATGACTAGGGAAGTTGCTATTGCATGTGGCGTGAAACCAAGATTCTGCTGATCGATGACGACAGCGCGCGCCGCCGCGACCTTGCGGTGGTGCTGAACTTCCTCGGCGAAGAAAACCTCGCATGTGCCAGCCATGACTGGCAGCAGGCGGTCGAGCCATTGTCCTCGAGCCGCGAAGTGCTGTGCGTGCTCATCGGCACCGTGAATGCTCCGGGCAATCTGCTTGGGCTGCTTAAGACAGTGGCTACCTGGGATGAGTTCCTTCCGGTTCTGCTTTTAGGTGAAATTTCTTCTGCCGAGCTGCCGGAAGACCTTCGCCGCCGGGTGCTGTCCAACCTGGAAATGCCGCCAAGCTACAGCCAGCTGCTGGATTCGCTGCACCGTGCTCAGGTTTACCGCGAAATGTATGACCAGGCGCGCGAGCGCGGTCGCCAGCGCGAGCCCAATCTGTTCCGTAGCCTGGTGGGCACCAGTCGTGCCATTCAGCACGTGCGGCAAATGATGCAGCAAGTGGCGGATACCGACGCCAGCGTGCTGATCCTGGGTGAGTCAGGCACCGGCAAGGAAGTGGTGGCGCGCAACCTGCATTATCACTCCAAGCGCCGTGAAGCGCCGTTCGTGCCGGTCAACTGTGGCGCGATCCCGGCCGAGCTGCTGGAAAGCGAACTGTTCGGCCACGAGAAGGGCGCCTTCACCGGGGCGATCACCAGCCGTGCCGGGCGTTTCGAGCTGGCCAACGGCGGTACCCTGTTCCTCGACGAAATCGGCGACATGCCGTTGCCGATGCAGGTCAAGCTGCTGCGTGTGCTGCAGGAGCGTACCTTCGAGCGCGTGGGTAGCAACAAGACCCAGAGCATCGACGTGCGCATCATCGCTGCGACGCACAAGAACCTCGAAACCATGATCGAGGACGGCACCTTCCGCGAAGACCTGTACTACCGCCTGAACGTGTTCCCCATCGAGATGGCGCCGCTGCGTGAGCGGGTGGAAGACATCCCGCTGCTGATGAACGAGCTGATCTCGCGCATGGAGCACGAGAAGCGCGGTTCCATCCGCTTCAACTCCGCGTCGATCATGTCGCTGTGTCGCCACGGCTGGCCGGGCAACGTGCGCGAGCTGGCCAACCTGGTCGAGCGCATGGCGATCATGCACCCGTACGGGGTGATTGGCGTGTCCGAGCTGCCGAAGAAATTCCGTTACGTCGATGACGAAGACGAGCAGATGGTCGACAGCCTGCGCAGCGACCTGGAAGAGCGCGTGGCGATCAACGGCCACACGCCGAACTTCAGCAACCACGCCATGCTGCCGCCTGAGGGCCTGGACCTGAAGGACTACCTCGGTAGCCTGGAGCAGGGCCTGATCCAGCAGGCGCTGGACGATGCCAACGGTATCGTTGCGCGCGCGGCTGAACGTTTGCGTATTCGCCGTACCACCCTGGTCGAGAAAATGCGCAAGTACGGCATGAGCCGCCAAGGTGGCGAGGAACAGGTGGAAGATTGAAGCCTGGCGGTTGCCTATGATGGCTTCTTCGCGGGCACGCCCGCTCCCACAGGATCGATACACATCTTCAATTCAGTGATATCCCTGTGGGAGCGGGCGTGCCCGCGAAGAGGCCGGCACAAATCCCTATCTCCGGCACGGCTATTGCTACACCGCTGGCAACACACCGTTTTTATGACGGTCAGCCACGCGAGAGAGCACGATGCCCCAGGCCGCCCACGTATCCCGAGCCCCCGATCAGCAGGGGCAAACCCCGGTCGCGCAGGACAGCGGCCAGGGTATCGCGCAGGCCTTCGCCCTGTTCAATCAGGTGTCCAGCCAACTGAGCCAGTCCTACAGCCTGCTCGAAGCCCGGGTCAGTGAGCTCAAGGGCGAGCTGGCCGTGGTCAGCGCCCAGCGCATCGACGAACTGAGTGAAAAGGAACGCCTGGCCAACCGCCTGCAGAACCTGCTCGACTTGCTGCCTGGCGGGGTGATCGTGATCGATGGTCAGGGCCTGGTGCGCGAAGCCAACCCGGCCGCCTGCGAGTTGCTCGGTGAGCCTCTGATCGGCCAATTGTGGCGCCAGGTGATCGCCCGTAGCTTTGCCCCGCGCAAGGACGACGGCCACGAAGTCTCGCTGCGCGACGGTCGCCGCCTGTCGATCGCCACCCGCTCACTGGATGCCGAGCCTGGCCAATTGGTGCTGCTCAACGACCTGACTGAAACCCGTCGCCTCCAGGACCAGCTGGCTCGCCACGAGCGGCTGTCGTCGTTGGGGCGCATGGTTGCCTCGCTGGCCCACCAGATCCGCACACCGCTGTCGGCAGCCATGCTGTATGCCGGCCACCTGGCCGACAACGAGCAAGCGCTGAGCGCGCAAACCCGTCAGCGCTTCGCCGCGACCTTGAAGGAGCGCCTGCACGAACTGGAACACCAGGTGCGCGACATGCTGGTATTTGCCCGTGGCGAGTTGCCGCTGGGGGATCGGGTGACCCCGAAAGCGCTGTTCCAGGCCCTGCAGCAGGCGGCCCAGGCGCATGTGCAGGGGCACGCCGTGCGCTGGCAGTGCGACAGTCATCTGGGTGAGTTGCTGTGCAACCGCGACACCCTGGTCGGCGCCTTGCTCAACCTGATTGAAAATGCCCTGCAGGCCAGCGATGGCCCGGCACGGCTGAAGGTGCACCTGTACCGCCGTGAACGTAGCTTGCACCTGTGCATCAGCGATGCCGGCAGTGGCATCGATGCAGGCTTGCTCGGCCGTTTGGGCGAGCCGTTCCTTACCACCAAGGCCACCGGTACCGGCCTGGGCCTGGCCGTGGTCAAGGCGGTGGTGCGTGCGCACCAGGGCACGATCAACCTGCGCTCGAAGGTCGGCCGTGGTACCTGCGTGCGGGTAGAGCTGCCATTGATCGACGGGCAATTGGCGGAGGGGGTGTAATGGCAATCAAGGTGCTGCTGGTCGAGGATGACCGCGTATTGCGCCAGGCGCTGGGCGATACCCTGGAAATCGGCGGTTTCGCCTACCAGGCCGTGGGCAGTGCCGAAGAAGCGCTGGAGGCCGTACTGGATGACGCGTTCAGCCTGGTGGTCAGTGACGTCAACATGCCCGGTATGGACGGGCATCAGTTGCTCAGCCAGCTGCGCCGCCAGCAGCCACAGTTGCCGGTGCTGTTGATGACGGCGCACGCTGCCGTCGAGCGTGCGGTCGAGGCCATGCGCCAAGGCGCCGCCGACTACCTGGTCAAACCGTTCGAGCCCAAGGCGCTGCTCAGCCTCGTGGAGCGGCATGCCGCCGGGCGTGTGACCGGCGAAGAAGGGCCGGTGGCCTGCGAGCCGGCCAGCCGCCAGTTGCTGGAGCTGGCGGCCCGTGTGGCGCGCAGTGACTCGACCGTGCTGATTTCCGGCGAGTCCGGTACTGGCAAGGAAGTGCTGGCGCGCTACATTCACCAGCAGTCGCCGCGCGCGGCGCAGCCCTTCGTGGCGATCAACTGCGCGGCGATCCCCGACAACATGCTCGAGGCCACCCTGTTCGGCCACGAGAAGGGTGCCTTCACCGGCGCTATTGCGGCTCAGGCGGGCAAGTTCGAGCAGGCCGAAGGCGGCACCCTGCTGCTCGACGAAATCTCGGAAATGCCCATGGCCTTGCAGGCCAAGCTGCTGCGTGTGCTGCAGGAGCGCGAGGTGGAGCGGGTAGGCGGGCGCAAGCCGATCAGCCTGGACATTCGGGTGCTGGCCACCACCAACCGCGACCTGGCCGGCGAAGTGGCGGCCGGTCGCTTCCGCGAAGACCTGTACTACCGCCTGTCAGTGTTTCCGCTGGCCTGGCGCCCGCTGCGTGAGCGGCCGGGCGATATCCTGCAGCTGGCTGAGCGCTTGCTGGCGCGCCATGTGGCCAAGATGAAGCACGCCCCAGTGCGCCTCTCGCCAGCGGCTCGGGCCTGCTTGCAGGCACATGCCTGGCCGGGCAACGTGCGCGAGCTGGACAACGCCCTGCAGCGGGCGTTGATTCTGCAGCAGGGTGGCGTGATCGAGGCGGCGGATTTTTGTCTGGCAGGCGCCATTCCATTGTCGGCTGGCACCGAGCCATCTCTCGAGGTGGTTGCTGATGCCGGTGGCCTGGGGGATGACATGCGTCGTCACGAGTACCAGATGATCATCGACACCCTGCGCGCCGAGCGCGGCCGCCGCAAAGAAGCGGCCGAACGCCTGGGCATCAGCCCCCGCACCCTGCGCTACAAGCTGGCGCAGATGCGCGATGCCGGGTTTGACGTCGAGGCCAGCCTGTTCGGCTGACAGGCCAATCATCTGCAACTGGCGCGGACCTCCGTGGGAGCGGCCTTGCGTCGCGATAGGGCCGCAAAGCGGCCCCGGCGATCTTTGCGGCGGAGCTGAAGTCCTGGGGCCGCTTCGCGCCCCTATCGCGACGCAAGGCCGCTCCCACAGGAATTGTGTGATCCCTGGGAAATGAGTCGCGAAGGCTGGCACCTTTGTTGCTTTAGGTAGGTCATTCGCCGCATGAGTGTCAAAAAAATGCGGCCGCAGGAGAGAGAAGGGTCATGAGCCAAGGTGTTGAATTCAATCGTCTGATGTTGGACATGCGGGCCATGCAGGCCGATGCCATGTCGCTGCCCAAGGTAACTGCCGCCCCCGAGCTGGCGCCAGGGCAAAGCACCTTCGCCGACATGCTCGGCCAGGCCATCGGCAAGGTGCATGAGACGCAGCAGGCCTCGACCCAACTGGCCAACGCGTTCGAAATCGGCAAAAGCGGCGTCGACCTGACTGACGTGATGATCGCTTCGCAAAAGGCCAGCGTGTCGATGCAAGCCATGACCCAGGTACGCAACAAGCTGGTCCAGGCGTACCAGGACATCATGCAGATGCCGGTTTGAGGACGGACGTAAACCATGGCTGAAGCAGTCGTCGACAACGCCCCTGCCAAAAGCGGCCCGCCCGCGGCCAAGCCGCCGCTGTTCGGCATGGCGTTTCTGGAAAACATCGCGCAGATGCCCATGCTGCGTCAGATCGGCCTTCTGGTCGGCCTGGCCGCCAGCGTGGCGATCGGCTTTGCCGTGGTGCTGTGGTCGCAACAACCCGATTACCGTCCGCTGTACGGCAGCCTGGCGGGCATGGACACCAAGCAGGTCATGGATACCCTGGCCGCCGCCGACATCCCCTACAACGTCGAGCCCAATTCCGGTGCTCTGCTGGTCAAGGCCGACGACCTCTCCCGTGCGCGCCTGAAACTGGCAGCCGCCGGCGTGGCGCCGAGCGATGGCAATGTCGGCTTCGAGCTGCTCGACAAGGAGCAGGGCCTGGGCACCAGCCAGTTCATGGAAGCTACCCGCTACCGCCGCAGCCTTGAAGGCGAACTGGCCCGTACCGTTTCCAGCCTCAACAACGTCAAAGCCGCGCGCGTGCACCTGGCCATCCCGAAAAGTTCGGTGTTCGTGCGTGATGAACGCAAGCCCAGCGCCTCGGTACTGGTCGAGCTGTACCCAGGCCGTGCACTGGAAGCCGGGCAGGTGATGGCCATCGTCAACCTGGTCGCCACCAGCGTGCCGGAACTGGACAAATCCCAGGTCACCGTCGTCGACCAGAAAGGCAACCTGCTGTCCGAACAGATTCAGGATTCCGCGCTGACCCAGGCTGGCAAGCAGTTCGACTACAGCCGCCGGGTGGAAGGCATGCTCACCCAGCGTGTGCACAACATTCTGCAGCCGGTGTTGGGCAATGACCGCTACAAGGCCGAAGTGTCCGCCGACCTCGACTTCAGCGCGGTCGAGTCCACCTCCGAACAGTTCAACCCCGACCAGCCGGCGTTGCGCAGCGAGCAGTCGGTCGACGAACAACGTGCCAGCAGCCAAGGCCCGCAAGGCGTGCCTGGCGCGCTGAGCAACCAGCCGCCAGGCGCCGCTTCGGCACCGCAGACCACTGGTGGCGCGGCTACCCCGGCTGCTGCCATTCAGCCTGGCCAACCGCTGGTGGATGCCAACGGCCAGCAGATCATGGACCCGGCCACCGGTCAGCCGATGCTCGCGCCGTACCCGTCAGACAAACGTCAGCAAAGCACCAAGAACTTCGAACTGGACCGTTCCATCAGCCACACCCGCCAGCAGCAGGGGCGCATGACCCGCCTGTCGGTAGCGGTGGTGGTGGACGACCAGGTCAAGATCGACCCGGCCACTGGCGATACCACGCGGGCGCCATGGGGTGCCGAGGACCTGGCGCGCTTTACCCGCCTGGTGCAGGACGCAGTCGGCTTCGATGCCAGCCGTGGCGACAGCGTGACGGTGATCAACGTGCCGTTCGCCGCCGACCGTGGCGAAGAGATCACCGACATCGCCTTCTACCAGCAGCCGTGGTTCTGGGACATCGTCAAGCAAGTGCTGGGCGTGGTGTTCATCCTGGTGCTGGTGTTCGGTGTGCTGCGCCCGGTGCTGAACAACATTACAGGGGGCGGCAAGCAGGCTGCCCCGGATAGCGACATGGAGCTGGGCGGCATGATGGGTCTGGATGGCGAACTGGCCAACGACCGCGTCAGTCTGGGTGGCCCGACAAGCATTCTGCTGCCTAGCCCGAACGAGGGTTACGAGGCACAGCTCAACGCAATCAAAGGCCTGGTGGCCGAAGACCCGGGCCGCGTGGCCCAGGTCGTGAAAGACTGGATCAACGCCGATGAGTGATAACCGAGCCGTTACCGCCAAGCTGAGCCGCGTCGACAAAGCGGCGATCCTCCTGCTCTCGCTGGGCGAGACCGATGCGGCCCAGGTGCTGCGGCACATGGGGCCGAAGGAAGTGCAGCGGGTGGGTGTGGCCATGGCGCAGATGGGCAATGTGCACCGTGACCAGGTCGAACAGGTGATGAGCGAGTTCGTCGACATCGTCGGCGACCAGACCAGCCTGGGCGTCGGTTCTGATGCGTACATCCGCAAGATGCTCAACCAGGCCCTGGGCGAGGACAAGGCCAACGGCCTGGTCGACCGCATCCTGCTCGGTGGCAACACCAGCGGCCTGGACAGCCTGAAGTGGATGGAGCCGCGCGCCGTTGCCGACGTGATCCGCTACGAGCACCCGCAGATCCAGGCCATCGTGGTCGCCTACCTCGACCCGGACCAGGCCGGTGAAGTGCTGAGCAACTTCGACCACAAGGTGCGCCTGGACATCGTCCTGCGCGTGTCATCGCTGAACACCGTGCAACCCGCGGCGCTGAAGGAGCTGAACCAGATTCTCGAGAAGCAGTTCTCGGGCAACTCCAACGCCGCGCGCACCACCCTGGGTGGCATCAAGCGCGCTGCCGACATCATGAACTTCCTCGACAGCTCGGTGGAAGGTGCACTGATGGACGCGATCCGCGAAATCGACAGCGACCTGTCGGAGCAGATCGAAGACCTGATGTTCGTCTTCAACAACCTGGCCGACGTCGACGACCGAGGCATTCAGGCGCTGCTGCGCGAAGTCTCGTCCGACGTGCTGGTGGTGTCGCTCAAGGGCGCCGACGAGCGGGTCAAGGACAAGATCTTCAAGAACATGTCCAAACGTGCCTCGGAGCTGTTGCGCGACGACCTGGAGGCCAAGGGGCCGGTGCGGGTCAGCGACGTGGAAACGGCGCAGAAGGAAATCCTCACCATCGCCCGCCGCATGGCCGAGGCCGGCGAGATCGTGCTCGGCGGCAAGGGCGCCGAGGAAATGATCTAAGGTATTCGCGATCCCATAGCCGACGCCGCCTTTTGTAGGCGCGGGTTTACCCGCGAAGGCGTCGGTCCTGGCAATCGAGGTTGTCGCTGCCGACGCATTCGCGGGTGAACCCGCTCCTACAAGGGACCGTGTCGGCCGAACATGGTTTGAGAACATGACAGCATGTCCAGCAAAGAACATCACCCCAGCGACTTGATCCGCGCCCGCGACCTCGAGGGCGTGGACGTGTGGACGCTTCCAAGCTTCGACCCGGAACCGGAGCCTGCGCCCGAGCCAGAGCCGGAACCCGAGGTCATCGAGGAAGTCGAGGAAGTGCCGCTGGAAGAAGTCCAGCCGTTGACCCTGGAAGAGCTCGAAGCCATCCGTCAGGAGGCTTACAACGAGGGCTTCGCCACCGGTGAGCGCGAAGGTTTCCACAGTACCCAGCTCAAGGTTCGCCAGGAGGCCGAAGAGGCCCTGAAGGCCAAGCTGGAAAGCCTCGAGCGGCTGATGGCCAACCTGATGGAGCCGATCGCCGAGCAGGACACGCAGATCGAGAAAAGCCTGGTGCACCTGATCGCGCACATGAGCCGCCAGGTGATCGGCCGCGAGCTGCGCAACGATTCCAGCCAGATCACTCAGGTGCTGCGCGAAGCGCTCAAGCTGCTGCCCATGGGCGCGGACAATATCCGCATCCACCTCAACCCGCAGGATTTCGAGCTGGCCAAGGCCCTGCGCGAGCGCCATGAGGAGAACTGGCGGCTGTTGGAAGACAGCGCGCTGCTACCGGGTGGTTGCCGCATCGAGACGGCCCACAGCCGTATCGATGCCACCATGGAAACGCGTATTGAAAAAGCGGTGGCGCAGCTGTTCGACCAGTTGCACGACCATTCCCTGCACCCGGCGGCGCCAGATATGTCGATAGACCTGGACGCGCCGGCCGAGCGTGCCGTGGACAGCCCAGATGCACCTTGAACGCACCAGTTTCGGCAAGCGCCTCGGCTCTTACGCTGAGGCCATCGCGCTGCCGGCCCAGCCCATCGTCGAAGGCCGCTTGCTGCGTATGGTTGGCCTCACCCTGGAAGCCGAAGGCCTGCGCGCAGCAGTGGGCAGCCGCTGCCTGGTGATCAACGATGACAGTTATCACCCGGTGCAGGTCGAGGCCGAAGTCATGGGCTTTGCCGGGCCCAAGGTGTTTCTGATGC